>Ga0268298_10001242_pt1 | contig 30463 bp, 25 predicted proteins | sample WWTPWeurt_MetaG_FD_194462 | JGI IMG/M metagenome (GOLD analysis project Ga0268298, IMG submission 194462) | Activated sludge microbial communities from WWTP in Nijmegen, Gelderland, Netherland - WWTP Weurt | ecosystem: Engineered > WWTP > Aerobic digester > Activated sludge | place... | reverse complement strand
CGTCAGCCTTTGCTTGTCGGCATCACTGAAGTCAACCATTTTTGCGATCCCGAAATCTACCAGCCGGGCTTCGTAGACGCCACCATATTTACTACCAGTAGCCTGACCACGCGGCACGAGCATAATATTGCTCGGTTTGACATCGCGGTGAATAACGCCCCGGGAGTGCGAGTAATCCAGCGCCGAGGCGATTTGCAAGAAAATGCTGAGCAAGCTATCGAAATCAGGGGTTTTACCGCTCTTGAGTAAATCTTGCAGAGAATCCCCAGGCAGCAAATCCATCACATAAAACGGCACACCGGTCTTATCTACACCCATGTTGTAGACCTTGACGATATTAGGATGATCCAACCTGGCAATAGCCTTGCCTTCAATCTGAAAGCGATTCCAGTTTTCCTCGGTTACCTGCTCCGGAGCCAGCATTTTGAGGGCGTACTGCTTGCCTATGATCAAGTGCTCGGCCAGATAGACATTACCCATGCCGCCCTTACCAAGCAAGCTCAAGATACGATAAGTAGAACCAACAATCGGTTCACCGGATTCAGAACTCTCGGAGCTTTCACTATTCATGTCAAATCCCGGAAATCGCCAACATTGCCTGATTCCTGAGGGGATTCAAAGCGTCCCCATTCTTTAACGACTAAAACTATACTACTGTTTGCATGAGTCGAGGGATAAAACTCCGGCCCAAGCACATTAGAGAGGAAGACCCGGTCATCTAATTCGGCGCTGAGGCGATCTGGTCTAAGCGCTTCAAGAAAAGCGCCATTTCAACCGGAGGCAAACCTCTCCCGTTGGCCACCAGCCGGCCCCACTGTCTTTCCTGCATTCGCAGTAATGGCAATTCAGGTGCCCTGACGGAAGCGCCGGCCTTTAAAGCGCACTGATTCAATTGATAAACTTCGCTCAAGCCGGTCAAGTAGCCTTGCTGAGAGATCTGCTTCTCCAACGCGCTCAAGGAGCTGGATGCTGCTTTGTAGATTCGCGCCTTCGTATTCAAAGGCACCACCTGCTTTCTATCAAGGGCAAGAGAATATGAAAGATCCATCAACCCTTTGACCATAATTTTGCGATAGCAGACTCTTTCGTTATGGGAATCGAGCCAGTGACCGGCCTGAGCCCCATCTTCAACTTCCCCGGCAATCACTCCGAAGAGAGTTCTGTCTGCGGCTCGCTGTAAATAGATGGCATTGCCGGTGGCTCGATAAATTCGAGAGTCCATCAATGCCAGGAAACTGTTGTAATTGAAATTAGCAGCAATAGGCTTCTCGTGTGCCCAATCGGATGCTCTGCGGGACCAGGCAAGGTACTTCATGTCACCAGTGCGATTATATAGCTCCACAAGGGCTGCCCCAACAGAACCTGTATCGAAATAATACTCAGTAGCAGCCTCGGGCACCACGAGCCATCCATTAACCAGACAGGCTTTCAACCTATCCCTGGAATTAAGTTGCTCAATCATGCGCGCGCTCAGATCTCCAAGCCGCCCCCCGCGATTTCGCCAGTAAGGGAAGGGCGCCCCGGCAAAATGCGCTTCCTCACTGCAAGACAATATGTAGTCTCCGCCACTGCGAGCCAGCAAAAGCGTATCGGCTTTTAACTCGGGATAAGCATCTCCAAGAATCAATGAGGCCTCTACAATATCGGCCACGGCGCGCAATGCGTGAGGAATATCCGGAGCAGCAACGGATTTTCGCCACCAAGCTTGTTCAAGAAGAAACTGCAAGTAAAGTCTGGAGAGTTCCTTTCTTCTACTGACCAACAGCGTCTGCATGTCGACCTTTTCCCAGACTTGAGGATACTCTGGAACTTCCGGCAAAGGGACGCCCTTTGCAGATAGAAGCTTCCGCTTAGCAGCGTCCACGGTTTGGATATCACGCTTATTCATGGCGTCAAACAAGACTTTGCTTTCAATATTCTGCGACTGAGCGGGAGCAGCCGTCGCTGCTTTGCCCCAGCTTACTGCGACGGACAAAATGATGCAAAGCGCGAGTGTGCGACAGGAACTACCCAAAGAGCCGAATCGCCGAAACCGCACAGTATGTGCGCTAGCCGCCCAGGGCATCGAGACGTCTTTGAATTTCAGTAGAGTCAAGTCGCAACAATCGTGCGTTCTTGAGCCGAGCTTGCAAAACCTCACGCAAGAGCGACCGATCTCCTTTGATAGCCGATGCCATAGTATCAGCCTTCGCCAATTGTTCCGAACCATAGTAGGGCAGGTTTTTCTTGTCGGCCAAATTAGCAATCTTCAGTTTAAGTTTTACTATTGCCGCCTTCTCTTTGTCTTTAGCAGCGCCTTTAGCTTCCAGACCCTTCACTTTTTCTATCAAGGATTTCAATTCAGGCACGGCCAGGGCACGCTCTTCCCAGTTGACTGGCGCCGTCATTTCGCCGCGAATGGAACCACTAACAGGCAGTGGTGCCGGCGAACCGAGCAAAGGCACCAGCTTTTTATCGCCGCCGGCAGCGGTGCCGACACCCTGATTCTTAGCACTTTTGCCATCCTTAGCGGCGCATCCGGGACCATCGCCGGCCTGCACCGGCAGAGCGCTTACCAGAAGGGCGATGACGGATGCAGCGGTGAGCCGCACCCGGCGCCAGAGGTTGCGTACCTTCTTCAAACCCACGGGACAGTCATCGGTGAGAATGGTGCCGTCCGCTCTGCGAAATATTTGCAGGCAGGCTCTACCGCCTGGCATATTCACGGCCACTTGCTGGAGGAAAAGCTCAGCCTCCGGGCGGCTCATCTGAGCTATGTCATAAACGTTTTTCCGGCACTGACCGCAAAAGCGGGCCTTCTCGCTCTCGGTGCGCTCCAGATCATCCCAGCTCATGGGACAGGGGCTGGCGATTCTAATTTGATCCAGGGGGCTTGAAGATGCTGCCTGAAAATTATCCGGACCTGGCGAGGGTTCCCGGGTTGTCAGTCCGGCCGCTGCCTCAGTGCCTGCCTGCTCTTCCGAATAGTTACCATTGCCGGTGTTCATAAGCCAGACTTCTCCTTCAGTCACTTTTCTCGCGCAGAGAACCTCAGTACAGCCAATACTTCGATATTCCGCCATTAGTATAAGTTACCCCATCGAGAGGCAAAAAAGCACCTGGAAAGTACTGACTGTGGCCCCAGGTTTTCAGGCTATCTCGAAGCGGTAGCCCACCCCATAAACAGAGTGAATTACCTCCTGGTCACCAAGCACTCTGGCTATTTTCTTGCGCAAGTTTTTAATATGGCTATCGATAACCCGATCAAAAGCCGGCTCACCCTCTTGTTGAGCGCACAGATCTACAAGCTGAGCCCTCGGGTAAACGCGACCGGGACGGCTGGCAAGCAAGCGCAAGAGCTTGAATTCGGTGCGGGTCAAATCGAGAGTGGTACCCTTGACGCTGATACGTTCAGCTTCTTCATCCACGCTGAAAAGCTCTTTCTCCTCACTTTTGGTCGCTTCCACCTGAGCCTTGAGACGACGCAAAGCCACTTTCACACGGGCCACTACCTCTCTGGGGCTGAAGGGCTTGCATATGTAATCGTCGGCACCAAGCTCCAGTCCTAAAAGCCGATCCAGCTCTTCCACTCTGGCGCTGACCATGATTATGGGCAAAGAGGAAAACTTGCGCACTTCCTTGCAAATTTCCAACCCATCCACTCCCGGCAACATCAAATCCAGCAAGATTAGGTCAGGCGGGCAAGCTTTCACATGCTCCACCACTCCCTCTCCCCGCTCTTTATGCTCAACGGCAAAGCCGGCTTGCTTGAGATAGTCGGTGAGAATCTCGGCAATGCGCACTTCATCTTCTACAATCAAGATTTTACTCTCTGACATCTTGAACAGCGCCCTCCGCACGGTCAGGTTGATTGACTTCGCTACCAGCTGCAACAGTGCTTGTCGTTGCTTCCCGGCTGTTATCTAAAACCTTGGTTCCGGTTACATCCGGCGGCAAATTGAGGGGCATCTTCAGTTCAATTCTCACCCCGCCCAGGGGCGAATGAGAGGCCTCGATGGTACCGCCTAACATCTGCATATTGTTTTTGCAAATGGCCAGCCCCAGACCGGAGCCGCCCAGGGTACGATTGCGGGAACTTTCAGCCCGAAAGAATCGCTCGAACATACGCCCCAGTACTTCATCGGAAACACCGGGGGCACTGTCGTCGAAGCGCAGCGAAAGCTCTTTGCCGTCGGACTCGGCGCTAATCTTCAAGATACCGCCCCGGTCCGTATAGCGCAGGGAGTTTTCCATCAGGTTGGTAAACACCGGTCTCAATCGATTGATATCAAGATTGGCGAGAATCTTTCCCGCACCACCGGTGGTGTTCTCAATCTTCAACCCCTTACCTTCAAATCTTTCGCACAGGGCTTCCACCACATCTTGCAAGACAGCGCCCACATCAGTCAGGCTGGGGCTTACCTTGATCTGTCCCACATCATACTTAGCCAGCCAGTGCAGATCGTCTACCAGCTTACTGAGCGCCATTATTTCATTATGCAAGACTTCCAGATTGCGAGCCGTTACTTCCTGCACTCCATCCTGAAAGGCTTCCACCTGGGCTCTCAGCACGGCAATAGGGGTGCGCAGTTCATGGGAAGTATCGGCCACCCATTGCCTGTGACCGCGATCTTGCGCTGCCAGTATTTCTGAAAGCCTGACCAACTCTCTCTCCAGAACCGAGAGTTCATCCTGATAGCGCCCGGCATGGGCTTGCAGAAAGGCAAGCTCGTTATGGCCCCGGCAGAGTTTGTCTAAGGCCAGAACGGCCTGGGCAAAACGAAAACGCAAACTGCGACTGAGGAAATAGAAAGCAGCGGTGTAAGCCAGGAAAAGACTGAGAAAAATTTGAGTGAGACCGATTTTGACTTCCTTCGTAAATTTCTGCGAGGCAGTTGTTTCCGCCGGGGAGTTCTGGTCAAGCACAATTTCCAAAGTCCCTTGAGAGGCAGCCGAAGGGGCATTGGCTTGAAGCCGATAGGCAAGCTCAGCACGACGGCTGTTCTCATATGCGTCAAAGGAGTTCTTGACAGTCCAATAAGAAGAAAGCAATGCCAGAGTAGAGAGCACCAGAGCGAAGAAAACTCCCCTCAAGGCAATGGAACCCGCCAGAGAATGCTCGCAGGACGGGGTCTGCGGAGCATTAACTTCACCTGTCTTCAGCTCTTCCTTCGCCAAGCTAGACTTTTATCCTCTGAGAGCCATTACCGCCGGAATGCCATTGTCTTCCCTCACACCATACCCGGAAAGAGCCGCCGCCAGCACCAACTCTTGTTTATCAGCCGCAGGCGCTTGCCGGCAGAAGGTAAGACCGCCCCGCTCACGCCAGAGCACCAGGGATATGAGACCCCCCTGCTCAGAAAGACGAGCCTCGGTGTAGACGCGGCGAGCCAGAAATCCCAGAATGGTGAGCCGATGCTCGCCGGTTTGCATCCAGAGCCGCTCCCGGCTGTCCCAGACCCGTTTGTACTGCGACTCGCTGCAAGCGGCAGCCAACCAGCTCAGATGCCTGAGCCACCACTGCCTGGGCAAAAGCCTCTGGGGAATCTTATCCTGCCAGGTGAGAGCCCCCTCCGCCAGAGGGGTCAGCCCCACAGCCAGAGCAAAGGCATCTAGAAGTGCATCCCGTCCCCCTTCCCGTCCAAAACAAGCCAGAAGGTCATCGCTGAGAGTAAAGGCCAGGCGAGGGGGTTGGGAAGCGCCAATCCGGGCTCCTGAACTTTCCAGATAAAACTGACCGCTCAGATCGAGGTTGACGGTCAAACGTTGTTTATAGCCCCCGCAAAGAGCCGTTTGCACTTCGTAGTCAAGCCAGTGCCCCACGGTGAGGCGAAGCGCCTTCTTGAGGGCGACATTGCGCTTAGGTGAAGTCAAACAAGCATTTTCAGCCGGACATAAATTAAGGGCGTAACGCCGCGCCTCAGTTCCTTCCTCCGCCAGCAAAACATTGCTCAAGTGAAAGGGTATCGTGTTGGCACCGATCTTGGCCGTTGCCTGCACATGCATGTGCAGATGGGGCTGGGGAGAACGTCCTGAGTTGCCGCACAGGGCCAGCATCTGCCCCGGCACCACCCAGGCATGCAGAGGTACTCTCACACTGTCTTTCTGTAAATGGGCCAGCAAAACATGGGCGCCGCCGGGCAATTCAATGAGCACATAATTCCCCCAGTTGTTGACGGTGTTGACCTCGCCGGGTTGATTGTCGGGCAAGCTGAAAAAGAGATCCACCACTCTTCCATAGCAGGGGGAAAGCACCGGCTTGCCGAAACAATGATAATCATGCAAATCTGCACCGCTGCCGCGAAAACTGCGCCCGTCCATGGTCTGGAAAAGGTCGAGGGCATAACGCCAGGCACCCTTGTGGGTGAGCGGTCCATCAAAACCCTGATAGACCTGCCAACTGCCCTTGACCGGCAAGACCAGCGACACACTGCGCAGATCAAGGCCGCGCTCCTGGGCGACGGCTATTTGCTCCATGCTCACCTCGGGCAACTGCGGCGTCAAAAGCCAGAGCTTGAGCCACATACCGCCACGCTGCGGGGAAAGGGCCGTCAGGGCCAGATAGGTGGTGAAGACAAAGGGCACAGCCAGGGGCGGCAGGGAAAAGCCATAGAGCAAGTGCTCGAATACCACCGAAAAGGCGGCCGTCAAAGCCGAGACAAACAAGGCTAGCAGAAAGCTCAAGCGCGAGGGCACCGTGTAGAGCCCGCCCAACACGCATGCGGCCAGCACGGCATTCATTTGAGCCACCAGATAGGTCAAACTGCCGCCGTAAATTCCCAGACAATTGAGAGTGAGACCGGCAACAGTAGCCGCCGCAAAAGCAAGCAGACAAAGGTAACGAGAAGAAACCAGGAAGGCGCTGAAGACCAGAATGCCCCCCAGAGGCGTGCCGCTGAAATACATGGAACCGAGGGCAGAAAAGGTACCGGCCAGGGGCATCGAATACAGACAATCGAGAGCCGGAGGAACAGGCAGGGTCGGCACTACATATAGTGGCTCCAGGTGCAGCGCCGCCATGGAAACAGGCATTTTCGAAAGCATGCTCATGAGCGGCAAGAGCAGATAAGCGCTCATAACATAGGGCATACCCAGCACCGGCAGACGAAAGAGACGCCCCAGCACATCGGCAAGAGCGGCACTGCTCAGAACCACCACCAGGGCGCCGGTCAGAAGTAATACGAAATATGCCGCCGAAGGGCTGTAGAGAGAGCCAATCAACATGCCAAGCAAGAGACCGTTGACTATATCCAGTTGGTCGCCTTCTCGGGAGAACTGCAAAAGATGGCGAAAGAACATCACCATCGAGCCGCACAGAAGCCCGGCCAGACCGGTAAAGGGATGCAAAAGGCTGGCGGCAAGAAGCAAGAACTGGCCTAGCGGATGCTTCAATCCAAAGAATGAGCCGTAACCGGTCAGCACCACCCGAAAAGCAGACCAGGTTCCCAGCAGTAATTTCAAGGGTGGAAATCCGGCAATACCCCTTAAAGCGGGGGGAATGGGCAATAGCAACCGCCCCGCCGGCAATGGCAATTTTTCGCTCAGTGTTTGCATTTCCTAACCTCTACAAATTCGAAACGGTCTTAAGGTCTTTGCCTGCGTCTCGGCGGCGGCGTCGAAACGGTTGCAGCCGGCGCTTCTTACAGGAGCAAAGGGTGTGGCTAAATGCTCCGGCAGGCGATCTTGGGCCATCATCACCGAGAGATCCTCAGCCGCCCTTATCACCGAAACATCGCCGTCTTCATGCACCAGAACCACGTTTGGCCTGTACTCGATAAACTGCATCCATTGACTGTTGTTATAGGCGCCGACAGGACTGACTACCAGACTGTCGCCGGCCCTGAGCGGCGGCAGTTGCACCGAGTGGCGCACCACATCGATATTCATACAGAGGGGACCGAAGAGCACCGTATCGGCGAGAGCACCGCGGGCCTCGCCCGTGGTTTCTACCTTATGGTTGTACCAGTAAGCCGTGAACAGCAAATTGGTACCGGCATCCAGAACGGCGGCGGCACGTCCGTCGGGCAAACGCTTGGTGCCCACCACGGAGGTGATGAGCACCTGAGCGTCGTCCACTACGGCTCTGCCGCTCTCGAAAACCAGCTTCGGCAAGCCCCGGTTCGTGTGGCTTCTGTAGCGCGTTTCTTCTATGAGAGTGCCGCAGATTACTTCGGCGTATTCGTTGATGGAAGGCACTACCTGTTCCGGGGGCAAATATATGCTCTGTAGAGCATTCATGGACGGCAAGCCGCCTCCGATGTCGATTACATCTATCTGAACATCCTCACTTGATTCTATCTCGCGCATGAATTTACACATGATCTTGACCTGCTCGCCGTAGGCGCGCGGCTCTAGAATAAAGGTGCCGAGATGACTGTGCAGTCCACAAAGCTGCAAATGGGGGCTTGCCGCCGCCAACTTGGCCGCCTGGCGGGCCTGACCGCTTTCCAGATTGAAGCCGAAGCGACTCCAGGGCTCGCTATAGCCTGTGTCGAAATTGAGACGGAGAGCCACCCGGGCCTTCCTTCCCTGAGCGGCAGCCACGGCTTCCACCAGATTCAGCTCATCCAGGTGATCCAGATGAATCTGGGCCCCCTCGGCTACAGCGCGCTCTAAAATGGCACGACTTTTGTTTGGACCATTGAAAATTATCATCTCGCCGGGCACACCGAGGGCCCTGGCCTTCTCATATTCGAAGGCGGAAACGACCTCAGCCAGAGAGCCCTCCTGGTGCAAAATATTGCAAACGGCGCTTATGTAATTGGTTTTGTAGGACCAACCATGGCAGGTGTTGCCCCAGCGCACGGCAAAGGCTTTCTTGATGCGGCGCACATTGGCTCTCAGCCTTTCCTCTGAAGTAACGAACAAGGGCGAACCATAGTTCTTCTTCAAAAGTTCTACATCTACGCCGAAGACCGAGGCTACCCGGGCTTCACGGGGGCGATGGCGGCCGAACTTGTTAATTTCCCCGACCCGGTGGGGCTGAATGAAGGGCGGCTCCCAGGCAAGCTTTGGTCGTTTCGGACTGCTATTCTCAGGCATAGGTTTTGCTCCAAATAATTTTGTCTCAAGGAAAATCAGGCGCTTCGATCAATCGCATCGCCGCCGCAATAGCCATTCACCAGCACCGATTCGAAGTCTTTCAAGTTGACTATTAGTTCCCGGGCATGGCGAATGAAAAAAGTGCCGGGCTCGTGCTGAGTCAGTTGCACATCTTTCTCGTCGGCGAGCATGCGCAGCACTGCCACAGGCAAGTTTCTATCCACGGCATGACTCAAATAAATCCAGGAAGGAAAGCGCGGATTGATCTCTATCAAATAGATCTTGCCGTCCGTCCCTTTGATTACTTCCACTTCCAGCGGTCCGCGCCAGGCTAGCGCCCGTACCAATTTGGATGCAGTGGCATGCAGGGCCTCATCCACAACGGTCACCCCGGCCCAGGCTTTGCCTTTATCGGTGACGGCGCGCTTGCGCATCATCACATAGCCGCTCAAGTTGCCCTGTCCGTCACCGACTCCGGCCAGATTTAGCTCATCGCCATTGACCACTTCCTGCACCAGACAGGGATAGCCCCACTTACCAACCAGTCGGCTGAAAGCTGCTTTAGCCTCGAAGGCGTTGTAAACAATAGCGGCATCATAGAAAACGCCTTTGACCACCAGGGGATACTCAAAGCCTTCCCTGGCCACGCGATCAAAGAAGCCTGGATCGGTGAGCATTTTGCTCCTGGGCACGGCTACACCGATTCTGGAGCAGAGATCCACAAGATGATTCTTGGCCCGTAAATTGAACTGCTCTCGACTGGGAATGAGCATTTTGATTCCGAGACCGGCAAGTTCGCTGCGCAAGCTGATGAAATTCTGCAATTCCGAATCGAGGCAGGGAATGACGGCATCAATTCCTTCCAGAGCGTGAATTACCTTGATTCGCTCCAATAAGGCTTCATCGCCGGCGGAAGGATAAGGTATCAAGTAGCTGCTCTGACAATTCTCATGGTCATACAAACCGGCATCAAGGGCGTCGTAAGCCAGACCGAGCACCGAGCCGCGAAATTCCCGGTGTTCAACCAGACAGCGGGCCACGGCCAGGCCCGGACCAGGGTTCTCGGCATGAGCATTGATGCCTGTAACAGCAACTTTCCAGTGCCGCCAGTTTCTCATAGATACCTCCCCAATTGCATCAAGAAAGCCTCCACGCTACTTAAAGCCAAATCCAGAGGCACGTCACAATCCTCAGCCAGACACTGAGCCGCTTCCTCAAGACCGTCACTGCGTTTGAGACAATCTAGAACCAATCGCCCGGTGGCATTGACGGTGAAGCTTTGTCCGGTCTGCGGATCAAAGACAAAGCCCGTATCGCTGACGGCCAGTTGCCTGAGCCTGTCGCCACTGCACTGGGAAAGGGCTCCGGCCAGTAGACTATCGGTCATATGCAAATTCCTCTCAACTTTCAATGTAGTTCAGTAACCGTAGTGCTCAAGGCTGCTCACCCGATACTTGGTATCGAGGGGCTGATCGGCGTAGCGATGGAGATAGCCGACCGAACCCAGGGGCTGGGTTTTCATTGAGGCCCGGTAGAACTTCACCGCTTCATCCGGTTTGTTCATGGCTTCGTAACAGCAGCCTATGTAATAGTTGGGCGCATCATATTGATTAGCCGGAAACTCCCCCGGCAATACCGGAGCAAATTTGACATTGCTTTGCTGGCAATAACGAAAGTCACTGAGGGCCAACTGCGCCTTACCCTGAGCCAACCAGAGCCGGCCCCTGGCAAAAACGGCATCGCCGGAATAAGGATTTAACTGCAAGGCCCGGTTCAAATCGGAGAGGGAGCGGTCGTAGTTTTTGCCGTCCAGGTAGCAGATGCCGCGCTCCGTATAAGCAGCAGCAAAATAGGGATCAATTTGCACCACCCGGCTAAGATCGCTGATGGCGGACTGAGTGCAACCCACCGTGCTGTAAAGATAGCCGCGCCGGTAGAGGGCACCCTTGTCGTTGGGATTGACGGCAATTGCCCGGTTAGTAGCATCGAGCAAAGTGAGAAGCTGATTGCCTAGATGACTGGTTTTGGCATTGGCTTTCCAACTACTGAGAATGGCAAGTTCAGAGGCAACCTGAGCCCAGGCGGCAGGCCATATGAACGAAGCAATAAGGAAGGCGAAAAGCGGTGCCGAGAAAACGGATTTGTGCATTTTGACTCTCCTCTAAATGAGGCGGCATGCCGGGAGGCGCTACACAAATCATGCTAGAGAGAGCCTGTGGAAAAGGAATGGAGAAATTGTGGAGAAAAAATGGAGGGGCTGATTTGGATTGACTGATTGGGGGGGGCTGCCTAGGGGGGCTGCCTGGGGCGACCGATTTAACCGACTACTTTGGGCCGACCGAGCTGGAACGACCGAGTTAAGGCACCGAGTGAGAGGACAAAAGCAGACCGAACCCATGTCTTTAAAAAACAAAGGGCGAAAACCCTAAACTCATGTAACAGCCAAAATTAATTCTGCTTGACGGCGGGAATGCAGTTACAGCAAGGGTTTCAATTAGCAAAAAGTCCCAAAACCGTGATGTAATATTTCGCAATCTCACTATTGTTACATTTGCTCGTGTTTTTCCGAGAGACCCCTGGTGCCTCTTTTGAAAGAAGGTTTTTGTAGAAATCGTCAGACAAAAAACAGCACCAAACTACAACTTCTTGATACCAGATCTTAGCCACCTCGTCCCGGCAGCGCTGTTGACTAATATCTGACCGACATGAATAGTGCCCGATATCGGCCCAAATCTATTTCTTAGTAGCTTCGGCCTTTACCTGAATTTCCGCTTCCAGCCAGTTTTCAACATCGGTGCCGTGCTGGCAATCTTTACTCAACCAGAGCTCATAAGCGCGTTTGGCCACTTGTTCGAAACATACTTCTTTGGCGCTTTCGGAAGCAGCGGGCTGTTCACAAGCTTGCTTGGGATTTTCGGAAGGCTGCTCACAAACAGCAGGCACTACCTCTAATACAGATACAGCCGGTGCAGCAGCCTTTTTCTTAGGGGCGGCAGCTTCTTTTGGAGATACCTGGGTCTCAGTGGCAGCAGCCGCTTTAGGGGATACCTGAGTCTCTACGGCAACAGCTTCTTTAGGAGATACCTGAGTCTCTACGGCAGCAGACTCAACTGTGGTTTTCTTGGTACCGGCGCGCTTAGTAGCGGTGCCTTTTGCTTTAGTTGTCGATTCAGCTTCTTTCATTTCCACACTCCCACTAGCCAAACCATCCGTCGGCTATTTACTCGCTAAAGGTATGCACTCGAAGGGCTACCGATAAAACAATATCACCTCCCAAAACCCCAAAATTCGCCGGATAGTTTACCGGCGGCGGCACACGGCTGTTGCATATACAAACGGCCGGATAGAAACCTTTCGACACACTATGTCACGTAAAACAACGCTTACCAAAGGAAAGTCTTGACCTGAGCGGGTTGGCACCAGGTTTACAAAGCCCTGAAAGGAGCCCCGGCAAGCTCGGTCGGCACGGGCACAAATAGGTGGCCACTACTTTCACCGGCCTGTCATTGATACACTCGCCGCCGGAGAACAATCCGGACTTGGAAGCAAAATCGGCGAGAGGAAAGAGCAGTGAATACTCCGGTACTAATTCAAGGTGGCATGGGCGTCGGCGTTTCCAACTGGCGGCTGGCCAAAGCAGTATCAATGGAAGGGCAGCTTGGTGTCGTATCCGGTACCATGCTCGACACGGTCTTTGCTCGCCGACTTCAGGACGGTGACCCGGAAGGAGCACTAAAGAGGGCTTGTGAGGCCTTTCCTCTACCCGAAATTGCAGACCGGCTATGGAATCACTTCTTTATTCCGGCGGGCAAGGCAGATGAAGCCCCGTACAGGCCGGTTCCCATGATGGGCAACAGGCCCGGCCGCTTCAATACTGAACTGCTGATCCTGGCCAACTTCGCAGAAGTATTCCTGGCCAAAGAGGGGCACGACGGACTGATTGGCATCAACTATCTGGAGAAGATCCAGGTGCCGACACTGCCTTCTCTATACGGGGCAATGCTGGCCGGGGTGGACTATGTATTAATGGGTGCCGGTATACCCAGAGCCATTCCCGGCATACTAGACGATTTGAGCGCAGGTCTTGCAGTTTCACTGAAGCTGGATGTAGCGCAAGAAAAGTCCGAGATCGGTCAAGAAGGGGAAGAAGGCGAAGGAGAAGAAGGCGAAGGAGAAGAAGGCGAAGGAGAAGAAGGCGAAGCAAACCCTGATCCCTACCTACACTTCAACCCTTCCGACTTTCTCGCTCAAGCCGGCGCAGTACCTTCCCAACCTCTCAAGCGCCCGAAATTTATAGCCATTGTTTCCTCCCATACCCTGGCTACAAATTTGGCCAGGAAAGCATCCGGTTACGTAGACGGTTTTGTAATTGAGAACCATCAGGCCGGCGGGCACAACGCGCCGCCGCGGGGAGGAATTAGCCTCAGCCCCACAGGCGAGCCCATCTACGGAGAAAGAGACAGGGCAAATCTTGCGGAACTACGAAAGCTGAATCGCCCTTTCTGGCTGGCAGGCAAATACGGCAGTGCGGATAAACTACAGGAAGCCCTGGCCGAGGGGGCGCAGGGAGTACAAGTAGGAACTCTCTTTGCCTTTTGCCGGGAGTCAGGTATTTCTGACGATATCAAAGAAACGGTCTTGCAGAAGGCCCTGGACGGCACCCTCACTGTTTTTACCGATCCGGCAGCCTCCGCCTCCGGCTATCCCTTCAAGGTATTGAGCCTGGAAGGCACACTCTCGCAAGCGAGTATTTATGAAGACCGCCGGCGAATCTGCGACCTCGGTTATCTGCGTTCAGCTTACACGACTCATGATCGCGCCGGCAAGCCAGTTATCGGCTTCCGCTGCCCGGGAGAAAATGAAACAGATTTTGTCAGAAAAGGCGGCGCCCACAAAGAAACTGTTGAGCGAAAGTGTCTCTGCAACGCTCTTCTAGCCACTGTCGGCCTGGCTCAAAGGCGCGCAGACTATATAGAGCCGCCGATTATCACAGCCGGCGATCACGCTCTGGAGCTGAAGCCTTTTGTAGAACGAGAAGGCAAACAATACTCCGCCCGAGCAGTGGTGCGGCACATTCTGCGCGGAACTCAACTTTCCAAAAGTGAGCGGCCAACCGACTGCTGCTCGAGCCAACATAAGTAAAACCAACACGGCAAATAGTGGAGTCAAAACACGAAAAGCAGCTGACTGCCGCTCAAGCCAAAATACGCAAGACCAACACAGCAACCACGAAAAGCAAGCTAAAAGCCTGGGTCTTGCCCAGTACTTTCAGGGATGGTTTTTCTGTCTGATCGACCTGGAGCAGACAAATACTTTGCAACACATAGGGTAAAAGCGCCAGAGCCGCAGTTTCCGCACTGAGAGTGGCCAATATCAACCAGCACAGGAAAGAGAGCGCACCGGGCAGTAGAGGACTCAAACCCAGGTCTTTTCGGCTCAATCGAATCAAGGCCGAGCCGCTGAAGATGGAAGCAAGCAGAGCGCCCGCAGCAATCAAATGCAAGACAAGATCAGGTCTGGCCAGGTAGGAGAACATGAGCGGGCAAACTACCGACCCGGTCAGGCCAAACAATTCACGCCACCACAAACTGTTGCGAACCGGTGCTACCGCTCCAAATAAACTCAAACCAAGACCACAGAAGGCTCCCCAGAGGGCAAAAGGCAGTCCCCCCAGGCAGTAAAGCAAAGCCGAAGAGATAAGCGAAACCACAAGAAGCTGCCGGGAAGAGGCCATGGACAAAAGCATGGCCCAGAGCATCAGCAGAGACGTAGAAACCAGCAATACGGCATCTGAGAAAACAGCGGAGGAGGTGCCGCTGCTTAGCACCAGAGCCGTAAAGCTGGCAAGAGAAAGAGAGACTGTGGCGCCATGCTCTCGGGGCAAGCTAAATGCCCAACGCTTCCCGGCTAAATGTCGAATCTCTCCGAAGGTCATGGCACACCTCCCCATCTGTTTGATACTAGCGGACTGCGGTTTACTAATAATCCTCCGAAAGGCCGACTAAAAAATGTAACCGGTTTTGCCGCCAAAGACCGTGCCGGAAGGCAGACTGATCAGCAACAGGGATGAATCGGCAAAAGAACCAGTCTTCAGGAGAATACCCCCGTTTTATAAAAGACTTAAAATTAGAACGGGCCAATTCTCAGCTTGCTAAAGAGGCGCTGCGCCTCTGGGAGGCAGCCATGAAATTCAGACACAACGCCCTCAAAGAAATTCTGAGAAATAAGTTCGGTGACTCAATCGCAGAATTCGGCCCGGCTCTTTTCGTGATACTGATGTTTCTCTTTTTCCCCATGCTGAACATGGTGAGCATCGGCGTCTCTTACGGACTGGGCATGGTTCTCAACTACAACCAGGTACACGAAGCGGCCCTCTTGCCGTCTGCTGATGCTTTGAGCAGTTCCGGCCCGATCAAGAAAAACATTCCCGAGCAATGGCAGGCCGGTATGGGACAGTTCGCCAAACTGAGCGGCAGTCCCGTCACCAATATAGCCTACCGGGACGGCACCACCGGACTGGGCAGCGGGGCAGGTCAGAGCGACACCACCGACAAAATCGTGAAAGTTCAGACCACAATCACGTGCAATCCCTTCCTGCCTATTCCTTTGCCCATCGCCAATATTCCCGGGGTGAACGGCCCCATGACCTTCACCCTGGCATCGGAAGCCTTGATGGAAAACCCGGATAACGCCGGCAGCACGGTGGCTATTGCTGCCGACGACGATACAAAGCCGCCGATAGCTCCGTTCAGGCCACCGGTTGTAGGACCAAGCGACGACGACACCAAACCACCCATACCGCCAATCACGAGAAGACCACCATGGTTCTGGGGCTTCTTCGGCGGACTGGGCGGCTGCAACGCCCGCTAGGAGAAGAACCTTCAATCTTCACGCACCGACAGTTTTGTGCCTGCCGGTGCGTGATTTTGTAAAATGCCGGTCTGGTTTCAGCGGGCTCCAGAATGATCAATCATTTACCGATAGCACCAACTGCGGTGCTGGAATATGGTGATCGGCGCGCATGGCGATAATGGCCGTACCCACCGAGAAGAACTCAATAATGTGATCCGACCAGGCATAACTGCCTTCGTGAATATCCACACCGACAATACCTTCGGCATGCAGATTGACCGCTTCATTCTGCATGCGCTCCATGGCCAGTTCGCGAGCGTCATAGAGGGCCTGGGTGAAGTTGGTCATCTCTACGTTTTGCCCAATATTTTTGAACCACTGCCCAAAGCTCTGGTGCGCCACGTGGTAGACGCAGTTGCCCATGACCATACCCACAGGCCGATAACCGGCTTTGAGAAGGGTCCAGAAATCTTGCCCGGAAAGGTCGGAAGTAAACGGCTTATTGGTATTGGTGCGCCAGTTGGTTTTGCGATCATTGGCCACCACGGCTGTGCCGATAGCCACGAACTCAGCCAGACTCTCTCCCCAACCCAGGTGCTTCACCTTCAGGCGCACGGCCACAACGCCATCCGCGCCCAGTTCATCGGCTTCCTCTTCCATGCGGCTCATGGCCAGTTCCCGGGCATGGTACATAGCCTGGGTGAGAACCTGCATCTCTTCGTTCTTGGTCCAACGGGCCTGTTGAAAGCCGATATGATAGATGGAAGAGCCGACCACCATGCCCACCGGCTCAAATCCAGCTTCTTTCACCAATAGAAATTCGTTGACGGAAAGGTCTGAGGTGAAGAGAGTGCGTTTGTCGCCCTGACCGCGCATTTGCGCCAGGCGCTCATGGGCGTGGGACGGCAAATCATCATGATTTTCTGTATCCGGCATTTTAAGCTCCTTTACTCTCGAACTTCACTTCACTCGTCATCATCATAGTCATCCTCTGCTCCATAGCTGGCTGTTGCCACATAGTTACTGAGCGGTTCGTCGAACTCCACATCGCTCTTACCCCGGCGGGACAAATCAATGACTATCAAGGGGCTCGGTGAGATGCGCTTCTTGCCGTCAGGGCGGTCCACCACGGCTGTACCCATGGCCATAAAATTGACGAGCATGTCGATAAAAGTAACGCGATTACTCTCGTATTCGATTCGCTCAAGCTTATAATCAACGGTCATGTCAACGGCGCCATCACCGCCATTCAAACCGATATCGATCCAGAGCCTTTGATTGGCCTGTTTTCTGGCATAGGCAAAACCTTCGCTGAAAACCATCAGCTCTTGATTGGCCAGACTTCCGAACCAGCCCATCTGAGCGGAATTAGACTGCCTGTTGCCCTTAATGTAGTAAGAGCAGTTGCCCATAACCAGGCCGGTGGGCCAGAACCCGGCTTCATAGAGTTGCCAGAATTCCTGCCCGCTCAAAGTAGAAGTGAAGGGCACGTGTCCCGGTTTTACACAAGCACTTCCCGGAATACGAATGGCCGTGCCCATGGCCGTGAACTCGGTGATTCCCTCACCCCAGTTGAAGGTTGAAGTAGTCACCTTGACGCCTATGACACCATGGGCACCAAGCAACTCCGCCTCTTGCCTGAGCCGGCTCACTGCCAGTTCCCTAGCCTGCTTGTGGGCGTTAGTGAGGGCGCTTATCTCCGATGTGGAAGACCAGAAGCCCTGGCAAAAATTACGCCAGCCTACTTTCATGAAAGCACTGCCCATCACCTGCCCAACGGGCACGTAACCGGCTTCACGAGCGAGAAGATACTCTTTGGCACTTAAATTGCTGGAGAAGAAATTCTTGCCGGACTCAGCCTGAGCTTTGAGACGGTGTTGGGCACCAAGCGGCAAATTACCCTTCTCAAGCTCCTTGACGCTGGCTTCTTGCAGCTCGCGCTTAGCCTTGTCATCATCTTTTTCTTTGAATATCCAGAAAGGCAATTATTTTCCCCGGCTTGCAGAGTCAAACTTGAGACGACTCTTGCTATTACTAAATTGTCGCTACACTCTCAATCAACCAACACTTCAATCAACCAACCACGAACTTTTGCAATGCTTCCCGGGTACGGGCATTTTTCTCAGCCAGGGAAGCCAATTTCTCAGCCAGTTCACCGATGAGTTTCTCTACTTCGACGTCTTCACTTTTTAGTACGACACCGCGCACTATTTTTTGCCGTCTGGCTGAAATCACTCCCCGCTTGTCACGGGTAAATTGAAAACCGGTGTCGTCAAGCTTGACGGAAAGCTCCACCACCGGCTTCTTGGAAGACAGCAACCAGCCGCCGCGAGTAATCTCACATTCATCGGGCAAAGCCTGGGCCAACTTGGCCGAAAGATGCTCGAGCAAATCACCGGAAGCGTCCTTGTCCAGGCGCAAACTGCAGGCAAGCACATCCACCTGCAAAGCATGTTCGAAGTCTTCCACTTGACCTTTCCTAAATAGCGATTCCCAAACAAACAACAACGGATAAACGTTGAATTGCCACATTATATAGGTCTCAAGGAAAGGGCACACCTTCTTGGCTACCAAGGGGGGATTTCGGCTCGGAGAAGGAACGGAAAACGAAATCACATTAATCCGACCGGAATTTTGTCTTCTCTATTCAGGGCGGGGTTTAGTCTATGCCGTGATAATGCCGCCACTTTTGTTGGTTGACTTCCGTCGAGGCGCTGCCTACTGCATCAAGCACGGCATAGACAGGAAACATCTCAACCAATTTAATTACGTGCCTATGTCCATTCGTATCGACTAGATACATGTATGGGTTCTTGAACTGCGGAATACACTCTCTTAAATTAAGATTGGCAGGAGGGTAGCCTTCGTAAAGCTTTCCATCCTTAAAGTAGTGTATGAAATCACTGGGATAGACAGGATCTCCAGCGCTAGCGAGCAAGCCACATTTACTGATATTGCTCAGTCTCACATCTTGAATTGTGCCAAATTCATTCCGCCAGACCAGGCGTCTGGTGGTTAGCAAGCTATCTGCATCGTCTTTCTTAACCTCAAAAATGGTTAACTCCCCAGGTTCTAATTCAATTGAATCTAGAACTGTAAACTCTCCCGAGTCACGCTCCGGGTAAAGTCTACAGAATTTGACGGTCGGATCTAACTCTGGATTACTAACCCGCAGCAGATAGGCCCTTTCAATCTTCCCTCCAACCAATGTTTTGATATCTGAGTCCGATAGGTCTTTAGGAATTGTCATTTAGAAAGTCCCATTCCTTAACACCTCTAAACTATAAAATGAGACTCCTGAAGACAAGCATCTTTGTTGAAATTTACCATGAGCTGTTAAATGAGTGCCTGTTCCACTGAGCAGCTATTTCAAGGTCTGAACGCTATCCTACTGCTAGAATCGACTAAGTGCTGGGTTTGAATATTGTTCAATGGCAGCACAGCAGGTGCTCTTCGATGCTAGACAACAAAGTAACACACCTCTGGACGCAGGAAGCAGCGAAAATGATAGATCTCAGCAACAAGGGTTGGAGCTACAATTCACCACCCTCTGAGCCTCAGATAAGACGCCTGAAAGAACTAATTCCAGGTTTTCCAGAAGCAGTGCTCGCCTTTCTCAATAAACACAATGGTGCCTACGGAGATATGCAACCAGATATCAAGCCTCCGTGCGCAAAGATCTATGATGTTGACACAATCATAGAGATCTTTGAAGAACATAGACCAGAGTTGCGACATTATCTCGTTTTCGGGACAGATTTGTTTGATGAGTATCTGGCAGTCCGACTCCAACCGGAAGACTCGCCAGTCTATTCGGTTCTAATTCTAAACATCTACGAACTTGAACCGACGGAGGAAGAAGTGATTTTTGATTCGTTTTGTAGCTTTATGAACAGCAGACTGCTATGACCTGTAGATCGGAGGGCGCAGCAATGCCACAACAAAGAGCTTTTGCACTATCACGCCTTGAACAGTGCGCCAGGTCAAAAACTATGCGTCCCTGGTCCGTGGGAGGCTTCGAAGGCGAAGTTTTCACTAAATCTATCGATACTAATCGAAAAGCAATTTTCACAGCTTCAATACAGAGCAGCTTAAACGCCGACAAAAGCCATTGCATAATTATCGAACCGACTCTATCGGTAGTAGATAATTGTTTCGAGGCAGTTCTATTAAAGTTGCTCTTTCCTGGAACGCCCCCTCATCAAATATCTGCCTCCGCAAGATATCGATATGGACCGCTTTACCTGGTTTTGCTCGATGCTCTTTGCAAAGATGGATATCCCAAATTTCAAGAGCTCTGCACTGAAGCCGACATCCAACACCGCGTGGATGTATGTATCTCCAACTTCATTGAGTTTGGACTGCCATTCCTGGACGATCACAGCACCATCGGCAGTCTATCGGCGGTAATTTTGGGCAGCGGCGAAGATTCACCACCGTTAATCTTCAGTGACTGGTCGCTACCTGTAATCGCATTTATGGCTGGTGACTTCAATTTTGCCAGAGCTAGACTACAAGAACGATTTCTAGATCCAAGTTGGGCAGACTCGCTACTGCCTGGGTTGAATCTAAGTCGTGGTGAGTTTGCTCACAGATTTGAAACCTTACTTGCAAGACAATGATTGCATTTTCAAGGTGCACGTCAGACCCTTCTTGTAAAGAGAAAATCAGGCTTACCGGGAGAAGCAGCGCCACTGCCGAGTGGTGACTTCCATTTCAAGAAGATTACACAGCTCTCAAAGTCTCTTTGAATGGTCTGAGCCCGGTGGATGCTAAGATGCTTCCATGCCGAAAGTATTTGTATTGCCCGACCATATAGCCAGCCAGATTGCCGCCGGAGAGGTGGTAGAACGCCCTTCATCCGTAGTGAAGGAGCTGGTGGAAAACTCCCTCGATGCCGGTGCCACCGAAATTGAGGTGAGCGTCTCAGCCGATTGCCGCGACCTGCGCATTGCCGACAACGGCTCCGGTATGGAGCCGGAAGATGCGGTGCTGGCCTTTCAAAGGCACGCCACCTCAAAATTGCGCAGCGCCGACGACCTCTACAATTTGACCACCCTGGGCTTCCGCGGCGAAGCGCTGCCTTCCATCGCTTCAATCTCCAAATTCACCTGTTATACGCGCACCCATACGGCACCGCACGGCTCCAGAATCGAAAGCGCCGACGGCAACCTCACGGCTCAGGAAGCCGGTTGCGCCCCGGGCACGGTTATGGAGATCAAAGAGCTTTTCTACAATACGCCGGCCCGCCTCAAGTTTATGAAAAAGGCCAATACGGAATTCGGCCATATAGAGGAAATTCTTCAGAGCCTGGCCATCAGCTACCCCCATGTGGCCTTCACCTTAATCAAAGACGGCGACACCGTGCTTAGAACTACCGGTAGTGGCAGCCTCGCCCAAGCGGTAGTGCAAGCCAAATTCTTCACAGGCAAGGAAGCCCTTTTGGAAGTGGCGCCCCATGAAGAGATTGCCGCCAAAGTCAGAGGCTTGAAAATTAGCGGACTGATGGCCAAGCCGCTGCATTTCCGGGGCGATCGCAAAGGCATTTTGACCATCGTCAATGGACGCACGGTGCGCTGCCCCCTCACCTACAAAGCCCTCGACTATGTTTACTCCGACTTAATTCCCCGGGGTCGCTATCCGCTCGCCGTAGTTCGCCTGGAGATAGACCCGGGCATGGTGGACGTGAATATACATCCCACCAAAAAAGAGCTGAAATATCAAAGCGGCAACGAAATCTATGTAACCATCCAGAGGGCTCTCTCTTCCACCTTGCGCCAGAACAGCATGCAGGAAGCCGCGGCTTATCATGCCGCTCGGCGCGATCTAGAAGAAGCCTTGCCGGAAGTGCAAGAAGCATTGCTGGAAGTACAGAAGGCTCAGACCGAGCTTGAGAAAGTCACCTTCGCACCGGCCATGAGAACATTTGAACCGGCGCAGACTCAAGCCCGCACCTACCGCCAGCCCCAGAGCACCGAGCAGATGGACTTCAAAGAAAGTCTCAATTGCAAAGTAAGTGTGGACCACTACGGCGTGGTAGAAACCCCAAACCAGGCGGCTCTTTCTACCACAAGGGAGGCCGCCCCCCACTATCCTGAAAGCCGGGAAATTAGTAGGGAAATTAACCGAGAAGAGTTACCGACAAAAGAGGCGATGCCGAAATATACGGCGCCACCGGCCGAAGCTGCTTCAGAGTTTACAGCACCCTCGCCAACCCAAAAGCCCGAGGAGACTTCCGCCAGGCCGGAAGACTTACCTGCCGCCGGTGAAAAATTTCTGCATCTGCGCGATACTGCCGGCATCGAATACGAATTGCCGGTCGGCTGGCGCTTGATGGGCTACCTGCATAACACCTATATTTTCTTCGAAACTCCCGAAGGGCTGGAAATAGTAGAGCAACACATCGCTCATGAAAGGACGCTCTACGAGAAGCTTCTAGCCTCACAGAAGACGCCCGGACGCCTCAGTGAAAACTCACAGAGGCTAATTATCTCAACGCCGCTGGACCTCTCCTCCGAACAGTTGGAGACCCTGAAAATCTCGCAAGAAGCCCTGGCTAAACTGGGCTTTGAATTCAGTTTCGACGACGGCGGCAACGCCTCTGTGAGCCAGTTACCCCTGGAGCTGGCCAGCTTCAATTACCGACCAGTGATTCAAAAGATGCTGGACGATCTTGCCACCGTAGACGCCACCAATATGGATCTGGAAGCCACCAAATCGATAGCCTGCCAGAGCGCCATTAAAAACGGCATGCCGCTGTCGGTACGAGACATTCTGAAACTGGTGAGCGATTGGCTTGGCACCGAGCGCAATGACACCTGCCCCCACGGCAGACCGGTGCGCCTCAAGTTCTCAAAGGAAAAAATCTTTGAGATGTTCCACCCGGCTTAGAGACAGTCGCCAGCCAGGGAAACTTACCCCGAAGGCAAAGTCAGCCCAAGCCCTATCTGGAAAGCACTGTAAAAGCCCTCGCCCTAATGGCAGACGGCACCGTGCTTCTTGAAGTAATCTTGATGATACTCTTCCGCCCGCCAGAAGGTCTGAGCCGGCACTATTTCAGTAACAATCACCCTGCCTTTGTAAGGTCCGCTCTGAGCAGCTTCGAGCTTAGCCTCTTCCGCCGCCACTCTTTGCTCTTCGTTTTCGTAGAAGATGGCAGATCGATACTGGCTGCCGTGATCCGGTCCCTGATAGTTAAGGGTGGTGGGATCGTGAATGGAAAAGAACTTGGCCAAAAGTTCCTTGTATGAGACGACGGACGGATCAAACTCCACCAGCACCGCCTCGGCATGTCCCGTTGTATCGGTGCAAACCTGCCTGTAATGGGGATTATCTACGTTGCCGCCGCAATACCCGACAGCGGTGCTGAGCACACCCGGAATCTGACTGAAGATAAACTGAGGCTTCCAGAAGCAGCCGCTTGCAAATATTGCTCTTTCCACGTCGACCTCCTGCCGGGGAAATGCCCGGTTAAGACAGCAATTTTAACCACACTGATAATATACAGCGTCCAGGACCTGAAAGTTCCTGATCTTAATGCCGCGTTGAGCCATCTTCAGGGGCGGCATAAAAACTTATGGCATAGCGCCCCTGCAAGAGTTGATCCAGCCTGCGAATTCGTACTGGATCATTAGCCATGCCGGGTTTCATAGACCTGGCAAAGTGCTTGATGATATTGGGAGAATAATGACCGAGGGCCGCAATTGCCTGCCGCTCTACATCAGGGCGACCGGAAATAGCCATTTCCAGAAGGGGTTTGATGGCTTTCTGGTCTTTGACAGCAGCCAGACTCTCAAGGGCTTTCATTTGATCTTGCTGGGGATTGCTGACCGAGCGCATGGCATCATCCACAAGGCGATACCTGAGGGCCATAGAGCCAATCTCTTGCGCTCGATGACGCTCGGTTTGGGTGAGATGAGCAGTACTTTCTTCCATGATCTGGTTAATGCGGCGCAGATCCTTGGGATTGAGGCCATTTTTCATCATCTTTTCAAACTGATCAAAGACCTTGTTACTCAAAGACGGCACTTTTGTGAGCACCTCGGCGCTTATCTCTATTTGCCCCGAAGGATTATTGGTACGAGCGCGCATCAATTCGGAATATGCCATTTCCCGACCAAACTGGTCGGCAAACATGCGATTGGCCATTTGCTTAATTAGTGGTGCCGTCTCAAATGCCTGCCCTTCAAATTCAAGAATGCGACGATAAAAGGGCGATCTGCCGTCGTTTTGCCTGAACACATGTTCTCTGGCAACGTCTCGCAACTCGGGATGCTGCAAACCCTCTTGCAGGGCAAACTGAATCTTGTCGCCGGCACTGCCCCCGGAGAGTTTAACCATGGCATCGAAGGCCGCTTGCTGCACGGTGCGCTCTTGCGATTTGCGACCGCCGATGCCGGGCAGGGAATTATCATTGGCCGGTCTGGGAAAGCCCGCCGGCAACTCCGAATGGCTGACGGTCTGGTTACCACCTTCCGGCGGAATCACAACCTTACTGCGACGATCCAGGGCAATCTCCCTCAGCTTGCCCACCATTTCCTTGCCGCCGAAAAGCGATAAGAGCTCTATGGCATCACCCTTCTGGGCGGGCGTACCGGTGAGCGCTCTTTCGGCCAGCACCTCATTGGCAAAGGGGCGCACGGCTTCGTCAAGATACTGGGCGCGTCTCAGCAGTGCTTCAGCTACCGGGTTGACGGATTTACCACCGGATTTAATACCACTTTCCAGGGCCGCACTCAGCACCATGGTGCGCACCGGCGCCTTAGAGGCATAAACGAAGAGCATATCAGGGTCGGGAGCCATTATTTCCTCGCCCATGCCCACAGCCCAACCTTCATCGAGATGGCGGGAAGCATGCTCGGATGGATGGTAAATACCGGGCTCCTCCACATCGCCCACACGTCCGCTTTCACGCGCCTTGCGCGACTTGACGTGATTGACATTATTCTCAACCCGATCTACCGACGTGGCTTTATCAAAGAGCTTGCTGAAAGTAGGGCTGCCCCACTTGGTCAGGTGTGAGAGCTCATGGGAGAAGTAGGTCGTAAAAGAGCTGTTCAACTCAGCCTGGGAGAATATAACATGACCGTCCTGGCCTACTCTGGCAGCGGAACTGAACCTGGGTGAGTCATACTCCACCCGGTTGAAGGCGTCGATGAAGGATGGCTTGTCGCTCAAAGTTACTTCTGTGATCTTCTGGCTCTGGGGCAGGGCTTCCAAAAGCGGTATCACATCTTCGGGCAGCACCCTGTTCCGGAGCGGATGCACAGCCAGAGCCTTCCTCGCTTCGAACATGGCCACAACTTTTGTCACCTCCGCAGGCGGTAGAACCTCAGCGAAGCCCCTGGCGTCTCCTTGCGCAGCCTGAGCTTCCAACTTGCTCTTGATCGACTCGGGCAAGTTACGATAGCTCTCCGGCATTTCCGCACGCAGCCGCAAGGCGCGCACTTCATTGAGCTGGACGGCATATTCTTGCGGCACCGATATGCGGGTGGAAAGCTTATCCACCTGATAAACCACGTGGTCGCGGGGCTTGAACTCAAGCAATTTATTGAACTCCGTCCAGGAGGCCTCTTTGGCTCCAGGAGGCTTGATCAGCTTCACCAGATCCTCGTGTTTGGCGGAAACATCCGCCTTCAATTCGAATTCATTGCGGCTCTCAGTGCCCACCACCTTCAGCTTAGGTTGCAATTCTTTGATAGAAACAGCTTCAAAGGGTTTAAAGGAAAGCCCCTCGTATGCCTGCATGCGCCCCTCATCCGACCAGAGGTAAGCGATGCGCTCTTCAAGGGTCATGCGGCGCCGCTCTCTCACGCTGGTTTCGGCATCACTGGCAGAGGTGGTGCGGGTTTGGGTATCGGGGCCGTCAGCCTTGAGACTCTTACCCGGGGCTGTTTCCGGCACATCCAGGGGCTTGCCGACAGCCTGTTCATGGGGCGCTGATTTTTGCGAAAGGGGTCGGTGTACCTTCTCGGCACCACCCATGAGGGCACCGGTTCCCATACCGATCAAGCCGCCTTCCATGACGCCGTTCATGATATGGCTGAGGCTCATCTTCTCCCTTGCCGCTTCCACGCCGCCGAATACGGCACCACCGGCACCACCGCCGGCTGCTCCCGTAACCACATTTTTCACCACGGTCTGGGTGACGCTGTTTTCAGCATTGCCCAGCAGCACCGAGGATGCCCGTCCTACTCTCAAACCAAGAAATCCGGCGGGCACACTGAGGGTACCGCCCAATCCAGTGCCCACGGCAAAATTAGTGATGGTGCTGCCGGCTGAGAAATTACCTTCCGCGTCTTTGTAGGTGCTGCTCTGAAAGGCTGTCTTCACAGCCCCAAAACCGGCACCGGTGAGAAAATGGGTTTTCAGCTCGGCGCCCAGGGGCAACATTACACCTTCGCTGGCAGCCCTGGCGGAAGCGGACATGCCGAACTTGCCGACTCGGTTCAGAAGGGAGCCCTGGGCCACATCAAGAGCAAACTTCTGGCTGTAGCCGCCCACGCCCAGTTCCCCTGAAACATCAGATAAGAGAACACCTCTGGCCAGACCGCCGGTGAGGGTGCCTACGCGAGGAATGGAAGAAATGGTATCGGCAGTAATCTCGGCATACTGGTCAGACTTCTTAGCCCGTTCAATCTTCTGCTCCTGGGTCTGGGCCGAACCGGCTACGGTGTCCCAGGTGACGCCTATTGCCGAGCCAAGCAAGGTTGTCGGCTTATCCGGCACCTTGACTTCCGGCGTTTTGCCGGGCGGGGGCGCAGGCCAACTCTCAAGGGTGGCTTTCACCCGTTGGTCGAGACCGACCTTGAGCTCAGTGCTTTGAATTTCTGGGCGGTCTGTCACAGCAATTGACCAGTCACGGGGGTTCCATCTGCCTTATGGCACAAGCTGCTCAGTTCCGGGTCTCGGATGAGTCTGGACTCAAACAGCCCCTGAATATATACAACTCATAGACTTTTTACCCACTTATACAGATTAAAAACCAAAAGACCGCCGGAAAGGCGGTCTTCTGTTAACTTATCGGTCTGCTTCAGCTTAGTGATAGCTGCCGTTGCTGGACACATTGGAAGACAGTGACATCGGTTGATCCAGGGCGAACTGCAAGCGAGTGCCGCTGGGAATTTTGACGTCTTTGCCTTTGCGCCAGAGGTTGCTGCCGAGGCCGACAGCGCCGCCGGTGGCTACACCGGCTACAGCTCCGGCACCGACCGTTCCGGCTACGATGGGGGCGAAGATGATACCCAGAAGGGTGCCACCAGCCGTCCAGGCTGCCGTGCGGGCTACACCGGAAGTGACGGTAGCTTTGGTGCTACGTCCTTTCAGATTGCCCTGTTTGTCTTGCGCTACTGTGGCATTAGGCTGCTGAGCAGTGACTATGGCCGAAAGAGGATAGCGGATACCATCCGGTGTGACGGCATTAGTCAAATGCAAACTCATAGCGCCGTTTTTGCCGCCCAGACCGCCCTTATCTGCGGAAATCACCGCACCTTCAAGGGTGGTGCTAGCGGGCAGAACCAGATCGGAACCGAGGTAAAGCGGAGAATACAACCGGGCGTTAAAAACATCACCGGGTTTAGCCACTCCACTATCGATAGGACTGGTGAGAGTAGCATCCAGATTGGTTCCGACAGGCACATAGGTAACTCTGCCTTGCAAGGTTTGACCATTGTAGGTCTGCGCCAAGGCCGGAAGTACCGAACTAACCGATACCACACAAGTGGCCATACCAGCGACGATACTGTTCAGAGGAATTCGTTTCATTAAGTCGCTCCTTCTAGCGAAGCCTCCAACTAACTTGGAGAGAATAACATATCAAACGCCCGTCAACACAAGAAACAGAAAAAAGACACCAAAAATGATGGCACTAATTTTTTGGACTTAATATCATGAGCGATACCATAATACGATGATAAAGGGCAAAAATAGTCACCGCAAGTGGTATTAACCGACGCGATGCGAAGAACTTTGTTCCCGTTGAGATTCACTTGACAATGCCACTTTGAGGGGACCAAACCGAGACAGTTTGCGCAAGCTCGGCCATATCTATAGATTGCCGGTAGATAGCCAGCAGGATTCCTTCGCTCTCGCCGGTCTGCGGTTGGGCAGGCGCACAGCCACCCCATTTAGCCTGACAACTATCGTACCCCGTGCCGCTTGACAGCCCCGTGTGAACGCATAGTCTGAGTGATAACTAATATCTGCGCGAGAAGTTATAGATCTCTTTTCTTGGCAGTGGAACAGCAAGTGTGCCTACTATGAGTCAACCATTTCCCCTTCATTTTCTCCGAGCCCCAAGAGCCCTTTCACCAGACGATATCCGACTACTTGCCTGCATCAAGCCGAACCTGTTCGGACTGATGTGACACACCGCAAGAGAGTCTTCAACTGGCTGATCGGCTCGTGGCCACAAGTAGATGAACAGCTTCCAACCACCACCCATCACAGGCTAGCCGAAGCTTGCTGGAGGAATTGGTCAACCAATTTTTGAGAGGTCTTCTCATGAAAGACGACAAAAACCGCGACAAGGGTACGCGCCTCCTCGGCACGGCACTCTTTGCCATCTATCCCACTCTTTTCGCCTTCGCGTTCAACGTCCTCTCGATGTTTACCGATGGTGTCTCCGTTGGTGGCGTGTTCCTGAACACCGCCATCTGTTACTTCATCTTCTGGTACGTCTCCTATGCCGTCATGGGCATCTTCGACTCTCTGAGAGAAGAAGCGAATCGCCCCCGCGAGCACAACACGCCCCCGGTCGACGACAAGAAAGACGGTTCAGGTCAACCTGAAAACAAGAACGCTCCGGACAAGGGCGACAAGCGTTCTTGAGCTCACCGATTCAATTTAGCGCAGTCATTCTGCTGCTGCCGCCCTACAAACTAACAGAGGCTCACTATGTGGCTCCTCTACACCGCACTGATGCTGGCCATTGTCGTTCTTGTTTGCCTCGAAGCACGCAGGAACAAAGCGGAACAGCTGGAGGATGAACGAGAACTGCGACACACCATCGCGGTCAATCTCGGCATTCTCAAGCGCGAGTTGATGGAATTGCAGGAAATCGCAAAGGTAAGCAATTTAGCCGAGCTCCCCAGAGCTCAGGCAAACAGCTTGCTTGCCGCTTCCGAAGAAACGGCCGACCGGGTTCAAAGCCAATACGAACAGGCCGGTCTGGAAGACTTGCGGCTGCTCATCACCGCTCTCTTCCAGGCCATGAACCAGTCCACGGAAGCCCGCCGCACTCTCGGCGCCATCATCCCGCTTATCTAACCCCCCGTTGAGGGCGGCTCCGTTTGACCTAAAACTCAAACGAGCCGCCCTCTTTTTTTTGCTTTAAGTTGTCAAGCATTTATAAAATAGGCAGCACCCGCACCGGAAAAACCCATGCTCAATCTCAACCAGGACCAGTCTCAAAATTCAGCCCAGAATAAAACTCTGACGGACCAGGTGAAAGCACTGGCCGAAAAGCATTTTGAAAGAGTGCGGCAATTGAGACGGACGATTCATCAAAATCCTGAGCTGAGCTTCAGCGAAAGCAGCACCAGTAAACTGGTGGCAAAGGAATTGCAAGAACTGGGCTACACAGTCAAAACCGGCATCGGCGGCACCGGTCTAACGGCTGAGTTGGCGCCTGTGGACGCAAAGAAAAACGCGAAAGAGAAAGCCGCAACAGCGGCCGTGATTGGTATTCGCGCCGACATGGACGCCCTGCCCATCCAGGAAGAAAACCCAGCGGCCTATTGCTCCAACCACAAGGGCGTCATGCATGCCTGTGGTCATGATGCTCATACGGCCTGCGGGCTCGGCGCCGCCATGATCCTGGCCGATCTGCACCAGTCGGGACTGGCCGGCAATCTGCCCACTAAGGTGCGCTTTCTCTTTCAGCCGGCCGAGGAATGCACCAACGACAGCGGCAAGAGCGGCGCCACCCTGATGATGGAAGACGGTGCCCTGGAGGGACTTTCGGCCCTGGTCGGTCTGCATGTTTTTCCAAGTATTCCAACCGGCATGATTGGCTTGAAAGAAGGACCGCTGCTTGCGGCTTGCGATACCTTCGATATAAAGATAACGGGAAAGGGCTGCCACGGGGCTTACCCGCAAGACGGCATCGACGCCATCGTGCTGGCCGCTCAGGCCGTACAGGCCATTCAAACCATTACATCTCGCCGTAAATCAGCCCTGAATCCCTGTGTAATCACCCTGGGAGGGCTGCGTTCCACAACCTATGCTCCCAATATCGTGGCCGAAGCAGTGGAGTTGACAGGCACGGCCCGCTACTTTGCCCCCCAGATGTCTACCCTGACCCGCACCGAGTTGGAGCGGGCCCTGGGAGTGGTAAGGGCTCTAGGTGGAGATTTCGAACTCAAGTACAAGCATGAAAATCCGCCCCTGATCAATGACCCAACCATGACCGAAGCAGTCCGACAGGCGGCAAGCAAACTTGCCGGCCGGGAACAGATTCTGGAACCCGGACTGCAACTGGGCGCCGAAGATTTCAGCTTTTACTGCCAACACACAAAGGCCTGCTTCCTGGTGCTGGGAGCCATGATCGAGGGTGATATCCGCACCCTGCATACACCCAGCTTCGACATCG
>Ga0268298_10001241_pt1 | contig 30476 bp, 33 predicted proteins | sample WWTPWeurt_MetaG_FD_194462 | JGI IMG/M metagenome (GOLD analysis project Ga0268298, IMG submission 194462) | Activated sludge microbial communities from WWTP in Nijmegen, Gelderland, Netherland - WWTP Weurt | ecosystem: Engineered > WWTP > Aerobic digester > Activated sludge | place... | reverse complement strand
TTGCAAATTGCTTCTGCGATGTCCAAACTTTCGGCGGTTATCTTCGATCGCCGCGCCGCTGAACCCGCCACCGTCCGAAGTTGCGGCGATCTGGACAAGACCCAGATCCACCCCCAACACCCCTTCCACGTCAATTGGCTTGGGTGTCTCCACCTCGCAGACAACCATCAGGTAAAACATACCTTTGACCAGACACAAGTCGCTTTCCCCATGCTGGCCTTTGAGCAATTCAAGCTGGCGTTTTCCGCAGGCAAAGGACATCTTTTGTCTGCCCTCTACGGTCCAGAGGCTCAACTCCATCCTGTCCAGTTTATAGGTCAGGATGCGGTCATCAAAAGCAATCGCGCCATGCGGCTTGAAAGTACGCTTGACTTTTCTATCCAGCTTATAAGCATCTGCAACTTTCGAGATGCAACGAACAACCACCTGTGCGGTCAAGCCAAACATTTCCTTGACAGCGTAATACGTAAGTTTGTGGATTGGAAATTGTTTGAATGTCTGACTATCCCACGCCTGTTGGCTGATGTAATTGCAGGCGGCGTTTGCAACCTCAAGAGTTTTACGAAGGGCTTGCGCTTGTTCAGGCGCAGGCAGGAGTTTTATTTGAGCGATCAATTTCATGGCGTGATCATACCGAAGTTCCAATCTATTGAAACTGCTCTGGCGAAAGTACATCGCCAGCGGCTATCCCTCTCCACTGCTAAAGCAGGGAGTTTCTTGCCGAGGTCTCGATGAATCGAATTGAATCTGCTTTTGTTAACAAACCGATCTTCATGCCCTATTTCCCCCTGGGCTACCCTGACTTGGAAACGTCCATTGATGTGATCGAAGCCCTTGCCAAAAACGGCGCGGACTTGATCGAGGTGGGGCTTTCCTTCTCCGATCCACTGGCGGATGGGCCTGTGATTCAGCAAGCCACGCAAGTTGCATTGGAACATGGAATTACAGTCAAGAAGTCGCTCGCGGCAGTTGCGGAGTTGCGCAAACGCGGTGTGACGATCCCGTTTATTTTGATGGGATATTTCAACCCCATGCTGGCGTATGGACTGGAGAAATTTGTCCATGATGCGCACGAGGCTGGCGCGGATGGATTCATCATTCCTGATTTGCCATTGGAAGAAGCAGGTGAGTTTCAAGCCTTGACGGGGGATATGCCGTTGATCCAAATGCTCGCACCGACATCGCCGAATGAACGCATGGAATCCATTGCACGCAATGCGATGGGATTTATTTATCTTGTCTCGGTTACTGGTGTGACGGGCGCGCGTACTGCCATTTCTGATGGACTTGGCGATTTGATTCAACGTGTGCGAGATCACACGTCCGTACCTGTGTGTGTGGGGTTTGGCATTGGCACGCCTGAACAAGCGAGGCAGGTTGGCCAGCTTGCGGATGGAGTTATTGTCGGGTCGGCATGCGTGAAAACGATCGGGGAGAGTCAAATGCCTGTAGAAACAGCGAAGCAGTTTGCGGCGGAGTTTCGAGGCGCGTTGAAAAAGGAATCAAAAAAATGATATTGGAAGTCGTTATTATGGATATAATTTCTGGAAAAGAAACGGAATTTGAGTCCGCGTTTTGCGATGCGTCTGGCATTATCGCCGGTATGGCGGGATATGTGTCACATCAGTTGCAGCATTGTTTGGAAAAACAAAATCGGTATTTGTTACTTGTTCAATGGGAAACTCTGGAAGCGCATACGATCGGATTTCGCGGATCAAGCGAATATCAGGAATGGAAAAAGCGATTGCATCATTTCTATGATCCATTCCCGGTGGTGGAACATTACGAAATGAGATTTTCAAATCCAGTATGATTTTAGAGTGCACTACCCCCCAAATAAATGTTCGAGGCCCCGCCAGACTTCATCGCGCCAGCAGGTATAGTTATGACCGCCGCTGAATTCGCGGTAGGTGACATCGTATCCATTTTCAAGCAGAATGGGCCGCAGGCGGCGATTATCTTCCAACAGCCAGTCAAAATGACCGATGTCCATCCAGATCTTGATCTCGCGTGATCGTTTGGCGCGAATCAGGTCCACTGCCGCGAAATCCCGCCCTTCAGATTCGAACACACCTGACTGGCTGATGACCTTCCCAAAAGTTTCAGGCATTCGCAGACCCGTGTACATGGACATTAATCCGCCAAAGGATGCGCCAAGCACGCCGTATGCGCCGCGCTGTTCACGGACATCCACCAGATTTAATTTCTTGCGTGCCAGCGGCAAAATGATGTTGTCGAGCCACATGATGGTCGCGTCTGAGCAGGCGTATTCCACGCCACGATGATCGTCTCCGTTTTGTACGAATGCCATGGCGATCGGCTGAATGCGCTTTTCGTGAATGAGATTATCCACGATCACGTTGAGCATGGCGCGTTTGAGATAATCTGTGCCGTCGTAGACCACCAGCAGGGGAACGGGTCCGCTGACGGGCGGATGATAAAGATATACCTCACGTTCCCCGCCATCCGCGAGCATCCACGTATCAACCAGGTGCTGGGTTACCCTTCCGCGTTTCACGTTCTTCTTTTTAACCACGAGTTCCGTGGGGGAATGGTCTGGCATGTAAAAGAAATGGTTGTAATGCTCGATGCCGTTAAAAACCATATTGCTGTTCAATGGATCTTCAACCCGCGTTTTTGTGCGCGGTTCATAAAAGGAATATTCAAGATAAGCATCGGCTGGAAGTTCGAGAGAGTATGCCCATAAACCCTTTTCGATGCGCTTCATTTTTTGAGGCGCATCATCCCAAAAATGAATGTCGTCAATGACATGCGGGGCGGTCTTGCCTTTCCAAATAATGGTTGCCTTGCTGCCTTCGATGATGGGATTTTGTTGGTTCATGGTTATCTCTCCGTTCGTTCAACACCTTTGAATTGCAGGATAAAATCTGCGCCGTAGACCTTGCTTGGGGTTTGGAAACCAGATTTAAAATCAGAGTTTAAGATGCGCTTCATGATCTCAACCGAGGTGAGCGCGGTCAGATAATACGCTTCGGGAGTTCTTAATTTTGCACGGACAGTTTGTTTGCCATCCGTCACCTCCGCGATCAACAGGCTGAAGCCGTTTTCATTTTGTTTGCGCGTCGGTCCTGGTGCGAGGAACTTCCCGATCAGCCATTTGACCAGGTCTCGCGCCGCCCGCGTATAAAGAAGAGCGCCAAAATAACGGGTCAGGCGCATCGAGTTGACCATTGCTTTTGGAAAGCCCATATACACGGTCACATTGGGAATGCCCGTGCTGTGATAGGCCGTGCTGACATCGCCCCAGCCCATCGAGACCAGCCGCGCAGGGCCGCGCCCGAAGTCCACATCTTTTGTGCCCCACACATTCGGCACACTGACGATCTTTCCGTCGCGGCGGATGCGCCCTTCTCTCTGCATGTTTTCAATTCCAGAACGCGCCGTGCCGCGAGAGACTCCACTGCCAACACTTTTTATATAAAGTTCAAGATGGGTTGCGCTCGGAAGCTTGCCCGCGGCATACGCGATCAAACAATCCGAAGGCACCACATCGAACCCGCCGCCGGGCAATAACATGATGCCCGCGCGTTGTGCTTCTTCATTCATCAGCGCCAATGCTTCAAAGCCTTCGATCTCGCCACTGATGTCCACATAATGCCGCTTGGTGCGGATGCACGCCTCCGCCATCTGCCGAAACGTCAACACGAACGGTCCCGCGCAATGCAGGACCGCATCCACTTCCATCAACGCAGAATCTAGCGCAGCAGAATTTTTAATGGAAAAGGCGCGATATTCCAAGCCAAACTTTTCGGCTTGCGCGCGCAATTGGTTTTCGTCACGCCCCGCGAGCAATGGCTTCAATCCCGCCTTCACTGCCTGCTCAACGATCAACTGTCCTGTATAGCCGTACGAACCATATACCATAAAGTTTTTCATGAGCGCTCCGTCCAGACAGGGTTTGCATATTTTTCAATGACCAATTCATTCGCTCTTTCAGATTCGGATCGGGACAGTTCCCCACGCTGAAAGCGGATTCCCAACTGCGCTTCAAATCCTTTAACCAATGCCTGGGCTGCTGTTTCCCAATCAGGCTCCACGTCGATAACGGATTTGACCGTCGTGGCGCGCGCCAGTAATCTTTGCGCCGCATGCTCCCGCGCGGCTTCATCCTTGAACACCAAAGCCAGACAGATGCGAGTCAAGTCTCCCGTCAGCGGAAGCGACCCATGCTGTAACACGCCTTCCTTCTTGCGCGCCTGCGCCGAGCCGATCAGCTTTTTTCCTTCCACTGTGATCTCATAAGTGGAAGGAACTTCAAAGCAGACAGGGTTCAGGTTTAACGCAGCAGGCTCGTTGGCATGTTCCTTTATTTCAACAGGCAGCCCCAATTCGCGGATCGCATATAACAAGGCCTGTGCCAAACGATTATAAGATTCCAAAACGCCGCCCGAGAGAACGGGTTCTTCCGAAGCGCCTGTCACCGAGTAGGTCAATTCATCTGTATGCAGGATCGCCCGTCCCCCGGTTAGCCTGCGGACAACTTCCCAACCGTGCGCCTTGACCCGTTCCATGTCCACATCCGCAAAAGATTGGGCGTGACCCAAAGACAGGCAGGGCGGATTCCACGAGTACAGCCTCAACGTGGGCAATGATTCGCCGCGATGAATATGTTCAAGAATGGATTCATCCACAGCCATATTCCATGCGCCAGTGGATGGGGGAGTGTAAAGTAAACGCCAATTTGTCATGGATCTATTTTACTCTGAGACACAGACCTCCGAGTTTTAGAAAACTCGGAGGTCTGTGTCTTATTTTTCAGAAAATTCTTTTAATGCTTCTTCCAGTTTTTTCTCGTTCATCTCTTCCAACGGTGGCTTGACCGACCAGCGCGGCATGCCGTGCTGCCTGTGAAGGAACGCCTTCAAGATCGGCGGAAAGGGCATATATTTTTCGAGGATGTGTCTTTGCTTTGCAACGTGCGCTTGGGCTTCAGTTGGGTCTTTGCCTTCCTGATACAAATCCCATATTTCGCGCAAATCTTCAGAGATCAAATTCGCGGGGGCGGTGATGGCTCCCTGCGCGTGATTTTTCAGCGCATGATGGAAATAGGAATCAGTTCCATTCAAAACCAGCAAATCTTTTCCAAAGCGTTGACCTAATGCCGTTGCAAATGCGTCGTCGTGAGATGAGTCTTTAATGCCCGCGAATTGAGTGGGGAAGGCGTCTTTCAACCGTGCCAGCAAATCCAATGAAAAGCCAACGCCTGTTGCACTCGGGATGTGATAGCCAAGCAAATGTCCTTTTGCGGGCACAGCCTTCTTAATCAGTTCGCTGAACCAGGTGAACAAACCTTCATCCGTTGCCTTGCGGAAATAATATGGAGGCAATACAACCACACCGTTATAGCCGAGATCGAAGGCAAGTTTGGTTAGGTCAATGCTTTCACTTAAACTTGGCGTGCCAGTCCCGGCCAGTAATTTAAACCCTGGCAGCTGCTGACGATAGACTCGTACCGAGCGCATGAATGTCTCACGTTCCTTGGAGGAGAAGGATGGTCCTTCGCCAGTGGTACCAAAGAGCAGCGCGCCGTGGCATCCTCTTGATGCGAGAAAACGCAGAAGGACGGGGACAGTTTCCAGGTCAAGCGTTGAATCGGGCTTGAGCGGAGTCACTGCCGCGGCATAAACTCCAGCGAGTGGGTGTAAATCGGCCATAATGGTTACTCTTTTTCCTCGATAAATTGACGCGCTGCTTCTTCTGGAGGTTGAAGCGCCTGACCTGTTTCTTGGATTAAATAATGCTGGTGATCAAGCGTCCATAAATACAGGTCGGATTCAGTCTTGTCTTTAAAATCCTTTAAAATTTTACTGTTGCGAATGATATCAACGATGGGAAGATAAACAGTATCGTACCAATGCGCCACAGCTTCCTCTTCGGAAATATCGCGCTTGAGATCGAGCCCCATGAAGTAACGGTGCACGGCGATATGTTCCAACATGCGCTCGAAGCCGTCGGGGATGGTGATCTTGATGTCAGCATCCGGGCGGATATGATCGAGGGCGGTGCGTTCAAGAAAATGAACCTTGGCGCCGAGAATTTCCAGGTCTTCTGTCTTGATGTTGGCCGTGATGTTCACGCGCGTCGCACATTCGCGGATTTCCGCTTCGATATATTCCTGCCCCTGTTCGCGTGCCACAGAGACGCGGTGGTGACCGTCCACGACAAAATATACATCGCCTACTTTATAGAGAACCACGGGTGGAAGATGAATATCCTCATAGAAGGCGCGATCAACTTTTTGCCAGCGGCTGGCAAGCTGATCTTCCTTGGGAAGGAAGGCGCGGTCAAATTCATGATAGCGGTTCAGGCTCCCCGCGATCTGTTCCACACGGATGGTTTTTACTCCGCGATAGATCGGGCCGCCGATGTGCAGTTTTTCTTTGACATTGTCATAGGAAAGTAAATTTGTCGGTTTGCCTGAAAAAGATGAGATGATCTGATTGATAAAGGATTTCAGGCGCGCTTTGCTGAAATCTGCGCGTACACGGGAGTGAAGTTCGTCGGTCATGGGCTTGTTATCTCGCTTTATTTTTCTTGCTAAAAATTTGAAATGATGGTTTTGTATGGATATACGTTGATGATCTTTGTGATGCCGATGGTGGTTTCGGCATTCACAATATTTTTTTTAAAGAAATGAGTATGTCCGTGGAAATGATAACGCGGTCTTGTAATGCGTAATAGCCAGTTCAATGCTTTTAAGCCGTGGTGGGCGGGATCCGTGTCGTCATGGATCCCAAAGGGAGGGGAGTGGCTGATGAGGATGTCCAATGCTCGGCCGTAGCGCAGGGTGTTAAGGAATAGCTTTGGCAGCATTGAATATGCGCGCAAGTAGGCTTCTGTTTGAGTATACTGATTGATCCCGTCCGGACGGTAGCGGACGCATCCGCCAAAACCACCGATCAGGAATTTATTATGCCGGACAGTTTTCAGGTCAAGGTTGGAACCGCCCTGAGCGCGTGACGCCACATTTTGCAGGTCGAATTTCGGGTCATGATTTCCGGGAACGTAGTACAAGGGTTTGTTCAACATGGTGACCAAATATTCCAGGTACTCATAAGGCAGATCACCGCAGCCGACGATAAGTTCGACATCCTTAAAATGGCCGCTGGAAACCAGCCCATAGATACGGTCAACAACTTGGTCGCTTACAGCCAGGATTTTCACAATGCATTCATTTTGCCGTATAACCAGTTTCTCGGCAAGTCCCTGTCTGACAAGATTGTTATCAGTCTGCTATTTGCAATTCCCCCTACTGCACACTATAATTCATTAATTCAGCTCGCGTGGAATTTTTGAGGGTTCCTGAAATTCAAATTATTTTTTCGGAAAAATCTTCGATATCGCGCGCAGTGTCACTCATTAGTTCAAAGTGGTTGTGATCAGGAGTCTGCTCTGGAAACAAGAAAAATTACATCGCCCATGGGTACGGAATCAGGGAGTGGCAAAACTTCACGCCAACAGCTTCAATCTGGCCTTACGCTTGTTGAACGGTACACCATTCAGGATGTGATCGGGGTGGGGGGGATGGGGTCAGTCTATCGCGCCCGTGACTTGCATTTCCCGAATGTGGTTAAGCTGGTAGCGGTGAAGGAGATGATTAACCTTGCCCCCGACCCGCTCATACGGCAGACGATCGTCCAAAACTTTGAGCGTGAAGCGAATATGCTTGCCACGCTAAACCATCCCGCCATTCCGCGAATTTACGATTATTTTTCCCATAACGATCATTCCTATCTGGTTTTGGAATTTGTGCACGGCAAAGATCTGGAAACTGTGATCAATGATGCGAATGGATTCCTGCCCGAAGATCAGGTCATCAGCTGGGCGATCCAGCTTTGCGATGTGTTGGAATATTTACACGGGCATAAACCAGACCCGATCATTTTCCGCGATATGAAGCCGTCCAATGTGATGATCAATCATAATGGGGACGTGGTGTTGGTTGATTTTGGCATTGCGAAGACCTTCCAGTCAGGCTCAAAGGGAACGATGATCGGTACCGAAGGCTATTCGCCGCCCGAGCAGTATCGCGGAGAAGCAACCCCGATCGCGGATATTTATTCCCTTGGCGCGACATTGCATCACGCCATCACCCGCCGCGACCCGCGCCTTGAACCGCCCTTTTCTTTTGCCGAACGTCCGTTACGCCGAATTAACTCAAATGTTTCAAACGAATTTGAGGCAGTTGTTAATACTGCTTTACAATATAACCCTGCAGATCGCTTCTCCAGCGCGGCAGCGATGAAAGAAGCTTTGATGAATGTGGCGCGAAAAACTGGCGCGCTTTCAAAGATCACTGCGGCCTTGCCGGTTTCCAGTGGTGGTATTAAGCCGCTCTGGTCCTTTAAGTGTGAAGATGAGATCCGCGGTACCCCGGTCTTACATCAAGGCATGATCTTTATCGGGTGTTATGATAATAATCTGTACGCATTGAATGCAGCTGATGGACAATTCCAATGGAAGTATGCCGCTGAGGGGGGGATTGTCTCCCGTCCGATTGTTTATGATAGCAATGTGTTTTTTGGCTCGGAAGATAAACGCTTGCATGTGGTCAGCACACGGACTGGTAAACTGGTGTGGACATATTATACAGATGGAAAGATATACTCTTCCCCGCGTATCGCAGACGGGCACCTTTTCCTTGGTTCAGATGACCAAAACTTGCATGCGGTGAATGTCAGCAGCGGCCGCGCGATCTGGAAATTTTCCACTGACGGACCGATCCACTCCTCACCGCTGGTTGCGAATGAGATGGTTTACTTTGGCACTGAAGCCGGTTCCCTTTATGCTCTCGATTTTCGCGGCGAATTGAGATGGCGCTTTCAAGCCAAACGTTCAGTTACATCTTCACCGATCAGCAAGGGACAATATATTTATGTCGCATCGGTTGATAGTACTTTGTACTCGTTGGATGCAAAGAACGGCTGGGCGATCTGGAAATTCCGTCTTGGGAAGGGTTCTGTTTCCTCTCCCGCGCTTGCAGATGACTTTATTTTTGTCGGCGCGGCGGATGGATTTATTTATTGTGTGGATGCGCGTACAGCCAAGGAAGTTTGGCGGTTCCGCACTGAAAATCAAGTAAGCAGTTCTCCAACTGTTTACAAAGATTCTGTGTATTGCGGCTCTGTGGACGGCAGCCTGTATTGCCTCGAATATCGCACAGGTCGTTTGCGTTGGAAGTTCGAAGCCAAATCCGCGATTACCGGCTCGCCCGTGGTATTCGATGACATTGTTTATTTTGGTTCGACCGACCATCATGTGTATGCACTATTTGCTTAAAAGGAGTCGTCGTGACAGATATTTTTCGAAAATTATTTGGTAAAAAAGAGAATCCTGAAAAGCAGATTCAAATCGACATGGCTACGACTGCTCCGCTCAGTGATCAGCAGATCAGTTCGATCATTGCTGTTCAAAACCTCAAAAATGAAACAAAACAACTAACCGCGAGTGTGGGCCAATCTGTAGGAAAACAACGCGATCATAATGAGGATAGCGTGCTTGCGCTTACATCCATAATCTCCGGCAGCGCCGAAAGTATTCCCTTTGGCTTGTATATTGTCGCAGATGGCATGGGGGGGCATCAGTTCGGGGAAGTGGCGAGCAACGCCGCTGTTCGTATCATGGGCGGCAACATCACCAAAAAATTCCACTCCTATCTATATAATTTGCCCTCAGTCAGCCTGCAGGAATCTCTTCAGGAGGTCATGGAAACATCGATCGCCGAAGCGCATCAATATGTCCAGCGTGAAGCGCCCGGCAGCGGTACCACTGTCACCGCCGCGCTGGTGTTGGGACAGCAAGTGACCATTGCCCATGTGGGTGATAGCCGTGCTTATTCAATTTACCCTGACGGCAGGATCGATGCGATTACGCGCGACCATTCGCTGGTCAAACGGCTGGAGGAACTCGGGCATCTCAGTAAGGATGAAGTCGAAAATTTCCCCCATCGCAATGTCCTGATCCGAGCCTTGGGTCAGGGTGATACCTTGGAAGCCGATATCTTTACCATCCCATTCCCACAGACCGGCTACCTTATGATCTGCAGTGATGGATTGTGGGGTGTTATCAGTGAGAAGGAGATCCTTCGCTGCATCACCGAAGCGCCCAACCTAAACCGCGCCTGCCAGAATTTGGTGGAAGCCGCCAATGAGGCTGGTGGCCCCGACAATATTACGGTTATCCTTGCGCAAATGATTGGATAGAATGCTTTTTAATAAACTGGATTATTACGCCGTTTTGGGAGTTTTTCGAGATGCCTCGCAGGAGGAGATTAAGCACGCCTATTTCGAATCTGCTCAACGGTTGCACCCGGATAAAAATGTTGCGGCTGGCGAGACGGAAATATTCCTTGAGATACAGAAAGCCTATGAAGTTCTTTCAAACCCAAAACGGCGCGTCTTGTATGATGCGACCCTGCCTCCTGAGATCGAAGCCAATTCAGTCCTAAAACATGAGGTCATTTTCAGCCGACCTAATTTGGTTAAATTATCCGAACAGCAGCTGGTCTACGTGCTTCTTGAAATTGGCGCCCGCACCGAAAAAGAAAGCCTCCCGACCCCGCCGTTAAACCTATGTCTTGTGCTTGATCGTTCCACTTCCATGCAGGGCGATAAAATGGATATGGTCAAAGCCACTGCGATCCAATTGCTTCGCAGTTTACGCCCAGAAGACGTATTGAGCATCATTGCCTTTAGCGATTATGCCGAGGTGATCGTTCCCGCCTCGCTGAATATTGATAATAAGAAACAGGAAAACCGTATCCAAATGATACAGGCTTCCGGGGCGACTGAAATTTTCAACGGATTGCAGGCGGGTTTAAAGGAAATTCGCCGCACGCTTGATCCGTCGCGGGTCAATCACATCATTCTATTGACCGATGGACAAACTTACGGTGATGAACAAGCTTGTCTGAAACTTGCCGAAGAAGCTGCCTCCATGAATATCGGTATTACCGGCATGGGCATTGGTAATGATTGGAACGATATTTTCCTTGACGCCCTGGCGGGCAAAACCGGCGGTTCCTCGGCATATATTTCAAAGCCCAAAGATATTCAACGATTGCTTGTTGATAAATTTAATACCCTGATCAGCACTTTTGCGGATGATGTTCTGCTTGAGTTTAAAACATCTGAGCATGTTCAACTTAATTACGTATTTCGTCTTCAGCCTGAAGGCGGTTGTGTCGTACTTGAATCCCCCATGCATCTTGGCCCGATTCTTCGTGATACACCCCTGCAGGTCTTGTTTGAGTTCCTTGTCAATTCACCCGCGTTAGCAGAAGATGTGGTCGCCCTGTTGAATGGTTCGTTAAAAGCGTCCATTACCGTGCGCCCCACTCCTGTTCCGCCCATTCGATTTAACCTTAGTCGCGAAGTGCAAGTGAATCCGTCCCATGAGCCGCCGCCAACGAGAATGTTGAGTGCGCTTTCGCGTTTGACACTCTATCGATTGCAGGAACGCGCCAGGGTCTCGGCGGATCAGGGCCAGTATGATGCGGCATCCCGTCACCTGCAGAACCTGGCAACTCATTTGCTTGCGCAAGGTGAGAATTCCCTTGCAAAGACCGCTTTATTGGAAGCCGATAATCTTGAAAGAATGCATGCCTGGACCGCCAATGGATCCAAGGATATAAAATATAATACCCGTGCACTACTTATAGCAGATAAAAAGGAGAAGCCAAGATGATCATTTGTTCAAATTGTAAACATAGCAATCTGGATGGCGCCATGTTTTGCGCAGAGTGCGGCGCACAACTGGTCGGCAGGGAAGACCTAACTACTCAAAACATCACAACAAAGCAGTTTGAAGAGGCAAACAAGGAAAGACCCTCCACGAGTGATGTATATCAGCCTTTCGATGGCAGCGATGCGTGGGGCAGCCTGCATTTACTCGATACAGGCCAGGTACTGCCGCTTTCGGTAAGGAATGAATTTACCATGGGGCGTATCAGCGAAGGCCAGCCCATCATGCCTGATATTGACCTGTCGCCTTATCAGGCTTATGCGGCGGGTGTATCGCGTTTGCATGGGGTCATTAAACGCGATGGAAACAAGATCATTTTTATGGATCTCGGTTCAGCCAACGGAACATATATCAACGGCAAACGTCTCACTCCCAATGTGGAACAAACACTTAACCATGGTGATATTGTTGCGCTCGGAAAATTGAAAATGCAGATCCTGGTAAGAAACTCGTAGGAAGAGTATCGATCATGGCCTATACAGTCATTTTACATATTGTGGGCGAAACCTCGGTAGCCGGGGAGGTGGAAGAACTTCCAAAACCCACGGATAGCAGTATCCTGGTTTTTAACCCTCGTCAGCGCGATGGCAAGGATCTTCACTATTTGGATCAAAATGTCACCAAGGTAATTTGGCCGTTAGCCAAGATCAATTTTATTGAGATTCTTGAAAGTGCCGAGGAAGAAAAGATCATTGGTTTTGTGAGGGAATAGTATGTCTGATTCATTGGATCGCCGCCGCATACTCGTTGTGGATGATGAAGAGCGCATGGTGCGTTTCATCCGTATGAACCTTGAGCATGATGGCTTTCAAGTGAGCGAAGCTTTTAACGGTAAGCAAGCCATTCAAAGATTGCGCGATGTAACTCCTGATCTCATTCTGCTCGATATCATGATGCCTGACCTCGACGGTTTTGAAGTCTTGGAAGCCCTGCGAGAGTTTACGAATGTGCCGGTCATCATGTTGACGGCCAAAGGTGAGGAAGATGATCGTGTACGCGGTCTTGAACGCGGCGCGGATGATTATGTTACCAAACCGTTCAGCCCGCGTGAATTGGTCAGCCGCGTCAAAGCTGTCCTGCGTCGCACCGAAGGTACGACAGGCTCCATGCACGGTCTGCTGGAAATTGACAAGCGTCTCAAAATTGATTTTGATCGCCGCGAGATTTGGCTCGAAGGCAAGCTAGTGAAACTTCGTCCCACCGAATACCGCCTGCTATTTCACCTGGTCCAGAACGCGGGTTGGGTCGTTTCCCACGATCAGCTGCTTCAAAAAGTATGGGGATATGAATATCGCGATGAACCTCATTATGTCCGTCTTTATATTAACTATCTTCGCCAAAAACTGGAAAAGGATCCCGCCGATCCAAAGTATATTTTGACCGAGCGCGGCGTTGGGTATCGTTTTGTCGATTTTAAACGCGCAAAGGAATGATCCATGCGAAAACCCGACAACAAACTTGTGGCTGTTGGCAAGATGGTGCTTATTTGCATTATTTGTTTTGGCACTATTTACGGAATTGTTTCATTGATCACATATTTGGGCGCATAAATTATTTTGGTTATAAAAGGAGTCGAGCCGGTCTGGTTCGACTCCTTTTTGATTTATCACTGGAGGATTAACATATGGCTGAATCTATTTCAACCCTGCGCGTCAATTCTGACCGAATGCTTGATATGTTTAATAAATTAGCCTTGATCGGCGCGACAGGTGATGGCGGGGTGAGCCGCGTCACTTTTAGCGGGGCGCATCTTGCCGCGCGTAAATGGTTTCGTGAACAGATCGAAAGCTCAGGCTTGGTTTTCAGGATGGACGGCGCCGGGAATTATTCTGCCACATTAACGTGCGATTGTTCAAGCGCGCAAACCCTCCTTTTGGGGTCACACCTTGACTCTGTTCCGAATGGCGGACGCTTTGATGGCGCGCTTGGTGTGATAGCGGCTCTCGAAGTGTTGCGAACTGTCAAAGAAAACGGGATCATGCTCAAGGTCAATTTGGAAGCGATCGATTTCACGGATGAAGAAGGCACGTTGGTCGGTCTGCTTGGAAGCGCGGCATTGGCTGGTCATCTTCATCTGGATGGCCTGAAAAATCCGCGCGGTGGGCGGGAAAATTTGGAAGCTGGAATGGCCCGCGCCGGGTTAACCGATGAAAGTATGCTAGCTGCAGCGCGCCCAAAGGAATCATTGGCTGGCTATTTGGAATTACACATTGAACAGGGCAAGCGGCTTGAGCGAAATGGGGTCAATGTTGGCGTTGTTTCCGCCATCGTTGGGATTCGTTCCTATCGGCTGAGTTTTATCGGACGTGCTGATCATGCGGGCTCCACTTTGATGACCGACCGTGCGGACGCCTCGTTAGGCGCGAGTGCTTTCACGCTCGCGGCGCGCGAGATCGTGATGAAGGATTTTCCGAACTGTGTTGTCAATGTAGGCAAAATGGAATTTACGCCGGGTGCGTTCAATATTGTCCCCGCGCTGGTAAATGTAGCCCTTGAGTTTCGTGCGCCAAGTGATGAGGAATTTGATCAGGTTGGTTCTGCTTTATTGGTGTGTGCTGAAATGGAAGCTCAACGGTTTGGCTTGGCATTGAAGAAGGAATTTTTAGGTTCACATTCACCCAGCTTGGCCAGTGAAAAAATTAAGACCGCTTTTGTTGATGCTTGTAATGGCCTGGGATTGACGCATATACCCCTAATCTCAGGTGCCGGTCACGATGGGCAATCCCTTGTGGACATGTGTCCGATCGGTATGATATTTGTTCCATCGGTGGACGGCGCCAGCCATGCTCCACGAGAATTCACCAAATGGGAAGATTGTGTCAACGGGGCGAATGTTTTACTTCAAGCGGTTATAAAGTTAGGCACGGAGTAAAATAGAAAAGATGCCCCCGATCTTACAGGTGAACCATGAAAAACTTTGACCCAAAATATAACGATATTCCAAAGACCGAGATCCATTGCCACCTTGAAGGCTCGATCCGTACGCAGACCATTATCGATATTGCGCGCCGGTACAATTTGATTTTGCCTTCGTATGAAGCCCGCGAGTTGGATCGCCATGTAAAGGTCTATGACCAGCTTCGAGATCTGCAGGCGGTATTGGATGCATTTTCTATTTTTCAGAACAGCATCACATCCCCTGCAGTGTTCGAACGTATTGCGTGGGAGTTATTTGAAGACTGTTCCAGGCAAAATATCAAATTGTTCGAGGTCCGCTTTTCGCCGGATTGGGCGTTTCATGGTCATGGTGTAGATTGGGATTCCTGCCTGGAGGGCTTGCTCACAGCCAAAGAAAGGGCAGAATATCAGTTTGATATGGTGATCGGGATCATTGCCATCACTTCACGCGGCATGGGACCTGAGTCCTGTATCAAAACTGTGGATTGGGCGATTCGTCATAAACAGCACATTCTGGCTGTTGATCTGGCAGATGGAGAAATGTTGTACCCCATGAATAATTTTGTCAAGCCGATCTTGAAGGCAAAGGACGCTGGTCTGAAGGTGACGATACACACAGGTGAAGATACACCCGCCTCAGCGGTGAGGGACACAATCCTTGCCTTTCAGCCTGACCGCATCGGGCACGGCATCCATAGTATTGAAGATATGTCAGTTATCGAATTGATCAAGGAACGTAATATTACGCTTGAGGTTAATCCGTGGAGTAATTATCTGACCAATTCCGTCCCGATCATTGAAGAACATCCACTGAAAAAGCTGTTCGACCTTGGTGTGCGCGTGACGATAAACTCTGACGATCCTGAGGTGTTGGAGACGAATGTGAATAACGAGTACCGCATTGCGCATGAGGTCCTCGGCATGAGCATGGACAATATTGCTGTTTGCAATCGCTACGCATTTGAGTCTTCTTTCATAGAAGATGGCGCCAAACAAAGAATCTGGGATAAGTATTTTGAACCGGTTTCTTAATCCGAACGCGAATAATACGAATTTCAATGGATATTTTCGCGTTCATGGTTTCCCGGTTTTGAGAATGCAGTACGTATTCCTGTTTTTAATAATCAGTGGGAAATAACCCGTCGGTTATGGTTTTATAAATCCTCATGAATAAGCAGCGCTTCATAAAAATAACATTCAACCTTTGGCCGTGGATCAGCCTTGCCATATCCATAGCCGTCTTTGCCTTGATCCTGCTGAGCCGTTCTCCGGGCTTGCTCCGTCCAGTTAGCATGGCGCTCAGGACAGGCTTTGCGGCCATCATACCTGTAGCGATGCTGTTGGTGTATTTTATATTTCGTATTCCCGGAAAAATCGGGGAAGTTCTTGCTTTAATATCCACCATGGCACTATTTGCTTTTGGGCTTGCAGGTGTGTGGGCATCAGGACAAACCCAGCCAAACCTGATTAGCGGTCTTATTCCGGTCAGTGATGCAACAAATTACTATATTGACGCATTGAGAATACTCAGTGGAAAGGATATTTCACAGTTTTCGGCGATGCGGCCTTTTTTTCCGGGGTTATTATCCGTCCTTTTGAAGCTGACTGATCGGAACTTAATGGCGGCTTTAGGTATCATCACAGCCATTGCCGGGGTGTCTTGTTACATTGTATCCAGGGAGATTCAACGAACTCATGGAGCAGAACCTGCTGCTTTTTTTCTAATCATGATGTTTCTCTATTTTCGTTTTTATAGCGGGACAACTTTATCTGAATCGCTTGGCTTGACCTTTAGCATGCTTGGATTTGCGCTACTCTGGCAAGGCAAAAAGATGAACACAGAAGGGCTTGCATTATTTGGCCTGACGATGATCACCTTTGCTCTCAACATCCGCCCCGGGGCAATGTTTGTTCTTCCCGCAATTCTTCTTTGGGGATGTATAGCATTTAGAGGTGATAAAAAAATCTCGGTCAGATTCCTCGCAGCCGGAACAGCGGCAATTCTGATTGTGTTCTATGTACACGGTTTTTTAATTGATATTCTTGCGGGACCGGGCGGAATCCCGTTTTCAAATTTTTCATGGGCTTTGTATGGACTAGCTTCCGGCGGGAACTCTTGGACGTATGTTTTTCAGGCGCATCCTGAGCTGCAATCTTTAGGCGTGGCCGAACAAAACCGAGCCATCTACAGCCTTGTTATTGATCTGGTGATCCATCAACCGTCTCTATTATTGAATGGCGCGTTTCAGTATTGGAAAATGTTTTTTTCAAGCACCTGGTACAACGCTTACGCATTCGCGGCGGGAGATAACTTCACCATAAACGAAGTCGCAAGATGGGGGATATATTTCCTTGGCAGTATGGGATTTCTAAAATGGTATGCTGACCGTAAGGATGACTTTGCATGCCTGGTTGGGCTGGCGTCTCTGGGTGTGCTGGCCTCCGTCCCCTTTGTCCCGCCGACCGACGCTTTTCGTGTCCGCTTATACGCTTCAACCATTCCGATTTTTGGGCTGCTGCCCGCCATGGGGTTGGCATATCTTCGCGATAAACTCAATTTCCGTTTTTTCAGACCCGCAACAAATTTTGTTAAAGACAATCTGGCGATGCCGATTTCAATCTCCTTGATCGCTCTCATACTTGTTGCGCCGGTTGCTGTCAAACTTAATGGAACGCCTCCGCCTGAAATAAAAACAGCTTGTCCGCCTGAAATGCAAAGCATTTCTATAATTTTTGATCAAGGCACATTCATTAACGTGGCACGCGAAAGCTTGGTTTTTCTGGATTGGAATCCCAACTTTCACGCCGGTCTTTTCCGCCGTAATACACATAGTCTGGCCGATACATACCTCATGGAAGCGTTGAATGAAATAGCGCCGCCAAGCACTCTTTTCTATACGCTTGATTACGAGTCGAATGGGGAGGCATTGGTTGTCATCAAAACAGAAAAGCTCCCATCGCCGGGCAAACTGTCAAGGCTGTGTGGAATCTGGGATCGCGATCCAAATACAATCAATTACAGAATATTTTATGCAGATACAGCGATCCAAAATTAAATGCGTCTCGGCCTGCATCTATTGCAAAAAATGTTTGGCACATTTTGGATGGAGTGGAAAGAGGGCAGTAAAATAGCGATGAGCTGTCCGAAATGAACAGCGGATTCATCCGCTCGTGCGGGAATCAAAATTGACCGAATCAGATTCTTTACGGTATAATATCCCGCCAGTCTAACCCCTGCAAGCCAGTTCCCCATGTGGGATTTGCGCAATCATCTTTACATAATAAGGAAGTGTTTCGAATGGTTAAAAGAACATATCAACCCAAGATCCGTCGCCGCGTTCGTGTACACGGCTTTAGACAGCGCATGTCAACTGCCGATGGCCGCAACGTGCTTAAGCGCCGCCGCTTGCGTGGCCGCTATAAACTCACAGTTAGGTCCAACGAGCACGTCAAGAAAGTTCGATGGTAGGTTTTTGCGTGCTTTAGTGCGCAACGATTCACAATGAGGCGCGGGTGCAGAGAAAGTTTCGACTGTCCCGATCCGAAGATTTCAAGCGGGTGCGGCTAATTGGCAAGTCCTATGCCCATCCGCTTGTTGTGTTAGTAGCACGAGCCAGTGAGACCTCCACTCAAATTCGAGTGGGGATTGCCGCGGGCAAAAGAACGGGAACGGCAGTCCGTCGTAACCGTGCCAAGCGTCTCTTGCGTGAAGCCATGCGGCCGATGTTGTCTTCCCTCGCTTCTGGGTTTGACCTGGTACTGATAGCCCGCCCCACGCTTGTGACCGCCACTTTGGCTGATACCCGCCTTGCACTAAAAGCTCTCCTCCAACGCGCAAAGATCCTCTCCGCGGATGAATCCTGAAGAAGAAATCCATTCACATGAATATTCGAGTGAACCACTTCTGCGTGACATGCCGCGCAAACTGGTTAATTTTCCGCGCATCGCTCTGCTTGCTTTGATCCGTTTGTATCAAATGCTGGTCTCGCCAGCCTTGCCTTCGAATACCTGTCGTTTTTATCCATCCTGCTCTCATTATGGCTACCAAGCTGTTTATAAATATGGCGCGCTAAAAGGTTCATTCATGGCAGCCTGGCGCGTCTTGCGTTGTAATCCGTTCAATCCTGGCGGATACGACCCGGTTCCCTAGCGATATTCCTGTAACAGCAAATTTGTTGTTACGTTCAGATAGGAGAAGGTACCAACTTGAAAACAAAAAAAATGATCTTGATCTCACTTCTCGTGCTTGGCGCTATGTTCTTAAGTGCCTGTTCGGGTGGTACAGTTGTAAATAACTGGTATGGACTTGCGGCAGATGCAGAACGTGCCTACGTATCCGCTGGTTCGTTCATCTACGCAGTTGATTTGCAGAATGGCAGTGAAGTCTGGCGTTACCCTGAAAAGGCAGATAGCAAAGTTTTGTTTTTTGCCAATCCTGTCTTGACGACGGATGGACAATTGTTGATCGGGAGCGCAGGCGCAAAAGATCACAAATTCATCAGCCTTGACCCTGCAACGGGGAAGGAAAAATGGGCCAAGGTTTTCACAGGGGCTAAAGGTGCCTGGGTTGCCGCTCCGCTTGTTATGAATGATAGGATCTATGTTCCGAATACGGACGGATTCCTGTATGTCCTTGACTTAAGTGGAAATCAAAGCGCCGACCCAATTGATATTGGCGGCGCGCTCTGGTCTGCACCGGTCAGTGACGGGACGTTGATCTATCTTTCATCTCTCGATCATTTTCTTCACATTATCGACCCTGTAAAAGGTGTTGTCGTGAGTGAGATCGATCTGGGCGGTGCCATTCCCAGCAGCCCGGCCGTGAATAATGTTGGGGCATACGTCGGGTCTTTTGCTTCGACGATTGAATTCATTCAATCCAATGGGGATCATAGTGTTCTTACACAAACAGAGAATCGAGTTTGGGGTTCCCCGGTTTTGGATGGGGAAACGCTTTACTATGCAGATCTAAATGGCAAAGTTTATTCATTTGATCTTGCCAGCGGAACAGAGAACTGGTCTGTTCAACCGGATGGGCCTGTTGCGGCGGGTTTATTGATCGCGGGTGGGCAGATTTATGTTGCGAGCGAAGCGGACCCGACCTCTGAGTTGGGGACACTCGTCGCGTTGGATCTTGATGGCAAGACCGTCTGGAGCAAGGAGGTCGGTGGCAAGTTGTATACCACCCCAGTTGTTTCCGGTGATTTGATCCTTGTTGCGCCTCACCAGGCCGAGGTCACTCTTGCCGCGTACGATGCCGACGGCAAACAAGCCTGGACGTTCACGCCAGCCAAATAAGGAGACTGTCCCATGTGGGAACAATTAATCATTCAACCCATGACCAATTTGTTGCTATTTATCTATGACCTGCTTGGTCATGGTCCGCACACATTCGGTCTTGCGATCATCTTGTTCACGATTGTCGTTCGTTTGATCACCTGGCCTTTGAACGCCTCGCAGGTCAAGGGTGCGCAAGCCATGCAGGAATTACAGAACGATAAGGAATGGCAGGAGATCCAAAAGAAATACGCCAAAGATAAGGAAAAGATCGCCCAGGAGCAAATGCGCATTTACAAGGAGCGCGGTATTAATCCCTTTGCGTCCTGCCTGCCGACTCTGATCCAATTCCCGATCATCATTGGTTTGTATCAAAGCATCATCCGCGCGTTATCTGTCATGCCATTGGATATGCTTAAACTTGCCCGCACCATTTATCCATTTCAGAATGCCGAAGGGATCATTCCGCTTAATAGCAAATTCCTTTGGATGAACCTCGGCAGCCCGGAATCTGTTCAAATATTGGGTTATGCGATTCCCACTTTGGCTGTGGTTGTGGCGCTCACCACTTATGTTCAATCCAAATTGACTATGCCGGCCACCAGCAACCCGAATGATCAAGGTGCGCAGATGTCTGGCATGATGAGCATCTACATGCCGCTCATGCTTGGTTGGTTCGCATTGAACTTTGCCTCGGGCATCGCGATCTACTTTATTACCAGTAACTTGCTCGGTATTATTCAATATGCTGCAACCGGACGCGCCAATTGGCGCAACCTGCTGCCCGGCGGCGATAAGAAAACAACTTCCGTTAAGAAAAAATAGGGAGGTACCATGAGTGACCGAACCACGCTTGAGATTATTGCACCAACCGTTGAGGAAGCCCTCTCTCAAGGGCTATCCCAATTGGGGCTCACCGCAGACGCTGTTTCTGTTGAGGTATTGGATTCAGGCAGCAAGGGATTATTCGGGCTTGGCGGACGCCAAGTGCGGGTGCGCCTGACTGTAAACCCGTTACCTGGGGAATATGTGCCTGAAGCCCCTTCCAAACCGAAAGCAGCGGATAAAGCTGCGGTGTCTTCTCGTGCGCCCAAGCCTGCTCCCGCTAAAAAAACGGAATCAGCGCCAAAGGTGCGTGAGCCCAAACCTGCGCGTTCTGCAGCCGCCAAGAAACCTGAACAGGAAGAAGCAGTTCTTGTTCCAGTCAAAAAAGTGGAACGCCACGAACCGGATCCGGTCCTGGATGCTACGGAAGAGATCGTTTCCAAGTTGATCCACCACCTCGGTATGAAGGCTCAGGTTTCTGCGAATTTTGATGAGAAGAGCACTGATGACCGCCGTACTATTCATGTGGATGTGCGCGGAGACAACCTGAGCGCGCTGATTGGTCGTCAGGCTGAAACGCTGAATGCTTTCCAATATGTCGCCTCTTTGATCGTTGGCAAGCAGACCCAGCAGTGGGTGCAATTGGTTGTGGATGTGGAAGGCTATCGAGAACGCCGTGAAAAACAGGTCCGCCAGGTTGCTCTTCGTATGGTGGAACAGGTGCTCAAGACCGGACGCAAAGCCACGCTCGAGCCAATGACCGCCAACGAACGTCGTGTCATCCACATTGAATTGCGCGGACATCCCGGTGTGACCACTGAAAGTACAGGCGAAGAACCCCATCGCAAAGTGGTTATTTTGCCGAAAGAATAGAATTAAATACTTGAAAGACCGTCCTAAGGCGGTCTTTTTTTTAAGATGAATTCCGCTACGGTATAATTCAAGCCATGTCCGAACTTACCCCGCTTCAGCCGGTGGATTACCTTGTAATTGGTCATGTGGCTGAAGATATCACGCCGAATGGCGTACAGCTTGGAGGGACAGTTTCATATTCCGCATTGACTGCGCGGGCGTTGGGAATGCGTGTGGGAATTGTGACATCCTCGGCAAAAGATGCACCCTTGCGGGCTCTGGATGGAATTCAAATCTTCAATATCCCTGCGGAGCACAGCACCACTTTTGAAAATGTGAGGACAGAGACGGGACGCAGGCAGACTTTGCACCATCAAGCTGCGTTACTTTCTTTCAGCCATATTCCGCAACACTGGCGCAATTCGCCGATCGTGCACCTTGCACCGATTGCGCAGGAATTAGAAGCATCAATTTCAGAAAAATTCCCATCCGCCTTATTGGGAATTACTCCGCAAGGATGGATGCGAAAGTGGAATGAAAATGGTCAAGTGGCGGCTTGTGCCTGGGAAAATAATGAACAGATACTCGGTCAGGCGGGGGCCGTGGTAATGAGCGTGGAAGATGTCAATCGTGATCTGGAACTTGTCGAAGAGATGGCACATCACACACGAGTCCTGTGCCTGACGGAAGGGGAGGCGGGCGCTGTGTTGTATTGGAATGGCGACCGTCGTCGTTTCCGCCCGACCGTTATGAAGGAAGTGGATGCGACGGGCGCGGGCGATATTTTTGCGGCGGCATTTTTTGTGCGTTACCATAAGACGCGTGACCCGTGGGAGGCAACGCGTTTTGCAACTCAACTTGCTGCGCGCTCTGTGATGCGCGTTGGACTGAACGGGATACCAACTTCACAGGAAGTCGAGGAATGTTTGATGGAGGTATTATTGTGACGCGTGTTTATACGCTCGTGAATCAAAAGGGCGGTGTGGGGAAAACCACGACAACGATCAATCTGGGCGCGTATCTCGCGCAGCTGGGTCAGCGTGTGCTGGTGGTTGACCTTGACCCGCAGGCCAATGCAACATCCTGCCTGGGCGTTGATAAAGCCAATGTGCAAAGTGGTACGTATGAGGCATTGTTGGGTGATACAAAAATTGCCGCATCCATTTTGCTGAATGAACGGCTTAAGTTATCCCTGCTTCCATCATCTTCCTCCCTCGCAGGAGCAGAAGTGGAATTGGTGGATGAGCTGGCGCGTGAATCACGCCTTCGAAAAGCGATCATGCAAGTTAAAGACCGCTATGATTATGTTTTGATCGACTGTCCGCCTTCACTTGGATTGTTGACCGTGAATGGGTTAATGGCAGCCCTGGATGGCGTGATCGTGCCTGTGCAATGCGAGTACCTTGCCTTGGAAGGGTTGGGACAATTAACGCAAACGATCGAACGTGTCCGCTCACTGCTCTTTCCAGAACTGGTGGTACGCGGCGTTGTGTTGACCATGTTCGACAGTCGTACGAATCTTGCCAATGATGTGGTCGCTGAGGTGAATGGTCATTTTCCAAATCAGGTATTTAAGAGCGTGATCCCGCGCAATATACGTCTCGCTGAAGCGCCATCTTACGGGTTGCCCATTTCTGCGTACGCCCCCGCTTCTGTCGGCGCTCAGGCTTATGAAGCTCTGGCAAAAGAGCTGTTGAAGAGTGATGGCGTGAAGGTCAGTTAAGGAGATTATATGGCTCAACGAACAGGTCTTGGTAAAGGGCTCGACGCATTAATTCCATCAGGTGGAAAAAACCAGCCCGTGTCATCAACTGGCGCTGCCGGTGTTGGCGGCGTTCAGCAGGTGGCAGTGGAATCGATCCAGCCGAATCCGCGCCAGCCGCGTATTCATTTTAAGGAAGAGGAATTGGCGGAATTGGCAGCCTCGATCCGTGAGCATGGAGTCATCCAGCCCTTGATCGTGACACCAAAATCGGATGGAACCTTTATTCTGATCGCGGGCGAACGCCGCTGGCAGGCATCTCAAAAGGCGGGCTTGCGGACTGTCCCTGTCATCACACGTGAGGCGAATAATCAGGAATTGCTTGAGATCGCGTTGATCGAAAATGTGCAGCGTGCTGACCTGAACTCAATGGAAGAAGCCGAAGCCTATCGTCAGCTGGTGGAGGAATTCAGCCTGTCCCACGAAGCGGTTGCGAAGCGGGTCGGAAAAAATCGCGTGACGGTTACGAATACTCTGCGTTTGCTCAGTCTCGCGGACGTGGTTAAACAAGCCTTGGTGGATGGGACGATTACTGAAGGTCATGCGCGCGCGCTTTTGGCGTTGTCCACGCATAAAGCGCAGACATCTGCTTTGCAAACTGTCATAAACCTTTCATTCAATGTGCGTCAGACCGAAGAGTATGTGAGAAAACTCGCAGGGCAGAAACTGATCAAGGCGAAGAAGCCCAGTCGTAACGCTGACGTGAATGATGTGGAGAAACGCCTGCAAAACAGCCTTGGAACAAAAGTCGCATTGAAACACGGCAAAAAAGGCGGCACAGTCACCATTTATTATTATTCCGGCGAAGAGCTGGACGCACTCATTGAAAAATTGACCTGATACCTGTCGGCCAGTCGCTGGTCTTGTTGCCAATTTGACTAACGGGCTGGCAGGCTGGAGGACCGCCAATCAACATGAAACTTTTCTATAACGCAAATATTTACACCCTTGATGAAAAACAGCCCAAAGCCTCTGCTGTCTTGATCGCTGGCGCGCGGATCATTGCTGTTGGTGACAAGGATCAACTCGAATCACTCGCGCACGGCAGGCTGGAAAAACAGGATATGCAAGGCAGAACCATCTTACCCGGCCTGACAGACGCGCATCTCCATCTCCAATATTATGCGCTCGGACTTGAAAAGATAGACTGCGAAACCAAAACAAAGGAAGAATGTTTGCGCCGTGTGGCAGAGCGCGCAAAAAACACTCCGCCTGCAGAGTGGATATTCGGTCACGGCTGGAATCAGAACGAATGGTCTGAGGGTGGAGATTGGCCAACTGCCAGTGAATTGGACGTGATCGCACCAAACAACCCTGTATATCTGACAGCTAAATCATTACACGCTGCCTGGGCAAATACGTCTGCCTTGAATCTCGCCCAGGTCGCCAGCGATACTCCAGATCCGAAAAATGGAATCATTCAGCGCGATAGCAGTGGTCGAGCAACAGGCATTCTGCTTGAAAGTGCCATGGAGCTTGTCGTTCATGTTGTCCCCGAGCCGTCCATTGAAACCATAAAGCAGGCCATCGAAAAAGCCCAGCCTTATTTATGGAAGATGGGGCTCACAGGTATTCACGATTTTGACCGCCGTGATTCTTTTATGGCTTTGCAGCAATTGCATGCGCAGGGAAAATTAAAATTACGGGTCAACAAAAATATTCCTGTGGACAGTCTTGATCATGCTTTCGAACTGGGTTTAAGCACAGGGTTTGGTGATGACTGGCTCTGGATCGGCTCGGTCAAAGCCTTTATGGATGGAGCGCTTGGTCCGCATACGGCCGCCATGTTTCAACCATATAGCGATGCGCCAGAAAACCGCGGTATCCTGAACATGGATGGCGAGGAACTTTTTGAACATTGCCGCAAAGCCGCAGATGCCGGTTTAAGCATGAGCGTTCATGCCATCGGTGACCGCGCCAATCATGAGGTCCTGGACGCGTTTGAACAACTTCGCAGTTATGAAACAGAAAAAAATCTTCCACACCTGCGCCATCGTATTGAACATGTGCAGGTACTGCATCCCGACGATGCCCCGCGTTTCGCACGGCTTAATGTGATCGCATCCATGCAGCCGATTCATGCACCGTCGGATATGTACGCGGCTGATCGTTTCTGGGGAGAACGCTCGGCCCTTGCCTATGCCTGGCGGACTCAATTGAATTATGGCGCTCATCTGGCTTTTGGATCAGACGCGCCAGTAGAATCACCCAATCCGTTTTTGGGATTACACGCTGCGGTCACCCGCCGAAGACCGGACGGTTCACCCTCTGACGAGGGCTGGTACCCGCAACAAAAATTAACGATGGCTGAGGCATTGTCCGCTTACACTGCAGGCGCAGCCTATGCCGCCAATGCGGAACACCGCCTTGGAAAACTTGCTGAAAATTATCTTGCCGATCTGATCGTACTGGATCAGGATATTTTTTCAATGGATCCCAATGAACTGTTATCCATGCACGCCTCTGCAACAATGATCGGGGGGGAGTGGGTACTGCAGTAAGTCATTGATCGAGGAGATCATGTCGAATACCAATATTTCCAAACTTACCCCTGAAATGCTGGTTCCGCGTATGGGCGAGTACATTGTTCAAAAGGGAATGATCAGCGAAGACGACCTGCAGAAAGTGCTCTCCTTTCAACAGGAACAAGCCAGGTTGGGCAAGCCGTATATGCTAGGTCAGGCCTTGCTCGAGTTGAAAATGCTTGACCGTGATTCTTTGGATCAGGTGATCACCGAACAGCTTATTCAGTTGCGTACGGCTTTGCAATCTGCGAATCGCAACCTCGAACAGCGTGTCAAGGAACGTACCGCTGATCTAAATGAGGCACTCGAAAGACTTTCAGAGTTGAGTAAAATGAAGGCGAATTTCGTGGCGAATATTTCACACGAATTGCGCACACCGCTTACTCATATCAAAGGTTATCTTGAATTGCTGATCACAGAATCGTTAGGTCCGATTGTTGAAGAACAACACCACGCTCTGGAGATCAGTCAGAAGTCTGCAACCAGGCTGGGAACATTGATCGATGATCTGATCACATTCTCGCTGGCTTCACGCGGTGAGATGAGTATGAAGCTGGTCAAGGCTGATATTGGGCGCATTATTTCATTGGTGGCAAAATCGGCATTAAGCAAGGCGGAAGAGCGTGGCGTGCAGGTCATCGCTGTGGTGCCGGAGAACATTCCGCAAGTGCAGGCGGACCCTGAGAAGATCGGCTGGGTCGTGAATCAACTTCTCGATAATGGGATCAAATTCACCCCGTCGGGTGGGAGCGTTGTGATCGCGCTAAAAGAAGAAGGCTCCAACCTCGTTGTCTGTTCTGTAACTGATACGGGCATTGGTATTCCTGCTAGCCGTGTGAATGAGGTTTTTGAAGTATTCCATCAATTGGACGAATCTTCCACGCGGCATTTTGGCGGCACCGGGCTTGGGTTGGCGCTTGTCCGTCAGATCGTGGAAGGGCATGGCTCGATGTTGGATATTCAATCTGTAGAAGGGGAAGGCTCCACGTTTAAGTTCCCCTTGCTGGCAGTGCGGGAGTAGGCATGGATACTGTCACCCTCACCCTTTTGAACGAATTGTTTGAAGAGATCCAGAAGAAACATGACTGGAAAGCCGGGATGGATACGATCTTTTTATCCATGCGCGGTTCTTTTGTTTTCGATAATGTCGCGATCTATCTAATCGACCCGCGGACAAAAGGATTAGAAGTTGCATATGCACGGGCCATGGGACGCGGCAAAAATGCGGAAGCTGAGGCTGCCTGGGGGGAGAGCCTTGCGAACGAAGTAATGACAACGGGTAAAAAAGTTATTAAGGAGCCTGTGCTTGGTTCCGAAGACCCCGACCGATTGGCATTGGCGCATCTTATTGGTTTTCCCTTGTTTGTTGGCGGTAAATTGAACGGCGCGCTGGTGGTCATTCGATTCGGCGGGCCGGCTTATTCCATGCAGCATATTCAAATGGCATCCCTGCAAGCGTTTTGGGCTGCCACGCTGATCGAGCGGCGGGATCTTCAGGAGGCGCGTGCAGAATTGGATTCGGTACAAAGGCAAATGCGTCTACAGGATGATTTTGTCTCGACCATTTCACATGAACTTCGGACTCCGCTTGGCTTTATTAAAGGATACAGTACCAGCCTGCTAAGACAGGACACCACCTGGGATTTGGAAACCCAGCGCGAATTCCTAAATATCATTGATGAGGAAGCAGACCGCCTGACGAGATTGATCGAAGATATGCTTGAGTCCGCGCGCTTGCAAAGCAAGACCATCCAATTTAAATTCGCTCCAATTCGGCTTGATGCCCTTTTGCGCGACGTTGCGACACGTATTAAGACGCACCGACCCGAGTTGAAGATCACCTTTAATTTTGAATCTCTCACGCCAATACAGGGGGATGCGATGCGGCTTTCGCAGGTATTTAATAATTTATTCAGTAACGCCATAAAATATGCCCCAGGCGCTGAAATATTGATCAGCATGGCGATTGCTGGAGATTACCTGCGCGTCACCTTTGCCGATAACGGCGAAGGCATTCCGGAAGATTACCTGCCCTTTTTGTTTGAACGTTTCTATCGTGTTCCAGGCGAGCGGACTGTCACCGGGACAGGGCTGGGGTTGTATATTTGCAAGCAAATTGTTATGGCACATCATGGTAATATTTGGGTAGAGTCTGAGTTAGGGCAAGGGACAACCTTCATTATGGAACTGCCCATTGACCGTCCGCAGATTTAACCTTTATTATTCATTGTCCTTAAGGAGATCCACATGTCCAAGCGTATTTTGATCGTTGATGATGAACCTCGTTACCTGCGCCTTTTGGAGGCAAACCTGCGGACAGAAGGTTATGAAGTCTCTACTGCGCAAGACGGTGTCCAGGCATTGGATGTATTTTCAGCACAACCGATCGACCTGGTTTTGCTGGATGTAATGATGCCTCGTCTGGATGGCTTTGGCGTCTGTCAGCGATTGCGTGAATTCTCGAACGTGCCTATTGTGATCCTGACAGCACGCGGCGAGGAACAGGATCGAGTCCGCGGACTTGACCTTGGCGCTGATGATTATTTGGTCAAACCGTTTTCCGCAACTGAATTACTGGCGCGGGTCCGGGCAGTTTTGCGCCGCGCGCAGCCGCCGGCTGAAACATCGCAGGCGCGCTTCTTTACGCATGATGATCTCAAGATCGATTTCGCCCGTGCAGAAGTGTGGCGCGACGAGAATCCTGTTTCACTGTCTGCCACTGAATATCGTCTTTTGCTTCAGTTTGCGCATAACATTGGTAAGATCCTCACCTCTGAAGAATTGTTGACCAGTGTGTGGGGGGTTGAATATAAAAATGATAAGGAGATCTTATGGGTGAGCATTGCGCGTTTACGCCAAAAGCTGGAGGAGGATGCTCACAACCCGCATCATATTGTCACCCGTTCCGGGTTAGGATACTTGATGCCGCCACTTGAATCCTAGATCAAGCGCGCCACGTTGTATGCAGGAAATAAGAAATGCCTGAAAAGAAAATCCTGATTATTGATGCAGATGTCGCCAGTCGTAACTTCATCACCCGTGCCCTCGTGGATCAAAAATATGAAGTGATCCAGGCAGGCTCCGGTAAGGAGGGTTTGATCAGCGCCTGGCGCGATCACCCGGACCTCGCGATCATTGACCCAACCTTAATGGATCTCAAAGGGGAGGAGATCGCTCACAAATTGAAACAGGATCCGCGTACTTCTGCCATGCCCCTCATCGCATTAAGCAGCGACCCAGGCATGGTTCGTATTAAATCATGCCTGGATGCTGGCTTTAGTGAATATATAACAAAGTCCGGCCAGGCGTTGGCACTCCTCAAGGAAGCGATTACCCGTTTGTTCGGTATTACAGCAGCGGCTGTAAAAGAGGGTGGTCTGTTGATGGTCTTCTTAAGTGCAAAAGGTGGAACCGGCACTTCCTCACTGTGCGCCAATGTAGCGATGAATATTTCACAACAACAACCACAAGCGCGTATTGCGGTTGTCGATATGGTATTGCCGATTGGATCCATTGCGCCAATTGTTGGTTATGAAGGAATGCAAAATATCGTCACTGTTGCAGATATGCTCCCCGCAGAAACCACCGCTGACTTCTTCCGTGAGCAATTACCGGAAATGCATATTTGGGGTTTTAAGTTGCTGGCTGGTTCGCCGGACCCGGAGACCAGCAATTATTTGAAGGTCGGGCGCATTTGGGATATTGTCAAAGCGTTGAAAGAATCACATGATTATGTTTTGATCGATATTGGCCGCTCGCTTTCCAAGATCACTTTACCGCTTATTAAATATGCAGATATTAGTGTCTTGGTCATTGGCACTGACGTGAGTGCCGTTTCCTTGACGAAGCCCTTGTGGAAATATCTCAAAGGCAAAGGGGTGGCGGCATCCTCTGTTTACACGATCCTTAACCGCGCCGCAGGACCGGAAGGAGTGAGCAAGGCTGAGGCGGAGAAAATGATCGAGATCCCGGTAAATGCGACCATTCCGCATCTCAGCAGTAATTTGTCCTTCGCGAATGCACATCATCAGCCATTCATTTTAAAATTCCCGCGCGACACTGCAGTAATTGTTTTCAAGGATATGGTCAGCGAAATGATTGCTCTGGCTAGAAAAATACGCGCGGAATAAACTGGCGGGTATATTATTTTAAATTTTTATATGGAGTTGGTATGACAATTGAATATGATCAGAAAGGCAAGTACTATACCGATGTTGTCAGGAAATTGCCGGTCTCTGCAGTGATACAGACCAGCGCTCATCTTGTAAGAGGATTCGTGCATGTGAAGGACGGCGAGCGCTTGAAGAATGAACTTGAACGGGATGAAAAATTCCTGGCTGTAACCGATGCGACTGTTTATGGGGCGGAGGATGAAGTCCTTTACACAACTTCATTCATGGCCATTCAGCGAAGTCAGATCATATGGATCATGCCTGCTGGTGGAGATAAGCAGGAAGAAGTTAACATATGACAATCCTCAGCGCGGCAGCCGGTTCAGCCAAGCTCACCAGTCAGGATCTTTCCCGATTAAAAAAATATCTTTCAGACAACCTTTTACGTGTACTGGAAACCGA
>Ga0268298_10001240_pt1 | contig 30511 bp, 21 predicted proteins | sample WWTPWeurt_MetaG_FD_194462 | JGI IMG/M metagenome (GOLD analysis project Ga0268298, IMG submission 194462) | Activated sludge microbial communities from WWTP in Nijmegen, Gelderland, Netherland - WWTP Weurt | ecosystem: Engineered > WWTP > Aerobic digester > Activated sludge | place... | reverse complement strand
CACGGGGTGGAGCCTCCTCGTCGACTCGTGGCTAACGAAGAGCGAGCACCCGAAGAAGCACGGCAAGGTGGAGCCCGTCGCGTGCGAAGGGTGCCACTCCCAGGAGAACCCCCAGTGGACGCTGATCGCCCAGACGCAGGGCCACCGCGATCACCGTGGGGCCAAGAACGTCAACTGCCTCTCTTGCCACGGCGCCCCGGCGACCGGCGACAAGACCATTCAGGGGTCGTGCAAGGGCTGTCACGAGGACCAGCGCCTCCACAAGCCCACGACCGAGGGCGCCGAGACCTGCCTCTCGTGCCACAGCTTCGCCGCGACTCCGAGCGAGGCGCGCCAGCCGACCGTCCTCGCATGCGAGAAGTGCCACGCCGAGGCGGGGAGCATCACCAAGACCTCGGCGGACGGCGTCGTCGTGCCGATGAAGCCCGTCGACGAGCACGTGCTGCACGGCGGCGTCGCCTGCCAGCTCTGCCACAACGCGCACGGGAAGAAGCCGCGGCCCCCCGAGGGACAGCCTGTCTGCGCGCGTTGCCACCAGATCACCACGTTCTCGGCCGGCAAGCAGGTCAAGGCCCCGATTGAAGGTCACCAAAACTGCGAGCAGTGCCACAAGCCGCACCTGCCTGTTCAGACTGCCAATGAGAGCTGCCGCAACTGCCACCAAAAGAACGCCGGAGCCCTGCTCGCGACCGTCCCCACGGCCCCGGGATCGGACGCCCCGTCGACGGCCCTGAAGCACGAGCGGTGCGCGAGCTGCCACTTGCCCCATAGCTGGCGCGCGGAGCCGAGCGGCTGCAAGACGTGCCACGCGGACAAGGCGCAGATGATCCAGACGCGCAGCCCGCCCCAGCACGGCACTTGCCAGGGCTGCCACGACGTCCACGGGCCGCCGCCCACGGGCGCTGTGTGCCTGACGTGCCACGCCAAGACGAAGAGCAAGCACGTGGCCCTGGCTCCGGGGCGCCACAAGGACTGTACCTCGTGCCACAACCCGCACGCGCCCTCTCCGCAGGACACGCGGACGGCCTGCGCGAAGTGCCATGTGCAGGAGCTGGCCCAGGCCTCGCGCGAGGGCCCCGCCGGGCACGTGAAGAGCCGCGGATGCCTGAACTGCCACAAACCGCACGAGAACCCGCTGCCGCCCGACAACCTGTGCAGCCAGTGCCACGAGAACAAGGCTGTTCAGGTCGCCGTCGCGAGCGCCTCCGCGCACAAGGTCTGCACCTCGTGCCACCGGCAGCACTCGTTCGCGATCCGGGACATGAGCGCGGCGTGCTCGCGGTGCCACGGCAGCTCCGGCGCGCAGAAGGGCCAGTTCGGCGCGTTGATCATGGAGTTTGAGACAGGCCCCCACAAGGGTCCTTGCAAGAGCTGCCACACGCCGCACGGCACGCAGGGCGTCGCGAAGAGCGAGTGCTTCAAGTGCCACGCCCCGATCGAGGCCAAATTCAAGGCGATCAACGAGAAGCACGGGGCCTGTCGCTCCTGCCACGAGCCGCACAAGCCCAAGTCGGCGGCGCCGGCGCGCTGCGCGAGCTGCCACCAGGCCAAGGTGACGGTCGCCGCGCAGTGGCCCGCGAATTCGGCTCACGCGAAAGAATGCAGTCAGTGTCACCAGCCGCACGACGCCCGCGACAAGAAGGCGTGCGCCGACTGTCACGCGAAGGAGGCGACGAGCGCGCTGGGTGGAAAGCACAAGTGCACGCAGTGCCACGCTCCGCACAAGGCGCCGCCCGCGGGCTTCGGCGCGGCGTGGTGGTCGCGCTGCGCGGAGTGCCACGAGAACAAGGTGCTGAGCGTCAAGGAGCTCGGCCCCAAGCACTCGGACTGCAAGAACTGCCACACACCGCACAAGTTCGAGCGGCCGACGTGCAAGTCATGCCACAAGGGGGACGAGAAGTTCGCGGGCCTCCACATGGTCAAGGGGCACGACGACGACTGCGCGGGCTGCCACGATCCGCACACCAAGGCTCCGCCGGATCGATCGAAGTGCGCGGGCTGCCACCACGACCGCCAGGACCACCAGAGGTCCGCGGAGAAGTGCTACGGCTGCCACGTGTTCAAGTGACGAGGCAGGACCTCTCCGACTTCAAGAGAGGGGTCAGCGGCAGTCGGTGATCCGCGGCAGATCGTAGACAGCCTTCTTGCCGCGCATGATCTGGGCGATCCCGAGGACCTCCCATTTTGCGTTGGCCATCTCCACGTTGGAGGGGGCCTTTCCATTGACGGTGCCGGAGAAGCTCACGAAGTCGCCCACCTTGATGTCGCTCGGCGGGACGTCCGCGAAGTGGGCCGAGAAGCCGTAGATCTCGACGGGGGAGCGGTCGACATAGGAGCAGTCGTTGTAGGCGACCCCGTCCCAGTGATAGACGCCCGTGTGCTGGCAGTCATAAGGCACCTCCACGCGCTTCGCGGTCACCGTGAGCGAGCCGTCCGACTCCTTCTTGACGCCCTTGACCTTGCCGATCTCGCCGCCGGTGTGGACGTATTGCTTGCCGAGATCCTGGAGGACCTTGGCCGTCTCGTCGGTGATGGCCTTGTACCGATCGTTGAACTTCTCGCGCTCCGCGTCCGTGAGCCAGTGGACCGAATTGGCAGGCTGGCCGCCGAGGGCCATGAAATAGGGCTGGGGGGAGCCCTCCGGGAGCTTCATGTTGTTGTTCTGCACCATGAGGCAGAAGGCGTTGCGATCGATGAAGTCGTCGCCGGTGGTCGGGAGGTTCCGGACCATGTCGTACTCGGAGTCGTGGAAGAGCGGGACAGCGCCCTTGTTCGTGCGGAGCTGGATCTTCGCGAGCGCGATGCGGAGGGCCATCCCTGTGCCGCGCTTGTCGGCGTACCCTTGTGTTCCCCAGTCGAGCTTCTTGCCGGTGACGCACGTCTTGACGATCTGGCCGGTCAGCTTGGGCGCCGCGACGTGGAACGAGGCGTCCTTGACCTCCTTGATCACGGCCTGTGCTTCGTCGTCGAGGGGCTTCCACTTGGACATGAAGTCGTCGTAGTGCTGCGAGCACTCCTGGAACCAGGCCTTGGACTCGGGGCTGACGGTGTAGCCCGTGGTGGTGCTCGTGGTCTCTCCGGAGGTCTCGCCGGAGCCTTCGGGGGTGCCGGAGGTCTTGGAGCCTGTGGAGATAGAGAAGCTGCACGCGGCGAGGAGGGCGCAGGCGGAGGCGACGGCAAAGGGGAGGAGCTTCACGGGGGCTCCGTCGCATGGATGTCAGTCGTTGTGCAAGCCCTTTCGAGGCACAGGCAGGGAGACACCCCTGGTGGCTCGTGACGGGCGCCGTGGGTGCGGGAGCGCGCACCGGCGGCGCGGACACACCGAGGACAAGCGGATGAGCGCCTGAAAATGCCGAGACCCTCGCGCGTGGGGTGCGGGTGATGGGCTGGCACTCTCCTCGCAAGCACAGAGCGTGGAGGCCCTCCGATGAAAGTCCGGGACGCTGCTGCTGCCCTCCTTATGCCTTTTATGGCGGGGTGCATGTACAACAACTACGGCGTGGGCCTCGACCAGCCCTGGCTCGAACAAGGCGCCGTGAAGTTGCCCAATGGCTCTCGCGTGGAGATCGGCACAAACTACAAGGTTCGACCGCTGCCTCCTCGGGGCCAGGTGTTCCTGCGCGAATCGCAGAGCGGAGATCTGGCGCGGCCGTACGACAAGGCGGCTGCGAGCCGACCTCCGTTGAATGATCTCAAGCCGCTCGGCTGGGTGCCGGGTCCCATCTGGATCACATGGGAGCCGCCGCACATCAAGCTCGCAGGGCCGCAGGAGAGCGTGTCTTTCGCGCCGCAGGACGCGGCTGGCCTCCTTGTGTCGTCGCCGAGCCCCGGGAAGACAGTAGCTGTGTGGTTGGGGGGCGGCGTCGGGGGCGCGGCGGCCGCGGCGGCTATCATGGTTATGGCCTTCACGGGTATCGCGGCGGGGATCGTGAACAATTGAGGTCGGACGCGACGCAGGATACCCGGTCGTCGCCGGGGGTCTGAATGCTGTCGGGAAGCTGCTCGGAGCGGCGGGAGGCGTGGAGACCGTCGAGGCGATCGAGCGGGCGTCGCAGGCGTGGCAAGCGAGGCGAGTGATTTTTTCTCGTCCGATTTTTTGCCTTCGGAGAGCAGGGGCCTAGAATACACGCCCATGTACGTTGGTCCGGTGAGCGACCCTTGGGTCCAGGCTGAAATCGACAAGGCGATTCAGCCCTACATGGGGCGGCTGCCGGCGGAAGAGATCGCCTGGATGCGCGAGAGGCTCGTGGAGGCCCTCGCCACGGAGCGCCTGGGGCGTGATTTGATGCGACGAGCACGGCCGCGGTACGTGGAAGAGAGCGGAGAGGTCGGACGGGATGGGCGGCTGTCAACGGCCTCCACGATCGAGGCTGAGGCGCAGAAGGCCAGCGGACAACGCCGGCGCGGCTTTTAGAGACAGGCTGTCTCCGGAGGAGTGTCCTCGTGAAAGCAGATGTGGAGTCGCTCGTCCGAGATGGGCTGTCCGTGGCGGAGTCCATGGCCAAGCGGATGGAGAAGAAGCTCGGCGGCGTCGTCGCGAGCGATGAGCTCCTGTCGCTCGTGCGACCGGTGCTGTTCGAGGCCGCGAGGTCCCACGATCCGACGAAGGCGCCCTTCGTGCCCTATCTCGCGATGAAGCTCAAGTGGGCGATGCTCGACGAGGTGCGCAAGCTGCGCGGGCGCGGAAAGGCGCAGCGCAGGGCCGCGGCGTGCGCGGCGTTGGAGCGAGTCGCGGACGACGAAGGCGAGCAAGAGCGCCAGAATACACTCAAGTCCGAAGAAGAGTATCAGGCGGATCTGCGGGCGTTCCTGGCCAAACGGGCCGCGGCCATGGCCGTGGGAGCCACGAGCGCGACCGTCGAGGAGCCGGCGCACGAGTCGCCCGAAGACGGCATGATGCGCGAGCAGCTCCAGAACGACGTGAGGCGCGCCGTCGCCGGGCTGCCAGAGAAGCAGCGAGCCCTCGTGGAGCGGCACTATTTCGGGGACGAGAAGTTCGAGGCGATCGCCGAGGAGCTGGGGATCTCGAAGAGCTGGGCGAGCCGACAGCACACGCAGGCGATGGAGTCGCTCGCGAGCGCGCTGCGCGAGAAGCTGTAGCGGCGATCAGCTCTCGGGGCAGACGTACTGGACCGGGCAGCTCTCGGCCACGGCGCAGGAGTCACCGCACTGCTCGAAGCACGCGACGCACTCGTCGTAGGTGCCGTCGGAGAAGCAGGCGTTCTGGTTCTGCTGCTCGATGTTGCAGCGATCGGCGGCTTGCTCCTCCGGGTAGCCGCCGCAGGCAGCGATCGTCGTCGCGATCGTCAAGGCCGCGAAGAGGAGACCGAGCTTGTGTCGCATGGGCGTCCTCACCGGCACTCGTAGGTCTCGGCGCACGTGGCCTGCGCGTCGCACTGGTCACCGCACTCCTGGTAGCAGGAGAGGCACGCCTGGTACGACTCGTCCGTCATGCACTGCGCCTTCGCCGACAGCTCCTGGTCGCACCGGATCTTCGCCTTCTCGTCGGAGTAACCGCCGCCGCAGCCGGCCGCCGCGAGGAGCATCGTGAACAACGTGAAACCAAGCACCTTTCGAACCATCGGGGCCTCCGTGAAGCGGGCGCAGCCTACTCGATCAGCGCCGCCAGCAACGACAAATCGTGCGCTATTGCGCGGTCACGTGGCGGGGGCAAGCGCGCTCGTCGGTCGGTGAGGCGAGGCTCCCCGTCGGAAAAATCGCGACGGACGTCAGAGCGCGAGGGCGTCGGCCGCGGCGAGGTAGAGGGCGCCTCCACCGGAAATGTGCAGCCAGGCGCGGACGACCTGCACAGGGCGCCCCGTGCGGACGACGGCCTGCGCGGCCTCGCGGAGCTCGCGGATGCAGGCGACGTGGACCTCGTCGGTGGTGTCCTCGTCGCCGGCCGTTCGGTTGCTCCACACAGTGTTGGAGGGCATCAGCGCGGCCTTGTGACGGTCGTTCCACTTGCGGCCGACGAGCTCGGCGCGGAGCAGCTTGCGCGCGTCGGGCGCCGTCGTGGGGTGGAGCTCGTAGGAGAGGGTGACGTGGAAGGTGCGCTTCATGCGATCGACGGGACGATCATGCCGCGTGAGCGCGACGGCCGTAAAGATCAGCCCTTCACGCCGCCGGAGGTCAGGCCGGAGACGAGGTGTCGCTGCGCGACGTAGAAGAGCGCCATCACGGGGAGCGAGACGATGAGCGAGCCCGCGGCGAACTTGTCCCACTCCTGCTTGTACTCGCCGATGAAGCTCTTCAAGAGCACGGGGAGCGTGAACATCTCCTCCTTGCTGAGCAGCGTCACGGCGAGCACGTACTCGTTGTAGGCGCTCATGAAGGCGAAGAGCGCGGTGACGGCGATCGCCGGTCGCGCCGCGGGCAGCGCCACCTTGAGGAACGCCTGAAAGCGCGTGGCCCCGTCGACCATGGCGGCCTCCTCGAGATCGATCGGGATCGCCTCGAAGGCAGCGCGGAGCTGGAAGATCGCGAAGGGCACCGAGGTGGACGCGTAGCAGAGCGTGAGGCCCGTGCGCGAGTTGAGGAGGCCCAGCTTGAAGAGCAGCAAATAGAGGGGGATCGCGCTCGCGACGGTGGGGAACATCTGCGTCGCGAGGAGCGTGCGGACGCCGGTGTCCTTGCCGACGAACCGGAAGCGAGCGAGCGCGTAGGCCGTGGGGATCGCGATGAGGACGCCGACGACGGCGGTCGCGGTGGAGACGATGAGCGAGTTGGCGAACTGCTGACCGAAGAGCCAGTGACCGTCGCGCGCGCTCGTGACGACGCTCGTGAGGTGCGCCGTCGTGGGGGAGGTGATCACCGGGAGGACGCGCGCCTCGGGGGGGCGCTGCGCGGAGAAGGCGATCGAGATGACCCAGAGGATCGGGTAGAGCGAGAACGCGACCGCGGCCATCAAGGCGAGGTGCGTGAAGAAGGATTCGACGAGCGAAGGTTTGCGGTTCACGCGTGCGCCTCCCTCGATTTGATCGCCGCGGCCTCGCGCTCTTTTTGACGAGCCTTGCGCCAGTCATCCCAGCGCGTGAAGCCGAAGAGCATGAAGAAGATGAGGACCGAATAGGCGGCGGCGTAGCCGTATTTCGCCTCGCGCGTGAAGGCCCAGGCGTAGGCCTCGGTGACGAGGATGTTCGTCGCGCCGTCGGGCTGGCCCGCCGAGACAAGGTTCACGACGTTGAACATGTTGAAGGTCCAGATGCCGCCGAGCGTGATCGATGGCGCGAGGACAGGGCGGATCATGGGGAGCGTGACGTGCCAGAGGCGCTGCCAGCGCGTGGCGCCGTCGACCTCGGCGGCCTCGAGGACGTCCTGCGACACGCCGGTGAGCGCGCCGAGCGTGACGACCATCATGAACGGGAAGCCGAGCCACACGTTGGTGGAGAGGTTGGCGGCGAACGCGGTGGAGAAGCGCGCGAACATCGCGATGGGCTCGAGGTGCGTCCCGAAGAGGCTGTTCAGGGCGTTGATCAAGCCCGTGAGCGCGCCGAACTGTCGGTGGAACATGCCCTGCCACACGAGCGCGGTGATGTAGCTCGGCACCGCCCACGGGACGATCAAGAGCACGCGGTACATCGCCTTCAAGCGGAGCAGCGGCTTGGAGAGCAAGAGCGCGAGCGCGACGCCGATCGTGACGTGGAAGAAGAGGTTCGAGAACGTCCAGAGGAGCGTCACGAGGAGCACGACGTAGAACGAGCCCGTCGCGAGGAGCGCGCCGCCCTGCGCCGTGAGGATGTCGGCGAAGTTGGCGAGCCCGACGAAGTGCCGCTCGCTCGTGTTGCCGAGCAAATTCCCCGAGAAAAAGGCTGTCGCAGCGCCGACGACGAGCGGGGCGATCACCAGCGCGCCGACGGCGAGCACGGAGTGGAGGACGTATTTGTACGCGGGGAGGCTCTTCTTGACCTCGACGGTGAAGTCGCCTCGCTTCGCGCCGCGCAGCCAGTAGAAGACGAGCGCGAGGAGCCCCACGCTGATGAGCACCAGGTAAGGCGTGGGCGACGCGGGCGGAGGCAGAGGGCGGCGCACCATGTCGAAGCGACGCTTGGCTTCGTTCAGCGCGACGTCGGGGGGCGCGTTGCCCGCGAGGACCTTGATCAGCGCGCGATCCGCCGGATCCCAAACGGCCTGCATCGCGCGGGAGGCGGGCATCGGCACGGCGGTCTTCGACTGCTCGGAGAAGGCGCGCATCGCGGCGTCCCCTTCGGGGAGCGTCACGTCGGTGCGGGCCGGCAGAATACGGGCGACGCGCGCGCGGATCTCCGCGGCTTCGTGGCCTGCGATCCATCTCGCGAGGGCGCGCGCCTCGGGCTTCACGGCGCCCTCCTTCGTCATCATCGCGGACTCGACGGTGAGCATCGGGCGCATCGGCTGTCCGGTGGCGCGCACCTTCGGCAGCACCTCGATGTGGTAGCGTAGCTTCGCGCTGGATCCGAGCTCGCCCTGGAGCCACGGGCCGCTGATCACGAAGGCCGCGCGGCCCGCTTTGAAGAGCTCCTTGAGGATGTTGTAGTCGGCGCCCTCGGGGACCGCGCCCTTCACCACGAGGTCTCGCGCGAGCGCGGCGGAGGCCTCCGCGTTGGGGCCCACGAGGCCGAACTGATCGTCCTTGGTGAGCAGCTCGCCGCCGTACGCGCCGAGGATCGCGGCGTGCGTGTACGTCCGAGGATCGTAGACGAGCGCGAAGACGCCTTGCGGGAGCATGCCCGCCATCTCGCCGATGCCCTCGAGATCCGCGGGCGTCTTCTTCACGAGGTCGTCGTTGACGAAGAGCGCGACGCACTTGGTGGTGAGCGGGACACCCCACATGCTGCCGCTGTCGCGGAGCGCGAGGACAGCGGGGCCGACGAACGCCGCGTCGCCCTCGAAGGCGTCGCCGACGGGGCCGACGATGTTGCGCGCGCGGTACTCGCCGAGGTGGTGGTGCTCCGCGATGAAGACGTCCGGGCCTTGTTGCACGAGCGACGCGGACGCGAGCTTCGAGTCGAGCGCGTCGGCCGGGATCGCGAGGATCTCGACGTCGGCGTCCTTGAAGGCCTTCACGATCTCGTGGAGCGCCTTCTCCTCGTCGCCGCTGTACGCGTGCCACAGGACGATCTTCTTCGCGTGCGCGATCGCTGGGAAAAAGAAGGCGATCAGCGCTGTCGCGAGGATCGTGATCGCGGCCCAAAGGCGCGCGGGGCCCCCTCTGCGGGACGCGGTCCCGACGCTGCGCGCCGCCCTCATGGCTCGTTCCGCAGCGAGGCGCCGCTCTCGGGATCGAAGAGGTGCAGCGTCTTGAACCACAGGTGGATCGTGTCGCCCTTCTTCACCCCCGTGCCCGCGTCGAGGCGCGCGACGAACGAGCCTCCGCCGAGCGCGCCGTGGACGAACGACTCGGTGCCGAGCGCCTCCACGATCGTCACGGTGAGCGGCACGCCGTTGCCCTCGCCCTCGGTGCGGTACGTGGGCGCGGCGGACGAGGCGAGCTCCACGTCGTGCGCGCGCACGCCGACGGTGACGCGCATCCCCGGGTGGAGCTTGTTGGCGGGGTTTGGGGCGGAGGACGCGCTCGCGCGATCCGCAGCCCCAAGCGGTAGGAAAGGCTTCGCGTCGAACGGCAGGCGCATCCCGTCCTTGCCCATCGCGATCCACGTGGTGCCCTCCTTCGCGAGCTCCGCGTCGAAGAAGTTCATCGCGGGGCTCCCGAGGAAGCTCGCGACGAACTTGGTGCGGGGCTTCGCGTACACGTCGAGCGGGTGGCCCGACTGCTCGACGACGCCCTTGTTGAGCACGAAGATCCGATCCGCGAGCGTCATCGCCTCGACCTGATCGTGGGTGACGTACACGCTCGTGGCCGAGAGCTCGTCGTGCAGCTTGCGGATGTCGACGCGCACCTGCGCTCGGAGCGCGGCGTCCAGGTTGGAGAGCGGCTCGTCGAAGAGGAAGAGCGAAGCCCTACGCACGATCGCCCGCCCCATCGCGACGCGCTGGCGCTGCCCGCCGGAGAGCTGCTTCGGGAGGCGATCGAGCAAGGCGTCGAGCCCCAGCATCTTGGAGGCGTGCTTCACGCGCTCCTCGATCACCGCGGGATCGGTCTTGCGCAGCTTGAGGCCGAACGCGAGGTTCTCGCGCACCGAGAGGTGCGGGTAGAGGGCGTACGACTGGAACACCATCGCGATGTCACGGTCGCGCGGGGCGAGCTGCGTGACGTCGCGATCGTCGAAGTGGATGGTGCCCGACGTGGCCTCCTCGAGGCCCGCGAGCAGCCGGAGCAGCGTTGATTTTCCGCAGCCGCTCGGCCCCACGAGCACCGCGAACGCGCCTTGCGGCACCTCGACGGAGACGCCCTTCAGGATGTGCGTCTCCCCGAATTTCTTGTGCAGATCACGGACGACGACGCGCGCCATCTAGCTCTCAGTCCTCCGGCTTAACCTGGTCGCCCGGGACGAGCAGCGCGCCCGAGCTGGGCGGGATCGTGATGTCGAGCGAGCCACTGTCGCCGACAATGTACGCAGGTTTATCGCCCTGGAGGATATCCACGAGCGTGGTCCCGTTCGGCAGGGACGTGTGCATCGTCGTGGCGGTCGTCGTGTCCTTGGTCGAGGAGCTCTTGGACGGGCTGGTGTTGAACACGGCGAGCGCGTATTCCGGCCCCGCGTCCCCGCCTGTCCGCTCGAAGGCGAAGATGCCGGCGTCGTCCTCGTCCGCGACGTGATCGGTGGACCAGATGACCTTCTGATCGCCGACCGTCAGGGCCTTGTGGCGCTTGCGAATGGCGGTGAGCTTCTGCACCCACTTGAAGGTGTCCGTGTCTGTCCTGTAGCCCGTATTCCACATGTCTTCACGGTTGGCCGGGTCGTTGCCGCCGGTGAGCTCTTGCTCGGTGCCGTAGTAGATGCACGGAATGCCGTCCTCGGTGAGGAGGAAGAGGAGGGCGTTCGCCAGCGTCTTCTTCGAGTCCCCCTTGAACGGCTGAGCTCCGACACCGTTGTAGAGAAAGCGCTGGACATCGTGGTTGTCCATGAAGTTCACGAGCGTCTTGACGGGCGGCAGCCCGGTTCCGTTCGCGTTCGGCTCCGTGCCATAGAACGAGCGCCGATTCCAGACGTCCTGAATAAGGCTGGTCCGGTTGCCGTTCCGGAAGACCGCGTTGAACGCATCGTAGTACTGGGAGAAGTAGAACACGCCGTCGAGCGAGTCGCCGTTCGGGGGCGCATCCCCGGCGCAAGGCTCGCCCTCACCGAACAGCGCATCGTGGGGGTGGACCCCGATATCGTGCTTGGTGAAGCTGCCGAGCAGCTCGTCGTCGCCGTCGAACGCTTCGCCGAAGATGAAGAAGTTCTCCTTGCCCTTCTCCTTGAGGCGGGCCCGGATATTCTGGGTGAAATACCGCCAGAAGGCGTGCTCCACGTGCTTCACCGTGTCGATGCGGAAGCCGTCGAAGTCGGCCAGCTCGACCCAGCGAGCGAACACGTCGGTCATCGCCTGTTTGACGTCGCAGCGCGAGGTGTTCACGTCTTTGAGGCCGCCCGGAAAGTCCCCATGAACGAGCTGGTCGGGCACTTCGTAGTCGAAGGTTCGTCCCTTGCGGTTGTAGATCTCGAGCTTCCGGAAGAGGGCCGGCCCGGGTGGCATGTGGTTGGACGCCGGATCGTACTGCCAGTATACCGGAGCAGGCCCGCTGTAGCCCAGGGAGGTGGACGACTGCACCCCGCGCGAGTCGAAATCCGGATCATACTCGGTCACATGCACCACATCGGACGGGTCGTGGGCCGGGTCGCCTTTGGGGTTGGGCCCGGCGCCGAAGACGTCGTTGTCGGGCTGGCCGTTCTTGTTGATGTCGTAATAGAAGAGCTGGCCCATGTGGTTCGTCACGATGTCGAGGATGACGAGGATCTTCTTGTCGTGCGCGGCCTTCACCAAGCTGCGGAGCGCGGCGAGGTCCCCGAAGTGTGGGTTCACCTCGCTGAGGTCTTGGCTCCAGTAACCGTGGTAGCCGTCGAAGCCCGCGTCGGAGTCGACGTTCTTCACGACAGGGGAGATCCAGATCGTGGTGACGCCGAGCTCCACCAGATAATCGAGGCGATCCTCGAGCCCCTTCCAATCCCCGCCGTGCCAGTGGCCCGGGGTGGAGAGGTCCACGCGGTAGTTGTTCCCGGCGTCGCCGTCGGCGAACCGGTCGATCAGCACCTGATAGATGACCTGCTGGCGCCAGTCGCCCGCATAGGTGTTGATCTGGATCTCTCCGACCTCTTCTTCGGGGAAGCCCATGCACCCGAGGCTCGTGGAGAGGGACGTGAGGGCTGCCAGGACGAGAGCGCTTTTACGAAGGTTCTTCATGACTAGCCCCCATAGCTCGACGAGTTGAACCACCACTCCGCACCGAAGCCGAAGAAATGCTCGACGTCGTGCAGGCTGAAGACATCGTCCTTGGGATAGAAGGCCTGCGCCCCCTTGTCCCGGAACGACACCACGTAGATGAGCCGGAAATGCGGCCGGCTGTAGTCCCCCGCGCCCGCGGGCGACAGGAACGGCACCACGCCGAATCGCCACATCGTCCCCGTGAGGGGGCCTGTCGGCGAGGCATTTGTCTCGCCTTCGGCGGGCTGCGGCGCGAACAACACCCCTCGCTGCTGCGTCTGGAATGAGCCCTCCAGCGCGAGGCCGCCCCACTCTCCGAAGAACAGGTGCGGTCGGAGGGCGACGATCCCTTCGTCGATGTCGTCGTAGTCGAGCGCCGGGCTCGCGTTGCGGAATGACCGGAGATACCCGGCCGCCATGAGGCCGAACGGCCCCTTTTCCCAGTTGCCGCCGCCCGCGACGAGGATCTCTCTCGCCCCGTCGGTCGTGTGATCGAGCGAGAGCTGCCGCGGTTGGGCGAACTCTCCATAAGCGGCGAGGCCCCCCGCGTAGCGGAAGAACAGGTTGAGGTGCGTGTCTCGCTCGCCGGAGAAGGCCCCGATCTGCGCGCCGACGACGAACCCGTTCTCCGCGGGCACGTCCTCGAACACCTCGGGATCGGTCTCGCGCTGACCGCCGGGGAGAGCATGGACCTCCCCATAAAGGACGCCCTTGATCCCGCCCTTCTCGCCGACCGGGATGATGTGGCTGAATTTCAGGCTCGCGAGCGTCTTCTGTCGATTGAGGATCTCGACGGTGGAGGCCCCGAACTGGTTGTTCACGGCCGACCTCTGCGACGTCTGGTAGAAGAAGAGCCCGTTTGGCTGGTTGGCGCCCGCGTGCAATGCGAGCGACGTCCGCCCCGACTCGGTGAATTCGTAGCGGAGCCCGCCGCCGAGCGTATTCAAGTTGTCGAGGGGCCAGAAGTCGAGGAGGTAGAGGTCGTCTCCCCGGTACATGCGGGAGCCGGCCCACACGCTGAGGCGCTTGAGGCCGAGATCGCGCTCCTCGATGAAGAGGTTGCGGACAGCCACCTTCAGGTTGAAGTCACCCGTGTAGTGGAAGATCGGATTGGCCAGCGCCAGAGTCGCGACCATGCGCGTGCGGCTCTGGGTCTTCTCCCAGTAGTCGTCGCGCCGCAGCTCCAGCTCCACGTAGTTGGACTCGTCGAGGCGCGACCCGTGAGCCACGAAGTCCGTGTCCCTCCCGGGCTTGCCTCGAAAGTCGGTGCCGGCGACCATCCTGCCATAGGAGCCGAATGAAAAGCCCGTCATGAGCTTGTCCACAAGGCTCTTCTCGGGCGCAGCCGGCTTGGGCGCTTCGGGTTTGGGTGTGTCGTCGACCTTCACCGGGGGTGAGGGCGAGTCTTTGGGCACATCCTTTGGAGTGTCCGGTGGACGGCCCGGCGGGTCACCGGTGCTCGACGCCGACCCGGTGGGCGCAGGCGGAGCATCCGGTGGTGCAGCGGTGTCCGTGGGAGTGGGGGTCTGAGCCCATGCCGAGGACGACAGGGCCAGCGCTAGGACGAAGCCACCCGAAATGGCGCGGAAACGCACGACCCGTACGGTACACGAATCAACCCTTCGTGGTCTTGTTTCCAACGAGCGGCGATACGATTTTGGTGAACGCAAATCGTGCGGAACACGCCGAAACGCGCCTGGACAGCCGATGTCGCAGGTGGACTGTCCGTGTCCCACGGACGTCGCACTGGCGATCATGTCCCTTTGCCGAAGATCGGTTTCTGGACGCAACGCGCAATGCCCTCCGGAGGTCGCACGGGGAAGTGATCCGCGGATCACGATCCGAAGGACGAGGAAATGCGATCGCGACGAGCGGCGTTTTCGATTGACAAGCGCGAGACGCCCGCTCTGGGCAAGCTGCGCCGGACCTCACGGCGCGCCTTACTTTCAAAACCTCGCGCTCTCCAGCTACCATGCTCAACGTGCGCAAATCGGTCGTCGTGGTGCTCGGCGTCGGCTCGGCCTTGGGGGTCGGCTTGGGCTTCGCCGCGCATCACGTCCTGCCCTCCTCCCCTGTCGCGACAGGCGTCTACATCGGCGATCGAAGGCCCCCGGACGGCACCTCCGTCACCGAGTGGCTGATGGCCCGGAGCGCCTCTCTCAAGAAGAGGGCGGTCCACCTGCGGCACGACGACGTCGTGATCGACACGACGCTGGGCGAGCTGGGGGTCTCGATCGATGTCAACTCCACGATCGAGCTCGCCGGCAAGGCCGGGCACGAGGGCTCGCTCATCCGCCGCATCCGCGACGGCCAGAAGGCGAAGCGCGGCGAGATCCTGGTGCCGCTCGTCTATTACGTGGATCGCGAGAGGACGCGCGGATTCCTCACGAAGATCGCGGACCCGTTCTACCGAGCGCCCGTCGACGCGAAGCTGGACGTCGAGCACAAGAAGAAGATCCTGGAGCAGGACGGCCAGGCGCTCGACATCGAGGGGACGATCGACGTGATCGCGGCGGCCCATCACGAGACCGAGGACGAGATCATCGATCTGGTGCTGCGCCCGGTGCAGGCGAGCGTCACGACGAACGACCTCGCGAACGTGGACATCGAGAAGGTGGTCGCGGCCTACGAGACGACCTTCGCGACGTGGGGCGAGGGCGTCGGCCGATCCGGGAACATCAAGAACGCCGCCTCCAAGATCGACGGGACGATCCTCCTGCCCGGGCAGGTGTTCTCCTTCAATGACAAGGTCGGCCCTCGCACGGCGGAGAACGGGTTCGTGATGGCCCCGGAGATCCAAGGCGATGAGCTCGTCACCGGCTTTGGCGGCGGCACGTGTCAGGTGTCGAGCACGCTCCACGCGGCGGCGATGTTCGGAGCGCTGGACATCCTGGATCGGCAGAACCACTCCCGCCCTTCGAGCTACGTGCCGCCCGGCATGGACGCGACGGTCGCCTATCCGATCGTGGATCTGAAGCTGAAGAACACGATGTCCTTCCCGATCATGATCCACGCCTACCTTCCCAAGCCGACGGTCGTCCGCGTGGAGCTGCTCGGAGGCGATCCGATCGCGAAGGTGACGTACGCGTACGGCGTCGGGCACGTCGAGGACTTCGTGCGGCGGATCAAGGTGGTCGGCTACTACCCGCCGGGCCGCGTGTACCGAAAGCAGAAGGGCACGCGCGGCATGGATGTCACGAGCGTCGTGACGGTCACGTACAACAACGGCCGCGTGGAAGAGCGCAAGTACTTCAGCGGGTACCGGCCCTCCCCGGAGGTCCTGTGGGTGGCGCCCGGGTACTCGGACACGGACCTCCCGCCTCTCCCGGAGCACGCGAAGGGCGTCGAGGATCGGACCACCGCGCGGAACGATGCGAACGATCTCTACCCGATGTGACGGCCCTGACGGATGTGCAGCCCCGCCAGCCGCAGGATCCCGTCAAAGACCATCCGGGCCTCGGGTACGTACAGGAAACAGGCGAAATCTGGCGAGCCGTTGTAGACTCGCCTTACGATCTGGTCCTCACGCCGAGCGCGATCGTCAATTGATCCGCCAAATCTGAGGACCGACCGGAGCTCAGCCGCAATGAAGATCAGCTGCCAGAACTGCTCCTCCAAGTACACGGTTTCGGACGAGAAGGTCCAAGGCAAGACCGTCAAGCTCAAGTGCAAGAAATGCGGAGCCACCATCCTCGTGAACTCGGGTGGTGCGACGACGGTCGCGAGCGGGGCAGGCGTGGCCGACCACGCCTCGTCCCCCGGGGAGGCTGGATCCGCCGAAGGAACCAGCTACCTCGTGAACGTCGCGGAAGGCGATCAGCGCACGATGAGCGTCGCTGATCTCGTCTCCGCTTATCAGTCCCAAGTCGTCACCGCCGACACGTACGTGTGGGCCGACGGCATGGGCGACTGGCAGCCTCTCGGTCAAGTCGAGGCGATCGTCTCCGCGCTGAACGGCACGCCGGCGGCGCCCGCGGTCGCGCCCTCCGCACCTCCGCCGGCCGCGATGCCCTCGCAGACGAGCGCCGAGGCCGTCGCCTCCGCCGCGAGCCTCGCCGCGTCCGCCAGGCCCGCCGCGCGACGCGAGGCCACGGGCGCACGTCGCGCCGATGTGTTCGGCAGCGAGCGGAGCGATGACGTGGCGACGAGCGCTCCGCTCTTCAGCGCGTCGGCTCGCGCAGCAGCGTCGAACGCCGCCGCCGCCGCGAAGCCCGCTCAGCGCGAAGAGAACTCGGTCCTGTTCTCGCTGAGCGCGCTCACGTCGAAGAACACGTCGACGCCAGCGCCAGCGCCTTCGCGCAAGGACTCGCGCGAAGACTCGGGCCTCATCGATCTCCGCGCGCTCGCCGCCGCCGCCGCGCCCGCCGCTCCTTCGGCTGCTGCGAGCGTCATCGGTCACGACGATGCGGGGCTCTTCCCGCTCGGCATGGGCGCCGCGCAACAGCCGGCGGCTCCGCCTGTCGCGACGCCCGTGGTGGCGCCCCCGCCCGCGAGCAAGGCGCCCATGTTCATCGGCATCGGCGCGCTCGTCGCGGCGCTCGCGATCGTCGGCGTGTTCTTCGCAATGAAGGGCGGCGACGACAAACCGCCGCCCGTCGCCGACACCGGCGCGGCCGTGCAACCGCCGCCTCCGCCCGTCACGGCCACGACCCCGACGGCGACGGCGACGGCCGAGGTCGCTGCATCCCCGAGCGGAACCGCATCCGCGTCGCCGAGCGGGACGGCGGTCGCGAAGGGCGGCACTGGAAAGGGTGGCACTGGAAAAGCCGGAACCGGGACGGCCGGCGCTTCGACGAGCACGAAGGCCGGAACGAGCGGCGCCTCCGGTGCTTCGACCGGCGCGGCCCCCGCGAAGCCCAAGGGCAACTGCGGGTGCTCGGCCGGCGACCTGATGTGCGCGATGAAGTGCTCCGCCGGCGGGAAGTGACTCGAAGCGCGCTCCTCGTCCTGATCTTCACGAGCGCGCTCGCCTGCGGCCCCCCCTCCAACAACATCCCCGTCGTGACGATCGCAGGCTCTTCGGAAGGGCCCGCGATCGTCACGTCATCGCCTTCGGCGGTCGCGGCTCCCGCGCAGCCGGCGCCCACGCGCATCGACTGGCTCACCTCCGAGGAGGACGCGCGCAAGAAGGCCAAGGCGCGCAAGCTGCCGCTCGTCGTGTTCCTCTTCGCCTCGTGGGCGGTCCCCGCCGCGCGGATGCAGCGCGAGACGTGGGTCGATCCGCGCATCACCGCGCGATCCAGCGATTTCGTGTGGCTCTGGCTCGACGTGACCGACGCGGACGCGAACGCGCAGGCGATGGCGGATCACTTCGATCCCAACACCATGCCCTCCACGATCATGCTGGACGATCTGGGCCACGAGATCGGCCGCGCCGAGGGGTTCGCCGCTGCGGACGAGATCCTCGAGCTGCTCCGGAGGGCCGGCGCTCCCGGCGATTGACGAAGGCCAGAATCCAGGGCGTACGATGGCCTCGATGCGCGTCCACCACCTCAACTGCGGCACCATGTGCCCGCCCTTCGGTCGACTGACGCGCGGCAAAGGGAGCCTCCTGTCGCGCGGGCACATGATCTGTCACTGCCTGCTGATCGAGACCAAGGAGGGCCTCGTGCTCGTCGACACGGGCATCGGGCTCGGCGACATCGCGGCGCCGCGCGATCGGCTGGGCGCGGGCTTCGTGTCGGTGGTGCGACCGGCGCTCGATCCCAAGGAGACGGCGGTCGTGCAGGTCGAGGCGCTCGGCTTCTCGGCGACGGACGTTCGCCACATCGTGGTCACGCACCTCGATCTCGATCACGCGGGCGGCCTCAGCGATTTTCCGGACGCGCAGGTGCACCTCTACCGGCCGGAGCACACCGCCGCGATGGAGCGCCCCACGCGACGTGAGCGCGAGCGCTATCGCACCGCGCAGCTCGCGCACGGCCCCAAGTTTCACACGTACGAGACGAGCGGGGAGCCCTGGTTCGGCTTCGAGTGCGTGCGGCAGCTCGACGGGCTCCCGCCGGAGATCTTGATCATCCCCGTCACGGGGCACACGCGAGGTCACGCGGCGATCGCGGTGCGGGCTTCGTCGCACGCCTCAGGGCCCGACGAAGCGCCGTGGAGCCAGCGCAGCGGCGGTTGGCTCCTCCACGCGGGCGACGCCTACTTCTACCGCGGTGAGATGGATCCGAACCGCCGCACGTGCCCGGTCGGCCTGGAGCTGTTCCAGCGCACGGTGGCGATGAACGACGAGGATCGCCTCGCGAACCAGGAGCGGCTCCGCGCCCTCGTCCGAGATCACGCCCGCGAGGTCCGCGTGTTCTGCGCGCACGACGACGTGGAGCTCGAGCGCGCGCGCAGCGCCGGGGCCGCGTCCTCCAGCGGAGGCCAGGCTCGCGCCGTCGACGGGGCTTGATCCAGGCTTCGAGAATTCGTGTCACGGATCTCGCCGTCGCCGCACATGGCGCTCGAGAGATGAGAGCCGCGCGGCGCCCGACGGGCACGCAGTGCCGCACGCAGCGCGAAATCAGGCCGATCGAGGGGTGTAAAGAGACGGCCGCGACGACGTTGGTGGAAGGAACGGAGCTGGAACGATGATCCGCAAGAGCATGGGTCTTTTGGTCGCGACGATGGTCCTGTCGGCGTGCGTCACCGAGCGCGTGATCGTGCGCGAGCCCTACAACCCGAACGCGCAGAACGGGACGCTGCAGGTCGCAGGCGACAACAACGACAACGGCGACTGGGGCATCCGCGGGCCCGACGCCGTGGAGTACGAGCAGGTCGTGCAGAAGGTCGCCTCGATGGTGTCCGACTCGCGCGTCACGAGCGGCGCGTCTCGCCGCGGCCTCGGGGTCATGAACGTCATGTGGGAGGACACGGGCCGCAACCTGGGATCCTCGGTCGGCCCCAACATCTCCGACCTCACGCTCCAGGTCCGCTACCGCGACACGCAAGGCAACCAGCGCGCAGAGCTGATGCCGGTGATCCGCTTCCCGAACTTCAGCGATCGCACCGGCGACGTGCCCGCGGATCGGTTCTTCGTGCGCGTGGGCAACGAGCGCGCAGGCAAGGGATCGCTGCGCACCGTGGCGCTGAGCGAGGTGCTGAAGGACCTCAAATCGTTCTCCACGATGCCCGACAGCATCCTCGGATCCGGCGACCTCACGGCCTCGCGCGACACGCACTACCTCGTGAGCGCGCAGGCGGTGTTCCTCCCCATCCCCAAGCAGGGCAAGGCCGAGTTCAACCCGGTCCTCTTCAACTACCAGTCGTTCCCGGGCTCGCCCGCGGTGCTCTCGATCCTCGTCACACGCGAGGGCACGAGCATCCGGGTGATCGAGAACTCGCCGGACGACGCGTCCGCGAAGGTGGGCGCCGGCCAGGAGATCTATTTCAACAACCACGGCCAGCGCGCCGCGTTCACGGCGGAGCGCAAGAGCGACGTCGAGGCCCGCATCGCAGCGAAGGGCGGCCCCACGACCGAGGACGAGAAGACGGCGCTCGCGAAGGGCGCCGACGTGCTGTTCCTCATTCAGGTCCCGCTCATGCAGCCGCAGGCGCGCCGGGCCGTGATGATGGCGCCGCCCCCCATGTCTGCGCCGATGGGCGGAGCGATGCCCGCGGCGAAGGCGAGCGCCGCCGCCGACTCCGCCTCGATGGAGCGCAGCGACGTCGAGCAGGCCGTCCTCGGCCACGGACCCAACCTCGGCCCGTTCAACGAGGGCCACAACCTCCGCCTGGTGCGCGATCCGAAGTTCCCGATCCGGATCACCGTGCAGTTCTACAAGGCCACGAGCAACGGCGTCGTCGACGAGTCCGATCTCGACGGCATCGCGAAATCGATCGGCAGCGTCTACGAGCACGCCGATTTCGTGGGCTCGCTCGTGCTTCCGGAGGGCGACAGCCGCCGCCCCACCGCGTGGACGAACATCCCTCGCCAGTGGTTCCCCTGGTGATCTTCGCCTTCGATCCTGCGTCTTCTGCCTATCCGCAGAGCGTCGCGGCGAGGGCTGTCGTTCGGGCGTGCTCCGGCACCTGCGTGAGGAAGCTATCGCGCAGCGCGGTGTCCCCGATCAACGCGGCCCTCGCGGAGAGGCGATCCACCGCGACCTTCGCCGCGACCCGCGCCGCGCCCTGATCCCCCGAGGCCGCGAGCGCCTCGATCCACACGACCCGAACGAACGACTCGAGCTCGCCCATCTTGCCGGCGCCGAGGGACTCCAGCGTCTCCATCGCGCCCTTCGCTTCCACCACCGCCTCCGCGACGCGGCCGAGACCGAGGAGCGATCGGGCGAGCGCCGCGAGCGCCCCCGCGCGCATGGCGGGCACGCTCGCGAGCGCCGTAACGCCCTCGCGCGCCTCGCGCTCTGCGTCCTCGAAGCGCCCCTCTTCGTGCGCGAGGCGCGACAGATAAATCCGAGATCCGCCGAGCAGCCGCGCGTCACGCTGCGCGCCTCCGGCCGCGAGCGCTCGATCGAGGCACGCGCGCGCCTCCGCCTTGCGACCGAGCCGACCCCGCACGTGACCGAGGTTCTGGAGCGCCCACGGAGCGATGTGCTTGAGCCCCATGCGCTCCGCGCCTTCGAGCGCCCGCACGAGCGAGAGCTCCGCCTCGGCGTACGCCCCGAGATCCGCGTACCCCGATCCGAGGCTCACGAGCTCGAGGCACGCGCTCCTCTGATCTCCGGCCTCTTCGAACGCCTCGAGCGCCAGCGCGTGCTCGCGCACGTACCGCCCCGTGTCGCCCGCGCGGAGCCCGAACAGCGCGCGGATCTGGTGCACCCGCGCCGCGGTCCTCGGATCGGGCGCGGGCGAGGGCACGGCGCCGAGCAGCGCGTCGAGGCACGCGAGCAAGCGCGTCTCCAACCCTTCCCGGTGCGCGTACCCGAGGTGCACGGCCGCGCGCGAGAGGAAGAGCACCTTGCCCTCGATCGCCCCGTCTTCGGCGTCGATCGGCTCCATCGCGAGGGCGCGCTCGGTCCACGTCGCGACCTCCTCGTAGCGACCACGTCGACCGGCGGCGGTGACGATCTCCGCGACAGCGCGGAACCACGGCGCGCTCCCCTCGATGCACAGCCCGGCGGCCTCGGTGGCGCGCGCCTCCGCACGATCCAGCTCGCCCCGCCATCGATGCGCCTCGGCGTGCAGCACGCGCAGAGGACCCAGCACGTCCGGGTTCGACGTCACCTGCGCCGCGCGCTCCGCGTGCTCCAGCGCCGCCGAGAAATCGTTGCCCTCGAGCGCGCGCTCCACGGCCCTCGTGAACCACCGCGCCGCGCCCTCGGGATCGTGCGCCCGCGCGTAGTGCCCCGCGAGCGTCGCCGCGTCGGCCCCGCCCGATCGCGTGAGCATCTCCGCCGCGAGCCTGTGCCCCGCGGCCCGATCCTCTTCGGTCAGCATCGCGTACGCCGCGTCGCGAATGAGCGTGTTTCGGAATACGTATTCGGGGCCGGTGGGCATCCCTTCGCGCGGCGTCCCCGGCGTCGAAGGCCGAGCCTCGCGCGGCATCACCGCCTCCTCGGCCGAGAGCTCCGCCAGCACGCGCGAGATCCGCGACGGATCCACGTCCCCGAGCAGCGCGCGCACGCCTTCGGGACGGAACACGATCCCGAACACGCTCGCCGCGCGGAGCACCGCCTTCGCCTCCGCGCCGAGCGCGTCGAGCCGCGCCTGCACCATCCCGAGCACCGTCTCCGGGAGCTGTCCCTCGCGGAGCGACGATCCATGGGCGAACGTCGCGCGCACGAGCTCCTCCAGATAGAACGGGTTGCCCTCGCTCTTGTCCGCGACGAACCGCAGCGTCTCCTCGGGCGTCCCCGGGGGGAGCGCCGCGCGAGCGAGCGTCACGCGCGCCGCCTGCTCGAGCGGGCCGAGCTCGATCGCGTCGAAGGGCCGGTGAACCCACGTCCCGTTGAACTCCTCCTGGAGCTCCGGCCTCGCGAGCGCGAGCACAAAAAGCGGTCGATCGCGCAAGAGCCGCAGGGCGCTCTCCACGAACTTCGCGCTGGAGATGTCACCCCAGTGAAGGTCCTCCAGCACGATCACGAGCGGCGCCTCGTCGCACGCCGCGAAGAGCCAGTCCTCCCACGCCGCGCGCATCCGATCGCCCATGAGCATCGGATCGTTGCGCGCGGCCCGCAGCCCTTCGCTCGCGTCGTCCGCGAAGGGCACGTTCGCGAGCTCCCCGAGGAAGAGCGTCGCGCGCGTGAGCGATTTGCCCGACAAATGCCGCGCGAAGAAGCTCCGCAGCTTCTTCTGCTGCACGGTGAGCGCGTCCGTCGCCGAGATCTCCGCCGCGCGGCGCAGCGCACCTCGGAGCAACCCGAACGGCGACCCCGCGGAGAGCGACTCCGCGCGCCCGAGGAGCAGCGTCGGCGCCGGCTGCCCGAGCATCCGCAAGAGCTCGAACCGCACGCGCGATTTGCCCGATCCTGGAGGCCCCGTCACGAGCACGGCGCGCGACGCGCTCTCGTCCTTGCACCGCTGATAGAGCTCGATCAGCCGTCGCATCTCGCGCTCGCGGCCGACCATCGCCGTCTCGCGACCGAGCAGCACAGGGGCCGGCGCGTGCGCCGCTCTCTCGCCGAGGAGCACGCGCTCGTTCTCCGCGCCCCCCACGAGAAAGTGCGCGCTCACGAGCCTCGCCGTCGCCTCGTCCACGCGGATCGCCCCTCGCGGCGCGCGCTCCACCTCCGCGGCCCCTCGCTCGATCGCGGCCCCCGACAGCCCCGCGAGGCTCGCCACCGCGCGCCCCGTGGTGATCGCCACCTGCACCGAGGGCACGCGCGACACCCCCGCGATCGCCGCCCTCCCCGCGCGCTCCGCCTCGTCGCCGCTCGATCGCACCGCGCCGAACACGGCGATCATGCGCCCGCCGATCGTCCTGTGCGCGACACCCCGATGCTCCGTCACGACCGTCTCGAAGGCGGCCATCGCACGCTCCACGTTCGCGCCGAGATCCTCGGCCTCGATCGCGTCCCCCTTCTTCTTTCGCCCGGATCCGCCGATCGTCCGCGTCGCTCCCGGCGCCGCCGCGAACCTCGCGAACAGCGCCGTCACCACGCGCTGCTCCGACGTCGCCGACATCCCGAGGGGCGGCGGCTGACTGGGCCTCAGCGTCTCCGGTGTGAGCTGCACGGTCGGCGTCTCGTCCACAGACGCGGCCATCGTGCCGTGCGACACAGGCACACGACCGAGCGCCTCCACGAAGTCCTTCGCCGATCGAAACCGCACCTCCGGCAGCTTCGCGAGCGCCCGCATCACGAGCGCGTCGAGCGGCGCGGGCACGTGCGGCGCGATCGTCGAGAGGAGCGGCGGATCTTCGAGCAGGATCTTCGCCAGCACGACGAACGGATCGCTGCCCGTGAAGGGCCGCCGGCCCGCGAGCATCTCGTAGAGCACCACCCCCAGCGAGAACATGTCCGACGCGGGCGACACGCTCTCGTCCCCGCGCGCTTGCTCCGGCGACATGTACGAGGGCGTCCCCACGATGAGCCCCCGCAGCGCCGGATCCGCCTCCCCGATCTTTCGCGCCACCCCGAGATCGATCAGCTTGATCGCGATCTCTCCGGTGCCCTGCGCCACCACCACGTTCGAGGGCTTCACGTCCCCGTGCACGAGCCCCGCCGCGTGGATCGCGCGCAGCCCCTCGGCCGCTTGCCGCGCGATCTCGATGCCTTCGGTCACCGAGTGCCCCGCCCTCCGCCGACCGAGATCCTCGCCCTCGATCCACTCGAGCACCAAGCACGGCCTCCCCGTGTCGTCGCGCCCCCACCCGAAGCACCGCACCACAAAGGGGCTCTCGATCGCCGCGATCCTGTCCGCCTCCCGCAGGAGCCGGCTCGTCGCCTCGGCGCTCACCAGGTGCTCGTGGAGCCTCTTGATCGCGACAAACTGCCCTGTCGCTCGGTCCTTCGCGCGCAGCACCTCCCCGAACGCCCCCCGAGCGATGCACGCCTCGAGCTGGTAGCGGCGCTCAATGGCGATGTCCCGATCCACGGCCGGCAGTATAGGCGGGCGGACTGCGCGCTGGGCATGGGCCGCGCCGACCTCGCGTCGAGGCACCCCTTGCGCTTCGGGTCCGGATGGGCAAATACCCCTCCCCTTTTGAGCGAAAAAACCGTGGAAACCGAACAACAGCCGCAGCCCCGCGACGCGGACAAGCCCTCCGAGACCCACGAAGCGATGGAGAAGATCGTCCGCGAAGAGCAGCAGCTCCTCACCAAGGTGCGCGACCGCCTCGCTGTCCATCGCCCCTCGCGCCCTCCGCCGATGGAGGACTACGAGGAGCAGCTCCTCAGCCTGCGCGACCAGATCGCCTCCGCGCACCTCGAGGACGTCCCCGCGCTCGAGCAGCAGATGCAGCGCATCGCGGGCGTCGCGCAGCGCCGCGCGGCCGCGAGCGAGATCGAGCCTGTGGACCCGCGCTCCCCGTACTTCGGACACCTCCGCCTCCGCGAGAAGGGCCGCGCCGATCGCGACGTGCTCATCGGCAAGACGACCCTCGTCGACGCGAAGAGCGGCGTGCGCATCGTCGACTGGCGCCACGCCCCCGTGAGCCAGCTCTATTACCGCTACGAAGAGGGCGCCGAGTACGAAGAGACCTTCGGCGAGCGCGACGTCGAGGGCACCGTCCTCGCGCGCCGCACGGTCACGATCGACGACGGCGAGCTCCTCCGCGTCTCGTCTCCGCAGGGCATCTTCGTCCGCTCCGGCGAGGGCTGGCGAGCGATGGGCGCGGCCTCGGCCGAGCTCGCGGGCGGTCAAGGAAAGGCTGCGCGCCCCGAGGGATTCGCCTCCGCCGGGGGCCTCGGCACGGGCGCCACGTTCGCTGCGCGCGAGGATCGCCACCTCCCCGAGATCGCGGCGCTCCTCGATCCGCGGCAGTTCGAGCTCATCAGCAAGCCCGACTCCGGCATCGTCGTCATCCAGGGCGGCGCCGGCAGCGGCAAGACGACCATCGGCGTGCACCGCATGGCGTTCCTCGCCTACAACGCGAAGCACCGCTTCTCGGCCGACAAGATGCTCGTGATCGTCGGGAGCCCGGCCCTCCGCGCGTACATCAGCGAGGTGCTCCCGGCGCTCGGCATCGGTGAGGTCCTCGTCGAGACGTTCGCCGAGTGGGCCCGCGACGCTCGCCGCCGCGCCTTCCCGTGGCTCGAGGTCCCGATCGAAGAGAACACGCCCTCCGCCGTCACCCGCTACAAAACACACCCCGCGATGCTCCACCTCCTCGAGCGCCGCGCGGCGGAAATGAAGGACGATCCCCGCGTGCGTCGCGACTCGCGCGGCGTCCTCTGGTTCTGGGCCGACGTGCTCACCGACAAGGCGCGCGTGCTCGATGCCTTCCGAAAGGCCAACGATCCCGAATTCACCGAAGCGCAGGTCCTCCAGGCGTGGCGCTGGTGCGCCGATCGTTGCCCCGCCGTCGTCGAGCTGGACCCTGGTGATCGCGCCGAGCGCAAGGCGGCCTACCAAGCGGAGCCCGTCGCCGAAGAGCGCGACGCCGACGAGCTCGGGGCCGACGCCAAAGAGGTCCGCCACGACGAGCGCGCGATGCTCGATCTCGAAGACGACGCGCTCCTCCTCCGCGCGTACCAGCTCCTCCGCGGCGAGCTCCGACGCGGCAAGAACGCCCTCGCCTACGAGCACCTCTTCGTCGACGAAGCTCAAGATCTCGCGCCGATCGATCTCGCCGTCCTCCTCGGCGTCGTCACGCAGCACACCTCGCCTTCGGGCAAGACGCGCCCTCGCAGCGTCACGCTCGCGGGCGACACCGCGCAGCGCCTGCACATGGACTCCGGCTTCCGCGACTGGAAGGACACGCTCGCGGATCTCGGCCTCTCGCACGTCGAGATCGAGCCCCTCCGCATCGCTTATCGTTCGACCAAGCAGGTCCTCGAGGTGGCGCGCGCGGTCCTCGGTCCGCTCGCCGATCCCACGCCTCCGATCGCGCCGCGCACAGGGGCCCCTGTCGAGCACCACCACTTCCCGAGCCAGGGCGCGGCCGTCGCTTTTCTCGCCGACGCGCTCCGCCCGCTCTTCGCACGCGAGCCGCGCGCCACGCTGGCGATCCTCGCGCGCCACGCCGAGCAGGCGGACGTCTACCACCAGGCCTTGCGCATGGCGGAGATCCCGCACCTTCGCCGCATCCGCGCCTTCGAGTTCGCGTTCCGACCGGGCGTCGAGATCACCGAGATCCGCCAGGTCAAAGGCCTCGAGTACGACTACGTCGTGCTGGTCGACGTGAACGCCACGACCTACCCCACGGACGACGAGTCTCGCCACCTCCTGCACATCGGCGCCACGCGCGCGGCGCACCAGCTCTGGCTCGTGTCCACGTCGGCGCCCTCGCTGCTCATCCCCGAGTGGCTCCGCTGATCGCCCCGCGGATCCGGTCGATCCGCACATTCCGCAAGAAAGTCTTGACTGTGGGAGCGACCTAACTAAGGTGCCGCCTGCGCGGTGGAGCAGCCTGGTAGCTCGTCGGGCTCATAACCCGAAGGTCGCAGGTTCAAATCCTGCCCGCGCAACCAAGACACCTGGAAAACAAGACCCCTCCCTGCTCCGGAGGGGTTTTCGCTTTTGTGGTCGCAGAGAACCGGAGAGGTCTGGGGGCACGCTGCGCGTGGCGAGGGAGGCGGCTGCGGCGGCTGCGCGAGAAATGATCAGGTGCCCACCCCCGGCCGGCGCGGGTCCTCCGGGCGCGCCTCTCGTGGGGTCTGCGCGCCCTCGCCTTCGCCGCTGCCTCGGGGACGCGCCGTCCGCCCCTCCCAAGTCGCTCTCTCCGTTCGCGACGGGAGGGGCCCAGACGCACCTCCCCAAGAAATCGGGGCCCCCTAACGGACCACCGCGCGCCGACTTGAGCCCTTCGCGAAAAAAACTCCCCTCCGCCTGAACACGGCGGCGCGACGCGCAACTGATCGCCCTGATTCCGCGGACCGTCGCGGCTTGGAGGAGACATGCGCTCGTTTGCCTGGCTTACGACAGCCTTCGCCCTGGGAGTGTGCCTTTCGCCCTCCATCGCGAACGCCACCCCTGCGACCATCTACGTCCGGACGAATGGCAGCAACCTGTGCGACGGCACGGTCAACGTGGCCTTCAACCACACTGGCCATTGCGCCAAGAAGACCATTCAGGCCGGCATCGGCGCCGTGGCGGTGGGCGGCACCGTGCGCGTCGCCGTGGGCACCTACCGAGAGAACGTCCTCGTCGACAAGAGCGTCACTGTCCAGGGTGCCAATCAGGCCACGACCATCGTCCAGCCGGCGCTCTCCGCCCCCAACCCCTGTGCGAACAGCTCTCTCTGCGGCGGCGCCGCGAGCAACGTCTTCCTCGTCCGCGCGAGCGACGTGACGATCGCCTCTCTCACGGTGAACGGCGACAACCCCACGAAGAACGGCGTCAACGTCGGCGGCGCCAACATCGATGCTCGGAATGGCATCATCGAAGACCACCTCTCCGGCGTATACAATCACCTCAACGTCCACGACGTCACCGTCAAGAACGTCTTCCTCCGCGGCATCAACGCGGGCAGCGGCGGGAATGACTTCTCCTTCCAAAACAACACCGTCACCAACGTCCAGGGCGGCCAGTACTCTGTCGGGGTCTTCGCCTTCGACGCCCGCGGCCTGATCCAGGGCAACAAAGTCAGCCACGCCAACGACGCCATCAGCCTCAACTACTCGCGCGGCGTGAAGATCCTGAACAACACCGTCTCGGACAGCGGCTCTGGCATCCACATCGACAACAACCTCCCCCCCGCCGCCGGAATCGCCGACGACCGTATTCAAAACAACATTGTCAAGGACTGTACCGTCGGCGCCTACGGGATCTGGATGTTCGTCCCCACCGCGGACGCCCTCGTCGACGGCAATCAGGTCACCCACTGTCAGGTCGGCCTGGCGCTCATCGGGGGCGGCGCCTCGAGCGACATCACCTTCAGCGACAACGCCATCACGGGCGACGAAAACGGCGTGGCCGGCATCCTCGTGAGCACCGACACGGGCGCCTGGGGCCATTTCGAGACAGAGGGCCTCTTCTCGGGAAACACCGTCAAAGGCTTCGATTTCGGGGCCGGCGCGGTCGTCGATCAGGGCGGCGGCAAGACAGCGACAGCCTATCTCGACGCCGAGCGCTACGAGACCTCCGACAGCGGCATCGACAACAGCGGCACAGTGATCGTATACAACACCTGTCTCCGCCAGAACCAGCGCGGCCTGCTCAACCAGGGCGGCGGGACAGCCACCGTCCACGTCAGCAGCTTCGCGGACAACGCTGTCGACGGCGTCGAGAACCTCGCCCTGGCGAGCGTGGACGCGACAGAGAACTGGTGGAACGACCCCACGGGCCCTGCCGGGGCCGGCGAGACAACGGTGGGCCCCGTCAACTTCGAGCCCCACCTCTTCAGCGATCCCGTGGACTGCAACTGACGCTCGCTCGCCGTCGGCGGTGCCATCGCGGCTGCCGTCGCCGTCGGCGGTCCCTCCGCGGATCGCTGACCAACACGCGTGACGCCGCCCCCCAGGGATGATTCCATCCCCCCATGCGCGCCGCCGATCACCTCCCCGAGCACTTCAACTCCGCCCATTGGTTCGTCGGCCGCCACGTCGCCGAGGGCCGCGGGGCCCACGTCGCCTTCGTCGAGGGCGACGCCACCTTCACCTACGAAGACCTCGACCTCCGCGTCCGGAGCTTCGCCGCCGCCCTCCAAAAAGCCGGCGTCCACCGCGGGGACCGCGTCGCCTTCCTCCTCCACGACGGCATCACCCTCGCCGCCGGATTCTGGGGCACCCTCGCCGCCGGCGCCGTCGCCGTCCCCTTGAACACCCTCCTCAAGCCCCACGATCACCGCAAGATCCTCGCCGACTGCGACGCTCGCCTCGTCATCCTGGACCCCCACATCGCCTCTCCCGACGTCGCCCCCAAAGACGCCCTCGTCTGGACCCACGAGGAGTGCGATCGCCTCGTCGCCTCCGCCTCTCCCGCCGCTGAATACACCCAGACCCACCGCGACGCCTTCGCCTTCTTCTTGTATTCCAGCGGCACCACCGGAGAGCCCAAGGGCGTCGTCCACCTCCACCACGACATGTGGTTTTGCTGCGAGACCTACGGCCTCAAGGTCCAGAACATCACGGCTCAGGATCGGTGCCTGTCCGTCGCCAAGATCTTCTTCGCCTACGGCCTCGGAAACACCCTCTATGTCCCGGCCCACGTCGGCGCCAGCTCCGTCCTCTTCGCCGGCCGCCCCACGCCGGAGGCCATGTTCGAGCAGGTCCGCCGCTTCCGTCCCACCCTCTTTTACGCGGTCCCCACGGCCTTCGCCAACATGCTCGCCGCCATCGACGCGGGCGTCCCCGCCGACTTCTCCTCGGTCCGCATGTGCGTGAGCGCCGGAGAGGCCCTCCCCGCCGGCATCTTCGAGCGCTGGCGCGAGGCCACAGGCACGGAGATCTGCGATGGAATCGGCTCCACCGAGATCTGCCATGTCTTCCTCTCCAACCGCCCCGGCGCGTGCGTCCCCGGCTCCACGGGCACGCCCGTCCCCGGCTACGACGTCCGCCTCGTCGACGAGACTGGCAGTGAGGTCCCGACAGGCGAGCTCGGCGACCTCCTCGTCCGCGGCGACTCCACGATGGCCCTCTACTGGAACAAGCACGAAGCGACCAAGCACGCCCTCCGCGGCGACTGGATCCGCACGGGCGACCGCTACTACCAGGACGAGCAGGGCAACTACTACCACGCTGGCCGCAGCGACGACATGATCAAGGCTGGTGGAATCTGGGTCTCCCCCGTCGAGGTCGAGGGCGTCCTCGTCCGCCACCCCGACGTCCTCGAGTGCGCTGTCGTCGGCGCCAACGACGAAGACGGCCTCACCAAACCCCGCGCGTTCGTGGTCCTCCGGCCCGGCGCCTCCGCCGAAGACATCGAGTCTCGACTCAAGGCCTTCGCCCGCGAGCGCCTCGCCCACTACAAGGCCCCTCGCTGGGTCACCCTCCTCTCCGAGCTGCCCAAGACAGCCACCGGCAAGATCCAGCGCTTCCTCCTCCGGGCGATCTAGCTGCCAAAAGCGATCCCTGAGGACTTTTTCACCACGGAGCCGCGGAGGTCACGGGGGTTTCACGGAGGATTCTCGTTCTCGGAGTCCCCGTTTCATCGCGTTTCACGCCCCGCCCCGCGCGATCGT
>Ga0268298_10001239_pt1 | contig 30513 bp, 32 predicted proteins | sample WWTPWeurt_MetaG_FD_194462 | JGI IMG/M metagenome (GOLD analysis project Ga0268298, IMG submission 194462) | Activated sludge microbial communities from WWTP in Nijmegen, Gelderland, Netherland - WWTP Weurt | ecosystem: Engineered > WWTP > Aerobic digester > Activated sludge | place... | reverse complement strand
CTGGCTTGGCGGGGAAACCTTCGTTTCCTTCGATAAGAAGGCGGTGGCACTTCTCACGGCGCAAGGGCAATCAACGCGCCTTTTGTGACGGACATGAGCATGAACGAATTCCGCCGACTGGCCGCGAAGATCGACCAACACATGCAGCAGCTTGCCGCCCAGGGTGTCAGCGAGGCCCATGCCATCATCAATCGCATGATGGGGTACGGGCCTGACCTGCACAGGATTTGGGTCGGCACATCCGATCAGCAGCTCATGGCGCTGTCCCGCGAGTTCCCAGGGTTCTACCGCTACGCCCGCATCATGGAAGAGGCATCCGAAGCCGAGCGCCGCAAGGCTTCGCGGCCCTATGACGGCATGGCCGAGTTCTCCGAACAGCACAAGCAAATGGGCGCGCAACTGCTGACCACGGCGGCCACGCTTGAGCGTGGCTACCAGGCGTTTCGTGCGAGCGGCAGTCTCCAAGACTTCCGGCCTCAGCTCGACGAGCTGGGCCGCCTGCATCGGCAATGGCTGTCCGACCTGGAAGCCTTCAAAGACTCGCTGCGCACGCAGGGCGCAGAACCCAAGGTGCTGGAATACGTGAACGAGGCTTTCGGCCGCCTGGCCGAGCGCATCAAGCAGCTTGCCGGTTGATCGCCGGAATTTTCGGCGGTTCCGGCTTTGTCGCGCCGTGCACAAGAGTTCTGAGCAATTCCGATCTCTCGCGGCGCTTCGTGCATAGAACTTCTGACCGTTCCCGGTCAGAAGTTCTATGCACACACGGCGGCCAGCCCAGTGAACTGGTGCAGTCGCCTTCTGAAAACGACAATTTTCTTTGGAGCTGGGCGCTTCGCAAAAACGACCGTTTTTGCAACTGGCCGGCGACACCTTTTTGGGGGCCTGAAGGATCAGCAACACTCAATCATGGAGCTTGGCAAGCCTCACTTGGCGTACAAACGCATTTCCCGCCGCCGCTGGGGCACATGCGCGCCGGCGCTGCCGGCCAGCCCTTTTGTTCATCCGGGGCGCGTGCAACTTCATCCAGAAAGTCGGCATCGCCGGGATCGAGGCGATCCAGGAACATCAACGGGTGTTCAGGCTGGTCACAGAGCTGGGCCAGTGCCATAGCCTCAGCCTCGTTGATCGGGGTATCGAACGCCGGGCAATCCGTGCAGAAGCTGAAAACCTGGTCAAGCAGGTTTTCGGGGAAACCTGGTGCTGCGCGCACAAGCCAAACCTGTTCCGGTGCATTCAGCGCGGCGCGCTCTTCCGGGTCAAGATCGGTCGGCACAAGGGCCGCCTCGATCCTGTTTCTTTCCCAGCCAATCGCCTCGCGCTGTAGGGCTTCCAGATCGTCCGAGAAGAGGGCTTCGCCCGGTTGCAGGCCGAGGGCCTTGTGATCGCCGGTGAAGAAGCTAGAGCAGACGATGGCGCTGTATCTCGGAGCGAACTCGAAACGCGCATAGTTGGCGTAAGACGCCCGGCTGGTGAAGGTGTGGCGGATAACTTTGCTCATGGCCGGCATCCTCAGTATCTCGGGACGTAGAACAATTCCACGTCCACGCGCTGGTTGATGTACCGCCCTTCTGGCGTCGAGTTGTCGGCCGCGTAGTCGGCCGCCGACACGTAGTTAATCATGATCTTGAGAGGCGACACGCCGCGAGCCACCAACCAGGCGCGAGCAGACACCGCACGCGCAAGCGCCAGGGCTTCATCCTTGGCGCTGGCCTTGTTGGTGCTGGTGCGGCCGCTGATCGTCACCATCGACGCAGCGCGCACGTCTTGCAGCAATTCGAGCTGCGCATCCGTGGGCCGGAATGCCGCGCTGTGAGCAACCGGGCCTTTCGCAAACGCGGCTTGCGAAAGGGTCAGGGACGCCAGGAAAAGAACGGTGAAAAGCGACTTGGGCATGGTGGGAACTCCAATCAGAAGAAGAGGTAGCCGGCTTTGCTCATCGGAATGCGGATCAGCCAGAGCGCGGCCAGGTGAAGGGGGTAATAGGCATAGAACGCCCAGCGCAGGCGCGGCATAGGTAGATCGAGGCGAGACACGACCAGGAGCAACGGGAGAGCGGCCAGCGCCCACCAATTGCTGTTGATGAACCACAGCGCCGAGCAGGCAAGCAGGCCCAGCAGCAGCGGCAACATGGACGGGCTTTTGCAGTACCACCAGACGGCGAGGCCGAAGGCGACGGCGGGCCACCAGTATTCAACCGAGCTTCCGCCGACCAGGAACACAGCGACAGCCCCGGCCATGTTGGCCGGGCCGCCCTTCTCTACCAGGTAGAGTGTCCCGGTCACGACCAGGAGCGTGAACATCACATTGAGCGGCCACCACCCGGCCAGCAGGCCGTCCAGGGCAATGAACGGCACCGAGGCCAGCGCGCCGAAGATCGCCAGGCGCTTCATGGTGCGCAGGTACGCGCCACTTTCCAGCGTGCCCGGTCGGGCGAGGTTGTACGCCAGGACGAAAACGAAGATCGGCAGGCACAGCCGGCCCGCCTCGAACAGTCCCGGAATGGTCGCGTTGAAAAGGTACTTGTTGACGTGATCGCCGGTCATTGCAGCCAGGCCGATCCACTTCAATGCTTCGATAGTGCCATCGGACACGCGCATGGCCTTCATGCAGCCCCAGCGCCCGTTACCGGGGCTGGCTGTCCTGGTGCGTGTTGAAAGAAATTTGCCGGGACACATAGGCCGCCGGCGCTGCCGCCTGCACCTTTACCGGCTTCGCCGCCGGTGCGGCCGCCGGGGCCGCTTGTGCCGGGCTTTGCTGGGCAACCACCGCCGGGGCGGTCGGTTGTGAGGGGCTGGCCCCCGCCTTTGTCACATCGAGCGTGACGAAATGCGTTTCAAGCCAGTTGGCCCACTTGAGCGCCCTGCGCATCAAGTCGGCGCGATAAACCGTGTTGTATCGCGGCGTCCGGGAATGGTAGTTGGCCGCCTTCGTCCAAATGTCGCCCTTGTCGTTGCGGATATGACCACGCAAGCGCCACGCGGCCAGGTCGAACGAGTAGCAGCCGGCGGCCGCTACATCGTTCGCCGTGATGCCGTAACGGCCCAACTCCGCAAGGTATGCGGTGTTGAACTGCATGGGGCCTACATCATGCGTGCCGTTGGTGTTGCGCACCCATTGACCGGGCTTACCGCCCTCTTTCTCAGCCACGGCCAAAACGATATTGGCGGGCACTTCATACTTCGCAGCGGCCGAAATCGAGCAAACAACGCGCTCTTGGATTTGCGGCGGCAAGTCGGCAATAAACGGCAGCATGATCGACCCCCTTAACCGCCCCAGCCGCCCCAATAGCGGGCGCGATCCTCGGCCTCGATGCGGGCCTTGTATTCCGCCAGGGCGCGGTCATAGTCCTTGGCTTCCACCCAATACCCGCCACGTTCCGGCGTGCCGACATACTTGGGCATGAAGCCGCTGGTATTGAAGTCGGTGTAGGCGTGCCCGGTGTAGGCCGCGCAATAGTCCGGCATCCGGTTGCTGATGTAGATCGAACCATCGTCGCCACCCGTCCACATGCGCAGCGTCGAGTTCAGCGACGGCGCATCGCAACGACCAGCGCCGCGAGAAATCGCGGAAACGAGCGAGCGCATTTCGGGCGACTGACTTGCCACCGGGCAGAGTTCCAGGAAGTCCAGGCGAGCCTTGATCGTGTCCGAGAATTTCTTTTTGTTGATGCCGAAATAGCGCGAGAGCGACGGCGCACACTCGCTAGGACGAGTACCCGACGACAGGCAAAGAATCGCCTCGCACGCCAGCCGCGTGTCGCCGCTCAGTACGTCTTGCGCGTTGGCCGTGGAGGCTCCCGCACCCAGGGCGGCCACCAGGGCGGCCACAACAAAAAACTTCTTCTTCATTCTGACTTCTCCTTTTCGGTTAAGCGGATTTGCTGTCGCGGTCGCGGCGAGCGAATGCCGCCACTTCGGACTCGGGATCGGCCTGCCCGGAACCGGACAGGCTGTTTTCTTCGCTGAAAATGGGCGTGTCTTGCGTGCCCATTGCCTTGATTGCCGCAGCGATCTTGCCGCCCGTGGTGTCGGCAAGTCGCTCCTTCGCGGAATCCATCATTGAGGCGGCCTTTTCCTTGGCGACGGCAGCGGTGCCGGCCGCAAGGTTTGCGCCGGCATCGGCCGCGATCTTGCCGGCGTTGGCGGCAGCGGCCAGGAGGCCGCCGGAACTGGCTGGGGTTGATTGCCCGCCGGTCGAGCTGCTGCCCTGCCCTGCCCCGCTGCTGGTTCCGTTGTTGGAGGCGGCTTGTTTGCTATCGCCGCCTTGGCTCTTCGCCTGGTCGGCGCTGCCACCATCCTTGCCCTTGGCGTCCCCACCTTCTGATTTTTCGCCCTTGGTGCCGGTCGAGCTGCTGGAACTGCCCGCGCCACCGAAGCCGGCCGCTTGTGCAAACGGAGAGCTGCCGCCGCTGTCGCTGCCGCCACCCGAGCCGCCACCGCCAGAACCGCCGCCGCCGTCATTGCCGCCACCGCCGCCGCCCCACATGCTGGTAAGCACGTCAGAGCCGGATTGGACGTTTTCATTGGCCTTGGAGAAGGCCGCCATAACGGCTTGCGCCCCGCCGGCTGCATTTGCCGCGCCGGCGGCGATCATCGCCCCGCCGGTCGCTGCTGCGGCCGCAGCCACGCCAGCCGCACCCACCGCCGCACCGGCACCGAAGTTGCCGATGCCGGCATGGCCGACACTCGCCCCGGTGATGACGCCAGAAATAATGCCGGGAACCTTGTTGACGAGCATTAGCAAGATGATGACGACGATCATCATCACGCCCATTTCCTTGAGGTTGATCCCCACGCTCATCTGCGCGTAGTAATCATCCAGGAACGTCTTGCCGATCCCGACCAGGAGAACCATTGTCATGAGCTGGGCGGCGACACCAAGAACGGTTTTGTAGTAGTTGATCGCCATGTCAGAAGTCCAGCGCGAACCGCCGAACCCCAGGAAGAACACGCCGGCATAGGCCAGAATCCAGCCCGACGCCAACAGCAAAAGCATGTTCACGCCGACCAACGCCAAGACAACGAGGATCGTTGTTGCGAGCAAGATGCCGACGAAACTATCGACCGGCGACCAGACCGAGGATTGATCGAGAACCTTGTAGAAAATATCGAAACCAATATCGACGATGCCTGACGGGGATAGCGTGTTAGGCAGACCCGAGGCGCTGCTACCGACTTGGCGAAGTGATGCGTAGATGGATGACGCGAAGTTAGGGCCATTGGTCAGGAGCCACCAGAAAAAGCCGGTGAAGATCGTGAACCGGACGAACTCCGCGAAAAACTCGCCAATGTCGGCTTTGCGCAAGGCCATCATGCCGAACGTCCAGACCATCGAAATAACAACCAACGTCCAGAAGAGCCAGGTAGCCCGGCCGGTGATGTAGCCGGCCCAGCCGGCGGCGGCGGCCTGGTAACGCGCAAGCACGTTATCAAAGACGCCGGTGCTGTCGATGGCCGCATGGGCCTCGATAGAAAAGAACGCCAGCCAGACAAAAAGCGGCACGGCGATTTTTAGAGCGGCTGGCATTCTCATTTTCAGAACCTCACCATTTCTTCGGTTCGCTGGGTTTGAACGTGCCGCGACGTGCGCACTTGCCCGCGAACTCTTGTTGCATGCCCTTTTCCTCAATCTTCTGGATGTTTTCGAGCTTGCAGTTTTCATCATTGACTTCCGGCATCGCTTGCAACGCCGGCTTGTTGTCGCACCCGGCGGCCAAGACCGCCAGGGCGGCGGCCAGGGCCAAGGTCAGAGCCTTGCGCAAATGCATAGCTCCCCCTTACCAGCCACGCGCCGGCGAGGCGCGATAGCTGCCGGTGCGCAGTTGAGCCGACGCGGCGGCCTGCTGCGCTTCCTTGTCGGCGTCTGCCTGCATCTTGGTTGCCACGGCGTTTTGCTGGGCGATCAACAGGCCGCGAATCTGCAAGAGCTGATTGGCTTGCTGACTGGCGAGCTGATTGGCGTAGCCGATGGCCTGCATCTGACCCGTCGCCCCTTGGGCGGCCGATTGCAGGCGTTGCAGCGTCGATGCATCGCTTTGAAGGTTGTCTTGCTGCTTTTCCAGACCACGGAAAAGCGCGTCGTTGGCCTTCTTCTGCGACTGGCTGGCGAGCTGCTGCACTTGCTTCATGGCGTTCCACTCGGCGGCCGAGCAACCGGCGTTGGTGAAGCACGGCGAGGACTTGTAGTAATTCACGTCCTGGAACTTGTCCAAGTAGCCGTCGATGCTGCCGAGCTGCTGCTTGTAATAGTTCAGCGTGTTGGTCGCGTTCATCAACCCGTTAATGGTCGATTGCGCTTGATCCCAAATGTAGGCCGCCGGCGCAGCGGTGTTTTGCAGCATGTTTTCGTACTGCTGCAATTGCGTCCGGTATTGCTCAATTTGCTTGAGCGTTTGGGCCACGCTTTCAATGGCCGTCATGATGTTTTGGGAGAGGTTCGTACCGTCAATGACGGGGATGCCCGCGTGCGCCGGCATCGAGAAACCACCGGCGGCCAGGGCGACAACCAGGGCGGCTTTAGCGGCTAAAAACTTCGGCTTCATAAACTTCTCCTTGGTGTTAAATCAGTAGTCAAAGGAACGGTAGGGCTTCGAGAACGTCATGTCTTTGGTGACAACGACGTTGAAGCGATACCCAGGGCGGATTTCCAGGGTTGGCGAAATCGACAAGTTTTTGGCGATCATCTGCGCCGTGACTTGGCCGAGTTGCTGGCCCAGGGCTTCACTCAGGGCGCTACTGGCGCTGGGAGCGCCAAACGCGCTTTGCGTCTGGTTTTGACGTTGGCTGTAGGTGATTCCAGCCGTCACACCTGACATGAGGAAGGCGGAGCCGAACAGGCGCAAATAGTGGTTATTCACCTGGTCATTGAAGCCCGCATAACCGGCGCTATCTGCGCCCGGCATGGCTCCAATATCCATTGCCTTGCCGTCCGGGAAAACGATGCGCTGCCAGGCCACCAGAACGCGGGCCTGCCCATACTTCACTTCGCTGGCATACGAGCCGACAAGGCGCGATCCCAACGGGATGAGCAGGTGCTTCCCGGTCGGCGTGTCGTACACGTTTTGCGCGACTTGGGCCATGATCTGGCCGGGCAAGTCGGAGTTGATCCCCGAAATCAGCGTGGCAGGCACCACGAAACCGGCGCGCAGCTCAAACGGCGAGCGCGGAGCTTCGGGCTGCGAATCCAACTTCCAACGGTCGCTGCCGGTGCCGGCGAACTGCCCGAACGTGTTGCCGCTGCTGGCATTGGCCGAGGGCTGCAACAGTTGGGGAGCGCCCGAGCCGCCGCCCTGCCCTGCCCCGCTGCCGCCGACGCCCATGCCGCGAATCTGCGCCAGGCGCTCTTGATAAGCGGCGGTCGGGTTGCTTTCCCGCTGCGCGTTAATTTGTTGCTGCACTTCGGAAATGCGAGCCAATACTTCGGCCCGGCTTTGCGGGGCACCCGTTGCCGGCGTGCGGCCGCCAGGCGTCGAGCCGCTGCTACGCGGTGCGCCCACCTGAACGCCGGTTTTGGCCTTCACCGCCTCTTCGAGCTGCTGCAACTTCGCCATGCGGATACGCATGGCTTCATCGTCTTGCACCGGCGCATTCAGATGACCGCCGCCCGGCGGGGCCGGCGGGGCGTCCAGGTCGGGTTTGGCGATCATGACCGGGGCCGGTTCCGGGCCGGTCGGCATTTCCGGCACGATGAGCGGCCTAGCCGGTTCGATCATGCCGCCCGTCTGTTCGCCGGCGATTTCCTTGGCGAACATCGAGGTATTGCCGGCCTTCTCCTTCGGCCCGGTGCCCGGTTCGTTCTGCTTCGCTGCCCGGTCGGCGGCAACAAGTGCCATGACGAGCAGGAACAGCCCCAGGACGCCGCCGAGCAGATACATCGGAACGTTATTGACCCGGCGCACGCCGGTCTTTTTGGATACTTCGCCCGGCGAAGTATCGGGGGCCATTTGATCGTTCGTTTCGCTCATGGCTTACTCCTTGCGCACCCAATAGCCCGCCGGCACAAGCGCGCCGTCTTGTTCCAGGTAAGGCCGGGTGATGGATTGATTCCCGACCGTCAGCGTCAGGCGATACAGGTTCGAGCTTCCGGCCTGGTCAAGCACATAGCGGAGCGGGAGGGCCTTGGTTGCCGACGCCGGCGCTTCAACGACCGGGGCCACTTCCGACGACGCCGAGGCTTGCGCCTTCGCCGCTTCCGGGTTGAACTCCAAGATGGCGTAGCCGCTTTCGCGCAGCTCCTTGACCAGCCCAGCGCCGAAAGCGTCAGGCGTGGCCTGTTGCAGCTCGAAGCGGGTCTTGGCTGGCGGCCACAGCGTGGCGAGCTGCTTCACAGCTTCGCCGGCGAGCTTCTGCTGATCCACGGTCGCGGATTGCAGGTAGTTCCCATAAGGCGAGGTTGTTGCGCAGCCCGTCAGGGCCAGCGCCAACACCGCGACAAAAGCAATCTTGCGCATGGTCACTTCCTCCGGGTGATGGTCACGCGGTCTTGGCTGCTGCCGACGCCGGCGATCAAGATCGCCTTGTCAAAGACCGTATCCACGATGTAGCGGTCGCCCTGCACCCGGTAATTGACCATCACCGTTTCGGCGTCCGTGAAGATGCCGCCGTCCTTGCGCACCACCAGGAGCGACGGCGATTCGGTTTGCTGCATCGCCTTGGGCATTTCGATGATGGTCTTGCGGCCATCGTTGTAGACGCGCACCGGCTTCCAGGCCACGGAGCCGTCCACGTCATATTCAAACGACAGATCGCCCAGGTATTCGCCGGTTTGCGGGATGGTTTGGTCTTGGCGTTCCTCGCGCTCGCGGGTCTTGATGGTTTCCCACTTGGCAAGCGCCTCTTCCGGGTAGGTGAAGGCGACTTGCGGCATGTACTCGGTGCGGTGCGAGCGGAGCTTGAGGTGATAGCTGCGCCGGTTCGTTGTCACGACCAGGCTGGTTTCCAGCCCTACATCCATCGGCTTGATGATGAGGTGCAGAACTTCGGTCGGGCCGCTGCCGCTGATGGCCGGCTCGACCATCCAGCGGGCGGTGTCGCCCAACTGGATCGAGTTCACTTGCTCGCCGGCCTGCAAGGCCACGTCGCACACTTGCAGCACTGCGCAAACGATGCTGGGCTGCTGCGCACCATAGACGAAGCGCACGGTGCCATTCGGGCCGGCGAACGGCTGAATGCCTGCGCCGGCGTTCCACTTCTTGGCAATCGCCAGGGCGGCCTTTTCCTGCGCGCTCAAGGTCGGGTTGTTCTTGGAAAAGAACTTGTCGGCCAGATCGTCGCCAGGGGCGGCAAGGGCCAGGGCAGGCACCGCAAGAGCAGCGCCCAGGATCGCAGCGGAAAGATGCTTATTCATGTTGAAAGACCTCGTAATCATTGAAGGCGCGACCAGGAGAAGTCACGGACATAGATGCTCATCGGGTTGTTGCGCAACTGTTCATCCGTGGTCTGCGGTGTGGTGTCGGCGGTGTATGTCGTGACCAGGGCGCGCATGGTCACAGGCACGCCCTTAACCGTCCCTTGGCGGTCGCGGGTTGTTTCCACCCAATCGACTTGCCAGGTGTCGGCGGTTTGCGGCAGCACCGACTTGATTTCGACGCTCACCATTTCCTTCGCGGCGCGCTTGAACGGGCTGGCATCCTCGTTACCGTTCAGCCATTCGTTCATCTTGGCCGTAGCCGGATCGTTGGGGGCCAGCTTCGCGTACACCCGGAAAACCGCCTTGCGCTGCAAGGCAACGTCAGGGGTCACGATGCGGGCATCGTTGATGAACTCCGAGACAGATGCATGCACGACGCGCTGATCGGCCTTGTCGGCGGCCTGCACCGGGCCGGCGGCGATGGTCTGGCCCAGCTTGTCGACCTGGACAACGTAGGGGATGAATTTCGACTGACTGCCGATTGCGATCACGCCGCCAACGCCGGCGAGCGCGATCAAAAGCGACAAGATGCCGATCACCTGCCAGGTCTGGCGCTGGGAAACGACCGAGCCAACATGATCGTTCCAGGTACGGCGGGCGGCCAGATACGGGTTTTCAACCTCGCCGGCGCGACGGCCGCCCCTCATCGGTTCATTCGAGCGGCGCGGATCGCGGGCATCGCGGTCGGCACCAGGAGCGGGCTTTTTGAAGATCAAGCCCTTGATCGTGTCTTTGAAGCTCATGCGGCCTCCAAGTAATCGTTGAGTTTCAAGCCACGGCCAGCCAGCCATTCATGCACCCATTCATCCCCGAAACGGGCTTCCATGTGCTTGATGGTGGCAACCGATTCCTTGTCGGACGCACCGACAAAGGCCAGGGCGAGCGGCCCCAGGGCAAGGTCATAGAGGCGGCGGCCATTCTCCGAAACGTAGTAGTACTGCCGCTTCGGTACGGCGGTCGCCAGAATCTCGATTTGCCGAGCATTGAGGCCCATGCGGCGATACAGGGCCGCCGTGTCCTCGTCGCGGGCATAGACGTTGGGCAGGAAAATCTTGGTCGCGGTGGATTCAACGATCACGTCCAAAATGCCCGAGTTGGCCGCATCGGAGAGGCTTTGCGTAGCCATAAGCACAAGGCAATTCGCCTTACGCAAGACCTTGAGCCATTCCCGAATCTTGGCGCGGAAGGCCGGGTGTCCCAGCATCAACCAGGCTTCATCCAGGATGATGACGGCCGGCTGGCCCTTCAAACTGCGCTCGATGCGGCGGAACAGATAGAGCAGCACCGGGAGCGCAAACTTCTCGCCCAGGTTCATCAACTCTTCGATTTCAAACGTAGTGAAGTCCGAGAGAGAAAGGCCGTCCTCTTCGGCGTCCAACAGATGGCCCATAGAGCCGTCGACCGTGTATTGACGGATTGCCTCGCGGATCGCCTCGTCCTGGATCGTCACCGAGAACTCCGAGAGCGTGCGCGCCCCGCTGGCGTGCATGCTCATGATCGCGTTGCCGATTTCATTGCGCTGCGCCGGCGTGGTTTCGACCCCGTTCAACGCCAGGATGGTGTCGATCCATTCCATCGCCCAAGCCCGATCCCCCTTAGTTTCGAGGAATTGCAGCGGGCAGAAGGCCAGGTTGTCGTCATCGGCCGCGACGGTGAAATGCAGGCCGCCGGTGGCCTTGGTCAGCGGGTACATGGACATGCCCTTGTCAAAGGCAAAGATCGACATGCCGCTATAGCGCCGGAGCTGCGCCGCGATGATGCCCAGGTGCGTCGACTTGCCCGCGCCGGTCGGGCCGAACATGAAGGTATGGCCCAGGTCGCGCACATGCAGATTGAGGCGGAACGGCGTGGAGCCGTGCGTGACGCAATGCATGAGCGCCGGCGACAGCGGCGGATACATCGGGCACGGCGCGCTTGCGCTGCCCGTCCAGATCGTGGAAGTCGGCAGCAGGTCGGCCAGGTTCATCGTGTTGATGAGCGGGCGGCGCACGTTCTCGACGCCATGACCCGGCAAGCTGCCAAGATAGGCTTCCAGCGTGTTGATGGTTTCGACACGAGCAGCGAAGCCCAGGCGGTTGATGACCTTCTCTACTTGGCGTGCAGACTGTTCCAGTTTGTCCCGATCCTCATCCATGAGGACGACGACGCTGGTGTAATAGCCCACCGCGATCAAGCCGCTATTAACTTCGGCAATGGCGGCTTCCGCATCGCCCACCATCGACAGCGCATCTTGATCGACTGCGCCGGTGTTGGTGTTAAATACCTGGTCAAAGAACCCGCGCACCTTTTGCCGCCACTTCTTGCGGAACTTGTCCAGGTGCTTGATGGACTCGTGTTGATCCATGAAGATGAAACGCGACGACCACCGATATTCACAAGGCAGCTCGCCAAGGGCGCTCAGAATCCCCGGTGTGGACTCCAAGGGGAAACCTTCAAGGGCGACAACCTGGATGAAGTTGCGGCCGATCTTTGGCACCACCCCGCCCCACAGCTCTTGACCGCCGATTAGTGCATCCAAGTACATCGGATTGCTGGGCAACAAGACCGGGTGATGCAGGCCGGTAACGCAGAACTGCAACCAACTCAGGAAGTCATCTTGCGTGACTTGAGAACCGTCCTCGTTGGTCATCTTCTGGCCCTTCAAGCGCGTCAGATTGACCGCCGAGGAAAGACGCCCCTCGATGTTGCGGGCTTCACGCTTGAATTGCTCAATCAGGCCCTTGGTGCGGGCCTTGTGGTCGGGCGCAACGGCATCGTCATCGAACATGAGTTCAACGAACTTGCGTTGAGCCAGCACCGGCGGGAACCAGGTAACGGAGAGGATGAAATAACCCTCGTACATCGTGCCCAGGCCCTCGAAGAGCCGGCGGCGTTCCTCGTCCATTGCGGCGGAAACCGGATCGGGGAAATGTGACAGCCCCCTTTCCGAGTAGTTGGGAGCCGGGCGGCGCACGGCGTCGACGTGCACCATCCAGCCGTTACCCAGGCCGGCGAGGGCCTGGTTAATGCGGAACGACACCATTTCCCGGTGTTCGTCGGTGCTGCTGGCGTTGTCATCCCCTCGATACAGCCAGGCGGCCATAAATGAGCCGTTCTTGCCCACGATCACGCCGTCATCGACCACGGCGGCGTAATTGAGCAGATCGGCCAGGCCGGCGTCCTTCGAGCGATGCTTTTTCAGCTTCAATTCGGCACCGACCGCTTGGATTCGACCAAAGAGGATGAACAACAGGACAGCGCCGAAGCCAGCAATGGTGAAAGCGATTGCTTCAATCATTTGTATTGCTTCCCTTGGCTTGGCGTGTTTTCACGGAAGGGCGTAGAGCGCGCCGGGTAGTACGCCTTGTAGCGGCGGTGCCGCAAATAGACGTGGCGCATCTTGGCGTCGGCTTTCGCCATGAGTCGGAACGCGAAGAGCGCGCCAAACCACAAGGCGATGCCGAACACCGTAGCCCTTACTTCTTGGGCGCTGAAAATCAGCGCCCCGGCCAGCAGGCCCGAGAACATCACCAGCTCACGATCACCACCCATGAACAGGTTTTCTCGGTTGCCGGCCCTACGAATGGGGATCGTGCGCAGGGCCATGCTTACGCAGCCTTCCCGTTGGCGATGGCCGAGGCGACGAGCTGGCCTTGTTGAATGAGGCCATCCGTCACGGCGGCGATTTCAGCGCCACGACCAAAGAAGGTGCCCATCATGTTTTGAGCGCCGACCAGCAGGGCCATGACCAGGACGATGAAGATCAGCGTGCGGAAGAAGCCGTTGAGTTCGCCGCCGAAAATCAGGATGCCGCCGGCGACCACGATGCCGATGATCGACAGCGCGAAGGCGACGGGGCCGGTGACGGAGTTGCGCAGGTTGGTCAGCCAGCTTTCATAGGGCAGCGAGCCGCCCGTACCTTCCGAGGCGAAAGCGTGCTGAGGGGCCAGCATGAAGAACGCCAGGATGGCAACCAGGCCGATCCAGAAAACAGCGTTGCGGTTGAGGGTGAAGGTCGGGAATGCGAGTTGCATTTGAAGTTACTCCTTTAAGGCTTACAGGGTTTTGGTGATGTACTGACCGTTGCTGTACCCGGAAACCTCTAGGATTTCCTGCACGCGCCGGCCTTCGGGTGTTCTGGCGATATGAACGACGACATGAACCGCCTCGCCAATCAGCGGTTCAATCTCGGACGGAGCCGACTTGTTGCGAGAAACAAGCGACTTCAAACGAGTCAGGCCCTCTTGCGCGCTATTCGCGTGCAGAGTTGCAGCGCCGCCGGGGTGTCCGGTGTTCCAGGCATCGAGCAGGTCAAGGGCCTCTTCCCCTCGAACCTCGCCAACCAGAATCCGGTCGGGGCGCATACGCAAAGTGGTTTTCAGCAGCATCGTCATGGATACGTCGATGCTGGTGTGGTACTGGACGTGATTTGCGGCCGAGCATTGAATCTCGCCGGTGTCCTCGATGATGAAAACCCGTTCGGTCGGGTCTTGAATCACCATCTGATTGATGATCGCGTTGACCAGCGTGGTCTTGCCCGAGCCGGTGCCGCCGATTACCAGGATGTTCCGGTGATCGCCCACGGCCTGGATGATGGAGAGGCGTTGCGCCTCCGTCATGATGCCGGCCGACACGTATTGTTCGAGCGTGAAAATCGCCGTCGCCTTCTTACGAATGGCGAAGGTCGGGCCGCGCACCACCGGGGGGAGCTGGCCGGCAAACCGCGAGCCGTCAAGTGGAAATTCACCTTCAAGCAGCGGATTGTTCTTGGTGACTTCCTTGCCGTGAAAGCCGGCAATCGTTTCGATGATGGCTTGCGCCTGGGCGACACGTAGATTGCAAATGAAACGCGCCCGCTCGCCTTGGCGTTCCTGCCAAACCTTACCGTCAGCGTTCAGCATGATTTCGACGGTCTTAGGGTCATAGAGCGCGGCAAGCAGCTCTGCGCCCATGTCGCGTTCGAGCTTCTTCTTCGCCCGCTCTTTAATGCTGTCGAACTCTTTTTGCTCCGTCATGGCGTCCTACCCTTGTATGCAGATGGCGAATCATATCACGGGCCTTACGATATACCGGATTATTTTTTTCTGCAAGCAAGGGGGAATGTCGGAAGGCTACACGTCCTTAAAGACGACTTGCATAAGGCGCGGCGGCTGGATTTCCTTGCCCGGCGCGGCTTACGGGGCGCTTGCTCTTCGGCCGGCGGCGAGCCAAAGATTTTTAGCGGCTAAAAAAAAGGCCGGTGAAGCTCACCGGCCTATTACTTTCGTTAGTGTTGCCGCCCTAGCCTGGCGTCATGATCCTTGTAGTTTCTTCCGCGTTTCTTCGGCCCATTGCTTTACGAGGAAGGCATGGTAGTCCGGGAGAATGGCAGAAACACGCTGATAGCCGGCTGGCACGCTACTAACGGCCTTGCCGCCGGCCAGCGCATCGAGTGCCGCCTTGTCCAAGTCGGTCGATTCGAGAAGAAGCGGCAGCGGTGTTTCCAATGCCTTCGCAATCGCCTCCATGACCTTCAAGGACGGGTTAGCCTTCCCGGTCGTCAGGTCGGAAAGGAATGAGATTGAAACTCCCGAGCGTTCGGAGAGTTCATGTTTTGTCATGTGCAGCTCATCTAAGAGCCGCAGCACGTTCGTAAAGAAAATGTAGTTATACAAGGGCCACCATCATCCGGGAGCGAGCGGCAATTTTAGCCGCTAAAGTTCTTGACCTATGGAAGCGGTTTAGCTAAACTACGGATTCCAACAATCCACGGAGTCTATGCATGAGTCATAACCTCTTCCAATTTATCGGCAATCTTACCCGCGATACCGAGTTTCGCCAAAGCGAAACAAGCAAGCGCGCCGTTTTCGACATGGCCGTAAACCGCACCTGGCGCGGCGAAGGCGGCGAGAAGAAAGAAGCAACCGACTTTTTCCGCATCAAGTCCTTTGCTTCCCTGGCCGAGAACGCCGGCAAGTACCTTGGGAAAGGCTCCAAGGTCTTTGTCCAGGGGCGCATCGAGCCGACCAAGTACAAAAAGGGCGACAAGACCGAGTACGGCTTTGACTTCATTGCCGAGGAAATCGAATACCTCGATACGAAGGCACCTAGCCACGGCCAGTAAGCCCGCAAGAACCGACCAGGGAGCCAGCAAATGCCGGATACTTTCGACGAGCAAGAATACAAACGCAAGTTGATCGCGGGGGGGTTTCCCCCTGGTGATGCTGCCGCGCTGGCCGCCCGCACGGCGGCCGCCCGGCGCGACGAGCTGACCCCGCCGGCGCAGCCCGAGGCCGCGCCGGCGCAGCCGGCGGAACCGCCGGCCCCTGCCACCGCCGAGCGGCGGCAGACGTTCATTGAAGCGGTCGCGCAGCACGTCAACGGTTTGGCCGGCGGAAGGAAGAGTGACATGGCTACAAAGCACAGCAAGACGGCCACCGACGCGCTGGCCGTGACCGTTGAGCAGGCCCAGGACGCGGCCTTGCTCAAGCACACGAAAGAACAGATGAAGAGCTTGCAGCTTTCCCTGTTCGACCTCGCACCGTGGGGCGATAACCAACGCGGCATGCCTAACGACTTTGCCCGGTCGGCGCTCTTCACGGTTCGCAATAAGCGCGCCCCGCGCCGTGAGCTGAAAGACGAGGTGCTTTTCCACGTCATGCGCGATGTGCGCATGAGCTACACCGGCGAGGAACTGCGCGCCTATGACGATGAGCTTGTCTTTCTGCAAGTCTTGGAATACGCAAAGCGCGTGCCGGTCGGTGAAGTCGTGACCTTCACGCTCTATGAGTTCTGTAAGGATTTGGGCTGGCCGGTCAATGGGCAGTATTACAAGCGCGTGGAGGATTGTTTGACTCGGCTGACAGCTACGGCGGTCAAGTTCTCTTCCAAACGTGTCGGGAAGATCGCGGTTTCCCTAATTCGGAAATTTGGCTTTGTGGAGCAGTCCGAGAAACGCAAGTCCCGCTGCTGGGTCTTGCTTGAGGAAGAAATGGTGCTTTTCTTTGCTGGTGGGCATTACGCAAAGGTTGTTTGGGAGAAATACCGGAAGTTGTCGGCCATTACGCGGCGGATGTTCGATTACTTTTCGACTCACAAGGAGCCTTTCCCCTTGGCGTTGGATACCTTCAAGCAAATGTGCGCGTCCGATGTTGCGCTGGCGAAGAAATGGCGAGAGCAGGCCAACGACTCGTGCACCGAGTTGCAGAAGAGCGGCTTGGTCAAAGGCGTTTGGATCAAGGATGACCTGGTGTATTGCGAGCGGTAGGGTTTCCAGATCGAGCAGATCACGCGGGGGCTTCGGCTCCCGTTTTTTTTGACTGATGAGGGGCGGCCGGGGAATTTTCGCGGGCGCGAAAACCGGCTATGTCGTGCTGCGCATCGAGCCGTCGCCGGCGCTGCCGGCTAGTCTCTCCCCTCTCCGCTGCGCTCCGGGGCTTCCAGCGCCTTTCCACGCTCAACAAGGGGCAGCCCTTCGGGCACCCCCTTTTGCCGCTTGGCTTATCCCCGAGCTGGCACGGCGCGCACGCCATGCCCTCGCCGGCCTGGTCAGCCGGCGGCAACCATTGCGGATCTGGCATCGTCAGAACTGGCGATGCTGGCCACGTCCTCGAGCATCGCCACAAATGGCGATGATGAGCTGCAGCCTCGCCGGAAACAGCGATGCTTGTGGATGGCCGGTGGACAACTTCCGACCTCTTGACTCTTGAGGGGCAGCTTTTGACTCTTGAGGGGCGGCAAGGGGCTTGCGGCGGCCTCGCGCTATTGACTCTTGAGGGGCGCAGCCTGTTTCCGGCCGTTTCCTGGTGCATCCAGCGGCCGCCCGAGTGGATTTATCCACAGTTTCTGGGGATAACCCTGTTGGCAACCCCTGTTTGCTATTGACTCTTGAGGGGCGCGACTATTGACTGATGAGGGGCGTTTTTTTGACTCTTGAGGGGCGAAGTATTGACTCTTGAGGGGCGAAGTATTGACTCTTGAGGGGCGGCAGCTTTCCGGTTTTCCTTGGTGTGACAACGGTTTAGCGCCGTTTTTCGAGGCCGCTAACCTTCTTCTAACCAGGTTTAACCGTTTATAACCAAAATACATAACCGGCGTGCTGAAAAAATAGGCAGCAAAGGCAAAAATCGGGCGCGCTGAAAAAAGAGGCCGCCGAAGGGGGGGAAACCCCCCCCTTCTCGATCCCTCCCGGCCGGCTTCGCCGTCCTCCCATCCCCCCAGGGCGCTGCGCCCCTCGGCCGCGTAGCGGCCTCACCCCGCAATCGTGCGCGCCGTTGGCGCGTCCGTGTTGGCCCACCAGGCGACAAGCGCCTGGTGAAGAGTTCGTGCGCTTACGCTGCGCTATGCCCAAAGGGGCTGCCGCCCCTCTGGACTCCCCGGATTTCAAGCCGCGGCAGCAACACGGCTTGCGCCTGATTGGAAGGCCGGCGGTACGCAACCGCCGCAGGTTGAACGCCAAGGAGGAGGTCGGCCAAGCCAGCCGCTACCGCCCCTCAAGAGTCAAAACTTTTCGACCAGGACAAGCGCCAAACACTTGACAACGTAGGGCATTATGCCCTACTATAACACTTGAAGGCCGGGCATTCCGCCAAGGTCTACAACCGGAGAACTTCCGATGATCGTTAAAGTCGCCACCTTCCGAAACGCCGTCGACCACCTTTTCCGCGTGGTCAATGTCGACTATCACGCTTGCGTAGGCGCGGCCGAGCTGCGCAACTGGGGGTCGTCTCAGAAAACGGAAAATAAAGCACGCTAAGCCAGTTGCAGGGGTCGTAATGACCTGAACTTGCCCGCGCCGATCTTGGCGCTGCTGCGCCAGAGGTAATCGCCGGTCAGGTTGATGTGCTCCCAGCCCAACGGCGATAGGTACTGCAACAGTGCCTCATCGACGGTCTGGCCGTGGCCACGCAGGGCGTTCGCGGCCCGTTCCAGATAGACCGTGTTCCACAGCACGATAGCGGCCGTCACCATGTTGAGGCCGGAAGCGCGGTAGCGCTGCTGCTCGAAGCTGCGGTCGCGGATTTCGCCCAGGCGGTTGAAGAACACGGCGCGGGCCAGCGCGTTGCGCGCTTCGCCCTTGTTCAGCCCGGCATGCACGCGGCGGCGCAGCTCGACGCTTTGCAGCCAATCCAAGATGAACAGTGTGCGCTCGATTCGCCCCAGCTCGCGCAGAGCGACCGCCAAGCCGTTCTGGCGCGGATAGCTGCCCAATTTCCTGAGCATCAGCGAAGCCGTCACCGTGCCCTGCTTGATTGAAGTGGCCAGCCGCAGGATTTCGTCCCAATGGGCGCGGACGTGCTTGATGTTGAGCGTACCGCCGATCATCGGTTTCAACGTCTCATAGGCGGCATCGCCCTTCGGGATGTAGAGCTTGGTGTCGCCCAGATCGCGGATGCGCGGCGCGAAGCGGAAGCCCAGTAGGTGCATCAAGGCGAAGACATGATCGGTGAAGCCAGCCGTGTCGGTGTAGTGTTCCTCGATACGCAGGTCGGACTCGTGGTACAGCAGGCCGTCGAGCACGTAGGTCGAATCGCGCACGCCAACGTTGACCACCTTGGTGTGGAACGGCGCGTACTGATCGGAAATATGGGTGTAGAACGTCCTCCCTGGACTGCTTCCATACTTCGGGTTGATGTGGCCCGTGCTCTCGGCCTTGCTGCCGGTGCGGAAGTTCTGTCCGTCCGACGATGACGTAGTGCCATCACCCCAATGTTCGGCGAAGGGATGCCGGAATTGAGCGTTCACCAATTCAGCCAGCGCTGTCGAATAGGTTTCGTCGCGGGTATGCCAGGCTTGGAGCCAAGCGAGCTTGGCGTAGGTCGTGCCGGGGCAGGACTCGGCCATCTTCGTCAGGCCCAGGTTGATGGCGTCGGCCAGGATGGTGGTCAACAGCAGATTTTTATCCTTGGCCAGATCGCCCGATTTCAGGTGCGTGAAGTGGCGGGTGAAGCCCGTCCATTCATCGACTTCAAGCAGCAATTCGGTGATCTTGACGTGCGGCAGGATCATAGCCGTCCGGTCAATCAGCGCCTGCGCGGTGTCGGGTACCGCTGCATCCAGCGGCGTGATCTTCAGGCCAGACTCGGTGATGATGGCATCCGGCAGGTCGTTGGCCGCCGCCATGCGGTTGACCGTGGCGAGCTGCGCTTCTAGCAGCTCCAAGCGCTCGCTCAGGTACTGATCGCAATCGGTGGCCACGGCCAGCGGCAATTCGCTGGACTGTTTGAGGCTGGCGAACTTCTCGGGCGGCACCAGGTAGTCCTCGAAGTCCTTGAACTGACGCGAACCCTGTACCCAGATGTCGCCCGAGCGCAGCCCGTTCTTCAGCTCCGACAGCGCGCACAGCTCGTAGTAGCGCCGGTCGAGGCCGGCGTCGGTCATCACCAGCTTCTGCCAGCGCGGCTTGATGAAGCCGGTCGGCGCATCGGTCGGCACCTTGCGGGCGTTGTCGGTGTTCATGCCGTGCAGCACTTCGATGGCATCAAGCACGTCCTTGGCGGCGGGCGCAGCCCGCAGCTTGAGCGCGGCGAGGAATCCCGGCGCGTACCGGCGCAGCGTGGCGTAGCTCTCGCCAATGCGGTGCAGGAAATCGAAGTCATCGGGCTGGGCGAGCTTCTGTGCCTCGGTGACGCTCTCGGCGAAAGCGTCCCAGGACATGACGGCCTCGATGGCGGCGAACGGATCGCTGCCCGCTTGCTTGGCGTCGATCAGCGCCTGACCTATGCGCCCGTACAGGCGCACCTTGGCGTTGATCGCCTTGCCGGATGCCTGGAACTGCTGCTGATGTTTGTTCTTGGCCGCGTTGAACAGCTTGCCCAGGATGCGGTCATGCAAGTCGATGATTTCGTCGGTGACGGTGGCCATGCCCTCAATAGCGAGCGCCACCAAAGTGGCGTAGCGACGCTGCGGCTCGAACTTGGCCAGGTCGGCGGGCGTCATCTGGCCGCCCTCGCGGGCAATCTTGAGCAGCCGGTTCTGGTGAACCAAGCGCTCGATGCCCGAAGGCAGGTCGAGCGCCTGCCACGCCTTGAGGCGTTCGATGTGTTCGAGCATGTGGCGTGAATTCGGCTTAGCTGGTGACTGGCGCAGCCAGGCCAGCCAAGTCGTCTTGCCGTTGTCGCGGCGTTTCAGCAGGTCGTCGAGGCGATGCCGGTGCCCGTTCGACAACGGCTCGGACAGGGCTTCGTAGATGCGCCGGTTGGCGCGGGTAACCGCCTCGGCACTGGCGCGCTCGATGGCATTGAGCGCGGGCAGGATGATCGACAGACGCCGCAGATGCTCAATCAAGGCGCTGGCCAGCACGATGCCTTTGTCGGTTTGCATAGCCAGCTCGGTCAGCGTGTGGACGGCCTGCCGGTAGTGGCTCATGGTGAACGGCTGGAAACTGAACGCGGTTTGCAGCTCGACCAGGTGCTCGCGCCGGGTCTGCTCCCGCTGCCCGTACTCGTCCCAGCTTTCGATGCCGACCTTGAGCTGGTTGGCGACCAGTCTCAGCAAGGGCGGGAATGGCGGCTCATCAGCGCCAAGGATGACACTGGGAAAGCGTAGGTAGCAGAGCTGCACCGCGAAGCCCAGCCGGTTGGCCGGGCCGCGCCGCTGCCGGATGATGGACAGGTCGCTTTCGCTGAATGTGTAGTGACGGATCAACTCATCCTTGGTGTCTGGCAACGCCAGCAGGCTTTCCCGCTCGGCGGCGGACAGGATCGAACGGCGGGGCATGCGGTTTCCTTCTTCTTGAAAACGTTCGTTTGTGATTAACCAGCCAAGGCAACCGGCGCGGCACGGGAAATTAAGGCATTATGGTTCTCGAAAATAGTTCTTGAAATGCTATTCTCGATCTCATACCATAACAATGAGTTTCGATAAGAAAGGATGCTCATGCGACCGTCCGTTGTGCTAGACATGAAGCGAAGCGCCGTGCGTGAAGTGGTGAGCCGCTTTCGCACGACTAACCCGCGCATCTTCGGCTCTGTGCTGCATGGTACCGACCAGGATGGCAGCGACCTCGATCTGTTGGTCGACGCACTGCCCGGTGCCACGTTGTTGGACTTGGGCGATTTGGAAGAAGAGCTGAAATCGCTGCTCGGCGTTGACGTCGATTTGCTGACACCCGGCGACCTGCCGCCGAAATTTCGGGCCAAGGTGCTCGCTGAGGCGCAGCCGGTATGAGCGAAAACCGTCTCCCCGATTACCTTGACCACATCCAGCAGGCCGCAGCCGATGCGTGCAGCTTCGTGGAAGGGATGGCCAAGGACGACTTCTTGGCCGACAAGCGCACCCAGCAGGCCGTCATCATGAGCCTGATCGTCATCGGTGAGGCCGCCACGAAGGTGATGGACGGCTACGCCGAGTTCACCCAGGCACACGCCGAAGTGCCGTGGCGCAGCATGCGCAACATGCGTAATCGCATGGCCCACGGCTATTTCGACATTAACCTGGATGTGGTGTGGGAGACGGTACAGGAATGGCTGCCGGCGTTGCTCAAGCAACTGCCCGTCGTGCGCCAGGATGCCGACGATGAAGACCGCAACGGCGACGGGATGGAGTCGTGACCAACGATAAGACGGAGAGCACCCCGTGTTGATCGGCTATGCCCGCGTCTCGACGCAAGACCAGAACCTTGACCTTCAAAGCGAAGCTTTGACCAAGGCTGGCTGTGAGAAGATTTTCAACGACAAGATCAGTGGCAGTCGAGCTGAGCGCCCAGGACTTACCAAGGCATTAGAAATGCTGCGTGAGGGTGACACGCTCGTGGTTTGGAAACTGGATCGTCTGGGCCGCAGTGTCAAGAACTTGGTTGATCTGGTTGGCGAACTTCACCAGCAAGGTATCCAGTTCAAGAGCCTGACCGATGCCATTGATACTGGCACGCCCTCTGGACGCTTCTTTTTTCACGTCATGGCCAGCTTGGCCGAAATGGAACGGGAGCTGACAGTCGAGCGCACCCGCGCAGGGCTGGAAGTTGCCCGCCAGCTTGGCCGAAAAGGCGGTCGCCGACGGCAGATGACCGAAAGCAAGATCGAGTCGGCGAAAAAACTACTGGCTAATGGCGTCCCGCCGCGTGACGTGGCTATGAATCTTGGTGTGTCCGTTCCTACCCTGTACCGCTGGATTCCAGCCTCTGGACGCGTTTAATCTGTCTTTTGTTCAGTGAGAGAATCAGCGGAGCCTTTATCTTGGCGAAGGTCGTTGGTTTCCTCCGGGCTTTGCTCGAATAGCATCTCGATAGAAACGGAGTAAATCGTACGCTGAGCTAATTCAGAGCACTTTTGCTTTGCCGACTTTGCCCAAAAGCGACAACAACCCCGACGACGTCGAAACTTCTGAAATGCCTTTGTCGTTGCCGAAAAAAGCACTAATGACCTGCTCGTTCAGGCTGACCGCCGATTTTATCTTTTGCTGTGCGACAGTCTGCTCAAGTGAATTGCCGCCCAGCGCAGCCGGGTCAAGAACAATCCATTTCCCGTTGTCGTTGATAATCTGCGGCTTGAAGGTGGACGCGGGGTTTGGGTTCAGGACTTCCTTTGACAAAGTAAAAACGGAACTTTCCGAAGGGGATCGACCAGAAAAAGACGAGAACTTCGAGGGGAGCGATATTTGCTCCGCGCCTGTGTCCGAGAACTTGATGACCATTTGTTCCATGAACTCAAAGTCGCTCGTGTTGCTCAAGGCGCCATTGCCCGGATCAAGGGTGTAGCGCAAGAATCCCTGATCGAGCCGGGTGCTATTGATCGCATCGCTATTCAAAATACGAGAAGCAGTGGCTGTATCTTTTTCGTTAAAGCTGACCGTACGCAAATGCCCTTCAAAATCGAAATTATTGCCATTGTTGAAATTGTAGATGGCACGTCCATTATTACTCTGGCGGTAATTTCCCAGTGCAAATGCCAAATGATCCACATTCTGGAGGTCCGCGCTTTGCTGGTGCGCATAGTCATACATATCCGACAGAAGCGCCCGGTCGCTCGTGGTCAGGAAGTTTAGAGGACTCATACCAATATGGTTGAGGTCCATCCCATTAACGCCTGAGATCACGGGCGGCTCAACGCCGTTGTTTTCGGTTCCGAACAAGCGCGACAGCATCAGAGCTCGACCGACGCCTGCGGCTGTCGATTTATTGCTTTGCGCTGCAGGCAGCAAAGAATCAGATTGTTTAGCCACTTCCGGATTTGAAGAAAGCAGCATTTCGATCAGGTTCATGGGGTTTTCGCTTTTCCCCTCCGCCTGGTGCGTGCGATAGTTGAAATCCCGGCTTATTTTTGACTCCAGATCGCTGGCATAATCTTTTGGATATTGCGCTTGCTCGATCGTGGGCAGCTCCTTGAAGTGGTCAAGGACGGAGCTGAAGAAATTGGTCATTTTCCCCGTCCGGTTATATTCATCCATGGCTTGGGCTGCGACTTTTACACGCCAAGCCTGTTCCCTATCATCCGATTCATAGTAAGCCGCTCTACGTTCATTGATGGTGTAGTTTCCGCTGTCGTCATAGATGATGTTGGACAGTTGTTCTCTCGACAGGCTACCAAAAGGGTTTTTCACCGATCTGCTGCCCCTGTCCGAGCTAGTGACGAATTCCGTTGCTTGCTTAGCTCTTGCTAACAACTCTGGATCGTCAGTCTTAGGAACCTCGTTGTTGTACTTGGCTTTGTTAGCTTGGTAGGCGTCACCAAGTATTTGATCTAGCAAAGAGTTCGCCTTGTCGGCCAATTCTGAACGGCTGAGCATTTTGTCCCGAGCCTCTGCGCGGCTGGCACTGTCCGCCAATTGGCTGGCTAGCGTGGAAATCGTCAGCGTGCCGCCGCCTTGGGTGCCTGATGCGCCCTGATTTTTCGAGGCGTCAGAAACAAGCTCGGTCGCCGAAGCCGCCTTGAACGCCACCGCATTGCCTGTTTGGGCAGTGGAATACGAACCAATAGAGCTGACCATAACTGCCTCCGTGAGCCTGGAACCTGTGCGAAAAAACGAACCGGCCGTAATATGAAAAACCCGGCAAAAATCACCGGGCTTTTTGGACGATGCTCAAATTGCCTATTTCATTACGAAATCGACCGTCCATGCATAGGTGGTCAGGTTGGTAGAGGTATGGTGGCGGCGAGCAGTTTTGGCAACAATTTCATGGATTACTCCTTACGGTTGGTGAGTCAGTGGCGTTTTTTGGCTCTTGGGGTAGTTCATTGGCTTGTTGCGGGCTTTGCTCGAATAGCATCTCGATCAAGCTCATGGGGTCTTTGCCTTTACCCTCTGCCTGGTGCGTGCGGTAGTTAAAGTCCAGATCAATCTTGGACTGTAGGTCACTGGCGTAATCTTTTGGATATTGCGCTTGCTCGATGGCAGGCAGTTCCTTGAAGTGGTCAAGTAGGGGTTGTAAGCCCAAACCGCCGAAAATTCCGTCAACCCAATTCGAGCCCCGCCACGATCGCATCCAGATCGATGACTTGGCCATCGCCGTGAAATGTGTAGTGCCCATTCAGATGAATATGGCGCCACGCCGCCGGCGAAATCTTTTTGAGCAGGGTTAGTGTTTTCTCGCTTCCGGTTGTTTCACACTTGGTCAGCAGCCGCGAAAGGATCGCCGAGTTGTAGTAAATGATGGTGTTCGCGATCAGCCGTGCGCACTGGTTGCTGATTTCGATTTCGATGTCGGTCCTACCGGTCAATTCCTTCTTGCCGCCGACCTGGGCGATGGCTGAGCGCAGCTGGTGGTAGGACTCGATGCGGTTCTGCGAACGGTGGACGTTGCGCTCCACCTGTGGATCACGCAAGTAGCGCAGCGTGTAGATGCTGCGGATCAGCTTGTCGAACTCAAAGATCGCGCGGCGCGTTGGGTTCGATGCGGTGTAGGTGCACAGCTTGCGGATCAGCGTGCCCTGGGTCATCTCCTTGAGGCCCAGCGTGGCAACGATCTGGTCAATGTTGGTTTTCTCGTCAACCACGGCTGGCAGGTCGATCTGACCGACCGGGCGAATCAGGCATTTTTCGTACAGGGCCGGATCATCGGCGCAGTAGAGTTCTTTCAGTTGTTCTTCCAGATCGGTGAAACGCGGCTCGAAGCGTAGCCCAAACCAATACAGGATGGCGAAGTTTGCCTTGTTGACGCTGTGCATGTCGCCGGTGATCGTGGTCGGCACGATATCGGATGTGTTACGGTACCAAATGTCGAACACATGATGTGCCTCGAACTCATGCGCGCCAATGATCCAGCTCTGTAGCGGTACATGGTTGCACAGCAGGGTGTAGGCAACGACACCCTTGCCACGACCGAAATACTTACGTGAGTGACGCGCCTTGACGGTCGGTCGCTCCACACCGAACTTTTGACCGTCGACAGCACCGTACAGTGTGCCGAGATCAAATGAGTAGTGCGGAAAAATCGGCAATTCAGCGATAGCATTGCTGATCCGGTCATTGGCCGCCTGCAGCGATGCCTGGCGTAGATACTGTTGGTAGGTCGCCTCCAGCACGTGGTAGGGAATGTCGCTGGTACGCGACATGACGAGGTTGCCGTGGTTCATCGCCTGGGCGATGATGCCGGCCATCAGACTGTCCGAATCGGCGACCTGCTTGGCGTAGCGCGGTTGCAGCGGTGTCAGTGCCGACAGAAACTGGCATTGCCCGTTCACAAAACGGAACACGTCGCCAACATCGCAGAACGACAATTGCTCATAGAAGCTGTTCTGTTGGGCGGCATCGTTGCCGGCCTTGGGTCGGCGCCAGGTCAGCGTCTTACGCTCGCTATCGTAGTCGAGATGCTTCAGCTTTCCTTGGCGCAACTCACGGTTGAACGCCAGCCATTGTTCGTGGAGTTCGGCCTTCAGCGCGTCGAGTTGGGCTCCGATGGGCTGGCGCAGCCAGGGAATGTCCATCTGACCGAGTATGCTGGCCTTCTCATCGAGGGAGACCAGTTCGTCAGTAAAGCAGCGATGCTGCAGGCTGTCGTCCAGATAGATCTCCCCGGACTTGAAGCGCTTTCTGAGTTGGCGGTAAAGCCAGAACTCGTAGCGGTCGGCATGTAAGCCCAATGGCCTCCCGTCCGCGTCGAACGTCAATAGATAGGGGCGCAGACGCTTGGGCAGGGTCGCTTCAGGGCATTCCGCCAACGGACGTTGCGACAGTCGCTGCTGTTTCGCGTACACGCCCTTCACCCAGGCGAGCGCCCCAAGCCACGGGTTGTCCGGCACGACTCCAGAGAATTCGAGTGCCCCGTAGAGTGGCCGCAAGTGGCGCCGGATGCGCTCGGCCAAACCGTCAACGGCCTGCCAGCGCAGGGCCAGCTTGCTCGCGGGCTTTACGCTGAGGCGTTGTCCAGCCATTTGCAGCACGTCCTTCGGCATGATCTTGAACGCGCGCTGGCGCACGTCGCCGAAGGGCGTGGCATCGGCGACCGTGTCGTCGACGTAGAGCAACAACAAACGTCCGACTCGCGGCGTTTCCTGTTGCCGACGGACCTGTTCCGTGAGGAAGTGCTTGTTCGACCGCAGCTTGCTCTCGTCTTCAAGCTGCTTCATGTGGTAGCCCAAGGCATCAACGAGATTATCGGTGAGCTGCCGATAACGTTGCCAGGCGTAGCACAGCAAATACAGATGTGTCTGCTCGGGTTTTAGGCGACGCAGGTCGTAGACGGTGTAGAAATTGGCCAGACTCGCGTAATAGTGCAGATTCTGCTGCGAGATCGCGAGCTCGGCCAACAGCGTCTTGGCAATTCGGTATAACGGTTCCAGCTTGGCACGCTTCTCCCGTTCCTGCGCCATTTGTCGCCAGCCGAAGCTCTTGGCGTCCTGCTTGAGGGCGGCCAGCTCGGACAGGGTGTCGTCGCGCACCAGGAGTTGAGCCAGCGCAGCTTTGGCCTCGCCGTCCAGCACCTTGCCGAGTAGTTCGCCCAGACGCCGGCGCTCGGCCGATAACGCTTCGCTGATCAGTTCCTGCAAAGTCGTGTGGCCTGGCCGGACGATTTTGTTCTCGTTGAGATAGACAATCAACTCGGCCACGATGAAGCCGGGCGTGACGTCACGCCGCACGATCTGCTTGGCTTGTTGCACGAGTTGCGGCAGGAAGTCCGTCGACCATAGCCGGTAGCCGAATAGCTTCGCGATCAGGGTCCGTTGCGCGTAGTGTTCGTGCTTGGTGATGGCGTGCGGCTCGAACGCCTGATCGTTGAAATAGCGGGTCAGGACGAAGGTGCAATCGTCCTGCGCGTTGTCCCAAGTAAAGCGGAAGAAGGCGTGCTTGGCCTTGAAGTAGCCGATCTGCAAAGCGCAGTAAGCTTTGGCGTGCAGGCCGGGACGGCTGCAGGCGAGCGCCAGTTCCGTCTCGGACAGTGATAGATACTCCAGTTGCTGCCCGTCGTCGAAGTCGGGCATGCCGTACAGGGCGAACTGCTCGGCCTCCGAGAGGACGGTCAGTCGCTCGCTTTTGCTCATCATCGTCGCAACGTTTCCCTGGTCCCCGGCCAACCGACCCGAGCAAGTGTTTCGATCAGCGTGGTGCGCTTGACACCAAAGTTGCGGCACACAGCCGCCTTGGACATGCCGCCATTCAGCGCGGCGAGGATCGTGTCCAGTTTCTCGCCGATGATCGCCGGTGGCCGGCCACCGAGTCGGCCCCGTCGCTTGGCGGCCGCCAGTCCGGCTATTACCCTTTCGCGGGTCAGGGCGCGTTCGTACTGGGCAAGCGCACCGAACACCTGAAACAATAGCTCGCCCGATGGCGTTGTGGTATCCATGCCTTCGGTGAGAGAACGAAAGGCGACCTGCTGCTCCCGCAGCGTGTCGACGATGGTGAGCAGGTGCGACAGCGAGCGGCCAAGCCGGTCCAGCTTCCAGACGACAAGGACATCGTCAGGTTGAACAAACGCCAGCGCCTTGGCCAACCCCGGGCGATCATCCTTGGCGCCGGACGCGCGATCCTCGAATAGGTGGCGGGCATCGACCCCCGCCGTCAACAGGGCATCGCGTTGTAGATCCGTGGTTTGTCGATCGGAATCGGAAGAGACGCGCATGTAGCCGACAAGCATGTGTGGAAAACCCATAGCCTATGATTTCCGTATGCTATACCATAGCGGCATTGTTTTCCGCACATTGTTGAGCGGGGTGAATACGCGATTTTGGTACCCGAACGGTGCCTGTCGCAAAACAGTTGTTTTCCGACAGCCTTTGGACTCATCAACATGAAAAATCGCAGCATTACTGTGCATGGCGCCGAAGTGACCATCACGACTCGTCACGAGCAGGACTACATCTCGCTGACCGACATGGTGAAACGGTTCGGGGACGAAAGCGTCCTCTACGGGTGGCTGCGGAACCGCAACACCATAGAGTTCCTCGGGATATGGGAGCAGATCTACAACCCAGCTTTTAAACCTCTCGAATTCGAGAGGTTTAAAAGTCAGGCCGGTCTGAACAGTTTCTCACTGTCACCGAAGAAATGGATCGACGCCACAGACGCCATCGGTCTCTATGCCAAAGCAGGCCGTGGCGGCGGCACCTATGCCCACAAGGATATCGCTTTCGAGTTCGGTTCCTGGCTCAGCCCCGAGTTCAAGCTGTACCTGATCAAGGAATTCCAGCGCCTCAAGGATGAAGAAGCGCGCGCCACATCGCTGGAATGGAACTTCCAGCGTACGCTGGCCAAGGTCAACTACCGCATTCACACGGATGCTATCAAGGAACGTCTGATTCCGCCGCAACTAACCAAAGCGCAAACCGCTACCGTCTATGCCAGCGAAGCCGATCGGCTCAACGTCGCACTGTTCGGCATGACGGCCGCTCAATGGAGGCAGGCCAATCCCGACCAACCCGGCAACATGCGTGACATCGCGACGCTGGAACAATTGGTCGTACTGTCCAATATGGAGAGCATCAACGCGGTTCTGATCCATCAAGGGCTTGCAGCACCGGAGCGATTGACGCAACTGAACGCCATCGCGATTACGCAGATGCGCTCCCTGGTTGGCATCGGCGCTATCAAGCAATTGGGCAAGCTGCCAGAACGGTGATCCGTACCGTGAGTTGAACGGCTCCTTTGCAACAGGGGGCTGCCGTTCAGGTTTAAAATCCCAATGAGTGCAGTCGGCCAGGAGCGGACCCAGGACAACTTTGCTCGAAGCAGCCGTTAGCGCGAAAGACCAGCACGATGACAATCGGTTGCGAGGCAGGCACCCGGCCAGCTTATGCCGCAATGGTGCAGCTCACTTCACGCTGGGCGCATTAGGCTGGAAAACAATGTGTCCACCGTAAATTCCAAAGCCGTTATTATGTGAAACGGAGGTAACAATGAAATTCCACATCCTTTCGGATCTACACCTGAGTGTGCACGACATGCCACCGCCACAAACCGACGCGGATGTGGTCATTCTTGCAGGCGATATTGCTCGCCCGGTAGAGGCTATCGCATGGATTCTGGCACTGGGCAAACCTGCTGTATACGTCCCGGGCAACCACGAGTTCTACGGCTCCAGCTTCCAGGCCACGGTACAAGAACTGCAGCGGCTGGCAGAAGGTACAAACATCCATGTGCTAGACAACCAAGTACTGGAGTGGCATGGCGTTCGTTTTGTGGGTAGCACGCTGTGGACGGACTTTCTCGCCGCAGGCACTGGAGCCGAACAAACTAGCGCCATAGCGCAATCGCTGGCGTTCAACCGAGACTTTAGTCGTATCTACAACGATGAGCCGCCCGACAGACGGCTATTCACACCACAAGACTCAGCCGCGCTGTTTGCGCGCAATGCCAGCTGGTTAGACTCAGTGCTACGCCAGCCCTTTGGCGGCTCAACGGTGGTAGTCACGCACCACGCTCCTTCGTTGCGCAGTGTCCCCGCCCGTTTTGCTGGCTCCGCTCTCAACGTCAACTTCGTCTCTGACGCCGAATACCTAGTGGGTCACGAACGCGCCTGCCTGTGGGTGCACGGCCACTTACACGACAGCTCAAACTACGAAATCAATGGCACGCGGGTGCTGTGCAACCCCAGGGGCTACGCAAAGGACGGGCTGAACGAAAATCAGTCATTCGATCCGCTGCTGACTGTTGAAATCATATAGGCCAAGAATACGTCAGCTTGCGTTGTTGCGAGGAAAGCCACGCAGCAAAGGTTCGCCCAACTCAAGCGTTGAAGGTCTGCTTTTCCAAAACGCCAAGGACCGCTTCGGGCAC
>Ga0268298_10001238_pt1 | contig 30532 bp, 18 predicted proteins | sample WWTPWeurt_MetaG_FD_194462 | JGI IMG/M metagenome (GOLD analysis project Ga0268298, IMG submission 194462) | Activated sludge microbial communities from WWTP in Nijmegen, Gelderland, Netherland - WWTP Weurt | ecosystem: Engineered > WWTP > Aerobic digester > Activated sludge | place... | reverse complement strand
GGAGGGCGAGTCGTCCGGCAGCTCCAGTCGAGCGAACTGCAACGTCGCGCCCTTCACCGAGCTCGCGTCCTGCGAAATCGTGATCTCGCTCCACCCGTAGTAGGTCCCGTCCGCGTGCGGATTGACCAGGAACTCCGTCGTCGCGTCGTACTGCCCCGCGATCACGGAGCAGCTCGTGGCCGGCAAGCACAGCAGAGCCACCGCCGCGATCATGGGAGCCGTCCCCGCGCGTCGCGCGGCGCCAAGACATCGTTGAGCCAAGCGTTCTTGCATCCCTGGAGATTAGCAGCCAGAGCGCACTGTCGCCGCTCTACAATCGGCCTCTCGACGACGTCACATCTCGCCGGGCGCTCCTCACGGCGGGCCCCGATCAGATCACGTAGTCCTGCACGAAGATCTTCGCCCCGCGCAGGTTCACGTGGACCACGTCCCCCTCGCACAGCGAAAGCTCCGCCACGCGCTCCTTCGTGAGCTCCACCGTGAGCGGCTGACCGTCCTGGAGCTCGAGCTGGATCTTCACCATGTACCCGACCCGGCTCATCCGATCGATGCGCCCTGTCGCGACTTCGGAGCCGGGGCCCGCGAGCTGGTCGTCCACGCGCCCCGACAGCTCGATGTCGTGCGGCCTCACGATCGCCCTCACCGCGCGCCCCTCGTGATCGCCCGGCGGCGCCTGCACGCGCAGCGACCCCATGGCCGCCTCGCCGCCGCGCACCTCGCCCCGCAGCACGTTGGTCGCGCCCACGAAGCCGGCCACGAACTCGGTCGCCGGATGATCGTAGATCTCCGCCGGCGTCCCGATCTGCTCCACGCGCCCTCGGTGCAGCACGACGACGCGATCCGCGAGATCCATCGCCTCTTCCTGATCGTGCGTCACGAACACCACGGTGATCGATCGATCGCGCGACAGCTTCCGGATCTGCTCGCGCAGCGACAGCCGAACCTTCGCGTCGAGCGCGCCGAACGGCTCGTCGAGGAGCAGGAGCCTCGGCCCCGGCGCGAGGGCCCGCGCGAGCGCCACGCGCTGCCTCTGTCCGCCCGAGAGCTCCGAGGGCATCCGGCCCCCGAGATCCGGCAGCTCCACGAGCGCGAGCATCTCGCGCACCGTCCGCTCGATCTCGGCGCGCGGCGCCTTCTTCACGACGAGCCCGAACGCCACGTTCTCGGCCACGGTCATGTGCTTGAACAGCGCGTATCCCTGGAACACGAACCCGACGCGCCGCTCCTGCACCGAGAGGAACGTCGCGCGCTCCCCTCCCAGGAAGATCTCGCCCGCGTCCGCCTCCTCGAGCCCCGCGATGATCCGGAGGATCGTGCTCTTGCCGCCCCCGCTCGGCCCGAGCAGCGCGACCGTCTCGCCGGTCTCCGCGGTGAACGAAACGTCCTCCACGATCGCCTGCGCGCCGATGCGCTTCGAGATCGCCTCCACGGTGATGCTCACGCGACCACCTCTTCCTCCGAGGTCCGCGGCGAGGCTCCGTCCCCGAGCTCCGAGCCGACCCCGTCGCCTCGCGCGCTCGCCTTCGCCCCGCGCCCCGCGCGCCTGTTCTTCATCGAATCCATCGCGAACAGAAGCCCGATCGATGCGAGGCTGAGCACGAGCGCCATCCCGTACGCCCCCGTGTCGTTCCGATCCTCCAGCGCGCGATACACATAGCTAGTCGCCGTCTCCGTCCGGCCCGCGACGCCGCCGGACACGATGAGCACCGCGCCGAACTCGCCGATCGAGCGCGCCGCCGTGAGCGTCACGCCGTAGAAGAGCCCCCACCGGATGCTCGGCAGCGTCACCCGTCGAAACGTCGCGAGCGCCGAGGCGCCGAGCGTGTACGCCGCCTGCTCCTGATCGGTCCCGATCTCCTCGAGCACCGGCGCCACCTCGCGGATCACGAACGGCAGCGACACGAACGTCGTCGCGAGCACCATGCCCGGCAGCGCGAACGCGACCTCGATCCCGAGCGCGTCCGCGAGCGGCCGGAGCAGCCCCTTCGCGCCGAACAGCTCGATCAACACGAACCCCGCGATCACGGGCGACAGCGCGAACGGCACGTCCACGAGCGCCGAGAGCGCCCTCCGCCCCGGGAATCTGTCGCGCACGAGCACGTACGCCGCGAGCGTCCCGAGCGCCCCGTTCAGCGCGACGGAGCACACGACCATGATCCCCGTGACCCACAGCGCGTGCAGCGCGTCTCGATGCACGAGCGCCTTCGCGAACCGACCGATCCCCTCGGCGAACGCCCCCCCGACGAGCGTCGCGATCGGCAGGAGCAAGAGCCCGCCCACATAGATCACCGCGGCCCCGATGAGCAGCGATCGCCCGATCGATCGTCTCCGCCTCCGCGGTCGATCACGCATGCCGCATCCCCTTGCGCTTCTCGTACATCGACACGAACACCAGGACGAAGAACGAGATCCCCACGAGCACGAGCGACATCGCGCTGGCCCCCTCGGTGTTCCCCGACTCGATCTCCCCGAACACGAACACGCTCGCGACGAGGGACCGCTTCGGCAGGTTCCCTGCGACGACGACGATCGATCCGAACTCCCCGAGAGCGCGCGCGAACCCGAGCAGCGTCCCCGTCACGATCGCGGGCGTGATCGCCGGCAGCACCACCTTGCGGAACGTGAAGAGCTCGCTCGCCCCGAGCGTCCGCGCCGCCTCCTCTTCGGCGACGTCCACCTCGGCGAGGACCGGCTCCACCGCGCGCACCACGATCGGGAGCGTCACGAAGAGCAGCGCGATCACGATCGCGGGCGGGGCGTAGAGGATCTGGATCCCCATCGCCGCGAACGCGCGACCGAGCGGCGCCTGCGGCCCGAAGAGCACCACGATCATCAGCCCCGCTACGAGCGTCGGGATCGAGAAGGGCAGATCGATGAGGAGGTTCAGGACCTTCCTCCCGGGGAATCGGTACCGCACGAGCACGTAGGCGACGAGCGTCCCCATCACCGCGTTGATCAGCGCCATGATCGCGGCGGCCTCGATCGTCAGGAGCAGCGCCGATCGAGCCACCGGGTGCGCGAGCGCCCTCCACATCGAAGACGCGCCCGACGCGAGCCCCCGACGCGCGATCACGCCCACCGGGACGAGCAGGAAGAGCCCGAGGTAGAGCACCGCCGTCGCGCGCAACCCGTAGCGTCCCCAGGGGAGACGGCGCGAGCCACGTCGCGGAGCCGCAGGGGGAGCGAGCGATTCCAAGGGCGCGACCAAGCCGGCGCAGGATGACCTGTACAGGCCCGGATACGCAACCAGAATGATTAAAGGTACATCGGATAGATGCAACAATCCGAAGAGGCTTTTCTACACGCTCAGAACGCCTTCAAACCGCTCATGAGCCGCTTGGAAATGACGACGCGCTGGATGTTTCCGGTGCCCTCGAAGATGTCGTAGACCTTGATGTCGCGGAACCACTTCTCGAGCAGCGCGTGCTCCGACGAGAGCGACCCGTGCGCGCCGCAGATCTCGATCGCCTCGATGCACGCGTGGATCGCCGCCTGACCGGCCGCGGCCTTCGCCATGCTCGCCTCCTTGGCGTTCGGGATGCCCGCGTCGGCCATGTACGTCGCGCGGTACACGAGCGATCGCGCCGCCTCGAGCTTGCGCCCGACCTTCGCGAGCCTCTCCGCGATCGCGGCGTAGCGCGGGACCGGCCGCGACAGCACGTAGTTGTCCTTCACGAAGTCCCGCGCGTACTCGAACGCCGCGCGCCCGATCCCGAGCGCCATCGCGCCGACGAGGGGCCGCGTGTTGTCGAAGGTCTTCATCGCCGTCATGAAGCCCTCCTTCGACACGTACGCCGCCTCACCGCCGAGCAGGTTCTCCTCCGGCACGCGGCAGTCTTCGAACACGAGCTCCGCGGTCTCGTTCGCGCGGAGCCCCATCTTGTCCTCGATCTTCCCGACCTCGAACCCGGGCGTCCCCTTCTCGACGACGAACGCTCGATGCCCCGCGCGCCCCGCGGCCGGATCCACCGTGGCGAACACCACGTTCCACGACGCCCGCGCGCCGTTCGTGATGTAGCACTTTCGCCCGTTGATCACCCAGTCGCGGCCGTCCTTGCGGCAGCTCGTCCGGATGCCCGCGACGTCGCTCCCGGCGCCCGGCTCCGTGAGCGCGTAGGCGCCCCACTTGAGCGGCCCCTTGTGCATGTCCTTGAAGATCCCGAAGAAGCGCTCCTTCTGCTCGCGCGTCCCCGTCGCCCGGATCGGAGGCCCTCCGAGCCCCGGCCCTGGCACGCTGAGCAACATCGCCGCGTCCGCCCACGCGAGCTCCTCCGCGGCGATCGCGCTCGTGCGGTTCGACTCGCTCACCTTGTTCGGATCCCGCTCCCGCGCGGCGACGCCCTCCTCGATCGGATCGACGACGTCGTCGGATCGAAAGCCCTTCGCGAGCCGCATGAAGTTGCGGAGGAACTCCTCGGGCACCTCCTTGTTGCGATCCATCGAGAGGCTCATCGGGCGGATGACGAACTTGCCCAGCGAGCGGATCCCCTCCTGGATCTCCTTCTGTTTCTTCGACAGCGTAAAGTCGATCATGGCTGTTCTCCGGGAGGCGCGGTTCAGGTGAAGATCGCCTGTGTTTCAGGGGTGGGCAGCACGAGGGCCGGATCGAGCGGCAGCCCCAGATCGATCGCCGCGGCGATCTGATCGAGCTGCTCCGCGGTCGGGCAACACAGCGCGAGCTGCTTCGCGTCGCGCATCAGCTTCTCGGCGATGAGGTCACGGATGAACCCGGATCCGCCGTGCAGCCCGACACAATCGTCCGCGGTCCGCATGCACGCATCGAGCGCGTGCGCGGCCGCCTGCGCCGTCGCGAGGAGAGCCTCCCTCTCGGGAAGCTTCGCGTCCCAGGCGTGCGCCGCCTTCCACACGAGCCACCGCGCGCTCTCCACGTCCATGTGTCGATCCGACAGCGCGAACGCCACGGCCTGAAAGTGACCGATCGGCTTCCCGAAGGCCTTCCGCGTGTCGCAGTGCTCGCGAGCGATCTCGAACGCGAAGCGCGCCACACCGACGGCCCGCGCCGCGACGACGATCGCCTGCTTCGCGAAGAACCGCAGCGTCGCCTGCGTGAACCCGCCCTCGCCTCCGAGCAGCCGATCCTCCTCGCTCACCTTCGCGTCTTTCATCTGGATCTCGCCGAAATCTGCGGCGTCGAGCCCCAGCGTGTCGTGTCGTCCTCCCACGAGGAGCCCCGCGTTGTCCTTGCGAACCACGAACGCGCCGATGCCATCCCACCCCTTGTCCGCGTCCACCTGCGCGAACACGAGAAAGCGATCCGCGACGTGCGCGTGGAGGACGAACGCCTTCTTCCCGGTGAGCGCATATCCGCCTTCGATCCGCGTCGCGACGGTCGTGAACCCTGCCCGCTCCTTGCACGGCGAAGGCTCGCTCCACGCCACCGCTCCGAATCGATCTGCTCCGCCATCCGCCGCGAAATCCGAGAGCAGCGCGCTCGCCTGCGCCTCGGTTCCGAGCTCGACCACCGCCCTCCCGAAAGACGCTGGCCCTGGGAGTCCAAACGACGCACCTGCGTCCGCAGCACCGAGCTCTTCCTCGACCAACGCGGCGGCCACGTAGCCGAGGCCTTGACCCCCGCATGTCTCTGGCAGGGCCATGAGCCCGAGCCCCATCTCGTGCGCCCCTTGACGGATGTCCTCCGGAACGCCCCTCTTCTTTTCCAGCTCCCGCACCCTTGGTGCGAGCGTGCTCTTCGCGAAATCCGCGACGCTCTGCTGGATGAGCTGCTGCTCTTCGCTCGCCTGGAACGAAATCATCGGCACTCTCCTCAGCCGGCGATTGTGTAGTGATGCTACATAGCGGTCAAGCCGGCGGATCGAGCGTGCTTGACAAGAACCGCACGGATCGCCATAACGCGCCCTCCCCGCATCGCCCCTGGCTACAAAACGGCGCTCCGATGGTCGGCAGCGCGGCCCAGGTGAGCGGGTTCCCGGGTGACGTCATGCCGAAAATGAAGACGAAGCGGTGTGCGGCGAAACGATTCAGTTTCACCGGCACCGGCAAGGTCCGGCGCAGCAAGGCCGGCCTGAACCACATGATGCAGGAGAAGAGCAAGAAGCGCCTGCGCCGTCTCCGCAAGAACGACACGGTCGACAAGGCCCTCCAGAAGAGGGTCAAGATCATGTTGCCCTACGGCTGAGCCGGAACCCGAGAAGAGGAACGAGAAATGCCGCGCGTAAAAAGAGGCTTCAAGGCCCGCCGCCGCCGTAACCGCATCCTGAACCAGGCCGAGGGATTCTTCGGCGGTCGCAAGAACCGACACCGCCAGGCGGTCGAGGTCGTTCGCCACGCCTGGGAGTACGGCTACATCAGCCGCAAGCTCAAGAAGCGTGACTTCCGCCGTCTGTGGATCACGCGCATCAACGCCGCTGCTCGCACCGTGGGCACGAGCTACTCGCGCCTGGTCGCGGCTCTGAAGAAGGCGAGCGTCGCGCTCGATCGCAAGATCCTCTCCGAGATGGCCATCCACGATCCGCAGTCGTTCAGCGCCGTCGCGAAGCTCGTCGGCGTGGCCAAGTCCTGACGAAAGCCCCTCCACATGGCGGAAGCCGAGAGCGCCGTACAGTCCATCGAGAACGGCCTGGCAGCGCTGGGAATGCGCTTCCGCGACGCCTTCGCCGCCGCCGGGACCGAGTCGATCCTCCGCGCCGAGCACGCCAAAGTGCTGGGCAAGAAGGGCGATCTGACCGCCATCCTCGCGATGCTCCGGTCCGTCCCGACCGCGGACAAGCCGGCCGTGGGCGCGCGAATCAACGTCTTCAAAGAGCAAGTCGAGCGCGCCTTCGAGGAGCGCCTCCGGGCCATCCTCCGGGAGGCACGGCGATCTGAGCTCGCGGCGCAGCCGTTCGACCTCTCCTTGCCTGGTCGTCGAGAGCTCGGTCGCGGTCACCTCCATCCCGTCGCGGAGACCCGCGATGCGCTGCTGGCGATCTTTCGCGATCTGGGCTTCGCGGTCGGCGCGGGTCCGGAGATCGAGCTCGAGGCCAACAACTTCACGAAGCTCGCGTTTCCCCCGGATCACCCGGCCACGGACATGCAGGACAGCTTCTGGGTGGACGTGGCCGGGGCCCTCGAGTCCGCGCGCACTCTCCTCCGCACACACACGAGCGCGGTGCAGATCCGTGAGATGTCGTCGCACAGCCCGCCGATGGCCGTGGTGAGCGCCGGCGCGGTCTATCGTCGCGACGACGATCTCACCCACTCCCCGATGTTCCATCAGATCGAGGGGTTCATGGTCGACGAGGGGGTGAGCTTCGCCCACCTCAAGGCCGTCGTCGGGGCGTTCGCTCAACGACTGTACGGTCCCGGGACACCCGTCCGCTTCCGCCCCAGCTACTTCCCCTTCGTCGAGCCGGGGGCTGAGGTGGACGCCGGTTGCGCCTTCTGCGTGCGACCCGACGGCTCCCACGCCGGGTGCCGCGTCTGCAAGCACTCCGGCTGGCTGGAGCTTCTCGGCTGCGGAATGATTCACCCCGAGGTCCTCCGCCACTGCGGCATCGACAGCGAGCGATACACCGGCTTCGCGTTCGGCCTCGGGATCGACCGTGTGGCGATGCTCCGGTATGGGATCCCCAATATCCGGCTGCTCTTCGAAAACGATCCCCGTTTCCTGTCCCAATTCTGACCGCTGATGCCTTGACGCACCGTCGTGCGACATGACGGTTTCCCGAGATCGCGTCCGGGAAACCATTCGTGCGCTCCCGTGAGCGGCGCGGTCGTTCGACATGTCGAAAGGCGCTCCTACACGTCGATGCGGCGTGCGGCCCGCGTCAACGTCGCGGGGAACGCCCTTCGAAGCGATGGGTGGGAACCCCTCGACTATTCGGGTTTCCCCTGTGGACGAGCGGAGTGATTTGCGACCGCGCCGCGATTCGCCGCCACCTCAGGTGATGCGCGGAGTCTGGATCGCATGCGGACTCGCCACCTCAGTCGAGGGAGCTCGATGGTCCAAAATCTTTCGCTTACCCCACCTCCGCACCCTCGACAACTTGGGATTACGCCCCAATTTCACTCTTCAGCGGAAATGGCCGAAAACCGAAGGTACTTTCGGCCTGCGCCTCCGCTCGCAGCTCTGTCACAAGTCGGACATTTCTCCCTCCAGGCTGTCACGAACACTCTGGCAGCCCCTCTAGACACCAGCCGCGCGATGAGCCTCGGGCGGCTCTGCTCATCGAATGCGTCGTGCAGCCGACGTGAGAGCGGTCACAGGTAGCGCGTTCGCAGTACGCAAGCCCCGACACGCACCGAGGTCGAGCGCAAGAACCTCCACCACGGCGAAGCTCGGCGGGACGAACCCTTCGGTCGACTTCGCACGTAAGAGCGGAACCTGCGGATCGCGCGACTCGGCGCACCAAGCGCGGATCCAGGCGCTCGGTTCGTGCTCCTCCAAACCCAGCGCCGCGCTCGCGCATCACAGAGCAGCAGGGCATCCACGTTGCAAGGACCCTGCATCGCTCCTCGATCCAGGCCGACACGTGATCGATGGGACCGGCTGCGGGCATCCACGAGATCGCAAGGAATCAAAGGGCAGAATCAGTCGTTGTGGCCCCACGCGCCCGTTCGCCTGCTCGGTCGAAGAATCTCAGTCAGTCAAGCATCCCATTTCAGTTCTGCAAGCAATCACTTCTCAACGCAGCATCACGACGGAAAACGCCATGAGGATCTCCAAAGCCCGTAAGCCCGCGACTGTCACCACCGCGAAGCGCCATGACGCGCGTGTCCGGACGCGTGTGCCGCAACACGCTCGCCGGGCTCCAGCGACCGCCGGCCGTCGCACGGCCAAGGTGGAAGGGGCGCGCGGCGTGTCCGTTGCAAGAGAAGATGTCGTTCGCCACGTGCCTCGTTCTGCGCCTGTCGAAAGCCAGTCCCCCAGCGTGGGGAGTTCCCCTTCTTCGGAGGAAGCCATGAAGTCGATGAAGAACAACGCGCTTCGGCTGGAGCCCCTGGATCCTGCAACGCCGACGACGGACCCGGAGATCTCGACGCTCGGGCTCCTCGAAGATGATCTGACCGAGGACACAGCCATCCGGGTGCGCCCGAGCGAGCCCCTCGACGAGCCGGCGGTCGAGTTCATCGACTTGCAGCTCTCCGGGCTCCAGCGTCCAGCGCCCGCGAACCGCGAGACCGAGATGAAGGAGGTCGAGGAGGGCGGCGGCGACTCGATGCTCGCGCGCTACTTCCGCGACATGGCGATTCATCCCGTGATGGGCCAGGACGAGGAGCTCTCCACGGCGCGCGAAGTCGAACAGACCGAGATCGCCCTCTGGGTCTCGATGCTGGCCTACGTCCCGGCGGCCGAGCACATCTTGGAGGCGCTCGAGAAGGACATCATCAAGTCTGGGGAAGAGGTCGATGCGCCGGAGCTCGCCGAGCTCGTCAAGCTCACGAAGAAGGGCAAGAAGCTCTCGGCTGAGCAGGAGACGCGCTGGCAGAAGCTGTCCGCCGAGCTCGCCTCGAAGATCCGCTTGCCTGATTCGGATCGGATCTGGATGACGCACGCTCGCGAGATCGCCCACGACCTCGTCCGTGAGCCCAATTTCGAGAACGACGCGAGCGACGCCGAGCAGCAGGTCCGCCCGACGATGTCGATGTCGCCGGTCTATCGGCGCTACCTCGACAAGATCGAGCGATGCTTCGAGATCCAGCACACCGCGAAGAACAAGTTCGTGAAAGCGAACCTGCGCCTCGTCGTGTCGATCGCGCGCCGTTACAACCGAGGGCGCCTGCCGCTCATCGACCTCATTCAAGAAGGCAACATCGGCCTGATGAAGGCGGTGGAGCGCTTCGATCACCGCCGGGGCTACCGGTTCTCCACCTACGCGTCGTGGTGGATCCGACACGCGATCAGCCGCGCGCTCGCTGACAAGGGCCGCGCTGTCCGCATCCCGGTGCACATGCTCGACACGTACAATCGGGTCGCTCGGGCGACGCAGGCCATCATGGCGCGCACAGGCGACGAGCCGACGATCGAGCAGCTCGAGAAGGAGACGGGCGTCCCGCGCGACAAGCTGGACAAGGTGAAGAATTTCTACGCCGAGACCCCGTTCTCGCTCGATCGTCCCATCGGCGACGAGGACGGCCGAAAGTTCATCGACTTCCTCCAGGAAGAGAACACGCCGTCGCCTTATGAGGCCCTCGCGAACCAGAAGTGGACCGAGGAGGTTCGTCGTCTGCTCACGACGCTGACGCCGATCGAGTCGAGCATCATCCGGTGGCGGTTCGGCCTCGACGACGAGGACGAGCTCACGCTGAAGGAGATCGGCGATAAGTACAACCTGTCTCGGGAGCGCATCCGGCAGCTCCAAGAGCAGGCGCTCGGCAAGATCCGCAAGCAGATGCGCGACAACTGGTCCTGATGGGCCCGGCTGCGCGGTGAGCCCTCGGCGAGGGCTCACGGCTCGAACGAACGACGCGAACCAGAACGCTCGCCCCTCCAGCAACGATGAGCTCGGAGGGGCGACGCGTTTTGTCGTCACCCAGAGACGATCCGCGCCACGAACCACACGATGCCGGCGACCACGATGATCACGGAGGCGACTCGCACGCCGACCTCCTCGAACCGTCGCCGCTTCCGGAGGAGCGCGAGGAGGGGGAGGACGATCGCCAGCACGCCAAGCTGTCCCACCTCGACGCCCGCGTTGAACAGGAAGAGCGCCGCCGGGATGTCGGCCCTCGGCAGGGCGACCTCGCGCAGCGCACCCGCGAACCCGAAGCCGTGGATCAAGCCGAAGGGGAAGGTGATCCGCCAGCGCTTCTCGGCGTTCTTCACGAAGAAATTCTCGACCCCGACATAGGCGATCGACAGCGCGATGGCCGGCTCGACGATCGACGAACGGGGCGCCCAAACGCCGAGCGCCGCGAGCCCGAGCGTGATCGAGTGGGCCACGGTGAACGCCGTCACGACCCAGAGGAGCGATCGCCAGCGCCCCCCGACCAGCACGAGACCCAGCAGAAAGACCAGATGATCGTATCCCGTGAGGATGTGCTCGACGCCGAGCAGGAAGAGGGAGAGGCGATCTCGCTGCTGTGGCTGAGCTGGGGGATGACCAGCGTTGGAAGCGTCCAGCTCGAAAGTGCGCTGCGAACGAGAGATCACCTTCTCTGCCACCTGCGCGCCGGCAGTGGAGCGCGCGATGTGGCGATGACCGTGAGCGAGATCGTCGAGCAGGGCGAGATCGATCTTCGCGTGGGTGATCGGTGCAGGGCAGGTGTACGTCGCACGAAAGACGATGCCGTCCTGCTCGGCGAGGGTGACGGCGTCGAGCGAGCCCGCGCACGGGACGTCAGCAGAGAACACGAGGACGCGATCGGTGATCGCCTTCTTGATCGCAGGACGCGCCGCGACGACCTCGTCTTCGGTGACCTGACCGTCGTGATCGGCATCCAGCGAGGAGATCACCGACATCGCCTCTCGGCGGGAGAGGACGATCTCGGCTTGAACGTGATCGCCTTCGGCCGAGTAGGTCCCGCGGGAGAGCCCGACCTCGTGCGAGCTCGCGCGCGTAGGGATGATCATCGCGGCGACGAAGAGCGCCAGGGCCGCAACGACTCGTGCGACGACATGGTGCATCGCAAGGGCAGAGCGGTGAGGGCGCGGAGTACGCGGGGCTTCTTTGAGGATCACGTCGCTCGAGCGGGCTCGATCGGTCTCGCGGGCGTCGCCCGAGGCCGAGGATTCGATCGCTAGCACGTCACTTGACCGACGGGCGCGCGCTCGGCTTCTCCGGAGGCAAGCCGGCGAGGAGAGCCTCGGCCTCGGGGGCGGCGGTGGCGTCGAACTTGGGGTGCAGGCGCAGCGCCTCGCGGACGAGGGCCGCGCCGGATCGAACGTCGCCTCGAGCGATGCGGATGGCGCCCGCGTGGTAGAGGAGCCGCGCGTCCTTGGTGCCGAGGGCCACGGCCCTCTGAGCGGCCTCGTGAGCTTCGTCGAGCTTCCCTGCACGGTAGAGGGCCCAGGCGATCGTGTCCTCGGTGTAGATGTCGTCACGGACCGTTCGCTCGGCGAGGGCGAGGCGCACGGCCTCGTCGATGTCGCGGTTCTTGGTCGCATAGAAGGCAGCGAGCGTGCGGCCATCCGAGCGCCGTCCCTCGGTCACAGCGAGGTCGTAGGCCTTGTCGGCGCCGCTCGGATCCCCAGCGAGCTGCCGAGCGTCCCCGAGGAGCCACGCGGTCTCGACGAGGGGGCTCTGCCGGTGGGCGCGCTCGAACAGCTCGGCGGCGCGCTTCGCGTCTCCCTTCGCGAGGGCGACCTTGCCTCGCCCGACCAGCGCGGGCGGGTACTCCGGGATCGTCGCGAGGGCCATTTCGAAGCCTTTGTCGGCGCCCTCCACGTCGCCCTCTCCCAGGAACATCGTCGCGGCCTGGACGAGGACCCACGCGCCCGGCTCGGGATCGCGATGATCGCGCGCGTCGATGGCCTTCCGGACTATCTGCTTCGCCGCCTCGGCGTCTCCGGCGAGCCACCGGAGGTGCGCGGCGCGGCTGTACGACGGGAGGTTGGGCTTCAGATCCATCATCCGTTGCGCGGCGCGCGCAGCGTCCTCGTAGCGGCCGAGCTCGAGGAGGGCATCGCTCTTCACGCCCAGCGCGAGGAGATCTTCGGCGTCCCGCGCCAGGGCCTCGTCGGCCTTCGCGAGCGCGTCGCGGAAGCGGTGATCGTTCAGCAGGACGAGCGCCTGGAGCTCCAAGGCGAGCTTGTTGTCGGGATCGATCTGGAGCGCGATCTCGGCGCACGCGTTGGCGGAGAGGTAGTAGCCGGGGTCCGTCGACTGGCGCGCCTTCTTCACCCAGGCGCGGCCGAGCTGCACCCAGATCTCCGGTTTTTGTTCCAGCTTCTCGGCGCGGCGCTGGAGGAGATCGATCTCGCGATCGACGGGATCGCCGCCCGTTGGCTTCGAGAGCGCCAGCGTGTGGGCGCGATCATGGACCGGCGATTCAGCGTGGCTCGTGGGGGCGACACCGGCGGCCTCGGCTCCCGGGAGGTTGGTCGGAGCGCTGCACGCGGCGAGCAACGAAGACGAGAGCAGCGAGAGGCTCCAGAGCAGGCGAGGGGCTTTCATCAGCGTTCGTTCGGCGGCTACGCGCGGCGATGAGATCCGGTTGCGCGAGCCGTGACATCGATCGCGATCCGCCCCCGCTCGCCGCACATCGCACGCCGAATTGGTCGCGACGCCGCGCACGTCGTCGACGGCGTGACCGATAATCGACGACCGATCGGGATCCGCCGGACCGGCTCGCGCGAAGGAGTGGCGTGCGTTGGGATCGATTGGAGCTCGCGGATCGGACGGCTGCCTCTGCTCTGGGACCGGCGGGGGGCCACGAAGACGCGCCTCCGGAGCGACGACCAAGACGGGGCTCTGCCGCGCCCCCTGATCTTTTTCTCTCACTGAACGTCGTCTTCGATGTCGCCATCCGGCTTGTTTTCGTGGGTGGAACGCTCCTCGGGGCTTCGGCTTGCGGGCAGGAGCCGACGCGCGCGGAGGGCGTGACGACCACCGGGGGCGCCGCGACCACGACGAGCGCGACGGCGAAGACGGAGGTGGAGCCGGCGTTCCCCGAGCCGGTGTATCCGCGGACGAACGAGGCGCCAGAGCCCCTCGCTGTGCGGTTTTGCGACGCGCTGCACGCGCTGCCCGCGAAGAAGAAGGCGGAGTGCTGCGGCGGAGAGGCGGGGATCACGATGGCCGGCGAGTGCGCGAGAATTCTCTCGTATGCCCTTCGATCCAAGGCGATCGTGCTCGATTCTGCGGACGTGGAGCGGTGCGCGGAGGCATCCGCGAAGGCGCACGAGGGCTGCGATTGGGTGACGCCGCTCTCCGCGAGGGCGCCGACGGCCTGCGTGGGGATCGTGAAAGGAGCGATGAAAGAAGGCGATCGATGCCGGTCGTCGCTGGAGTGTGAAGAGGGTCTGCGCTGTCATGGCGTCGCCGCGAGCGACACCGGGCGATGCGGGAAGCCCAAGGTCGCTGGAGCGTGCAGCCGCGGGATCGACACGCTGGCGAGCCACATGCGGCAGACCGACGTGGAGCGCAAGCACCCGGAGTGCGCGGGGCACTGCAACGGGCGACGATGCGAGGCGGACGTGCCCCTCGGCGGCGCCTGCGCGGCGAGCCTCGAGTGCGGGGAGGGCCGTCGGTGCGTCGAAAAGAGGTGCTCCGACGCTCCGTTGCCGGGGCCCGGGGAAGCTTGTTTTCAAGGGGTTTGTGCGAACGACGCGCGGTGCGTCTCCGGCGCGTGCGCCGCGCCGAAGAAGAACGGCGAGGCATGCACGCAGGACGTCGAGTGCGCGGGGATCTGCGAAAAACCGGTCGGCAATGGCTCGGCGCCGGCTGGATCTGCGCGCTCGAACGCGAGCGAGGCGCGCGGCTCCGGGACCTCGTCGCTGAACGGAGGAGGCGCGCCCGGCGTGTGCGCCATGCTCTGCTCGGCGAGGATCCCCGGGGCGGCGACGCGCTGACAGGGATGTTGAGGGGCGGCGTCAGGACGTGAGAGACTGAAACGGGGCCGTCATGCCCTGCTTGGTCTGGATTTCTGCCGCTGTACGCGCGGTGCAACAGCTGCACCTCGCAGAGGAGCCGCCATGTTCGACGCTCGCCGGAGCTCTCTTTCCGCGTTGGTCGTATCCGTGGGCGCAGCGCTCGTGACGTTGTCGACGTCGGGCGTCGTGCGCGCGCAGGAGCCCGCCGCGTGCCTCAGCTCCGATCCGTCGGTGTGGCCAAAGCCCTCGCGGCCGTACTTCATGATGGCGATGGACACGTCGGGATCGATGGTCACCGACGTCGGCTCGGCGAGCTCGTGCGGCTTCGGCAGCACGCGGGTCGGTCATGCGCGGTGCGCCTACAGGAACACGATCCTCGCGTACTCGGGCGAGGTGAACTTCGGCCTCGCGACGTTCGACGTCATCCAGCAAAACTGCAGCAACGCGTGCGTTTGCTTGCCCGGTGACCCGTACTGCTTCGTCGAGTGCACGACCTACAATTGCTACACGGCCGAGGTGAACACCCGCGGCAACTGCGCGGGCTGCGGGCCGCGTCCAGGCAACGCCGCGACGGCGTCCGGCGCGTTCATCCGCGTCCCGATGCTCCAGGATCACTTCTGGTCCAACCCGCCGGACGCCACCAATGTGCCGGCGCTCCTCGCGTGGGCCGACAACTCGTGCGCTTCGAACCAGGAGATCTTCGCGAACGGCAACACCCCGCTGAACGGGATGCTGCGCGACATGAAGCGCTACTACGCGGGGACCTATTTGTACGGCGACGGCTCGGCCGGCCCGCCGTCTCCGCTGGCCTCGCAAGATCTCTTGGGCACGGGCGTGAACGGCGGGACGGCGTGCCGCTCGGTGAACGTGATCTTGGTCACCGACGGCGACGAGACGTGCGACCTCCAATCGGACGCCGTGGCCGCGGCGCAGGACCTCTACACGAACGGCGTCACGGTCGGCGGGAAGACCTTCAAGGTCCGCGTGCACGTGATCAACTTCGCCGGCGGCAATCAGGCGAACACGGACGCGATCGCGGCGGCGGGCGGGACCACCGCCTCGTACTTCGCGACGAACGAGGTGCAGCTCTCGCAGGCGCTCTCGGCGATCATCGCGTCCAGCACGTCGCCCGAGACCTGCGACAACAAGGACAACAACTGCAACGGGTGCACGGACGAAGGCTTCTCGCACTACTGCGATCAGAACCAGACGTGCTGCGCGTGGGGCACCGCCGCGCAGCGCACCGCCTGCCTCAACACGTACACGCTCACGATCACGCCCGCGAACCCGACGGGCGACAAGACGAAGCTCCCCTGCACCACGCCCGCGCAGCAAGCGCAGCCGGCGAACTGGCTCTGCTTCGACCCTGGTGAGTCGTGCGACAACGTCGACAACAACTGCCAGAACGGCGTGGACGAAGGCGTCACGAAGTGCGGAAACCCGCTGCACTGTCCGCTGGCCGAGACGTGCAACGGACAAGACGACGACTGCAACGGCGTCATCGACAACGGCGTGTGCAACGGCTGCATCCCGACGACAGAGGTGTGCGACGGCTGCGACAACGACTGCGACGGCCTGATCGATGAGGGCATCGCGTCCGTCGCGTGCGGCCAGGCGAGCCCCGCGAACTGCGCCGGCACGCTCGCGTGCCCGCAGAAGGCGAACCCCAGCGGCACGCCCGGCGCGTGCGTCGCCGGCAACCCCTTCGGGACGTGCTCGAACAGCCCGCAGACCGAGGTGTGCGACGGCATCGACAACAACTGCGACGGCACGGTCGACAACGGCATCGCGCCCGTGCAGTGCGTGCCCGCCGGCACCCCGCCGGGGCTCATCTACGGAGCGCCCAGCCAGTGCGTGAAGGGCACGCAGGCGTGCGGATCGCCCCAGTGCGTCGGGTTCATCGGGCCGAGCACCGAGGTGTGCGACGGCATCGACAACGACTGCGACGGGCAGGTCGACGAGAGCGCCTTCGGCGTGGGGCAGCCTTGCGGAACGAACACCGGCGAGTGCACGGCAGGGACCACCGCGTGCGTCGGCGGATCGCTCATTTGTCAGGGATCCGTCGGCCCCGGCAACGAGGTGTGCGACGGCCTCGACAACGACTGCGACGGTCAAACAGACGAGGCGCCGCTCGTCGGCGGACCGCCCGCGGGCTCGAACGGATGCTGGAACAACCCGGGCAACTGCTGCTCGTTCGGTGGCCTGACGTGGTGTCCTCCGGCGGGCGCGACGTGCAACGGAAACGGGACGCTCACGCCGCCGTGCAACAAGGGAACGCTCGCCTGCGTGGGCGGCGCGTGGGTGTGCCAGAGCCCGAAGGGGCCGGCGAACGAGGTCTGCGACAGCATCGACAACGACTGCGACGGGCAGGTCGACGAGGGCGTGTCCGGGCAGCCGTGCGGCACCGACACAGGGGAGTGTGTCGCGGGCACGATCCAGTGCGTGAACGGCGTCTCGAGCTGCATCGGATCGGTCGGGCCGACGAGCGAGTCGTGCAACGGCAAGGACGACGACTGCAACGGCGTCGTCGATAACAACGTGCCCGGGCTCGGCGCGGCGTGCGGCAACGCGACGCCCCCGTGCATCCCCGGCGTGACCGCTTGCGTGGGCGGTCAGATCATCTGTCAGGGTGCGATCCTGCCGCAGAACGAGATCTGCGACGGCGTCGACAACGACTGCGATGGACAGACGGACGAGGCGCCGCTCGCGGACGGTCCGCCCGCGGGGCAGAACGGGTGCTGGAACAACCCCGGCAACTGCTGCTCGTTCGCGAACCTCGACTGGTGCCCGCCGGCAGGCGCGACGTGCAACGGCAACGGCGCGCTCGTGACCCCGTGCAACAAGGGCACGCTCACGTGCGCGGGCGCGAACGGATGGACCTGCGTCGGTCCTTCGGGCCCGAACGCCGAGGTGTGCGACGGGCTCGACAACAACTGCGACGGCACCGTCGACAACGTCGCGCCGACGCCGTGCGTCCCCGCGGGCCAGCCGCCGAACCTCGTCTACGGCGGGAACAGCCAGTGCAAGATGGGCACGAAGGTGTGCGGCGCTTGCAACGGCTTCGTCGGGCCGAGCACCGAGCTCTGCGACGGCATCGACAACGACTGCGACGGGCAGACCGACGAGGGCGCCTTCGGCGTCGGCCAAGCGTGCGGCGTGAACCAGCCCCCGTGCACGGCCGGCACCACCGCGTGCGTCAACGGCGCGCTCGTGTGCCAGGGCGGCAACCAGCCGCAGGCCGAGATCTGCGACGGCATCGACAACGACTGCGACGGCGTGCCGGATGATCCCCCGCTCGCGGACGGGCCTCCCGCAGGGCAAAACGGCTGCTGGAACGATCCGGGAGCGTGCTGCACCTTCGGCGGGCTGTCGTGGTGCCCGCCCCCGGACGCGACGTGCACGGGCAACGGATCGCTCTCCGCGCCTTGCAATCACGGCACGCTCGCGTGCGCGGGCGCCGGCGGGTGGATCTGCCAGAACCCGAAGGGGCCCGCCTCCGAGACGTGCGACGGCCTCGACAACGACTGCAACGGCTCGGTCGACGACGGCGCGCTCCCCGGCGTCGGCGGCGTCTGCGGCAGCGACGTGGGCGAGTGCAAGAAGGGCACGATCGCGTGCTCGGCGGGCGTGCTCGACTGCGCCGGCGACGTGCCGCCTTCGCAGGAGGTCTGCGACGGCCTCGACAACGACTGCGACGGCAACATCGACAACGGCATCCCGCTCGGCGGACCGTGCACGCCGACGTACGACACGAACCAGTTCCCGGGCGATCGCTCCGCGGCTCCTTGCCAGCCCGGCGTGCTCCAGTGCGACGGCGCGGGCGGGCTCACCTGCGTGGGCGGCGTCGGTCCCAAGGCCGAGGTGTGCGACGGCCTCGACAACGACTGCGACGGAGACGTGGACGAGGTGGGCGCCGCGCCCGACGGCGTGAACGGCTCCGACAACCCGCTGCCGCCTCCCGCCGCGAAGATCGGCGACGCGTGCGGCGTGGATCAGGGCGTCTGCAAGGCGGGCACGTACGCCTGCGAAAATGGCCTCTTCGTGTGCATCGGCGGTCAAGGTCCGGCGCCCGAGGAGTGCGACTGCCAGGACAACGACTGCAACGGCGCCGTCGACAACGGCGCGAGCGCCTCGTGCACGCAAGGCAAGGAGTGCGTGAAGGGCGCCGACGGCTGCCAGTGCGCGGCGAAGTGCGGCAACGGCGAGATGCCCTGCCCTGCCGGCCAGAAATGCGAGGCCGTGAAGTCGAGCGAGACAGGCGAGGACCTCGGCGGGTACTGCACCACCGACTACGAGGCGATCTGCGGCGACTGCTCGACCAAGACCATCAAGGACGCGCAGAACAACGTTCAGTGCGCGCCCCCTGGCACCGAGCTCGAGGGCTGCATCCACCCGCCCGTCTGCGTGTGCAAGGGGCCCGCGGGCTGCCAGGATCCGTGCACCGGCGTCACGTGCGATCCGGGCTTCGGCTGCGCGCCGGGCGGCGCCAAGGTCGGCACGTGCGTCGTCGACAACTGCTTCAACATCCCGTGCCAGGGCTGCGACAAGGCGTGCAACCTCGGCTCGTGCGTCGACAACCCGTGCAAGGACGGCTCGTGCCCGCCCGACAAGGTGTGCAAGCCGAGCGACGACTTCACCTCGTTCACGTGCGTCGGCTCGTGCGCCGACGTGATGTGCGCGAGCAACGAGGCTTGCAAGGACGGCGTCTGCGCCCCGACGTGCGATCCGCCGTGCGCGGCCGGTGAGGCCTGCGACACGAGCGGCGCCACGCCGACGTGCGTGCAGAGCCAGTGCGAGCCGAACCCCTGCGTCGACGGCTCGTACTGCGATCCCACCACGGGCGCCTGCGGCAACGATCCGTGCTCCGGCGTCGTCTGCCCCCAGGGCCAGCAGTGCCAGAACGGGAGCTGCGTCTCGGGCGGCGGAGGCGGCGGAGGCGCGGGCGGCGGCACCACTTCGTCCACCGGCGGCGGAGGCGGCGGCACCACCACGACGACCACGACAACGACAGGCACGGGCACAGGCACCGAGGAGCCCCACGGCATCTTCGGGCTCGCGACCGGCGGCGGCGGGTGCTCCTGCGATCTCGGCGCGCGCGAGACGTCCAGCGCTTCGCGCGTCGCGCTCCTCGCCCTCGGCCTCGTGATCGCGAAGCTCCGACGTCGCAGGCGCGGCTCCGGGCCCTCGCACGAGAGCGACAAGGAGGTGCGGCCGTGATCGCGCGACCCTCCCGCGACGGCTCGTCGCCCCGATCGGGCCGCGGGCGACACACCCGAGCGGCGCTCACGTCTCGCTCCTTCGCGAGCGCCGCGCTCCTCCTCACGGCCGCCGTGCTCCTCGGGGCAGGCGCGACAGGCTGCAACACCAGCGCCTACTGCTTCGCCGACTGCTCCGGCGAGACGACCACGACGACCACCGCGAGCACCGGCGGCGGAGGCCCGGGGGGCTTCGGGGGCACCGGCGGCGAAGGAGGCTGCGTCTTCGACTGCGGCGGCACCGGCGGCTCGGGCATGTGCGTCCCCTCGAACGGCGGCATCGAGAAATGCGACGGCCTCGACAACGACTGCGACGGCACGATCGACAACGGCCCGGACATCAACTTCGACAACCCCAAGACGTGCGGCACCTGTGACAACAACTGCCTCACGTCGCTCCTCAACTGCGACCCCCTCACCATCACCTGCGATCCGAGCGCGATGCCCGGCAAAGAGCCCGGCGTGTGCCACTGCGGCAAGTGCGCGCAGGACTACTTCGATCTCAACGGCGACGGCACCTGCGAGTACTACTGCGTCCAGAGCGCCAACGACGACACCCTCTGCAACAAGAAGGACGACGACTGCGACGGCCTGAAGGACGAGGACGTCGATCTCTGCGCGAGCGTCACCGACTGCGGCAAGTGCGGCCACGCGTGCAACGCGATCCACGGCACCTCCAAGTGCGTCAACGACGGCGGGATGCCGTGCACCGAGGCGACGACCCACTGCCAGCTCGACGTGTGCGAGTGCACCGGCCCTGGGAGCTGCTTCTGGGATCTCGACAACTCGTACGCCACCGGCTGCGAGTACCAGTGCGACGTCACGAACGGCGGCGTGGAGATCTGCGACGGCCTCGACAACGACTGCGACGGCAAGATCGACGGCGCGGACGACCTCTCCGCGGACATGACGATCGGGGCCGTCTGCTACGGCGATCCGGACGGCGAGTGCGCGGCGCCGGCCCACGCGGGCGTCACCGAGTGCCAGGGCGGAAAGGCCGTCTGCACGGGCCCGAGCCTCCTCGTCGAGAACGAGCAGCTCGAGACCTGCAACGGCAAGGACGACGACTGCGACGGGGCCATCGACGACGGGCCCACCGACATCGGCAAGGCGTGCGGCGCGAGCAACATCGCCCCGTGCGCGTTCGGCGTGACCACCTGCCAGATGGGCGCGATCGTGTGCGTGGGCAACGTCGATCCGACGCCCGAGATCTGCAACGGCGTCGACGACAACTGCAACAGCATGATCGACGACAACGCGGTGGGCGCCGGCGCGGCGTGCGGCGTCACCGACACGGGACCCTGTCAAAAAGGCACGATCCAGTGCGTCGGCGGCTCCCTGAGCTGCGTCGGCAACATCGACCCCACGGCCGAGACGTGCAACGGCGCCGACGACGACTGCGACGGGACCGTCGACAACAACGTCCCCGGCGTGGGCGCGCAGTGCGGCCAGTCCAACACGGCGCCGTGCAGCTTCGGATCGATGCAGTGCCAGAACGGATCGATGCTCTGCGTCGGCGCCGTCAACCCCACCGCCGAGATCTGCAACAACATCGACGACAACTGCAACGGCGTCGTCGACGACGGCGCGCAGGGCGCGGGCGTCTCGTGCGGCCTCTCCAACACCTTCCCGTGCACCTTCGGCACCATGCAGTGCCAGGCCGGACAGCTCCACTGCGTCGGCAACATCGATCCGGCGGCCGAGGTCTGCGACGGCGTCGACAACGACTGCAACGGGGTCATCGACAACAACCCCTCCGGCGTCGGCGGCCAGTGTGGTCAGTCCAACACGGGCGCTTGCAAGTTCGGCGCGTTCCAGTGCCAGGGCGGCTCGCTCGTGTGCGTCGGCGCCGTCAACCCGCAGCCCGAGACATGCAACGGCCTCGACGACGACTGCAACGGCACCGTCGACAACAACCCTGTCGGCGCGGGGACGCAGTGCGGCGTCTCCAACGTGGGCCTCTGCAAGTTCGGCGTGAACCAGTGCCAGAACGGGGCGCTCGTGTGCGTCGGCGCCGTCAACCCGCAGCCCGAGACGTGCAACAGCCTCGACGACGACTGCAACGGCGCCGTCGACAACAACCCCACGGACGCGGGCGGCACGTGCGGCTCGTCCAACGTCTTCCCCTGCGCCTTCGGCACCAAGCAGTGCCAGAGCGGCGCCATCGTCTGCGTCGGCGCCATCAACCCCAAGACAGAGACGTGCAACGGCCTCGACGACGACTGCGACGGCGCGATCGACAAGACAGGCGTCAACCCCCCGAGCGACTCCGTCGGCGCGTGCAACGTCCCCATCCCGCCTCCGGCCGGCGCGACGAGCCCCTGCATGGCGGGCACCAAGTCCTGCTCCGCGGCGGGCATCATCGTGTGCAACGGCTCCGTCGGGCCCTCCGGCCCCAACGACACGTGCGGCGTCGACGCGAACTGCGACGGCCTGCTCACCAACCAGCCCAACCTCCAGACCGACGTCAACAACTGCGGCTCGTGCGGCAACAACTGCTACGCCGGCGCGCTCCACGCGATCTGGGGCTGCGTCGCCGGAGCGTGCCAGTTCCAGGGCTGCCAGCAGGGGTATTACGACCTCAACGGCGACCTCAAGTGCGAGTACGCCTGCACCTTCATCTCCGCGACCGAGGTGTGCAACGGCGTCGACGACAACTGCAACGGCCAGATCGACGAGAACGTCACCAAGCCCTCGCCGGTGCAGGTCTGCGGCGTGAGCCCCTCGGCGCTCACCCCCGAGTGCACCTCGCAGGTCGGCGTCAACTGCGTGTCCGGCGCGTGGGCGTGCACCTTCCCCGCGAACGTGTGCCCCGGCGGCTGCTCCAACAACGACGAGATCTGCGACACGCTCGACAACGACTGCGACGGCCTCATCAACGAGAACGTCGCCAACTTCGGCAAGCCGTGCGCGAGCGACGACGGCCTCCCGGCGCCGGGCGACGGCGCGTGCCGCACCACCGGCACCATCGTCTGCAACGGCCTCAACGCGAGCAAATGCAGCGCGACCAAAGCCGACTGCGCGAGCTTGCCCGGCGGGTGCACCGAGCTCTGCGACGGCGTCGACAACGACTGCGACGGCATCGTCGACGAGACCTTCAACAACAAGGGATCCAACGCCGCCAACTTCGTGAAGCCCATCGTCACCAAGGTCGCCGCGGCGACCTGGATCTACACGTACGAAGCGAGCCGCCCCAAGGCCACCAACGTCGTCCCTGGCAACGGCAACGGCTTCTGGACGAGCGCGCCGCAGGGCTCGACGCTCGACAAGACCCCCGCGTGCTCCGCGCCCGCCAAGATCCCGTGGTTCAACGTCACCCCGCAGGAGGTCGAGCAGGTGTGCACAGCGATGGGCGGCAGCGTGTGCACCACGCCCAACTGGACCACCGCGTGCGCCACGATCACGCCTTGCACCTGGGGCTACAACCCGCGCGGCGCCGGCTGCAACGCGGGCTACACCGCGAGCAAGTACTGCAACCTCGGCCCCTCGTTCGACTTCGACGCCGTCACCTCCGGCGATCAGGACGGCCTCCTCCCCACGGCCTCCGGCTCGCTCCTGAACTGCTGGACGGACTGGAGCCTCCTCCAGGGCAACACCGCCACCACCAACAAGCTCTACGACATCACCGGCAATCTCCGAGAGATCACGAAGACCGGCGTGCAGGACTACCGCCTCATGGGCGGCGCCTTCAACACGGCCTCGGACGCGGGCGCGACGTGCAGCTTCACGTTCTACAGCGTCACCGACACCTTCAAATTCTTCGACACCGGATTCCGGTGCTGCTTCAGCGCGGATCCGACCCTGTAAATTTCCCGCACAACGCCTCCCGAACAGGGAGCCCCGAGCCTCTTTCACGCGACTTGAAATGCGCCGCGCGCTCCCGTCGCGCGTCGCTGCCCTTTGACGGACGGCACGCGACTCGGGATACGATCGCCGTCACCCTCGCGATGACCGAGCCCCTCGCGCCCCCGGACTTCGACGCGCTTCGAGCGCAGATCGCCGCCGAGGTCCGCGCGGAGCTGGAGGCCGATCAGGAGCGCGCGCGCCGCGAGCACGACGACGCGCTCCGCTCCCTTACGCGCGCCCTCGAGGACAGCGAGGAGCGCCTCCGCCGCGGCGCCTTTCACGACGCGCTCACCGGCCTCCCCAACCGAGCGCTCTTCATCGATCGCGCCAGCCGCCTCCTCGAGCGCAGCAAGCGCCACAAGGACAGCCGCTGCGCGATCCTCGCCCTCGACGCGGACCGCTTCAAGATCATCAACGAGAGCCTCGGCCCGCAGATCGGCGACGCGATGCTCACGGCCCTCGCGCAGATCCTCGGCACGGCCGTGCGCGACAGCGACACCGTGGCTCGCCTCGGCGGTGACGAGTTCGGCGTGCTCATCGAGGACGTCCGCGACGCGGGCGACGCCATCGCCGTCGCGCAGCGCATCTTCGAGGCCCTCGCGGAGCCCCTGCGCGCGAACGGCCACGAGGTCTTCTCCTCGGTGAGCGTCGGCATCGCCCTCTGCGGCCCCGAGCACGCGCACCCCGAGGACCTCCTCCGCGACGCCGAGAGCGCCATGTACCGCGCCAAGAACCGCGGGCGCGATCGCTACGAGCTCTTCGACGCCGCCACACAAAAACAGGCCAAATCGTCGCTGCACCTCTACACGGAGCTGCGCCACGCCATCAACCGCCGCGAGTTCATCCTCCACTACCAGCCGATCATCGCCCTCGACACGGGCGAGATCACCGGCCTCGAGGCGCTCGTCCGCTGGATCCACCCCTCGCGCGGCATGATCCCCCCCGGCGATTTCATCGGCGTCGCCGAGGAGACGGGCCTCATCCACGCGCTCGGAGCGTGGGTCATCGAGGAGGCCTGCGCGAAGGCCCGCTGGCTCGCCGATCGCTTCCCCGCGCGCCACCTCGACATGAGCATCAACCTCTCCCCGCGCCAGCTCGCGCGCCCCGAGCTCGTCGACGACGTCGCGAAGGCCCTCGCGCGGAGCGGCCTCGGCGGCGGATCGCTGCACCTCGAGATCACCGAGACGATGCTCATGGAGAACCCGCAGACGGCGAAAGAGCGCCTCCGACAGCTCCGCGGCCTCGGCGTCGGCCTGCTCATCGACGACTTCGGCACCGGCTACTCCTCCCTCTCGGCGCTCCACACCTTCCCGATCGACACCCTCAAGATCGACCAGTCCTTCGTCGGCCGCCTCGGCGACGACGAGCGCTACTCCGCGGCCATCGTCGAGGCGATCGTCACCGTCGCGCGCCGCCTGGGCATCCGCGTCATCGCCGAGGGCATCCAGACCGAGCGCCAGCTCTCCGCGGTGCGCGAGCACGGCTGCCACCTCGGCCAGGGCTTCTTCTTCGCGCGCCCGGCGAGGCTCGAAGACGTGGCTGCGCTCCTTGACACGTCGCCTCGCTGGTAGCCCCCGCGCCCAAAAACGCCGAGCAAACTGCTATGCTCGGCGGAGCATGCCGACGCTCAAGCTCTTCCCCGCCGCGGGCTCCCCGCGAGCGCATTTCGTCCACAAACCCGTCACCACGCTGGGCAAGGGCCTCGGCAACGACCTCGCGCTCACGGGTCCGGGCGTGGTCGAGCACCACGCGCAGATCGTCTTCGACGGCCGCGATTTCATGCTCGAAGAGGTCGATCACCAGGGCGACATCGCGATCAACGGAAAGAAGAAGCGCCGCGCGCGCCTCGTCCACGGCGACCGCATCCAGCTCGGCTCCTGCGAGGTCAGCTTCTCCATGTTCGCGGAGCCCATCTCGCCCAAAAAGAACGACGACGACGACGACGATCGCCCCGCGGACAACGGCCCCAAGAGCATCAGCTCCGAGCTCGCCGGCGTCCGCAAGCTGTTCGCCTTCAGCGAGAAGCTCATGGCTCGCCGAGACCTCGATCAGCTCCTCGAGGCCATGCTCGACAACGTCATCGAGCTCACGCACGCCGACAAAGGCTTCCTCCTGCTCATCGAGGGCGCCGAGGCCGCCGCTGCCGAGGCCGCCGCCGCCGATCCCCAGGCCCACGTCCGCGCGGACGCCGACCGAAAGCTCGCGATCCGCGCCGCGCGCAACGTCCGCAAGGAGGTCATCGCCGACACCCACGGCGGCATCTCCGACTCCATCGTTCGCCAGGTCATCGAGTCGATGCGGCCTGTCATCGTCTCCGACGCCCTCGCGGACACCACGTTTGGCCGCTCCGACAGCGTCATCGCGATGAAGCTCTCCAGCGTCATGTGCGCGCCGCTCATCTCGCAGGGTCAGGTCATCGGCGCCCTCTACGTCGGCAACGACAAGATCAAGCACCTCTTCGAGCGCACCCAGCTAGAGCTCCTCTCCATCTTCGCCTCCCAGGCATCTCTGCTGCTCCAGAATGCCATGCTCGTGAACGGCCTCCGCGCCGACAAAGCCAAATTGGTGGCCGAGCTCCACGACAAGCGCTTCGGCGAGATCATCGGCGCCTGTCCTTCGATGCTCGAGGTCTTTCGCAAGCTGCAAAAGGTCGCCACGACGGACATCTCCGTCCTCATCACCGGCGAGACAGGCACGGGCAAGGAGCTCATCGCCAAGGAGATCCACCGCCGCAGCCCTCGCCAGAACGGCCCCTTCGTCACCATCAACTGCGGCGCCATCCCCGAGAACCTCATCGAGAGCGAGCTCTTTGGCCATGTCAAAGGCGCCTTCACAGGGGCAGTCGCCAGCCGTCCTGGCAAGTTCCAGGTGGCCGACAAAGGCACCCTCTTTTTGGACGAGATCGGCGAGCTCCCCTTGAATCTCCAGGTCAAGCTCCTCCGCGCCCTCCAGGAGCGCATCGTCTTCCGCGTCGGCGACTCCCGCCCTGAGAAGGTCGACATTCGCATCGTCGCCGCGACCAACAGGAACCTCGAAGAGGAGATCCGGACTGGCAACTTCCGCGAGGACCTCTATTACCGCCTCAACGTCGTCAACATCTGGCTCCCTCCGCTGCGCGACCGCGGCGACGACGTCATGATCATCGCCAAGGTCCTGCTCTCCAAGTATGCCGACGAGCTCGGCAGCGCTGTCAAGGGCTTCTCCCCGGCGGCGCTCGCGGCCATCAAGAAGCACGCTTGGCCGGGCAACATTCGCCAGCTCGAGAACCGCATCAAGAAGGCCCTTGTCCTCTGCGAGCGCACCCTCCTCGACCCCGAGGACCTCGATCTCGGCCCCTCCGCGGAGGTCCCGATCATGCCCCTTGAGAAGGCCAAAGAAGACTTCCAGCGTCGTTATGTCCTGGAGGCCCTGGAGCGCAACAACGGCAATCGGACGCAGACAGCCCGTGATCTGGGTGTCGACCCTCGGACGATCTTCCGCTACCTCGAGAAAGAGCAGAACCCCATGCCTTCCGCGGCGGGCGGCGTGGCCAAAGACCAGGACTGACACTCTCTCTTCTTCAATCCTCGATGCCCCCCACGGGCGCGCGGTGCGCGCCCTCGCCCCCCAAACATGCTCGTCGCGCTCCGCGCTTCCTGCGCTTGTGGGGGGCGCAAACACCCACTCTGCGAACACCATCTCTTCCTCATGGAGCAGCCCACCTGTCCCCCCAAGACCCTCTCGGACCTCGAGTGGGACCGCGTCCTCGCCGCCCTCGCGGATCGCGCCGAGAGCGCCCTCGGCAAACAAGCGGCCCGGACCCTTCCTTTCGCGGCCGATCGTGACGCCGCCCTCCGCGCCCTCGCCGAGGTCCGCGAGGCCGTCACCCTCGACGAAGCCGCCGATCCCCTTCGATCCGGCGACTTTCCCGACGCCTCCGAGCCCATCGCCCGCGCATCAAAAGGGGCGCCGCTCGGCATCGAAGAGCTCCGCGCCGTGCACGCCGTCCTCGCCGCCGCCCACTCGCTCCGCGCCTTCTTGAAGTCTCGCGAAGACCGCTGCCCCCGCCTCTTCGACGCCTGCTCCACGAGCCCCGATCTCGACCCCCTCGAGCGCACCCTCGACACCTCCTTCGAGCCTGACGGCACCCTCTCCGATCGCGCCTCCCCCGAGCTCGCCTCCTTCCGCGGCGAGCGCCGCAACGTCCGCGATCGCCTTGTTCGCAAGCTCGAAGAGCTCGTCGCCAAGCACGGCGACCTCCTCCAGGACGGCTACTTCACCGAGCGCGACGGCCGCTACGTCCTGCCCGTCCGCGCCGACGCCCACGAGCGCTTCCCCGGCATCGTCCACTCCGCGAGCCAGAGCGGCGCCACCGTCTTCGTCGAGCCCCGCGCCGTCGTCGATCAAGGCAACCGCCTCAAGATGCTCGACGCCCAGATCGACCGCGCCGAGCGCGCCGTCCTCGCCGCGCTGAGCGCCAAGGTGAGCGAGCACGCCGACCTCCTCGATCAGGCCCTCCGCGCCCTCACCCACGCGGACCTCCGCGGCGCCGCAGCCCACCTCGCGCGCGACCTCCGCCTCACGTTCCCGGACATCGCCGAGCCCCACGAGCCCTTCGCGATGCACCTTCGAAACGCGCGCCACCCGCTCCTCGTCCTCGACGGCGTCGACGTCGTCCCGAGCGACATCGAGGCCCGCGAAGGCGAGGCGATCATCGTCTCCGGCCCCAACGCCGGCGGAAAGACGATCGCCCTCAAGACCATGGGCCTCGCGGCCCTGTTGCTCCGCGCCGGCCTCCCCGTGCCCGCCCGCGACGGATCGAAACTATCCGTATTCGAATGCGTCCTCACCGACGTCGGCGACGACCAGAACCTCCACAAGAACCTCTCCACGTTCAGCGCGCACGTGAAGAACCTCGCCGCGATCCTCGAAGAAACAAGGCCCGGCGCGCTCGTGCTCCTCGACGAGGTGTGCGGCGGCACCGACCCTCACGAAGGCGAGGCCCTCGCGGCGGCCATCCTCGACTCCCTCGTCGCGCGCCGCGGCGCCGTCGCGGCCACCACCCACTACGAGGGCCTCAAGACCCTCGCCCTCGCCGAAGAGACGGCCGCTGCCGAGCGCGCTGCCCAACGCGCCGACGACGGCAACGACGACGACGACGGCGACGAGGACAACGGCAACGACGACGACGACCACAACGACAACAACGACGAGGACAACGGCAACGACGACAACGACAACAACGACAACGACGCCTCTCCACGATCGCCGCGAAACCCTTCGTTTCAGGGCGACTCCGCGTCACCCAAGCCTGCGCGCACGGCCTCTGGAGGACGCAAGCCCGACGCTGCGCGCCCGCGCTTTCGCAACGCCAGCGTCGGCTTCGATCTCGCCACGATGAGCCCCACCTTCCGCCTCGCGATCGGCGTCCCCGGCCCCTCGAGCGCCCTCACCGTGGCCCGCCGCTTCGGCATCCCCGGCCTCCTCATCGAGCGCGCCGAGCGCTTCCTCCAGCGCGACGCCGTCAACTTCGAGGTCCTCGTGCAGAAGCTCGTCGCCGATCGCCACGACCTCGACGTCGCGCGCGAGGCCGTCCACCGCGAGACCGAGACCCTCAAAAAACAGCGCGAAGACCTCGACGCCGAGATCGAGCGCCTCCGCGCGAAGGACCGCGCCGCGCTCACCGAGCAGGCCCAGGAGCTCCAGAGCGCCGTGCGCCGCGCCCGCGAAGAGCTGCGCCTCGCGATGGCGAAGATGAAGGGCGCCCCCACCACTGACGATCTCCGCGTCGCCACCCGCATGATCGACGCCGTCGCGCAGAAGGTCGCCCTCGGCGGAGAGCTCTCGTTCGCGGCCGAGCCCGAGCCCCCCGAGCGCTCCAAGATCGCCGCCTCCACCATCAAGATCGGCGCGCGCGTCTACGTCCCCAAGCTGCGCGCCGAGGCCAGCGTCATCGACGTCCTCGCGAACGGCCAGCTCCGCGTCGCGGCCGGCTCCCTCACGCTCACCACGCGTGTCGAGGACGTCCGCGCCCCCGACGAAAAGGCCCAGGGCGCCCGCGGCAAGGGCCCCTCGGGCAAGCACGAGACTCCTTCAAAACAAGGCAAATCCGCGCGCAAGTCGATCGACTTCGACGCCGCCGCGGACCCGGACGTCCCCCTCCAGACAGCCGACAACACGGTCGACCTCCGCGGCCTCCGCGCGCACGAAGCCGCGGCGATGGCCGATCAATTCCTCGATCGCATGATGGGCTCTGGCAAGCGCGTGGCCTTCTTGATCCACGGCCACGGCACCGGCGCCTTGCGCGACGCCATCCGCGACTCGATGCGCGGCAACCCCTACGTCGCGCGCTCCCGCGCCGGCGAGCAGCGCGAGGGCGGCGACGGCGTCACCGTCGTGTGGTTGCGCTAGTTCTGCCCGCCAGAAGTCCTGCCGGACTTCTGCGCCGCTCCGCGGCGTGCTTCGCGCGGGCAGAACTAGTCTGTTTCGGTGGGGCATTCGCCCCACACCCCGACCGCGCACGCGCGGTCCTAGTTCCGCCTGGAGCACCTCTCGTAACCCGGGCGCGACTCCTGGTTGGCGGAACTAGCTCATTGCCTCCGCGCGCGCGACGCGGCATAGGCCCGCCATGCAATTTCGCGGCGGAATGAACGAGCTGATGCGCCAAGCGGCCCGCATGCAGCGCAAGATCGAAGAGGCCAAGCTCAAGGTCAAAGACAAGGAGGTCGAGGGCAAGGCCGGCGGCGACAAAGTCACCGTCACCGTCACCTGCGAGGGCAAGATCAGCCGCATCGCGATCGACCCCGAGTACCTCGCGAGCGAGGGCCTCGAGATGGCGCTCGACACGGTCGTCGCCGCCGCCAACTCCGCGCTCGATCTCGCCGACAAAACGGTCGAGGCCGAGATCAACAAAGTCACCGGCGGCGTGAAGCTCCCCGGCATGACCTGATCTCGTTCG
>Ga0268298_10001237_pt1 | contig 30560 bp, 24 predicted proteins | sample WWTPWeurt_MetaG_FD_194462 | JGI IMG/M metagenome (GOLD analysis project Ga0268298, IMG submission 194462) | Activated sludge microbial communities from WWTP in Nijmegen, Gelderland, Netherland - WWTP Weurt | ecosystem: Engineered > WWTP > Aerobic digester > Activated sludge | place... | reverse complement strand
AGGGCAAGCGCGGCCGCAATACCGGTAGCCAGGGTCGTTTTGATCAGTTTCATGTCTTTCTCCTTTCGGTTTTCGCTTTGCTTTTGCCTTGCCGAGCACCCTAGCTGGGCGGCAGGGCAGCTATCGAAGCAAGCCCTGTGCAACTTCTTAAGCAAAACACGGGCCAGTTTTTCTTAAATATTAATTTTCAACAACTTGGGATTCGTGCTTGGCAAAAACCGGGGTTCCTTGAGAGGCGAGTGTAAAAAATTCCGACACCCGGTTCAGCGCAGCCGCCGCGCGGGAACACCGCCCCACACCTCGCCCGCGCCAATCTTCGTATCCTTGAGCACCACCGCGCCCGCCGACACGATGGCACCGTCGCCGATGTTGACCCCCGACATGACCACCGCCATGGCACCGATGGTCACGCCATCGCCGACGCGGATCCTGGCCAGCGCGAAGCGGCTTCCCTCGATCGCGTGCGCATACAGCACCGCGTCGTGGCCGATGATGCAGTTCGCGCCAAACTCGATCAGCGGCGGGTCGAGCAGCGTGCCGGCGCTGTAGGTGTTGGGGCCGAGACGCGCTCCCAGTGCGAGGTACACCAGGCGCATCAGCGGCACCGGCAGGAAGTGCGTGCGGATCAGCGAGTTGAACAGCAGGAGATAGAACAGGATGTTCACCTGCGCGGCGAACTCCGCCCGCGATCCGGGCTCCAGTTCGCCCTCGGCAAGCGGCATCGCCTTCAGGAACAGCCGGTACGCGACGAAGGCCCACAGGTACATCGCAACGACGCCCCCGAGCAGCAGGACCACGCCGCGGAAATCGCCCAGCGGCAAGGAACCCAGCCCCCAGTGCGAAGTGCCCGCGGCAAGCAGGAGAACCAGGACGAAGAGCGCCATGAAGACGCCGACCTGTGGCACCGAAATCTGTCGCATCGTCTCACTCCCTGGCGCCTAGTGTCGGCCCGCTCCATTCCGCTCCAGCATCAACCCGGCGAGCGCCTTGCGCGTCGAGCGCGACGCGGGCGGGGACGACACGCCGACCCTGCACATCACGACCAGCCCGCCTGCGGCATCCGCGCCGAGCAGGGAGCCCAACCGTCCGGCCAGCAGCCGCACCCGATCGTCGATCCCCGCCTTGCGCGAGAGGCTGCGCCCCGCGCTCGCATACCAATTGAAGATGACCGGCGTCATCTCGGGCTGCAAGTGCAGGCCGACCGCGTGCGCGGTCAACCAAAGGCGCTGCATGGCGACGCCCGCTCCGACGTAGTCCACCATGGTCGCGGGACGCTGCCGCGCGATCAAGCACAGGTGCGCGGCACAGCCCAGGGCCGGAAGCAGGTCGAGCTGAATGCGCGGCGCCACGGTGCCCATCAGGTACTTGTTGAAGAAGTCGACCCGTGCCCAGCTTTTCATCACCCAGCGCATGAGCCGGGCGGTGAGCGGATCGACCCCGACAGCCTGCTCCGGGATCCTGTCCTCGCTGAAGCGGGCACCCCATTCGATCACCTGCCGATGGACCTCGAAGGCCTCGGGACAGGTGAGCCGAATCAGCGCATTGTCCCAAAGGAGCCGCGCCACCGCGGCGCGCGCGGAGAAGGTCTCGAACAGGCGAAGTTCGTACCCGTCGCCCACCGAGGCAGCCAACGCCCTCCGCTGTTCCGCGGTCAGCGGGGTGGTGCGCATCGGTCGCCGCTGGACGACCCGCTGTTCGATGAACGGGAAGAGCGGATCGACCACGAGCCCTTCCGCGCGGCGAACATGCAGTTCATACACCGGCTGGCGATCGTCGCCGTCCGGGCGCAGGACCCAGCTTGCATCGCAGCCATGGGCGCTGGCTGCGATGCGGAGGGTCTCGAGCAGAGCGCCGTGGGCGATATGGCTGGCATGGCCGGCGAAGTCATAGACGACCTCGTCGCGCGTGTCGAAACCGTGGATCCGGATGAGACCGTCCTCCGCGATTTCGAAGCGCCATGGCTGGGTGTTGTCCCCGCTGGGCGCCCAACGTCCCAGTTCGAGGATGCGGACCAAAGTGTCACGGTCGACCATGGAGCCCTCCCTTCTCTTTCATCTTCTGCAACTGCCGTCGAACGAACCACAAGGCGATGCGCTGGATCGGATTCCGATTGCCGCCCGGGCGCCAAGTCCGCGCGAGCCTGAGCCTGTAGGCATCGAACTGATAGCCCGATGGGGCCGAGCGCACGCCCCCGCGTCCGAGCAGGATCTTCAATGCCTCGGTCGCGGTCACGCCAGCACAGATCTGACACGCTGCGATCGTCGACGGGCCCCTCCTCTCGGCCAGGTTCACCTTGTCCGGATCTGCAAGGTAGCCGAGTTGCAGCATCGCTGGCGAGAGCCCCAGCAGGAAGCGCATCGCCATCTCCTCCTCATCGCAGCCCTCGAAGCGGAAGTACTCCTCGAAGGACATCCCGTCCGGCAGGAAGATCAGCACCGCCGCACCGATTCCCAGAGGCGCCGCCGTAACGGCGGGGATGCCGCGTCGGCGGCAGGCAGCGAATACGGCCCGCCGGATCTCGAACGCAAAGAAGTCGAGCGCATCGACGTACAGGTCGACGTCAGCCAGGAATTCATCCAGGTTCGCGTCGGACACGCCCTGCGGAAATACGCGCAGCTCGCATTCGGGATTGATGTCCCGAACCATTTCGGCGAGGACCTCGACCTTGGGCCGACCGAGCGACGAGACAAGCGCCCCGGCCTGACGGTTGAAATTGACGATGTCGAAGGTATCGAAGTCCGCAATGTTGAAAGCCCCGATCCCGAGCCGAGCGAGGGTGAGCAAGTGCCCACCGCCCACTCCGCCCATCCCGGCAATGGCGATGCGCTTGCGCCGGAGCGTGGCCTGCTCCGCCTCCGTGACCCAGCCGATGTTGCGAGAGAAGGCTGCATCGTATGCAAAATGGTCACCTTCCATGGACACGCCTCCTTCCTCGGTCTTGGCTTGAAAGATATGATAACAATCCCCACTCAGAGCACACATCGCAATGTGGCGCGCCTTCGTACGCAATTCCGCTCAGCAGGCCCGCATCGCCGCGCTCAACCTGACGCGCCATCGACGCCGGACCTTGCTGGCACTTGCCATCATCTGCGGCGGGGTTGTTGCCTACCTGCTTGCAGGGGGCTTCATCAACTGGGTGTTATGGGGAATGCGGGAAGGGGTGATCCAGTCCCAGCTGGGGCACGTGCAGATCGCTCGCCCAGGCTATTTCCGCGACGGCGCGAGCGACCCCTATCGCTACCTGCTCGGCAACGACCTGTCGGTCATCCAGGCCGAGCCCTCTTTCGAGATTCGCACCGTTGCCCCCCGGTTGGCTTTCACCGGACTGGTCAGCATCAATGACGCGACCATTTCGTTCATCGGCGAAGGCCTGGACCCGAAGGCCGAGATCCCGCTCAGTGGCGGCATCACCACGCTTGCAGGCAGCGAACTGTCTTCCGCCGGCCCGGACTCGGCCGTGCTCGGGGAGGGCCTGGCCGCGAACCTCGATGCTCACCCCGGAGACTCCGTGGTCCTGATGGTCACGACGGCCTCCGGTGGTGTCAATGCGGTGGAGCTGAAGGTGGCCGGCACTTTCGCGACCCCGGTCAAGGCGTACGACGACACGGCGATCCGCATCCCCATCGAGGCCGCACGTCGACTCATGCGGGTCGACGGAGCGACCAGCTGGGTGGTGCTGCTCGACGACACCGGGCACACCGATGCCGCCGTCGCTGCGTTGCGGGCAAGCCTGCCAGCCGATCAATACGAGATCGTTCCCTGGATCGAGCTCGCCGATTTCTACAACAAGACGGTCGAACTCTTCGGCACCCAGGTCAGCGCCGTGCTGTTGCTGATCGCCGTCATCGTCGTACTCAGCATTTCCAACACGCTCTCGATGGCGGTGATCGAACGCACCACGGAGATCGGAACTTCGATGGCGCTCGGCGTACGCAGGCTCGGCATCCTCAGCCTGTTCATCTGGGAAGGCGTGGTCCTGGGCCTGGTGGCCGGCATTCTGGGGGTCGGAATCGCGCTCGCGCTAGGCGAGATCATCTCGTTCATCGGGATCCCGATGCCGCCTCCGCCGGGCATGTCGCGCGGCTACACCGGGAGGATCGACATTTCCGCCGCGCTTGCCGTGCAGGGCTTCCTCCTCGCCTTCCTCACCACGGTGATCGCGAGCATTCTTCCGGCCTGGAAGGCGTCGCGCATGAACATCGTCGACGCCCTCCGCCACCAGGCCTGACGACCATGCTCATCAAGCTCGCCCTGCGCAACATCTTCCGCCAACGCATCCGCAGCGTGATCACCCTCATCGCCATCGTCTTCGGCGTGGTCGGGCTGATCCTTTCCGGCGGATTCGTGAAGGACATCTTCGTGCAGCTCGGCGAAGCGATCATTCAGTCCGAGACCGGGCACGTGCAGGTTTTCCGCGAGGGCTTCCGCGAGAAGGGCAGCCGCCAGCCCGACCGGTACCTGATCGACGGACCCGCCCCCGTCGCTGACCGCATCGCCAGCTCGCCTCAGGTGCGCGAGGTCGCCAGCCGCCTGAGCTTCTCGGGGCTGCTCAACAACGGCAAGCGCGACCTCGCGATCATCGGCGAGGGAATCGAACCGGAGAAGGAGGCCAGGCTGGGTGGCTTCCTGAAGATGCTCTCCGGAAGGGCTCTGAGCGATGCCGACGCCTTCGGGATGATCGTCGGCCAGGGCGTGGCGCAGTCGCTCGCGCTGAAGGTGGGCGATCAGGTGACCCTGCTCGTCAACACGGCGGGCGGTGCGCTCAACACCGTCGATGTCGAGGTCGTCGGCATCTTCCAGAGCTTCTCGCGCGACTTCGACGCACGAGCGGTGCGGATCCCGCTCGCCGCGGCGCAGGAACTCCTCGCGACCACGGGCGCGAACCAGCTCGTCGTGACCCTGCACCGTACGCAGGACACCGACGCTGCGCTCGCGACGATCCAGGCGCAGCTCGCCGGCAGCGGGCTCGAGGCCTACAGCTGGAAGCAGCTGTCGGACTTCTACGAAAAGACGCTGCAACTCTACGACCGCCAGTTCGGGGTGCTGCAGGTGATCATTCTCGTGATGGTCCTGCTCTCGGTGGCGAACACGGTGAACATGAGCGCCTTCGAGCGTCTGGGCGAATTCGGCACCCTGCAGGCCCTGGGCAACCGGCAACGTGACATATTCCGCCTGATCCTGCTGGAAAACACCTTCCTCGGCCTGATCGGTGGCACGCTTGGTGCGATCATTGGAATCGGGCTGGCGCTCGCGATCTCCGCGATCGGGATTCCGATGCCGCCACCACCGAGCGCCAACACCGGATACACCGCAATGATCCGCCTCGACGCCGCGAACGTGGCGACCGCCTTCCTGATCGGCGTCCTGGCGACCGCGCTGGCTGCGATCTTCCCGGCCCGGCGGGTTTCCAGGACGGAACTGGTCGAAGCGCTGCGTCAGCGAATCTGAACATCGAAAAGGCACACCACCATGCAGCTCATCGACCGCCTCAACCTCGGTGAGGGGTTCAGCAAATACTTCCGCATCGACGCAGCACTCGACGAGGACCTCAAGGACGAAGTCTTCCGCATCCGCCACAGCGTGTATTGCGAGGACCTGCAGTTCGAGAGCACGCGCCCGGACGGCCGGGAGATCGACCACTACGACGCGCACAGCGTCCATTGCCTGCTCAGGACCACAGCCGCTCCCTTCCGGCCGGTCGGATGCACACGGGTCGTCCTGACGGATCCGAGGGACCCGGCCGCCCCGCTACCCTTCGAGGTATCCTGCGCCTCGGCGCTGGATCGGTCGATCATCGATCCGGCACGGCTTCCGCGCGGCCGGATCGCGGAGATCTCCCGGCTGGCGGTGCACCGGGATTACCGTCGGCGCCGCGGCGAGGAGCACACGGCGGTGCATATCGACAGTTCGGATTTCGCCGAGGGGGAACGGCCGCGCTTTCCCTTCGTCCCGACGAGCCTGCTGCTGGGTGCCGTCGCGCTGGCCGATTGCTGCGGCATCGACACGGTGTTCGTGCTCACCGAGCCGCGCCTGGCTGCGCATTTCACCAAGCTCGGGGTCGAGGTCATCCAGGTGGGGCAGCCGATCGAGCACCGCGGACGGCGCATTCCCTCGGTGATGCACGTCGAGGAGATCATCCGCAACATGCGCCCCATCCTGCACCCCCTGTGGCAACTGGTACGAACGGAGATCGGGCGCGGATTCGACGAGGCCGGACGAGGCCAGGGCAGGCAGGGCTTGCCAGCCACGGATGCCGGCTAGCGGGTTCGCAAGCCCGCGACGGTGAACGAAGAGGGCGGCGGCCGCGGGAAAATCCCCCGTGGCCGCCGCCCTCTTCAGGCCTGCGGGCCGGAGACGGCCCGCAGGAACCCGGCAGCGTTCAGCTCTTCAGCGCCACCTTGATCTGCTCGAGCGTGCTCGGATCGTCGATCGTGGTCAGGTCGCCGGCGTCGCGCCCCTCGGCAAGCGCCTGGATCGAGCGCCGCAGCATCTTGCCCGAACGCGTCTTGGGCAGGCCGCCGATGAAGTGAACCCGGGCCGGACGCGCGATCGCGCCGAGGCTCTCGTCCACCTTCTTCATGACTTCCTTCTCGAGCACGGCGCGCTTTTCGGGCGTGTCGACGTCGGCGGCGTTCTTGACCACCGCGAAGGCCATCGGCATCTGGCCCTTGAGCTCGTCGGCCACGCCCACCACCGCCACCTCGGCGATCGCCGGGTGGGTCTGCACCGCTTCCTCGATCTCGCGGGTGCCGAGGCGGTGGCCGGCGACGTTGATGACGTCATCCATGCGGCCCAGGATGGTGTGGTAGCCCTTCTCGTCCTTGATGCCCCAGTCGGACGAGGAGTACACCACCGGCTCGGTAAACAGGCTGAAGTAGGTGCTGACGAAGCGTTCGTCCTGGCCCCACACGGTCGACAGGCAGCCTGGCGGCAGCGGCGGGACGATGCCGACGATGCCCTTCTCGTTTGCGCCGCACTCGGTGCCGTCCTCGCGGAAGATGCGCAGGTCGTAGCCATACACCGGGAAGGCGGGCGAGCCGAGCTTGATCGGGCTGTCCTCGACGCCGCGGCAGATGGCGAGCATCGGCCAGCCGGTCTCGGTCTGCCAGTAGTTGTCGATGACCGGGATGCCGAGCTCGCTCATGATCCACTGGTGCGAGGTCTCGTCGAGCGGCTCGCCGGCGAGGAAGAGGTGCTTGAGCGAGGACAGGTCGTACTTCTTGAGGAAGGCCGGGTCCTGCTTCTTGAGCACACGCACCGCGGTGGGCGCGGAGAACATCACCGTGACCTTGTACTTCTCGACGATCTGCCACCAGATGCCGGCATCGGGGCGCAGCGGCGTGCCCTCGTACATGATCGTGGCCATGCCGGCGAGCAGCGGGCCGTAGATGATGTAGCTATGGCCGACCACCCAGCCGATGTCCGAGGTCGAGAACATGGTCTCGCCCTCGCCGCCGGTGAAGATGTGCTTCATCGACGCAGCCAGCGCCACGGTGTAGCCGCCGGTGTCGCGCTGCACGCCCTTGGGCTTGCCGGTGGTGCCGGAGGTGTACAGGATGTAGCTCGGCTCGGACGATTCCAGCCATTCGACCGGGACCTTGGCGTCCATGTGTTTGGCGCGCAGCTCGGCGTAGTCGACGTCGCGGCCGGCCACCTTCGCGAAGCCCTTGTCGAGGCCGCGGTCGATGATCAGCACCTTGGCGGGCGGGAACTCGGCGAGCTTGCAGGCTTCGTCCACCAGGTGCTTGTAGGGCACCGGCTTGCCGTTGCGCATGCCTGCATCCGAGCTGACCATCAGCACCGGCTTGGCGTCGTCGATGCGGGTGGCGAGCGAACCGGCCGCGAAGCCGCCGAAAACCACCGAGTGGATCGCGCCGATGCGCGCGCAGGCCAGCATCGCGAACGCCGCCTCGGCGATCATCGGCATGTAGATCAGCACGCGGTCGCCGCGCTTGACGCCGAGCTCCTGGTAGATCGCCGCCATGCGCTCGACCTCGCGCTGCAGCTCGGCGAAGGAATACACCTTCTCCTCGTCCGTCTCGGTCGAGATGTACACCAGCGCCCGGTCGTTCGGGCGCGCGGCGGCGTGGCGATCGACGGCGTTGTAGCACAGGTTGGTCTCGCCACCCTTGAACCACTTGACGAACGGCGGGTTGGAGTAATCGCAGATCTGCTGCGCGGGCTTGCTCCAGTGCACGAGCTGCGCCTGCTCGGCCCAGAATCCGTCGCGGTCTTCGATGGAACGGCGGTGGAACTGTTGGTAATCGGTCATTGCATCCTCTCCCTTCTGCCTTCAATGATCGTGTTGTTGCACTCGACGTGATGCGGGCGACGCGGCGCCGGGACAGCGCAGCGAAGCCCGCGGACACACCCCTTGCGGACGGCACCGCTGGTGCGGCCGCCGTCCGCTCATCCGCCCCCGCCCTTGTCGTGGAACTCGCGGAGTCTTGCGAGCGGTAGTCCGGATTGAAGCCTTGATTCTAGCAACTCGAGCAGCGGCAGCAGCGCGCCGACGAGTTCGGGCAACTGCGCCTCCACCTCGTCACGCGCGCCGACGCGCAGCAGGCGCAGCGCGCCATCGACGCTGGGGACGCGCGCGAGCTCGCGCTCGATCGTCGCGGGGTCGACCTCCCCGCCTTCGGCGACGACGCGATTTCCGCCCGCCACGCTCGCCTGCGTCGCGCGTTCCCGGGCGAGCGCAAGCAGAGCACCGATCTCGTCGCGGCCATCGGTCACCGCGCTGGCGACGCCGACGCTCAGCGTCACACGGATGCGCTCGTCTCGGTAGGCCATGACCAGCTTCTCGACGCTGGCACGCAGGCGCAGCGCGAATGCGCAGGTCGACACCCGGTCGATGCCCGGCGAGAGCAGTGCGAAGCAGGACTGGCCGTGCTGCGACAGGGTGTCCTCCGCACGGATCCGCCCGCTCACGAGCTTGCCCAGCTTGCGCAGGATGAGCTGCACGACCTGCATGCCATGGCGCGTGGCAAGTTCGTCGAACTGGTCGACTTCGATCACCATCGCACCGATGTCGGCCTGGCGACGGCGCGCCTCGGCCACCGCCTGGGCGCCGTGATGCTGGAGGTAGGCCTCGGTCGCCAGCCCCGACTCGGGGTCGACCGGGCTCTGCCGCTCGAGCGCGGCGCGGCTGCGCTCGAGCTCGCCCTGCGCCTTCGACAGGCGCAGCAGTGAAATCAGCGTCGCGAGGAGCTCGACACCGCCGGCCCCCTTGGCGACGAAACCATTGGCGCCGAGCGCGAGCGCGCGTTCGCGCGCGGACTCGTCCTCGTCGCCGGAGATGATCACCACCGGCAGGTCGCGCACCCGCGGCAGCTTCGATGCACGCAGGCGCTCGAGCAGGCCGTAGCCATCGAGGCGGGGCATGCCGATGTCGGTGAGCACGATCTCGATCGCCGGATCGACCAGCAAGGCTTCCCAGGCGGCTTCGCCATCGGGCTCCTCGCGCGCCTCGAAGCGACCGCGGATGTGCTTGACGATGGAGGCGCGCACCATGCGCGAATCATCTACGACGAGGATGCGCGGCAGCCGGCCATCGGCATCGGTCGTCACCACATCCTGGTCCATGGTGGCGGCGGGCTCAGGCGCCGATGCGCACGACGGTACGGCCCTTGACGCGGCCGTGGATGAAGTCGTCGAAGGCACCCGGCAGCGCGTCGAATTCGATCGTGCGGGTGATCGCGGCGAGGTGGCGCGGCTTGAGGTCGGTGGCGAGGCGGTCCCACACCCGCTGCCGGGTCGGGAAGCCCATGTAGCCCGAATCCACCCCGAGCAGGCTCACCCCGCGCAGGATGAGCGGGAAAACGGTCGTATCGATGTTGAAGCTTGCCGCGTTGCCGATGCTCGCCACCGTACCGGCCTGCTTCATGGTCGCCAGCACCCAGTGCAGGATCTGCCCGCCGACGTTGTCCACCGCGCCGGCCCAGCGCGCCGCCTCGAGCGGTCGCACCTTGTCGAAGTCGATGGACGAGCGCAGCAGGATCTCGGCCGCGCCCAGCATCTTGAGATAGTCGGCCTCGACCTCCTTGCCGGTGAGCGCGACCACGTGGTAGCCGAGCTGCGCCAGCATGTCGATGGCGAGCGCGCCGACGCCGCCGGTGGCGCCGGTGACCACCACCGGCCCGTTGGCCGGGGCGAGGCCGTTGTCTTCCATGCGCACGATGCCGAGCGCGGCGGTGAAGCCGGCGGTGCCGAGCGCCATGGCCTCGAAGAGGTCGAGCCCGACCGGCAGCGGCACCACCCAGCCCGCCGGCACGCGCGCGTACTCGGCATAGCCGCCGTGGTGGGCGACACCGATGTCGAAGCTGGTGGCGATGACCTTGTCGCCTGGCTTGAAGCGCGCATCGGCGCTGTCGACCACCTCGCCGCACAGGTCGATGCCGCCGACACAGGGGAAGCGACGAATGATCTTGCCTGCGCCGGTCGCGGCGAGCGCATCCTTGTAGTTGATGCTGGAATAGTGGACGCGGATGGTCACCTCGCCCGCATCGAGCTGGTCGGCGCTCATCGTGCGCATGCCGCTGACCACCTTGCGGTTCTCGTCCTGGTCGATCACGAATGCCTTGAAGGGATTCATCCGGAAGTCTCCTGTCGGTGTGGCGGGCAAGCCTGCGGCCGCGCTGATTCATAATTATAGCCACAACTGCGCATTCGCCCGAACACGCCTCTCGCGGCTCAAGTTTCCACCGCTCCGGCCGTTACCCCGGACTGAATCCGTGCGTGGCAGAGACTCCACCCCACCCGCACCCGAGAACGCAACCATGCCCCTGCTCGCACTCCCGCTGCCCTCGTCCGAAGCCTATATCGACGCCTTCTCGCGGGCCGAGCTGCCGGTCTTGCGCCACACCGTGCGCGCCTTCGAGGAATTGCGCAGCGCGGAACATGCACCGGGCGCACGCGAGATCGCTGCGGTGGTGCTCGCCGACCCCCTGATGACCCTGCGCCTGCTGACGCATCTCGAGTCGAACCGGCGCGCCTCGCAGAACCACGACATCACCACCATCGAGCGCGCGGTGCTGATGCTCGGCGTGGAGCCGTTCTTCACCGCCTTCTCCGGCCTCGCCACGGTCGAGGACACCCTGGCAGCGTATCCGAAGGCTCTGGTCGTGGTGCTCAAGCTGATCGCGCGAGCGCGCCGCGCGGCGATGTTCGCGCGCGAGTTCGCGACCATGCGGCGCGATCACGACGTCCAGGAGATCACTGTCGCCACCCTGCTGCACGAGACTACCGAGATCGTCTGCGCGATTCACGCCCCGACCCTGACCCTGGATGCGATCGGACGCCGGCGGACCGAACCCGCCCGCCCGGCCGCAGCAGTGCAACGCGAGGTGTTCGGCGTCAGCGCAGCGGAGCTCCAGCACGCGCTGATCTCCGCCTGGAGGTTGCCCGGCCTGCTCGCCGGCCTGCTCGACAGCAGCCACGCCGACAACCCGCGGGTGCGCACGATCACGCTCGCCACCCGCTTCGCACGTCACCAGGCGCGCGGCTGGAGCAGCCCGGCCCTGGCGAGCGATCTCACCGAGCTCGAGGAGCTGCTGCACCAGCCCCGCGAGACCCTGCTCCAGCGCCTGGGGGTTCCCGCAGAGATCCGCGTCCACCTGCTGCCGGACGCACCAGAGGAGTGAGCGGGCGTCGGCCGGCCATGTGGCCGGGGCAGCCCGGCAACCCCTCACCCGCAGAGCAGGATGAGGTTGCTGAAGTCGAGCAGCAGCGCCGGCTGCTGGTAGGCGGCGAAGAGCAGGCCGAGCACGATCGCTGCCAGCACGACGAGCGCCAGCCGCAGCAGCCCCCGCCTCATCGCGCGGCCAGCCTTGCGAGCGGGGCCTCCCGCACCGGCAGCGAAAGCGCCGCCGCCATCACCGAGAGCGCGATCGACAGCCACCAGGCCATCTCGTACGAGCCGCTGAGATCGAAGATCCGCCCGCCCAGCCAGGCCCCCAGGAAGCCGCCGATCTGGTGGCCGAGGAAGACGATGCCGTACAGCATGCCGACGTAGCGCATCCCGAAGATGCAGCCCACCAGGCCGCTGGTGAGCGGCACCGTGCCCAGCCAGAGCAGGCCCATCACCGCGGCGAAGACGTAGAGCGTGAGCTGGCTGAGCGGAAACAGCATCAGCGCGAGGATGGCCACGATGCGCAGCGCGTAGATCCACGCCAGCAGCCACTTCTTGCTGTACAGGCCGCCCAGCCAGCCCGACAGGAAGGAGCCGAAGATGTTGAAGAGCCCGATCATCGCCACCGCGGTCATGCCGATGTTGGCCGACAGGCCCATGTCGACCACGTAGGCCGGCAGGTGCAGCATCACGAAGGCGGTCTGGAAACCGCACACGAAGAAGCTCCAGAACAGGAAATGGAAGCTCGGGGTGCGCATCGCCTCGGCGAGCGCCTGGCGCAGTGACTGCTCGACGCTGCCGCCGCGCTCGCTCGTGCCGGTGACCGCAGCGGCGAGCGGGATGATGAAGGCGATGCCCGCCGCCATCCACAGCAGCGCGTCCTGCCAGCCGAAGGCGGTGATCAGCCCCTGCCCCACGGGCAGCACGGCGAACTGGCCGAAGCTGCCCCCCGCCGAGGCGATGCCGAGCGCAAGGCTGCGCTTCTCCGGCGCGGCCATCCGCCCGATCACCCCCAGCACCACACTGAAGGTCGTGCCCGACAGCCCCATTCCGATCAGCAGGCCGGCACCGAAGTTGAGCCCGAGCGCGCTGTCGGCATAGGCCATGACCACCAGGCCGAGGATGTAGAGCAGCGCTCCGCCCACCAGGGTGCGGCCGGCGCCGTGGCGGTCGGCGAAGGCCCCGGCGAAGGGCTGGAATGCACCCCACAGCAGGTTCTGCAGCGCGATCGAGAAGGAAAACAGCTCGCGCGACCAGCCGTGGTCGAGCGTCATCGGCTGCAGGAACAGGCCGCCGGTGTGGCGCACGCCCATCGCCAGGGTGAGGATCAATGCGCCGCAGGCCATGACGACCGCGGGGCGGCGCAGGAAGGCAGGGAGGGAGGAAGACGGGAGGGACAAGATGGGGATTTCCGCTGCGAGGGAGGCGATTCGGCGCCACCGTGGCATGCGCAACACGTGGCGCGAGGGCGCGAGTATAAGATGCCCGCATTCGCAACGGAGACCCTGAAATGAGCATCGGCAGCGCAGTCCTCCTCGGCCTCGTCGTCCTCGCGCTGGTGTATGGCGTGGTGATCTACAACGGGCTGGTGCAACTCAAGCACAACCTCGCCAAGGCCTGGGCCAACATCGACGTGCTGCTGAAGCAACGTCACGACGAGCTGCCCAAGCTGGTCGAGGTGTGCCGCCAGTACAAGCAGTTCGAGCAGGACACGCTCGCACGCGTCACCGAGGCGCGCGCCCGCGTCGCCCAGGCGCGCGAGGCTCACGACGTCGCCGCGCTCGGTGCCGCAGAGAACCTTCTGCGCGCCGGGCTGGGGCAGATCTTCGCGGTCGCCGAGGCCTACCCCGAGCTGCGTGCGAACGAACACTTCATGCAGCTGCAGACACGCATCACCGCGCTCGAGAACGCGATCGCCGACCGCCGGGAGTGGTACAACGAGGCGGTCAACGTGCACAACGTACGCATCGAGCAGTTTCCCGACCTCCTGGTCGCGCGCCCGCTCGGCTACACCGAGCAGCCCCTGCTGCAGTTCAGTGTCGCCGAGAAGGCCGATGTGGACCTGAAGGCGCTGTTCAGCAACTGAGGGTTCGTGCAGGGCTCCTCGCAATCGAACCTCGGGGCGGACCGAGCCGGCACGTCGCGGGCAGCCGCGCAGATCAGCGATTGGCCGGCATCGCGCACCGATCCACTCGCCCCACGGGTGTTCGCATCACCAGGCATCCCATCATGCTCGTGCACCTTCGCCACCTGCGGGCGGACCTCGCGCTTCCGGCCATCCAGCTCGGTGCGATCGCGCTCGCGCTCCGCCTCGGCCCCGGACCGGGCAGCCTGGCCGCACTCGCCGTGCTGCTCGGCACCGGTCTCTTCGGCACCATGCGGGCGCTACGCCACGCCCGCCTGATCGCCGACACCCCTACCGCGCGCATCGCCTCGGCGGCACAGGGCTACACCGAGCTGCGCGGCCGTGGCGCTCCCCTCGACGGCACCCCGCTGCTGTCGCCGGTCAATGCGCTGCCGGTGCTGTGGTACCGCCTGCGCATCGAGCGCCGCCAGCGCGACGGGAAGTGGCAGGCGGTGAGCACCGACACCAGCGAGGCCTCCTTCCTGCTCGACGACGGCAGCGCGCGTTGCGTGGTCGACCCGGACGGCGCCGAGATGCTGGTGCGCCGACGCGACGTGTTCATCCGTGACGACTTGCGCTACACACAGTGGTCGTTGATCGAGCACGACCGGCTCTACCTGATCGGCGACTTCGCCACGCTCGGAAGCGCCGACGTGCGCACCGACACCGCAGCCGAGGTACGCGAGCTGCTCGCCGCCTGGAAAGCCGACCGCCCCGCCCTGCTGCAGCGCTTCGACCTCGACGGCGACGGCGAGATCGACCTGCGCGAATGGGAGCTCGCCCGCGCCCAGGCGCGTCGCGAGGTGCGCCAGCGCCAGACCGAGGCGCTCGCCGCGCCGGAGCTCCACGTGATGCGCCGACCGAGCGACCGACGGTTGTACCTGATCTCCGACCTCGACCCCGAGCGCATCGGCCGGCAGTTCCGCTGGATCGCCGCCTTCCACGCCACGGTTTTTCTCGGCGCGGCCGCGGCTACGGCGTGGTTCGGGCAGATCGGCGTGTTCTGACGCGGGATTCGCTCGGCGGTTGCCGGACCGCCCCGTTCGCGGCTGGCGCCGCTCCTGCATGAAAATCGAAGCCGCGCCGCTTCCTCGTTCGCGGCTGGCGCCGCTCCTGCATGAAAATCGAAACCTCGCCGCTTCCTCGTTCGCGGCTGGCGCCGCTCCTGCATGAAAATCGAAACCTCGCCGCTTCCTGTAGGAGCGCCGCAAGGCGCGAAGGTCGCTCAGCCCGCGGCGCGCGACTCGAGCTCTTCCCAGCGCAGCATCGCGGCCTCGATCTCGCCCTCGAGCGCCTCGAGCCGGGTCTTGATCTGCGCGACCTCCTGCGGGGCGCTCTGGTAAAGCGCCGGGTCGGACATGCGCGCATGCAGCGCGGTCTGCTCGTCCTCGAGCGCGGCGATGCGTTCGGGCAGCACCTCGAGTTCGCGCTTTTCATTGAAGGACAGCTTGGTCGGACGGCTCGCTGCCTTGGGCTCGGCGGCGCGCGCCTTGTCCGCGGGCGGGGCGCTGCGCTTCGCGCTCTCGCGTGCGGTCGTCTCGCGCGCGGCAGCTTCCTCGGCTCGGCGGGCCTGCACGCGCTGCCAGTCGCCGTAGCCGCCGGCGTACTCGCTCCAGCACCCGTCGCCCTCGGCGGCGATCACCTGCGTGACCACGTTGTCGAGGAAGGCGCGGTCGTGGCTGACCAGGAAGAGCGTGCCGTCGTAGCCGGCGAGCAGTTCCTCGAGCAGGTCCAGCGTCTCGATGTCGAGGTCGTTGGTGGGCTCGTCGAGCACCAGCACGTTGGCCGGACGCGCGAACAGGCGCGCCAGCAGCAGGCGGTTGCGCTCGCCGCCGGAGAGCGACTTGACCGGCGAGCGCGCACGCTGCGGCGCGAACAGGAAGTCGCCGAGGTAGCCGATGACGTGCTTCTTCTCGCCGCCGATCTCGACGAAATCCGAGCCCGGGCTGATGACCTCGGTGAGCGGCAGCTCGGGGTCGAGCTGGGCGCGCAGCTGGTCGAAGTAGGCCACCGTCTGCCGCGTGCCGCGGCGCACCGTGCCCTCGTCGGGTGCGACCTCGCCCAGGATGAGCTTCAACAGCGTGGTCTTGCCGGCGCCGTTGGGGCCGATGAAGCCGATGCGGTCTCCGCGCAGGATGCGGGTGGAGAAGTCGCGCACCACCACCTTGTCGCCGTAGCGCTTGGTGACGTGGGTGAGCTCGGCCACCATCTGCCCGCTCTTGTCGCCGGTGTCGACCGCCAGGCTGACGTCGCCGAGGCGGTCGCGGCGCGCGGCGCGCGCGTTGCGCAGCGCCTCGAGCCGGCGCACGCGGCCCTCGTTACGGGTGCGGCGGGCCTCGACACCCTTGCGGATCCACACCTCTTCCTGCGCGAGGAACTTGTCGAAGCGCGCGGCGGCCTTCTCCTCGGCCTCGAGTTCCTCGGCCTTGCGGCGCTGGTAGTCGGAGAAGCGCCCGGGATAGCTCGCCAGCTTGCCGCGATCCAGCTCGATGATGCGGGTGGCGACGTTGTCGAGGAAGACGCGGTCGTGGGTGATGACGACGACCGCGCCGCGGAAGTCGCGGATCAGCCCTTCCAGCCACAGGATGCCGTCGAGGTCGAGGTGGTTGGTGGGCTCGTCGAGCAGCAGCAGGTCGGGCTCGGCCACCAGCGCGCGCGCCAGCGCCACGCGCTTGACCCCGCCGCCCGAGAGGCTGGAAACCTTTGCCGCCGGGTCGAGTCCGAGCCGAGCGACGACCTGCTCCACGCGCTGGTTGAGTCGCCACGCACCGGCGGCCTCGACCCCATGCTGCAGGCTGTCGAGCCTGGCCAGCGCCTCGGGGCTGGCGTGCTCGGCGACCACCAGCATGGCGGCGTGATAGTCGACGAGCAGGCGGGCCGCGGCGCCCAGGCCGTCGGCGATGGTCTCGAAGACGTCGCGCTCGAGCTCGAAATCCGGCTCCTGCGGAACATAGGCGGTGACGATTTCGGCCTGCCGCCACACTGTGCCATCATCGAGCGCCGCCTGGCCGGCGAGCGCGCGCAGCAGGCTGGACTTGCCCGAGCCGTTGCGCCCGATGAGCGCGACACGCTCCCCGGCGTCGAGCTGGAAGCTCACGTGATCGAGCAGGTCGACGTGACCGAAGGCGAGGCAGGCGTTATCGACGGCGAAGAGCGGCATGTTTGCGGATGCGGCGCGCAGGCCGCGGGTCGGATCGGGGTGGCGATTTTAGCCCCGCGCTGGCGGCTCGGGCGGAATCCCGCATAATGCAGCGCACAAAATCGCTGCGCGGCGACCCGGATCGGCGCGCGACGGCTGCGCCGGACGCGGCCGCAAAGCGGATACGGAACACAGGAAACGAATGGAAAAACTGCTCGAACGCTTCGGCCAGGCCGACCAGGACCCGGTCCGCCTGTGGTCCGCGCTGGTCGATAAACTGCGCCCGACACGACCGACGGACGCCGGCAAGGCCACCGAGAACCTGCGCGAGCTCGGCAACCTGCTCGCGCGCCGGCCCGACCTGCTGGCGAACCTGCGCAAGGCGGTCCTCGAGCTGTTCGCCGGGCGCAAGCAGGTGACGATGTATGTCTCCTCCGGCCTGCTGCCCTCGACCGGCTTCTTCTCCGAAACCTCGCGCCGCTTCGGCAGCCGCATGCTGCCCGAGCTGCTCGACACCACCCACCTAAAGGACCTGATCTCGGCCGTCTTCCACCGCGTGGATGACGAGGCCTGGGTGCGCGCCATCCCGGACGAGGAATGGCAGGACTTCCTGCGTCTGCTGGTGGGCCACCAGACGCCGATGTTCGAGGAAGACGCCAGCCCGCTGCCGAGCGCGGTGGGCGAGATCCTCGAATCGCTGCGCGTGCTGTCCTTCCACGTCTCGGCGATCGGGCTCGACCGCGAGCTGGTGCGCATCGACCCCCACCTCGAGGAACACGAATCCCCCTTCCTTGCGCAGAACGCCGAGCTGCTCGCCTACATCGGCCACTACAAGGAGTGGTGGACCACCCCGGGCGCACTGATCGCCGACGACAAGCACCTGACCGTGATGCTGCACCAGTGCGACGAGGTGCTGCAGCGGGTGCGCAAGCGCGCGATGCGGGTAGGCACGAGCCTGACGCTGACCTTCAAGCTCGAGCGCCTGCGCCAGCACCTCGAGCGCATCCACGACCTGATCGCCCTGCTCGGCGAGCTGCGCACCCGGCGCGTGGTCGAGGACGCCGCGCCGCGCATCGTTCGCCTGTTCAAGACCCTGGTGCGCGCCGAGTGCCGCAAGAACATCCTCGCCGACTACTGGGGCCAGAACGTCGAGCTGCTGTCGCTGCGCATGACCGAGAGCGCGAGCCGCACCGGGGAGCACTACATCACCAGCTCGCGCAGCGAATACTTCGGCCTGTTCGCATCGGCCGCGCTCGGCGGGCTGATCATTGCCTTCATGGCCGCGAACAAGATCGTGCTGGGCAGCCAGGGCATGGCGCCGCTCAACGAGTTGCTGTCCTTCTGCCTCAACTACGGCCTCGGCTTCATGCTGATCCACATGCTCGGCGGCACGGTCGCGACCAAGCAGCCGGCAATGACCGCGAATGCGATCGCCGCCTCGATCGGCGAGGCGAAGGGCAAGACGCGCGACCTGGAGGCGCTCGCCGACCTGATCGTGCGCACGGTCCGCAGCCAGATCGGCGCCATCCTGGGCAACATCGGGGTGGCGATCCCGGTGGCGATCGGCGTGGGCATGCTGATCCACCTCGGCACCGGCAGCCACTTCATCAGCCCGGAGAAGGCGCACACGCTGCTCGACGAAATCCATCCGCTCGGTGGCGCGCTGTTCTTCGCCGCAATCGCGGGCGTCTGCCTGTTCATGTCGGGGCTGATCGCGGCCTATTACGACAACCTCTCGGCCTACAACCGGGTGCCGCAGCGGCTGACGCAGCTACGCGGCCTGCGTCGCCTGCTCGGCGAGCGCCGGCTGCACAAGCTGGCGGACTACGTCGAGCAGAACATCGGGGCGCTGGTCGGCAACTTCTTCTTCGGCTTCCTGCTCGGCGGCGCCACCGGGCTGGGTGTGCTGTTCGGCCTGCCGATCGACATCCGCCACATCGCCTTCTCGTCGGCCTACCTCGGCTACGCCTCGGCGGCCCTGGACTTCTCGATCCCGCTGACCACGGCGGCCGTCGCCTTCGCCGGCGTGCTGCTGATCGGCCTCACCAACCTGACGGTGAGCTTCGCACTGACGCTGAGCGTGGCGATGCGCGCGCGCCGCATCACCTTCGCCCAGAGCCGATCGCTCGGCGGCCTGCTGCTGCGCCGCCTGCTGCGAACGCCGCACGCCTTCCTGTTCCCGCCGCGCGCAGACGAAGCCGCGCTTGGTCCGACGCCGCCGAACGGCTAGAATGCGGGCCCCGAGTCCTCGTCATAGTTCAATGGATAGAACGGGCGCCTCCTAAGCGCCAGATCCAGGTTCGATTCCTGGTGACGGGACCAATTCTCATCGCGCTCACGCGCCGTCGCCCGATGCCCCGCTACTCCCAGGTGCTGTTCGATCTCGACGGCACCCTGATCGACTCCGCGCCCGCGATCCTCGCGAGCTATCGCGACGCTTTTTCCAGCACCGGGCACAAGCCGGTGATCGCGATCGACGAGGGCATCGTCGGCCCGCCGCTGCTCGAGACCCTGCGCATGCTCGCCGGCACCCACGATACCGCGGTGATCGACACACTCGCGGCCGGCTTCAAGGCGAGCTACGACAGCAGCGGCTACCGTCGGACCGCAGCCTACGCCGGGGTCGACGCGATGCTGCGCCGGCTCGGTGCGGCCGGCTGCACGCTGTCGATCGCGACCAACAAGCGCCTGCTGCCGACGCGGCTGATCCTCGACCACCTGGGTTGGAGCAGCCATTTTGCTGCGGTGTATGCGCTCGACCTGTTCGAGCCGCGTCTGCCCGACAAGGCTGCGATGATCGCGCGCCTGATGCAGGACCACGGCATCGCCCATGCCGACGCGGTCTACGTCGGCGATCGTGGCGAGGATGGCGAATCCGCCGATGCCAACCACCTGCCCTTCATCGCCGCGACCTGGGGCTACGGGAGCCTGGACGCAGGGGAGATGGCGCCGCACTGGCGCGCGGCGGCGAGTCCCGAAGCGCTCGCCGACGAGATCCTCGGCGACGCCCGCCCCCAGACCGTGCAGGGGGTCTAGCGCCGACCGGCGATCAGGCGCTGCAGATACTCGACCGGAATCGCATAGCTGATGCCGGACGGATCGGAGAGCACCTTCTCCTTCGTCGACTTCACGAAAACCATGTTGAGCACGCCGATCACCTCGCCGCTGGCCGGATCATAGAGCGGACTGCCGCTGTTGCCCGGGTAGGCGGTGGCGTCGAGTTGGTAGACGCGGAAGGGATCGGTGGACAGGCGCCGGATCAGCGCCGGGTTGAGGTCGCGAGAATTGGCCTGCGGGATCGCGATCGGGGTGATCGCGGAGACGATGCCGCGGTGCGTGACCGGGGTCATGCCGAGCACGGCACCGATCGGAAAGCCGGTGAAGGCCACCTCCTGCCCCTCGACCACCCCGCGGCCGGCAGCGAGCCGCAAGGCAGGGAGCGGCGGCCCGCTCTCCAGACGCAGCAGCGCGAGATCCTGCCCACGCTCCGTGGCGACCACGCGAACCGGCCGCACCGCCCCGGTGAGATCATCCCCGGGCAGCACGATCACGAGCCCCTCCATCCTGGCGCCGTCGACTTCTTCGGGCAGCACATGCGCGTTGGTGGCGACCAGCATCCCGTCATCGATGGCGAAGCCGGTGCCACGGAAGACGAAGGCGGGGCTGCGCGTGCGCTGGTAGGTGCCTACAGCGACCACGGAGGGCTTGACCCGGGCGAGCGTGGACACCAGATCGGCGCGTGCGACCGGAGCGATCCCAAGAACGACGGGAAGAGCCAGCGCGCAGGCCAGCAGGCGACGCCGAGCACGCATCGTCGGGCCGGGGTTCATGATTCGTGTTCCTCCTCGAGGGCCAGGCGCAGCTTGCGCAGCATCGGGCTGGGAGCGACGACGCGGCTATCGTAGGGATGTCGTTCCTGGCCCACGTGACGCAGGATCCGCTCGACGTAGGCACGGGTCTCGCGATAGGGCGGAACGCCCCGATAGCGGTCCACCGCACCCTCGCCCGCGTTGTAGCCGGCGGCCGCGAGGGCGATGTCACCCTCGAAATAGGCCAGCAACCAGCGCAGGTAGGCCAGGCCTCCACGGATGTTCTGCTCGGGATCGTAGGGCTTGCCCACGTTGAAGCGCTCTGCCGTGGCGGGAATCAACTGCATGACGCCCATCGCATTCTTGGGGGAGAGCGCCTGCGGGTTGAGCGCCGACTCGGTCAGCCCGATGGCCAGCGCAAACTCCGGGCGGATGCCGAAATTGGGCGCGAGTTCGGCGAGCATGCGCGCGACGGCCTGGCGTGCAGCCGGCAAGCGCGCGATCAGCGCTTCGACCGGCCAGCGCTGCACGATCTGGCTGGATGGAGTGTGCAGGCATTCAGGCACCGCACCGGTGTATTCGCCGGTGTAGCGGAGCATGCGCGCCGCGTGTTCGTCGCCCTTGGCTGCCGCCATGGCGAAGAGCGTGCCGGCAAAATCGTCATTGCGTTCCACTCCACGCCCGTTCGCATACATCCAGCCGAGCGCATACATGCCCTCGGTGTCGCCGAGACGGGCGGACTCGCAATACAGGAGGGCGGCATAAGCCTGGTCGCGCGGCACGCCCTCGCCGTGCTCATAGGCCAGTGCCTCGGTGGCGAGATAGCGCGCCTGCTCGGCGAACGCACGCGCGAAAGCGCCCTCTCCGGCGGAAGCGGGAGCGCTCCATGCGAGCGCAAGCACCAGCCCCAACGCCTTCGGAAGGCGCCGGAACCGTGGCCTCGGGGCACCTTCGCGGGAATTGCCGCACCTTGTCGTGTTCATGCTTATTTATCGCACACGCTGCACACGATCGCCACCTCGGCACCCGGGCTCAGAGACCCGCTTGCAGCGCGCGCGCCTCCTGATGAATCGGGGTACCGTCCTGCAGGCGCGGAAGCAGCGCGTCGAGCTGGGCGCGGGCCTCGTCCTTGCGTCCGGCCTTCACCAGCGCCTTCGCAAGGTTGAGTTGAAGGGGCAGCAGGTCGGGACCGATCGAGACCGCGCGTCGCAGGTTTGCGAGGCCTTCTTCAACCTCGCCTCTGGCCACCTGGATGGTGCCCACGGTATCGATGATCGCCGGGTTGTCGGGTGCAAGCATCAATGCCTGCTGGGCGTACATCAGCGCCTTCGGATGCTTGACCTCGTTGGCAGCCCAGGCCAGGTTGTTGAGGATGATGGGGTTCTGCGGCGCCATCTCGGACATGCGCGTGAAGATCCCGACCGCATCGGCGTGGCGGCCTTCGCTCAACGCCAGTTCGCCCAGATGGGCGCGCAGCACGAGATCCGTCGGATTGTCCTTGAGCCACCCTTGCGCCATCCGGCTTGCATCGGCCTTGCGGTCGGCACGGATGAGGGCCGAATGCAGGCGCACCGCCGCCGATCCGCCGCCCTTTCGCTCGAGTGCCTTGCGGTATGCCTCCGCAGCATCGGGCCACTGACCGCTCACCGCGTGCACGTCCCCCTCGAGCAGGTAGCCCGCGGGCAGGTCGGGCTTGCGCGACTGCGCCTCGCGGGCAAGACGCAAGGCCCCCTGCTGGTCCTTGCGCTGAAGAGCCAAGGCCATCATGCGCTGACGGACATCCATTGAATCGGGGGCGATGGCCAGGGCCTTGCGCAAGGCCTGCTCCGCCGCCTGAGCATCCATCAGCGCACCGTGCATCTCCGCGAGCGCGACCAGAGGAAGGGGCGACTCGGGCAACAAGCCGACCAGACGATTGAGCGCAGAAATCGCCTGCTGACTATCCCCTGCAGCGAACTGCACGCGCGCCAGCGCCTCGATCACGCGCGGGTCGTTCGGGTGTGCGGACGCGAGTTTCTGCGCCATCCGCAACGCCTCCGCAGATTGCCCCTCCGACAGATGGTGCTGGATGATCGCCAGCCCCACGACCGGGGCGCCGGGCGAGACCGCTTCGGCACGCTCCAGCGTCCCCAGAACCTCGATCGGCGCCGCTCCTGTGAGACGCTGCATGTCGGCGAGCGTCAGCAAGGCCTCGACGCTCTTCGGATCACGATCCACCACGGCCTTGATCCGCCCGATCGCCACGTCGGGACGACGCTCGGCAAGATCGAGCCGGGCCAGATTGACTGCCGCCGCCATGTAGGTCGGCTGCCTGGCGAGAGCCTTTTCGAATGCGGCCCGCGCGGCGGCGATATCGCGCGTAGCCAGCATCAAGCCCCCGCGCAGGTTGTGCACAAGCGCGTTGTCCGGCTGCTTGCGCTCGAGTTCGGCCTGCGCGGCAAGCGCCTTGTCCGCTTCGCCCCGGCGCAGGTGACCCACGACGAGGGCGAGATCCGCCTGGATGGCATCCTCGTCCATCCTGGAGGCACGCTCGAGCTCGGCAAAGGCAGCGTCGGCGTCCCCGCCGGCCATGCGTGCGACGCCGAGTCGCGTGCGCGCGCGTGCATCCTCGGGCGCCGCCGTTGCAGCCAGTTCGAAGTAATTCTCGGCGCGCTCGAAGTCCCCGTTCGCGATGAACACCTGTCCGGCCAGACCGAGCAGGCGCGCGCTCGGCTGCGGCATCTGCAGGATGGGCTGGATGAGCTCGAGCGCCCGCCTCGCTTCACCTGTCGCAAGATGCGAAGCCACGAGCGCCTGGCGCGCGACCAGATTGCCCGGTGCGGACTGAAGCACGCGATCGAGATGGGCGCGCCCGATCGCATGATCATTGAGGCGAAGTTGCACGACGCCGACGAGCAACTCGGCGGCGAGGAGACCCGGCGCCTCCTTGAGCACCTGCATCAGCGCGTCGCGCGCCTCCGCGAGCCGATTCTCCCGATAATCCCGCAGCGCCACCAGGTAACGCGTGAACGGATGCTTGCCCACTGCCGACTTCATCGCATCGAGTGCGGCGTCGGCCTCGGCAACGGCATTCTGGCGGAGCAACAGAGTGACGAGCGCGTAGTGGCTGGCGACCGTGCCTGGCTGCAGCCGCACGGCCTCGCGCAACGCTGCGATCGCCCCCGGCAGGTCGCCACGCCCGGCAAGCAGATCGGCGAGCAGCGCGTGCGCTTCTGCGATCTGCGGAGCACGGGCGATCACCTGCCGCACGGCCTCCTCCGCTGCCTGCAGGTCGCCCTTGATCGCGGCAGTCCGCGCGAAACCGATCCGCGCCCCGTGCTCCTCGGCGTTGGCCTCGAGCGCCTCAAGATAGGCCGACTGCGCCTTGTCGACGTCCCTGCGCGCCAGATGCGCATCGCCCAATGCCGTGTGGACGATGGCGACGGTCGCCGGCTCGCTCACCCGCGGATCGCCGAACTCTGCGAGGACCCTGTCGAACTGACCGGCGCGCACCAGCGCCGGGGCGAGCTCGGCGGCAACCGTGTCGCGGGCATACCCGAGCTCCATCGCGCGCTCGAGTTCCTTTACCGCTCCGGTGACATTGCCTTGACGAAGGTTGATCCGGCCAAGGAGAAAACGGGCCTCGGCGATGTTTGCGTCTTCCTGGAGGGCATTCTTCAGCTGGATGCTGGCGGCATCGAAGTCCTGCTTCGCGATGTAGGACTTCGCCGAGGCGAGCATCTGCTCGGGCGTCTCACCGCAGCCAACCAGAACGAGGGCCGAAAGCGCGGCCGCAGCGATCCCCCGGATGGGACCGGACCAGCGCGCGTGATGGCGATCGATGCGATTTTCGCTCACGAACCATTCTCCTTCTTGAGGCCGAAACGACCGAGCAGATCATACAGGGAGGGCCTGCTGACACCGAGGATCTCGGCGGCACGGGCAATGTTGCCGTTGGTGCGGGCGATGACCTTGAGCACGGCGGCGCGCTCGGCCTCCTCCCGAACCTGGCGGAGGTTGAAGATCGACAGATCCTCGTCTCCGACCGCCAAGCCGAGATCCTCGGCCGAGATGCACTCGCCGTCAGCCATGATCACCGCGCGCTTGATGCAATTCTCGAGCTCGCGCACGTTACCCGGCCAGCGATGAGCCTCGATGGCGGACAGCGCATCGTCGGCGAGCATCGGCGTGCGGCGCCCGTTCTCCTTCGCAAAGCGCTGTGCGAAGGCATGCGCGAGGTAGGTCGCATCCCCCTCGCGTTCGCGCAAGGGCGGAATCTCGATGACGATCTCGGCCAGCCGGTAGTAAAGGTCTTCACGAAAGACACCGGCCTGGATCTGTGCCTTGAGATCACGATGAGTCGCGCAGACGATGCGCACATCGACCGGAATCTCCTCGCGCCCGCCGATACGCTCGATCGAGCGCTCCTGCAGGAAGCGGAGCAGCTTGGCCTGCAGTGCCAGCGGAAGGTCGCCGATCTCGTCGAGGAAGAGCGTTCCCCCGCTGGCAGTCTCGATCTTGCCCAGGGTCTGCCTCACCGCGCCGGTGAAGGCGCCCTTCTCGTAGCCGAAAAGCTCGCTCTCGAGCAGGGCGTCGGGAATCGCGGCGCAGTTGATCGCCACGAAGCGCTCGCGGGCGCGCGACGACAGCATGTGCAGACCACGCGCCAGAATCTCCTTGCCGGTGCCGCTCTCGCCGAGCAGCGCGACCGTGGCCGATGCCGAAGCGAGCTTCTCGATCGTGCGGCAGATCTTGAGCATGCCGGGGTCCCGGGTGAGCAGCCCCGACATCGGGCTCCCCTCGAGGGCTGCGAGCCGGGCATTCTCCATCTGCAGGTCGTGCATGCGGAAGGCACGTTCGATGGTGAGGTTGAGCAGTTCGGGCTCGAAGGGCTTGGCGAAGAAGTCGTACGCCCCCAGTCCAACCGCCTTGACCGCGTTCTCGCGGTCGTGCTGGCCGGTAAGGACGATCACCTTGGTCTCGGGTGCCAGGGTCAGGATCTCGCGCAGCAGCTTGAAGCCCTCGCTCACGTCGTCGGGCGCCGGGGGCAGGCCGAGGTCCATCGTGACCACCGCCGGCTCATGCTTGCGCAACTGCGCGATCGCGCTCTCGCGGTCGCTCGCAGCAACGGTCTCGCAGGCGTCGAATGCCCAGCGCATCTGCTTTTGCAGCGCGGGATCGTCCTCGACGATCAGGAGGGTGCGCCGCTTGTCTTGCGTAGAATTCACTGTCTATGTGCCCATCGCGGTAGGTTGCCCGTCCTCGCGCCGGATGCGGGGGAGTTCGATCGTGACGCGGGTTCCGCGTCCGAGCTCGCTGTCGTAGCGCAGCGCGCCGCCGATCTCTTCGAGATACTGCCGGGTCTCGTAAACACCAATCCCCATCCCGCTCGACTTGGTGGTCTGGAAGGGGCGCGAGAGTCGTTCGCGGACGAACTCTGGGCTCATCCCGCAACCGTTATCCTCTACGACCACGTGTGCCCGCCCGTCCGTTCCGGCTGCGAGAGTCAGAAGCACCTTACCATCCTGTGTCGTGGCATCCAGTGCATTTTGCACGACATGACCGATGATTCTCTCGAGCCGCTGCGGATGGGCGCTGACCTCGACCGGCCCTGCATTCCCCAGGGCGAGTTCGAGCTCCGGCAACTGGCCATGCTTGGACTCGCAGACCGAGCGCAGCAGGGGCTGCAGGTCCACCGCCCTCGGCGGATCGATCGAGCGCTTCTCCTGCAGTTGCGTCATCAGCCCGCGCATGCGCGCCTCGACGTTCGCGACCGTGTCCAGCATGTCCTGCTGGAACTCCGGATTGTCGCGGTGTCGCTGTGCGTTCTTGAGCATCAGCGAGAGCTGGGCGACGAGGTTCTTGAGGTCGTGCACCACGAAGGCGGACATGCGGTTGAAGGAGTCGAACTTGCGCGCTTCCAGCAGCGCCTCCGCCGCGAGCATGCGATCCAGATAACCGGCAGCCTGGCGCTGAGCCGTCTTGAGGAGATCGAGCACTTCCCAGTCGATGTCGAACGGAGTTCGTGGCGAGCCGAGCACGACAAAGCCGATCAGACGCTCGGCGGTCTGCAGCGGGATGACCAACCACGCTTCGTCGAGCCGCGACAGCCAGTCGGGCAGCACGAGCCCTTCGTAGCGTCCGGGTTGCACACGGTATTCCTCCAGATTGATGACCCAGCCGCTGCGTGCGAGAAAATCGCACAGCGGCGAATCCAGCGCCTCGACCACGTCGAGCGGAGGCTGGTTGAAGCGCGAGTGCGGCCTGCACTTTCCGTACGCATCGGCAAGCCACAGCGAACCGCCGGGACTCTCGACGAGGTCGGACAGCGCCTTGATCACCGATTGGCCGAGGTCCAGGCTGCGGTCAACCGTAGACAGAGCCTGGGTGAAGCGCAGCCATTCGCTCCGATAGTCGTACCGGTATGGAAACAGGTGCTTGCTGATGAACACGCGCAGGCGGGCCCGGACCGCGCCCGAGAACAACAGCGCGCCAAGAAACACCAGGCCGGCGAAGAGCAACGCCATCTGCAGCGCGCGCCCCCAGTCGCCGCCGAAGAAACGCACGTAATAGGCCGCGCCGGCAATCACGAGTAGGTACAGGCCTGCCCCGGCGAGCGCGGTCGAATGAAAGACGATCTCCCGCGAGACGGACATCCGCAGCGTCCACGAGGGGCTGCGCGTGCCAGCAATGGCGATCAGGGGGATCAGCAGGGCATGGGCGATGCCACGCGCCGCCCACACATCCGCATCGATCCGCGAGAAGAGCAAGGCGTCGGCAAAGAGGTAAAGCTCGAAGATGTAGCCCGCCGCCAGCGCCAGGCAAAGCGGCTTCAGGCCCCAGCGCGAGGCCGAAGGCATGCCGCGGTAGAGTTGTTCGACGAGCATGAGCCCGACGATGGCGTGTGCCAGCCACGCAACGATGGCCGGAACGATCGGCAGCAGCGGCACGATCCCCGCCGCCTCGAGGGCCAGCGCGAGGATCTGCACCATCACCACCGCGAGCGCCGCGTACGCGGGCCAGCGCATCCACCGCCCCCACAGGGGCCGTGAAAGCACGATCAGGAACACGTACCAGGCGCCCCCCCTGAGCACGTCGAGGGCGATGGCGATGGTGCCGGCAAACGGCATCCCGCCTTGGGCCTCGAGTGCGGAAAAACCCGCCCACAGGCCGGAAATGGCGACCGCAGCGAACAGGGCCCCGCCCGGCAGAGCACCACGCCACGCGAGAAAGATGTACAGCGCGAAGAAGAGGAAGGCTACGGCCGCAACCCCATAACTCCAGATCGCAACCTCAACCACACCAATCTCCCCGAATTCCTGTTAGCACGAAACGCACAGCCCCCTTCCGAGCAGGACCACGGCCGCACCCGGCCGTTCAGTGCGCCCCTTCACCGGTCAGGACGACCCTTACGGTCTCGAACAGCACGAGGGTATCGAGGATCAACGAGTGGTTCTTCACGTAATAGAGATCGTACTGAAGCTTCTCCGCAGCATCATCGACCGAGGCACCGTACTGGTAGCGAACCTGCGCCCATCCTGTCACACCGGGTTTGACGCAATGCCGCACGGCATAGAACGGAATCTGCTGGGTGAGCTGATCCACGAAGTACGGGCGCTCGGGTCGCGGACCGACCAGGCTCATGTCGCCAGTGAGCACGTTGAACAATTGCGGAAGCTCGTCGATGCGCAGCTTGCGGATGAAACGCCCGACGCGCGTAACCCGATCGTCGTTCGAGGTCGCCCACCTCGGCTTGCCATCCTTCTCCGCGTCACGCCGCATGCTGCGGAACTTGATCACCCGGAAAGGCCGCCCGCCCCGTCCCACGCGCTCCTGCGAGTAAAAGATCGGCGCCCCGTCCTCGAGCAGGATCAGCACTGCCGTCAACAACATCACGGGCATGGCCAAGAGAAGGAGCGCAGTACCTACGAGCAGATCGAAACAACGCTTGACGAAGGTCCGCGTCCAGCCCTGGCGAAAACCGTCACCGTAGATCAACCAGCTGGCCCGCAGGGAATCCAGCCTGACCTGCCCCTGCACCCGCTCGAAGAAGGTGGACAAGTCCAGAATGCGCGTACCGAGCAGCTTGCAGTCAAGCAGCTCACGCAAGGAAAGCACTCCGCCACGGCGTTCGCGCACCGCCACGATGACCTCGTCGACCCTCAGGTTGCGCACCACATCGAGCAGACTTCCCGGCGGCAGCACCGCGCCCTGCTCCACCTCGATGCGTTCGTTTCCGCCGACCGGGAGGAAGCCGACGACCTCGACGCTCCGCTGCAAAGGCCGAACCAGATCCTGATGAACCATGCGCGCATCGAGGCCGGTGCCAACGATCAGTACGCGCGGCACGAAAAGAGCCGAGGCCTGGCGCTGATTGACCAAGCCACGGACCAGCAGGAGGAAACAAAGCAGCAGCAGGACACTGAGCTGCAGCGAATGAGGAGCGATCTCCGACCAGGGAAGAAGACCGAAAACCACGTAAGCGACCGGAACGCTCACCGTCAGCGACAGTGCGACCCGCGCAAAAGTCTGGCGATGCGACCGCTGATACACCGGCCGATACAAGCCCATCGCCGCGTTGAGAGCGATCATGCTCGCCGCAAAGGTCAGTGCCGACGGGATGCAGACTGCCCAATCGACCGCGCTCGTCGGCGTCACCAGCACGGCGACCGCAGCGAGGACGACGGCAAACAAGGTGACGGCGTCGAACAACACCTGCTGCAAGGTATGCGTCGGAAGATAGTGGCTGAACACCTTCAGCATCGGGAGGCCTCTGCATCTATTTGGAGGGATGGGAGCTCTCGGGTGCCAGGAAAACGTAGCGGCGGGGCAACCGAACTCTTCGTCATGGACCAGCTTAGACAATCACCAGCCAGACACCCGTGACACACATCACGCGACAGGCCGACCACACGCCCGACTTGACGCACGCCGAGCAAAATCACACGAGGCATTACGGTCAGGGGGCCCCAAATGCCGCAGCGCAGCATCCAGAGTTGATTTTAGCATGTGAAGGTTGTAGCGTCGGTTCGTTACCCGAGCACAGTCTCATACAAGGAGAAGCACATGACTCAACCTCAACGCGATTTCAGTGAAGTCTACGGCCTCAATTTCGAGGATCTCCACGTCGGCCGTACGGCATCGGTGTCACGCACGGTGAGCGAGGCGGATATCCTCATGTTCGCCGGCGTATCCGGCGACACCAACCCGGTGCACCTCGACGAAGAGTTCGCCTCGAGCACGATGTTCGGCGGCCGGATTGCGCACGGCATGCTCTCCGCCGGCTTGATCTCGGCCGTGTTCGGCACCCGCCTGCCGGGCCCCGGGTGCATCTATCTGTCCCAGAACCTCAAGTTCAAGGCACCGGTGAAGATCGGCGACACGGTCGTCGCACGCGTCACCGTAAAGGAGTTGAAGGCCGAAAAGCGTCGCGCGCTGTTCTCGACCGTGTGCACGGTGGGCGACAAGGTCGTCATGGATGGCGAAGCCGAAATCCTCGTTCCGGCGCGAGCTTGACCGACGGTCCCAAGCGTCCCCTGCTTCCCGCCCCCTGAAGGCGTCGGGCCGGTCCAGCCGGGTGATCGGCTGGAGGGCTCGGTGGAAGGCGCGGGCGAGCTCGAGTTCGAGATCGGCGAAGCGGAATAGGTCGCGGAGGAAGGCAGGCTCCTGCCCCCCCGGCTGCGAAGTCTCCTTTTCAGCAGCGGGGGGGGCCGAGCGGGAGAGGCTCGGGTGTGGGCCCGTCGCCGTAGTGTTCGCGTGGACGGTCCAACGCCCCAGGCACGTGAAGTGCGTGGGGCGTTGTATTGTGGGTTAGTCTGACGATGACCTACTTTCACGAGGGCGGACCTCACTATCATCGGCGCATGTGCGTTTCACGGA
>Ga0268298_10001236_pt1 | contig 30570 bp, 23 predicted proteins | sample WWTPWeurt_MetaG_FD_194462 | JGI IMG/M metagenome (GOLD analysis project Ga0268298, IMG submission 194462) | Activated sludge microbial communities from WWTP in Nijmegen, Gelderland, Netherland - WWTP Weurt | ecosystem: Engineered > WWTP > Aerobic digester > Activated sludge | place... | reverse complement strand
CTTAAAAAATTATGACGATGCTCTTTACGATTTCAAAAAAAGCATAAGTTTTGATCCTATGAATTCTTCCTCCTGGTATGGAGTTGGCCGATGTCATATGGTGAAAAAAAATTATAAAGCAGGTATTGAAGCGCTTGAAGAGACAACCAAACAATCCATCGCTCTTCAACCCATTTACTGGGCTGCCAGAAGAGTGAAGGCTTTGGCACATCTTGAATTAAAAGAATTTGACAAAGCTATATTTGAGTATAAGCTTTTTACATCCAGACAATTTGTCAAGGAAGACCCCAATTTTAAACATTTGGCTATGGCTTGGTTTAATTTTGGTAAAGCCTATTTCGCGTTAGGCCAAATTGATTTGGCTTTAGAGGCTTTTGACAAAAGTGTAAGTCTGGAAGGTTCAGACAACAAATTATTTAAAGGGGAGATGCTTATGCATCGTGGACTTGCCCGTAAAGCTGCAGGAAAATCAGATTTTATTCTTGACCTTAGAAAAGCATCTGAGTTAGGACACGAACCTGCCACAAAACTTTTAACCGAAATGCACTTATCTTAGGTAATAATTTACCTTATAGAATTCGTTAATTAGGGAAATGAAAATTCCTCTCACGCTGTTTTTGGTTCTACTGGGTACATTAACGTACTGCCAGGATTATATCACCCTTAAAACTGCACCGGAAAAGCAGGTAAAAGCCTATAAGAAAGCTGTTGCAGCATATCGACAAAATAAATATGATGATGCCATTAAATTGTTTGAAAAAATAATAAAAAGTGAACCAAAGTTCATTGATGCTCATATCTTATTAGGTTCTGTTTTCTTTGAAAAAAAAACATACTCTTCTGCAGAAAAATCATTTATTGATGCAATTAAACTAGACTCGACTTATCAGGTAAAAGTTTTTTACACCCTGGCTTTGTGTAATTATGAATTGGAACATTTTACAGAAGCAAAAAATAACATGGGTAAATATCTTGCATTGGAAACCCAAAATCAGGAATTAATTGCGAAAGCAAAGCGTCGATATGTAACCTATAAGTTTACAGATTCTGCTGTATCTCATCCAATAAATTATCACCCTCTGAATTTCAAGGTGATGAATTCGGATTTTTCAGAGTACTTACCCAGCTTGACAGCTGATGGAAATACCATGGTATTTACCAGGAAAATATTTCATGAGAATGAGGATCTATTTATCTCGACAAGGGACGAAGGAGGCAATTGGTCTGTACCAGAATCGATGGATGAGATCAATACGGTTTTCAATGAAGGGGCACCTGCAATTTCTCCAGATGGCAATACTTTAGTCTTTACTTCCTGTGACAGAAAAGAAAGTTATGGTGGTTGTGATCTGTTCATTTCTAAAAAAGAAAATGGAAAATGGAGCCAGGCAGTTAACCTGGGTGATAAAATAAATACCCCTGCTTATGAATCGCAACCGTGTTTTGGCGACAATGGTAATCTGATCTTCTTTTGTAGCAATCGCACTGGTTCAATTGGAGGAAAAGATATTTGGTTTAGTTATCGCCAGGAAGACAGGAGTTGGGCAAAACCGCTCAACTTGGGACCAGCCATCAACACCATCGACAATGAGGAGTGCCCATTTCTCCACCCAAATGGTTTGACTCTTTATTTTAGTTCCGATGGCCATCCCGGCATGGGCGCAAAGGACGTATTTTATTCTGAAAAGGTCGGTGCAAATAAATGGAAGACAGCTATAAATTTAGGATACCCATTGAATTCTAAAGGAGATGAATCTTCATTCATTTTAAATTACAGAGGGGATACAGGTTACATTGCCAGCGACAAAGACTTTAAAGATCTTGACCCAAAAAATAAAAATCTTCAGAAAAACCTTGATCTTTTTGAGTTTGCGATGCCGGAAGCACTCAGACCGAATCCTTCATCATATCTTTATATCAGTGTCACTGACCGCAAAACTAATATGCCGGTTCAGGCACAATTAAAAGTATTTAAACTGGGCCAGAAGGAAAAATTTTATACTGGAAAAACAAATCAGGAAGGGAAAAGTCTGATTTCCTTACCAACCAATGAAATTTATGCAATCGATTTGTATCACCCTGATTACATGATGCATTCGGAACAGTTCAACTGCACAGAAATCAGAACAGCCTACCGACCTTTGAGATTAACTATAAGTATGGATAAAATCAAAGATACCAATGCTCCAATGGTTTTGAAAAATATATTCTTTGAATCGGGTTCTGCTGTCTTGAGATCCGAATCGGATTTTGAACTCAACCAACTTTTTGAGTTATTAAAAAACAAAAAAATTGCTAAAGTGATCATAACTGGTCATACAGACAATATTGGTCAAAAAGAAGATAACCTATTATTATCCCAAAACAGGGCCAAAGCAGTTGTCCAGGCCATGATTCAAAAAGGAATCGAACCAACTAGACTGATTTCCGAAGGTCAAGGTGAAAGTCAACCTATTGCAGACAACAACACAGAAGAAGGAAGACAAAATAACCGAAGGACCGAAATCAAGATCATCCCAGAATAATGGCAATAAAATCAATAAAAACAGTTCAACTAAACATCACTGGAGTTGGTCATAAAGGAATGGCTATTGGAAGGACTCCTGAAGGAATGGTGGTTTTTGTCAAGGGTGGAATTCCAGGTCAAAAAGCTCTAGTCTCTCTAAGTAAAAAGAGAAAAGGTGTTTGGCAAGGACGTATTGAAGAAATTCTTGAAGCCAGTATTCATGAAGTCCCCGCTTTTTGTAGTCATTTTGGAATCTGTGGTGGTTGCAGCTGGCAAAGTTTGGATTATGTAGAACAACTTCGACAAAAAGAAATTCTGGTTCGCGATGCATTAATCCGTATTGCTAAGGTGGACCAAACTTCCTTCGAACCTATACTTGCTGCACCGGATGTAAAACATTACAGAAATAAATTAGAATTTACTTTTTCCACACATAGATGGTTGACCAGAGAGGAAATAGATGACGATCAAACCTATTTAAATAAAAATGCACTAGGTTTTCACCGTCCTGAGTCTTTTGACAAAGTAGTAGATATAAACCGTTGCTACCTTCAGGATGAAATCTCAAATCAAATACGAAATGAAGTTCGATCTTATGCCTTGGAAAAAGGCTTAAGTTTTTACGATATCAGAACACATAGTGGATTGTTGAGAAACATGATCATTCGGACAAATTTAAAAGGGGAAGTAATGTTGGTACTTTCTGCTAGTGAAAATGATGGCGAAAAACTATCCCCTTTATTTGAGCATTTACAGACTCAATTTCCTAGAATAATTTCTGCTCATCTTGCTATCAATATAAAGAAAAACGATTCGTGGTTTGATTTAGAGTGTAAAAAAATATTTGGTACAGATGCTTTGCCTGAGTCCTTGGATCATGTCAATTTCAATATTGGTCCAAAGTCTTTTTTTCAGACCAATACTCTTCAGACAGTCAACTTGTATAAATTGATTGAAGAATATGCACAACTTTCAGGTGGGGAGATCGTATATGATGTTTATTGTGGTGTGGGCAGTATTGGAATATTTCTTGCCAGGCATGCATCCAAAGTTATTGGCATTGAAGAAATTCCAGCAGCCATTGTAGATGCACATAAAAATGCCCAACTAAATCAATTAGATAACCTTGTTTTTCACACTGGAGATGCCCGTACTTTACTCAACGATGAAATGGTACTAAAATATGGTGTGCCGGATGTATTGATTGTCGACCCTCCGCGTGTTGGCTTACATCCTGAGGTGGTACAATCCATCCTTAAATTTGCCCCGAAAAGAATTATTTATGTAAGTTGTAATCCTGCAACACAGGCCCGAGATATGGCGATCATGAACGAAGCTTATTGGGTGAAAAAAATTCGTCCAGTTGACATGTTTCCACATACCAACCATGTTGAAGCTGTAGCCCTTTTGGAATGGAAATCTAACAGCTAATTATCAATATTAATTTCCTAGTTATCTTTGCAGTATGAACAAGCCCAGCATTGAAAAATATTTACAACTGGAGGAAGATCTGCGCCGGTACAGAAAAGCATTGAATCAAGCCCAAGAGATCATGCTAAACGAAGATATAAGTTTATACCCCATTTTTATCCTTCATCAACAAGAATTAGAAATGGGGATACCTGTCATAGAAGCCGGCGAAAAAACGGGACTATGGTCTGTTCATGCATCAAGTATGGAAGAATTTATGGTTAAAAATCTAATTCAATCTGATAAAATTCCTGAATTTCAAAGGTTGTATAAAAGTCATGACCACCATTTTTGTTTGTTTGTCCTGTCAGAATTAGGAGCTCAATTCATCTTCTATCCAAGAGAAGAGATATTAAATCAGGAATATGGACATCTCAATTGACCTGAGATATTTTAAGCAAATTTCCTTCGGCAATCTCGAAATTGAAATGGATATGATAGAATCATGGAAGGAAGATGGACTGAAAAGAATTGCCGAACTGGAAATTAATGTGAAATCACAAAATCAAAAATTAATTTTCAATAATTTACATGCTTTGAAAACAAATTTTTCAATGGTGAATTGTTATGCAGGTATAAAATCCTGCGAAATACTTTTGGATGATATTCAAAAAAACCGATTAATTGATTCATCCAATTTAATTCAATTGGAGAAAATATTAAAACAAATCATCCTAACTGTCGCTAATAATTAATTTAGTTACACCAACTCTTTCCTCAATCTTGCGACCGGTATATTTAATTGTTCTCTGTATTTAGCTATCGTGCGACGGGCAATATTATAACCTTTGCGCAATAACAATTCTTTGAGCTTTTCATCACTTAAAGGCTTGCGTTTGCTTTCTCCTGTAATCATCTCTGAAAGGATTTTTTTAACCTCTAATGTAGATACCTCATCCCCCTCTTCTGTTTGTAAAGATTCTGAGAAAAACTCTTTCAATCTTTTGGTACCATATTCTGTTTGAACAAACTTGCTGTTGGCGACACGGGATACTGTGGAAATGTCAAGACCAGTGATGTCTGCAAGATCTTTAAGAATCATTGGTTTTATCTTCTTCTGGTCTCCGGTAAGAAAATATTCCTTCTGAAATTGCATGATTGAATACATAGTGCGATATAAAGTATCCTGTCTTTGTCTAATGGCATCAATAAACCACTTGGCACTTTCAATTTTTTGTTTAATAAACATTACTGCTTCCTTTTCTTTCTTACCATTAGATCCTACTTTCTTATGGTCGTTATAGTTTCGAAGCATATCCAGATAATGGTCATTTATTTTGAGATCTGGAGCATTTTTTGAATTCACGGTAAGTTCCAATTCTCCATCACGATTAGTAACCGTAAAATCAGGAACGATGTAATGTCCTATCACAGAGTTAAATGAAATAGGGTCCACGTAACCAGAAGACGGCTTTGGATTGAGTTTTAAAATTTCGTCAATAGCAGATTTCAATTGAGATTCTGAAATTCCTAATGACCGTTGCATTTTGGTATAATGCTTCTTAGTAAATTCTTCAAAATAATTCTGCAAAACAGTTTCTGAAAGTTTCAAAATCTTTAGTTTGACTTTCTTACTTTCAATTTTAATTTTAGCTCTGATTTGAATCAGCAAACATTCCTGTAGATTTCTAGCCCCGACGCCGGGAGGGTCGAATGCCTGAATCATTTGAAGGATGGAAATTATTTCTTTCTCATTGGTATCAATATTTTGGGCAAACACCAAATCATCAATAATTGCAGATGGTTCTCTCCGCAAATAACCATCATCATCAATAGACCCCACAATTTGAAGAGCTATCTTATACTGGTCTTCCCCCTTTAGTTTGAGCAAACCAATCTGTCGTTCCAAATGATCATGAAAGGTACTTTCAACAGCAAATGGGACACTTTTCTGTTCTTCCATTTCACCGGTATAGTCATCTGCTTTATATTTATAAGAGGCGGTATCGTCTTCCAGATAATTGTTCAAATACTCTTCAAAGTCTGTGGTAGGATTTTCTTCGGCAGGCTCTGAAGAATCATAGTCCTTTACTTCCTGATCATATTCCCCATCAGATTCTGGTGTGTCATTTGATGTCTCAAAATTCTCAGGCTCTTCTTCATAATCATTCCCTTCTTCCAGAGCCGGGTTCTGCTCAAGCTCTTCTTTAATTCGTTGATCTAAAATAGCTGTAGGAATCTGAAGCAGCTTCATCAGTTGAATTTGCTGAGGAGATAGCTTCTGAAGGAGCCTTTGACTTAAATGTTGTTTGAGCATAGTTTTCTAATTCTGTAAAACAATAAATTGCAATATTTGGTTCTTCGAGCCTTATTCGTAGTATTGCAGTGACAAATGTATAACTTTTTATTTCATATTAAGATATTTTTTAATATATAAAATGTAAATTATGAATATTCCTGCCAGGCTGCATGCCCTGAGAGACCAAATGACCCAAGCCGGAGTTGATGCTTATATCCTCCTGTCTTCTGATCCTCATCAAAGTGAATATCTACCCGAATATTGGGCTACCAGGGAATGGATTAGTGGTTTTAACGGCTCTGCAGGTACCGTAGTAGTGAGTATGGAGCATGCTGGATTATGGACTGATGTTAGATACTTCCTTCAAGCTGAAGAACAACTGGCAGGTACGGGTATTAACTTACATAAAATGCTTGTACAAACTCAGGCAGAATATTTAGATTGGCTGGCTAACCATCTGGGTCCAGGAAAAACTGTCGGATGTGATTTTTGGTGTTTATCTTTTGGACAATTAGCACACTTTAACAAAGTCCTTGGATCCAGGGGTATTCACTTGAAAGACTGTGGCGATCTTTTGACAAATATTTGGCAGAACAGACCTTCCTTACCTAAAACGCCATTATTTGAGCACGAAATAATATACAGTGGAAGATCCAGAGCCGAAAAGTTGGCGGAAGTGCAAGAATATCTTGAAAAAAGTGGTGCTGATTGCTTTCTGGTGGCTGCTTTGGATGAAATTGCGTACCTGTTGAATTTAAGAGGAAGCGATGTCCATTGTAACCCCGTTTTCGTGGCGTATTTAATGATTTACAAGAATGGAGCAAAACTATTTATTGATGGAGACAAGGTTGATTCAACTTTAGGTGCTTCATTGAAATCGGATGAAATAAGCATAGTACCTTATCATGAGATCAAAAATATTGTCTCATCTCTTGGGAACAGCAAATTGCTTTTGGATCCAGCCAGTTTAAATGCAAAGTTATCCCTGATGGTTCCAGAAGGAAAAATTGTTTCAGCAACGAGCTGCATTATGTCCATGAAGGCCATTAAAAATGAAGTCGAAATCCAGCATATTCGTAAGGTGATGGAGAAGGATGCTGTTGCTTTAATTAAAGCTTTTATGTGGCTTGAAAAAAAATTGGCAAGCGGAACCTATCCCACCGAATATGAAATGGCAATGGAAATAAAGTCTTGCCGCAATTCCATGCCACTTTATGTTAACGAAAGTTTTGATGCAATCATAGGATACCAATCCAATGGTGCCATAATACACTACAGGCCTGATCCTAAGCTTTCCAAAACCATCAAACCGGAGGGTATTTTATTGCTGGATTCTGGCGGACAATATCTGGATGGGACTACAGACATCACACGCACGATTGCCTTGTCAGAAACCAGCGAAGAAATTAAAAAGGAATACACCGCGGTGCTGATGGGAAACATAGCGCTTAGTCGGCAAATATTTCCTAGGGGGACGAAAGGTATACAGCTGGATGCTTTCGCAAGACAATATCTTTGGCAAATGGGGCTCAATTATGGCCATGGGACAGGTCATGGGGTAGGTTTTTTTATGAATGTGCATGAACCTCCACAAGGATTTGTGAGTGCATGGAATCAAAGAGGCAATACAGATCTTATAGAAGGAATGTTAACAAGCAATGAACCAGGATTCTATAAAAGTGGGTCGCATGGAATTAGGATTGAAAATTTGGTGCTTACCCAACCTCATTCAAATGGGGATTATGGACCATTCTTGGCCCTAGAAACAATGACGCTATTTCCAATCGATACAAGTTTGATATACCATCCTGATATGGACAGGGTCTCACTCCTTTGGTTAAATCAGTATCATGAAGAAGTTTATCGAAGAGTAAGCCCATATTTAAATGATGATGAAAAGATATGGTTGCATAAAAAGTGCCAATCCATTTAGCTTAATTTATGTTATAAATAATTCAATGTATGAATCAAAAAATTAAAATTATCTTCTCGACTTTATCTATTGGTTTAATGGTAACCTTGGCTTGTAAAAACAAAGACAGCGGTTTATCTACAAATCCCGTCCAACAGGCTGCTGAACTCCAGAATTATGGAACAGGATTCGAGTTAATGACACCTCAAAGTATTATTTATTGGATGGGTTCAAGTCCAACAGGATCACATAATGGCAGTTTGAAATTTAAAGAAAGTAAATTTTTTATTGATCAAGCAGGAAAACTTGCAGGGGGGGTGTTTAACATAGACATGAACTCTCTTGTTGATTTAGATATTTCGGATCCGGAAGAAAAAAAAGATTTTGAAGAAAATTTAAAAGGAGGTAATTTTTTTCAGGTGGATTCATTTCCTTTAGCTGAGTTCAGAATTGACTCTGTCCGAGATTCTCAGGATTCCCTAACTAACTCTTTAGTTTATGGTGAGTTAACCATAAAATCAATTGCCAAACCTCTTCAAATTAAAGCCCACGTCAATATTGCTGAAAATACAATGCTCATTACGGTTCCGGAATTTGTCATTGATAGAACAGAATGGGGTATTAATTATAATTCAAAGAAAATATTCAGTAGCCTAATAGACAACTTAATCAATGATGAGATAAAAATAAATATGAAAATTCTTGCTATTAGAAAATAGTTTTTGCTCTTGCATTAATTTAAAGAACAAATTTTTAAACATATAATATTATGCTTGCTTTAGTCACAGGTGCCAGTAAAGGAATAGGAAATGCAATTGCAAAAGCATTAGCCAATGAAGGAATTGACCTTGTGATCAACAGCAGAAGCATTCATGATCTTGAATTACTCAAAACTGAAATATTAACTCTCCACCCAAACCTTCATATTGATATTTTCAGAGCTGATCTTTCTGTTGCAAATGAGGTTGATGATCTTATTGATTTTATCATTCAAAAGAATCTATATCTAGATATTCTTGTAAACAACGCAGGAATTTATCAACCAGGAATGATTATTGATGGACCAGATGGATTTCTGGAGCAGATGATGAACACAAATTTTTACAGTATTTTTAGATTGACACGTGGACTTTTACCTAAACTAATTCGCCAAAAATCAGGATACATTTTTAACATGTGTTCTATAGCTGGTCTGGATCCATATCCTGGAGGAAGTCTATATTGTATTTCCAAATTTGCTTTACAGGGTTTTAGCAGATGCCTTAGAGAAGAATTAAAATCCACAGGAATAAAAGTATCCACTATCTACCCTGGAGCCACTTGGTCCGATTCCTGGAAAGGCGTGAATTTGCCAATGGAAAGACTAATGCAGGCAAATGATGTAGCTCAGGTAATAATATCTTCTCTAAAAATGAGCCCTTCCGCGGTAATGGAAGAAATAATTTTGAGACCTCAATTGGGTGATTTATAATGAAACCTTTCAAAACTATCCATTACGATCCTGTCTCCTTCTCAGATCAGGAAATGTTGAAAAGAAGTTTAGAGTTTTATCAATTCATGAATCAAAGAAGAACGGTGCGGGATTTTTCCTCAAAACCCATTTCTGAATCCATCCTTCGAAATATACTATTAACAGCAAATACCGCTCCTTCAGGAGCCAACAAACAACCCTGGACATTTTGTATAGTAACAGATGCCGAAATAAAGAAAAAAATAAGGGAGGCTGCTGAAAAAGAAGAATTCGAAAATTACAATAGAAGAATGAGTGCTGATTGGTTGTCAGATCTTGCTCCTCTTGGAACTGACTGGCATATAGCCTTTCTGGAAATTGCACCTTGTCTTATTGTAGTTTTTAAAAAATCCTATGACCTTGTAGGAAGTGTAAAAAAGAAAAATTATTATGTTCAGGAGTCTGTTGGGCTGGCTTGTGGACTTTTATTGGCAGCCATTCATAATGCTGGTCTGGTGTCGCTTACCCATACGCCTAGTCCCATGAATTTTTTACAGGAAATTTTACAACGTCCCGATAATGAAAAACCATTTCTTTTAATACCTGTCGGATACCCTGCCGATGAAATCAAGGTTCCGGATATTTCGAGAAAAAAACCAGAGGAATTTCTGGTATACTATAGATGATTATGTGCGTGTCTGAATGGATTCGCGATTACCAGGGCCATTTAGGATCTGTTTATTGTCTATCCTCTTTTAACAAACCTTTTCAGTTTTTAAGCGGGGGCAGTGACAGAAAAATTGTGCAGTGGTCTTCAAATTCAGAAGACGATGGCGTTGCCTTCGCAATGGTCGATGATGTGATCTTTTGTTTATATTTTGATCCGGATAATGACAGCCTGTTTTGTGGTACACAAAAGGGGTATTTTTATCGCTTTGACTTAAACCAAATAGCTCCCCCTCGTAAAATAGTTTTTCACAAATTTTCCATCTATCAAATTTGTAAAGTAGCGGGATTAATATTCTGTGCCTCAGCAGATGGAATACTTTCATGTTTTGATCCAAAAAGTCTGAAGTTAATTCATGCCATTAGAGTAAGTAAAAATAAAATCAGGGCCATTTGTCCTTCTATAAATGATCGGGAACTTTTTCTTTCAGACGAGCAGGGCCAAATTTTCCATTACTTCGTACAGGAAAGTCGGCTTAAACTTATTCATAAAATCTCTTCCGAAAAAATGATCTTCTCCATTCTTGAATTATTCCCTGAAAATCAACTACTAATAACAGGTATGGATGCCTTGATCAGAAGATTTGACTTGGCAACTGGAAAAGAAATTATTATGCCGATCCAGGCACATTGGTTTACTGTAAACAAGATTTGCAGTCTTGAACCACTAAATTTGATAGCCACTGCCAGTCGCGACAGATCCATAAGAATATGGGATAGGAATACGCTAGAACTGGTTAAAGATATATCTAGGGAAAAACCTAATGCCCACCTACATTCAGTAAATGATTTATGCTGGTTAAGCAAGGAAAATATCTTACTTTCGGCCTCAGATGACAGGCTGGTAAAAGCCTGGAGAATAAGTGAATTATGATATTAAGTGATAAAAAAATTCTAGAGGCTATAATAAATAAAGATATTGTGATCGAGCCTTTTAGACATGAATGCTTGGGTACTAACTCATATGATGTACACCTCGGAAAGACCCTTGCAACTTACATAGACCCACAGCTTGATGCTAAAAAACACAATCCCATTTTTATCTTTGACATTCCTGAGGATGGATTTTTACTTCTACCTGGAGTGCTTTACCTGGGCGTAACAGAAGAATATACCGAAACCCACCATACAGTGCCTTTCCTGGAAGGAAAATCCAGTGTAGGTCGCTTGGGTATTGATATTCATGCTACTGCCGGAAAGGGTGATGTTGGATTTTGTAACCATTGGACGTTGGAGATCAGTTGTGTCCTTCCGGTCCGGGTTTACCATGGTATGCCTATAGGCCAACTTATCTATTTTATGGTAGATGGGGACATCAATAATCTCTACCACAGAAAACCGGGAGCGAAGTACAATGAAAGATCAACCAGACCTGTTGAAAGCATGATGTGGAAGAATAAGTTTTAAAACTAGCTAATAAAAACTTTTAAAGTAAGAATACCGTTTGTAATATTGTAAATGAGTCATTGTCATAGAAATAGAAGAAATCAGTTGAAAGACTTAGCTGTCTTAATGATGATTCTAACTTACCTCTTGGCAATTTTACAGTCCAAAGGTACTTACCTTCATATTCATGATTCCGCTTCTGAAGTAAGCCATGATGCAGAAATAGAAAAAGATGCATGTCACAGGACCATTTATCATGGAGACTTAGGTCATGGTTGCAATCACCCAAGCCATTTAACCAAATTATTTAAAAAGTGTTCTCTCTGCGATGGAATACTTCAATTTGATAAAAGCAATCTTAACTTATCTAATTTTCGCCTTAATTTTCTGTATCAATTAGATACTTATGCTTTTCTGTTGAAATCAGGAATTCCTTCTATTCCTGATTTGATGAATAAAGGGCCACCTGTAGTGTAAAATTGTACATCATTTTATTTTATTAAATTTTTTTTGACAGTATTCTTAGAGTTATGTTTAATTCTAAATATTGTTGTCTTTTTCTAAAATTTGTTAAGAACATGAAAAATCTATTTTCGATTAAATATTTTATCCTCACGGGTTTATTTATTTTTATTAATGCCTGCGATAAAAATGGCGGAGCGGATAATGAGCAAGAGCTAATAACAACCTTAATTTATTCTTTAAATCAAATTGGTCCAAGTACTGATTCGGTTATCATGACCTTTAGGGATTTGGATGGGGATGGAGGAAATCCACCAACTATAAGTGTAAGTGGTCCTCTTAAGGCCAATTCAGCCTATCAGGCAACATTAAGGCTTCTCAATGAATCGGTAACTCCCGCTGATGACATAACAGAAGAAATTCGTGCAGATGATGAAGCCCACCAGTTCTTCTTCAGTAAAACAGGATCTCTGAATATCAACACAAGTTATACGGATACTGACTCTGTTGGTAAACCTGTTGGAATCAGTTCTGCAATAGTTGTAGGTGGTCCAAGCTCAGGAAAAATTGTCATTACTTTACGACATGAACCAAATAAGAGTGCTCCAGGGGTAAGCAATGGGGACATCACTAATGCAGGTGGAGAAACAGATATTGAAGTTAGTTTTGATGTGGACATAAAATAATTAAAGTGAAATTTATTCAATTCATCCTATTATTTCTAGTCTACAACCATTTGCAAAGTCAGACTTGCATCCTGAAATTTTCTGGAAAAGTATCTGATCCTCATGAAAATTCAGGACTTGAATTTGCAAATCTTTATATTGAAGAAACCGGTCGATACGCACAAACCGATTCGACCGGTTTTTATTTATTTGAAAATTTATGCCCGGGTGCTTATCACCTCATTATCAATCATCTTGGTTGTGAGGCAAGAAAAGTATTTTTTTATCTTAACAAAGACAGTGTAGGAAATTTTGAATTAGAACACCACGAACATTTTTTACAAACTGTAACTGTACAAAGCCATCGAGGAAATTCCGCCTCTCAAACCCAAAATACTATTAACGCCAATGAAATTTCCAGACTTGCCGGAAGTTCGCTCTCTCAAATTGTCCAACAAATTGCTGGCGTCTCTTCCACGAAAAACGGTTCGACAATCTCTAAACCAGTGATTCATGGAATGAGTGGGAATAGAATTGGGATACTTAATAATGGAATAGTCCTTGCTGGTCAACAGTGGGGAACTGACCATGCACCCGAAATAGACCCATTTGCATCAGACAACATTACTGTAATTAAAGGTGTTGACGCATTGGCCTACGGCGGAAACAATCTCGGCGGATTGGTTTTACTTGAACATGGAAAAATTGGAAAAGACCCACACCTTCACAGTCATAATTTATTCTCTTACCAAACCAATGGTAACCAAATTGCTTTATCTACCCGAATAGAACAATCTAAAAAGAAATTTGACTGGCGAATAACCGGAGGCTATAAAATTAGTGGTGATCATAAAACTCCATCATACTTCTTAACCAACACGGGTTCTAGAGAATACACCGGTTTGATACTCATTATTAAAGACCTTAGTTCTACAAAAAATTTTAAACAATTTTTTAGTATATATCATACAGAACTTGGGATACTGAGAGGAGCACATATTGGCAATTTAACCGACCTAAAAGCAGCTATTGGTAGAGATACTCCTTTTTTTACAAAAGATAATTTTTCTTATACCATTTCCTCTCCATATCAAAAGGTAAGTCATTACTTTTATAAAGGAACACATCAGTGGCAATCGGGTAAAAAATATACAGAATGGACATACTCTGCTCAACTAAATCACCGCAGAGAATATGATGTACGAAGAGGAAGTCTATCAGAAACCCCAGCCCTTAATTTACTGATGCAATCTTACTTTATTGAACTCAAGCAAAAAAGAGAAATAGGAAAACAAAATTTGTTTTTTGGTATCCAGCAAAAATTTAACTATAATTTTAACCAGCCCGGCACCGGAATATTTCCCTTGATTCCTGATTATTGGCTTAACAATTCCGGAACATTTTTTCAGTGGAGCTATCAACTATCAAATACACTTTTTGAATTTGGTTCCCGATATGATTTTAATCTATTCAGTGTAAAGAGTTTTGTCTCTCGTGTACCTTTGATCGAAAAGGCAAAAAATCATGTATTTCATAATTCAAGTTTTGCTACAGGAATTAAACAAAAATTATTTACAGGTTGGACTGCAAGATTGAATGCTGGTTATACTGCCAGGTCTCCAGAAGTAAATGAACTTTATAGTTCAGGCTTGCACCAGGCGGTTGCAGGAATTGAGGAAGGAAATCCAAATCTTAATAAAGAATTCAGCATCAAAGGTATTATTACCAATACATTCAACTTGAGAGAAGATTTAATTTTTGAAACCAGCATATATTCACAAAGGATTAATGACTATATTTATTTAGAACCGCAGAATGAATACAGACTTACCATCAGAGGTGCATTTCCTGTATACAAATACAATCAAACCGATGCTACCATCTATGGTGTAGATGCACTCGGCAGATTTGAATTCTATACACATTGGCAATGGTTAGGACAAATTTCATACATTAAAATGAGGGATGTTGTTAATCATCAAAGTTTGGTAAATACGCCTCCAGTACAACTTTTTAGTTCATTAAAATTTCAACAGAAAAAAATTCCAGCATTTGGTTACCTCAGTGCGGAAATTAATACCAGATATTTATTTCGTCGCTCAGATATAAGGGATGATCAGGACTTCATGCCTACCCCGGATGGATATTTACTGTTAGGAGCAGAACTAACCTCTGACTTTTCAATAAGGCACCACAATTTTAAGTGTGCTTTAAGGTGTGAAAATTTACTTAATACAACGTATAGAGACTATCTAAACCGTCTTAGATATTTTGCCACTGAACAAGGCAGAAATGTGAGCATCAGCCTGAAGTTTGAATTATAATCTAACTAAATCTTTAATTCCATCCAGCTTTTCCTTTGTTGGTTTAGCTTTACTTTGGTGTGTAATGCATTGCTCATTTACATTATGAAGTAATTTGTTGTTAATAATTTTTTGAAATAAATTTTTATTCCTGTAATTTTTCTAATAATACATTCCTATTTAGAAGAATGTAGCCTAATAAAATTAAGATAAAAAATTTATGGGCATTATGTTGGAACAAATAATTAAGATTTATTTTCTATTTTTTCCTTGAGGTATTGCGCGGTATAAGAATTCTTCACTTTAATTAAGCCCTCAGGTGGTCCCTGATAGAGAAGTTGGCCACCGTGTTTTCCACCCCCCGGCCCCAGATCAATAAGCCAGTCAGCTGTTTTAATTACTTCAATATTGTGCTCAATTACTAAAACGGTGTGTCCTTTTTCTACTAGCCCATGAAGAGCAAAAAGCAACTTCCTGATATCGTCAAAATGAAGCCCTGTAGTTGGTTCATCAAAAATGAAAAAGATATGCTGGCTGCTATCTTCAAGACCAAGATAAAAGGCTAGCTTTAATCTTTGCGCTTCTCCTCCAGAAAGGGTTGAAGAAGATTGGCCTAACTTGAGATATCCCAGACCCACATCATCAAGTGGTTTGAGCTTTTTGACAATGTCTTTTTTATCCCGGAAAAAGTCAAGGGCTTCCTCAATACTCAGATTCAGTATTTCATTGATATTTTTTTCCTTATAGGTGACTTCAAGAATTTCATTTTTGAATCGTTTTCCGTTACAATCTTCACACAGTAGGGTCACATCAGCCAGAAATTGCATCTCAACCACAATTTCTCCATCCCCTTTACAAGCCTCGCAACGTCCTCCTTCAACATTGAAGGAGAAGTGTTTGGGCATATATCCTCTAATCTTGGATAGCTGCTGATTCTTATAAATATCTCTTATGTCATCATAAGCTTTTACATAGGTTGCTGGATTAGATCGAGTTGACCGCCCTATTCCCTGTTGGCTCACCATTTCAACTTGTTGCAACAACTTAACAGGGCCGTTTAATTCAGCGCCCATTAAATTTTCTTCTGCCATAGTATCTTCCAACTTCCCTTGCAACAATGGATATAGCAAATGTTTAACCAGAGTAGTTTTGCCTGAGCCGGAAACGCCAGTAACACAAATCATGTTGTTAAGAGGAAATTTAACTTCAATTTGTTTTAAATTATGAACTTGAGCATTACTAAGATTGAGAAAATCTATTTGTTTTCTTCTTATTGCGGGTAACTCAATTTGTCTGAATCCGGTAAGGTAAGATGCAGTAAGATTTTCCATTGACTTTGTAATAAAATCCTGATAACTACCACTGAATTCCAGATTTCCTCCATGAATACCTGCCCTTGGCCCAATATCTACAATCGAATCTGCCTGTCTTATGATCTCCTCCTCATGTTCTATGACGATCACTGTATTACCCAAATCCCTTAACTTCAATAATACTTCTACCAGTCTAGCAGTGTCTTTTGGGTGGAGTCCAATACTTGGTTCGTCAAGTATATATAGCGAGGAACATAGATTGGATCCCAGAGTTCTGGTAAGATGAATACGCTGTGATTCACCTCCACTCAAACTGTTTGCCAATCGATCCAGAGTAAGATATGAAAGTCCAATATTATTTAAGACGGAAAGCCTGTTGATGATTTCTACCAGTATGCGCTTTGCAATTTCTCGCTCGCTCTCCGTGATTTTAATATTTTGAAAAAAATCAAGAAGTTCTTCAACAGGAACAAACATCATATCCTTGAAGTTTCTTCCGTCGACTTTCACTAAACCTGCTTCCGGTCTTAGTCGTCCACCCTTGCAAACTGTACATGCTGTACGACCTCGATAACGAGCCAACATAATTCGGTTCTGGATCTTATAGGACTTTTCTTCAAGGTCTTTAAAGAAAGCATTTATTCCAGCGAAGGAATCTTTTCCCTCCCATAACAAATCCTTTTGGGCATTCGATAAATCATGATAAGGTTTGTGGATTGGAAAATCTATTTGATGAGCTACTTTTAGTAAAGGCTTAAGCCAATCTTCTGATTTTTCTCCGGTCCAACAAGCAATAGCTCCACTATAAATAGATTTGGAGGGATTTGGGATTACTTTATTTTCATCCAAGCCTATTATTCTGCCATATCCTTCACACTTTGGACAGGCGCCGTAAGAATTATTGTAATTGAAAAGTGCTGGACTAGGCTCGAGAAACCGAATGCCATCCAGTTCTAGACTGGTACTGAAAACCTTCTCTTCATTTTGATTGATTATGACATGGCATGAGCCGTGTCCTTCAGCCAGAACAGTCTGGATCGAATCAGCAACCCGCTTTGAAAACTCTACATCTTTGGATTGTACCTTAAAACGGTCAACCACAACCCTGTATTTATCTGCTTCCGGACTGTTAAGTTTGTATTTATCCAGTGTCTTTTCAGTAGAAGTATATTCTTGAATTTCCAGCAATTCTCCCTCTTTCCAAATTCTGGTGAAGCCTTTTTGTGTAAGGAAATCGAATTCCTGCGCAAGGCTGCGCTCTGCGTATTGTTTTTGTAAAGGGAATACAAGGTATACCACATCTTCATTTTTAAGCGATAAGATGAAGTCGACAATATCCTTCACTTCATTCTTACGCACCTCCTGCCCACTGACAGGTGAATATGTCTTTCCAATTTTAGCGAAAAGCAAACGAAGAAAATCATATATCTCTGTCATTGAACCAACAGTAGAACGAGCATTGCTAGAAATAACTTTTTGCTCTATTGCTATTGCCGGACAAAGTCCTTTAATATAGTCCACTTCAGGCTTTTTCATTCGGTGCAGGAATTGTCTTGCATAGGAAGACAAGCTTTCCACGTATCGTCTCTGTCCCTCTGCATAAAGGGTATCGATAATTAAAGAGGATTTTCCTGATCCGGAAACACCTGTAACCACAACTAATTGATTTTTTGGAATGATGACATCAATATGCTGAAGGTTATTGGAATGAGCTCCTTTAATTTCAATTTGATTCAGGACTTTGGCTTTGGCCATGTATTGAGTTTAATAAAATAACCCGCAAAGTGACGGCTTTTTTTTGATAAAAAGAAGTTGAATGTAGCGAAAGTGGATGTAAAGATATTTCACTGAAACAAGATTTAACTACAGTTTGTTTTTCATCAAGCTAATCACCTGAGCTAGGATAGCCCTCATGATCCTTCGTCTTTGTTATAACATCCCAAGAATTAGTTTATTCTTATCTAAATTAAAATAAAGGCTCTTGAGTATGAAAAAAATTTATTTTACTTTGGTCTTTTCTTAATTATTCATTATAATTTTAGCTTATTTTACTAAATTTCCATATTTGGTATTGTTTTTGAATAATTTTGTAGAGTAATCGTCGGGTTAAATTTATGTTAAAGGAATAGTGAAGATGTTTCGAAATCAGAATTAAAAGTATCTTTGCTACTACAAACCAATTGAATCTTAATTTTTTAAAAAAAATCGCCTATTGATTGAAACTTCTACTTTTTTATTGAATCATTAAATAAACGAGGTATGCAAGTTTCCAAATCTAGTGATCAGGAGCTGATCCAAATGTACTTAGGCGGTAATGAGAATGCTTTCAGCGAATTGTTGGAACGACATCAGAAAAAGATTTACACTGCAATTTACCTTTTTGTTAAAGATCGGGACTTAGCCGAGGACTTATTTCAGGAGGTATTTATCAAAATAATTGATACCCTTCGCAAAGGGAGTTATAATCATGAGGGTAAATTCTCCCAATGGGCCGCTAGGATTGCATACAACATGTGTGTCGACCATTTCAGGAGGAACAAACGAAGGACTAAAGTCAATACTTCTGAAGATTTTGATATCTTCGATGTTCTTGAGCTTCCAGACGAAAACAGGGAGGATCAAATAATTATGAGTGAAACCCACAGTCATTTGAGGAAACTAGTGGATATGCTTCCTGCAGAACAAAGGGAAGTGGTCATTCTCAGACATTATGCCGATATGAGTTTTAAGGAGATTTCTGCTTTAACGAGGGTAAGCATAAATACGGCTCTAGGAAGGATGAGATACGCACTCATCAACATTAGAAAAATGATGGAGGAAAAGTCAATTGTACTCCAATAATCATCCTTAGATTTATAAAAATAAAAAGGGCAGCTTTCCTGATGGAGGCTGCCCTTCGTTTTCAATGGGTTTCTTTTGACTACTCCCCTAGACAAAAGAACGTGTGAAATTAAATTTTTTTTAGAATAAAACCCATTTTTCCAATTTTAAATTCAACTTTTCATCCCACTATCAGGTATTCTTAATTAAAAGTGGGAGCCAATTAAATTCAACTGTCTTTTAATTCGTGTTCAATTATATTAGAGAGAAATTCTTTTCGTAGAATATGTATAAGACTTTCAATCAAAGTATTATAACTAAAAAGGGGCCATGGCCGAGCGACCATGTCCCCTCTTAATAACACTATGAGAACACCCTAAAGCACAAAGATAAATCATTTTATTACAATCCAAATAAATATTATTTGCCAAAAAAATAGATTTCCATAACTAAAGGTGAGTTGGGTGTGAATCGAATAATTAAAAAAATTTAAAAAGGGGCCATGGCCGAGCGACCATGTCCCCTCTTAATAACACTATGAGAACACCCTAATGTGCAAAGAACGTAATTTTTTTATTTAATTGCTTGGTTGAAAAATATTTTATTTGGATTTTTTTTTTCATAATATATATAATTAAGTAAATTATCATTTTATAAAACTTTTTTCCAAATTGGTATAAACCAATGTCTTTAAACCAGGGTTTAAGAAAGTTTTCAATACAAATCCTTCCGATATTTGCGGACTTTTAGAAAGATCTATCCATGTCAAAAAAGCAATTTATTGAATTTCAAAAAGGCGACATAAGTAATAAAGTGCTGTTTGACCTTTATCACAAAATGCTCTATCCAAGACTGGTAGAGGAAAAAATGCTCAACCTACTTCGACAGGGAAGAATTTCAAAATGGTTCTCTGGCATAGGTCAGGAGGCAATTTCTGTGGGAGTGACCGCTGCTTTGGAAAGAGACGAGTTTATCTTTCCTCTTCATCGAAATCTTGGTGTGTTTACAACTAGAGAAATGCCACTTGATCGTTTATTTGCTCAATGGCAAGGTAAAAAATCAGGTTACTCAAAAGGCCGTGATCGGTCATTTCACTTTGGTCAGAAAGATTTTCATATAGTCGGCATGATATCCCATTTAGGCCCTCAACTTACTTTGGCAAATGGAACTGCACTTGGTTCTCTACTTAACCATGAAGGAAAAGTTTCAGTTGCCTTCACCGGTGAAGGAGGAACCAGTGAAGGAGATTTTCACGAAGCTTTAAATCTTGCTTCGGTATGGAAACTACCGGTAATCTTTATCATAGAAAATAATGGCTATGGATTATCTACACCTACTACTGAGCAATATGCTTGCCGCAATCTTGCAGATAGGGGTTTGGGCTATGGTATGAAATCTTACACTATTGATGGAAACAATATTCTTGAAGTTTACCAAACCATAAAAAAAATTGCTTCCGAAATTAGACTAAATCCTGAACCAATATTGCTGGAATGTATCACTTTTCGAATGCGTGGCCATGAAGAAGCATCAGGAGTGAAATATGTCCCCAAAAATTTACTTGAAGAATGGAGTAAAAAAGATCCCCTCACGAATTATGAAAATTGGTTGCTGAATGAAAAAATTTTAGTCGATGGGGAGATAGAAAATTTAAGAAATTCTCTGAAGTCAGAAATTCAGGAAGATGTTGAAAAGGTATTTGATTGGCCTGATGGGGACTGTAGTATTGAAGAAGAGCTTAGAGATGTATTTGCCGAATATCATTTTACCGAATCCCAACCCTCAGAATCCAAAAAAATAGTAAGGTTTATTGACGCCATCAAAGATGGTATTGATTTGGCCATGGGCCACCATGATAACCTTATACTAATAGGACAAGATATTGCAGAATACGGCGGAGTTTTTAAAATCACTGAAGGTATGCTGGAAAAATATGGCAAACAAAGAGTTCGCAATACGCCTATATGTGAGTCAGCATTAATTGGAGCTGGTTTGGGTCTTAGTCTTAAAGGTTTTAAATCTATGATTGAAATGCAGTTTGCTGATTTTGTGAGCTGTGGATTCAATCAGATTGTAAATAATCTCGCAAAGTTGCATTACCGATGGGGAGAACCTGCTGATGTTGTTGTACGACTTCCAGCAGGTGCCGGAACACAAGCCGGACCCTTTCATTCTCAAACAAATGAATCTTGGTTTGCACATGTTCCAGGACTCAAAGTTGTTTATCCATCTAACCCTTATGATGCCAAAGGTTTGTTATTAACATCTTTTGACGACCCAAACCCTGTATTGTATTTTGAGCATAAATATCTTTACCGCTCAATTGAGGGACCTGTCCCCGAATCCTATTATAAAATCCCGTTTGGTAAAGCAGTATTGGTACAGGAAGGAACTCAGCTCAGTATCATTACTTACGGCCTTGGCGTGCATTGGGCTTTGGAAATTTGTAAAGAAATGTCCTTGAACGCAGACATTGTTGATCTAAGAACTTTGGTACCCTTGGATTATGAGGCAATTGAAAAAACTGTGATCAAAACTAATAGGGTCTGTGTGTTGCATGAGGATAACATTTTTGGCGGATTAGGTGGGGAGATAAGTGCACATATAGGGGAAAAGCTATTTAATCATTTAGATGCTCCTGTAATTAGATGCGGATCATTGGACACGCCAATTCCATTTGCCAAAAGACTGGAGGAAAATTATCTTGCAAAATCGAGATTAAAAAATTCATTAATCCAACTATTAAATTATTAATTATAAAAATATATGATCAATTTAGAAAAATTCGTTGCTGTCAGTGGCCAGGCAAGTTTATTTAAAATGATTGCCAGTAGACCAAATGGGCTTATACTTGAAGACATGTCTAATGGTAAACAGAATTTTTATTCTGCCAGAATCTATCAATTTTCTCCCCTTGAATCGATTGGAATCTATACTCTTGAGGACACAAAACCACTAAAGGAGGTTTATGAAACTTTTTACACACATGCCGTGGATACCCCAATCCCACAGGTCAGTGCCGAAGATTCCATTATTAAAGAGTATTTTGAAAAGGTATTACCTGATTATGATCGCTATAGAGTTCATTTGAAGGATATGAAGAAATGCCTTAAATGGTTTCACCAACTTTCCGATCTACAACTAATAAGCCATACAATAGAATAGCATTAGATGTTTCAAAATAAAAAAATTGTAGTCGTACTTCCTGCATATAATGCAGAAAGAACATTAGAGAAAACAATCCGAGAGATCCCTTTCGATATTGTAGATGAAGTGATTCTATGTGACGATGCCAGTAAAGACCTTACTTTTGAACTGGCTCAAAAATTAAATATACACCATATCATCAGACATGAAGTCAATAAAGGGTACGGTGGTAATCAAAAAACACTGTATGCAAAAGCTCTGGCAATCAACGCTGATATTATCATCATGCTACATCCAGATTATCAATACACTCCGAAACTAATACCGAGTATGGTAAACCTAATTGCACAGGATCTCTATCCGGTTGTATTGGGGTCCAGAATTTTGGGTACTGGTGCTTTAAAAGGAGGAATGCCTCTTTACAAATACTTTTTCAATAGAATACTGACCATGTGTCAAAATTTATTGATAGGATACAAATTATCAGAATACCACACTGGATATCGTGCATTTAACAGGCATGTATTAAACTCCATTGCATTTAAGAATAATTCTGATGATTTTGTATTTGATAATCAAATGCTTTCCCAAATAATTTACAAAGGTTTTGACATTGCGGAAGTAAGTTGTCCAACGAAATATTTTGAAGAGGCTTCTTCTATAAACTTTAAAAGATCCGTCAAATATGGTTTAGGCGTACTAAGTGTATCCTGCCAACACTTTCTACAAAAGACTGGTTTATTCAAATTTAAAATTTACGAATAAAAAGTTATTTTTTACTTCTCTCAACGTTCTAAGGATGAGAATTACCTGATTTCAATTTGCAAAAATAAAAAAAAATCCCCAACCTTTGTCGGGGATTAGAATTCTTAAGAATTCTCGGATAAACCACATTATTCAAACAAAAAAATATGATCAAATTTCAATAAGGATGATATTAAAGAGTTTAGTCTTTATCCATTTTGCATGAAAATATGTTGTGGTCATTCTAATATAATTTTGATTTATAAAAGCAATAATTTTTTTTCGTCTTTATTTGAATGGCTACAGATGAACTGAAATTTATACTGTGTTAATATTTTATACAAAAAAAAATTCATCTTGATATCTAAATGGATCATTTAATCTCTATTCAATCACTTATTCAATCTCAAAATAGGAGAAATGAAAATGATTAATAATTTTTGACAATCTTACCATGTTGCAATAGATTTTCTTTAACTGTAATCCTGTATAAGTATTCGCCAACTATATTCAACTCACCGGTCTTTACCAGTATGCTACCTTCACTACTAAATCCTTTAAAAACTAAATTTCCTTTCAAATCATATATTTCCAAAAAATATTCTGTACTTTTTTCAGTTTTAAATGACAAAGACTCTGCAAATGGATTTGGATAGACTTTTACTAAAATATCATCGTTTTGGTTGTCGTTGGTAGCGGTAAAAGTATACTCCCCAATGGTATGAATGTATGTATTAGTTCTAACAGGAGGATTAAAATCAAACAAAATGTCAGAATAGTTTCTGATAATTTGATTCCTTTTTATGGAATTAATTGGCAAGATAGAATAACTGATGTAACCCTGAGATCCAGATAAGTCTGACACACTATCTGGCAAACTTATTGGCTGGAATTTAAATTTAATTGTGCGATCGGATTGAAGAGACCATACCACAGGATGACTTGAGGTCTGAATCTGTATAGAATTTAAATCCAATGCTGGATCTATCTTGTCTAGCACAATTACACTAAAGGCAGTATCATTTCCTGTATTTTGAAATCTTATTATGTAATTCAATCTATTGTCACTTCGCACAAAATGCTCGCTGCTCATACCTTCCGGACTGGCTATTTTATCATTTGGATCAAACGAAGATTTTATTTCTGCACACAAGTCGGATACCTGTGGAGCTTCATCACCTAAGCTAAAATTATTAATGAATCCCTTACTAAAGTCCCCGTTGGGCAGTAAACCACAACCTTCCATTGCAGCTGTTGGACGAACCTTATATGGGTGATAAGGTATAGTATCAAAAACAATCCGTTTTGTTTTCCCTAGAGCAGGCAATCTTATTTCCTGAGATTGATTTTGAAGTAAATTAATTTTACCACTGTAACCAGGCATGACATCATCTTCCACTGTAGTAAAAGATAAATCAGCCTTCATATCACCGGTTCCGATGTTTTTAATACTGAATATAACAGAATCATTTTCACATCTTGGAACAATTTGTAATTCTGCGCCAGAGTAAGCGGTGTGTGTCTTACATGGATTTCGTGGATAAATTACCGCTTGACTGCACATCGTACGACCAATGAATTGCGGATCACATTTGGTTTTTACTACAAGCTTGAAATTACCTTTAAAATTTGCCGGAACAGTGTTTAGTAAAAAACGATAAGTATTGGCCGTGGTCAAAGTGCCTGCCAGATCCGCCTTGATAAAAGTCAATTGCGGATCCAGCTGCACATCTACGTAGGCATTTTGCGCATCTACGGTGCCAAGATTCTCGTAATCAATCGAGAATTCGACATCGCTGCACAGCCTCATTTTGGGAGTAGTCAAATGAACCCATAGTTCAGAGCATAGGATAAGGTCTTTTGCAGTTTCTTTAAGTTCGACAAACTGACCGGGGGTCGTTATATTAATTTGACCGCTGTTTTGACAAAACTGCCTCAAATCATTTCGGTCTTTCAACTTAAGGTTGAAAGCCCCCATAGGTAGATCTATCTCAAAGCTTCCATCATCTTTGGTTAAAGTGTAGTACTCATTGTTTCCGTCACTGAAAATCAGGTTGATGGAAGGTAAACCTGGTTCAGTCAATTCAGCTAAGCAATTATTATTTTGGTCTTGTCTCACAATTCCTACAACTGTACCATTAATAAAATTCTGACAAAGTGCTATCCCGCGTACCGGCATTCCGGAAGCTTGAGAATTAGTCATTTCCGGTTTTAGTCCGGGAACGTCAAAATCAAAACAATAAGAAGAAACTTTATTTTTAATGTAAAATCTGAATTCTGCTATGGAATTAAAGTCGGCTATGGTAGTTGGATTTGGTGGACCACTTATCCACCCCAATCCAATCTGTTGTTGATTACCTGAAACAGCAGCTCCTTGTAGAAGCGGATTTGCTGTTGCCCTTATATAATCTAAATCAGCATAAGGGTATCTAATACCAAACCTGCAGGAAATAATATTTGAGAACTTTACTGGAAGCACATTTAGAATTAAAGTATCGTTCTCCATCCTGGCATTTAAGCTTAGATAGATTGAATCCTGAGCCCTAAGTATGCACGAGCCACACATCACAAAAGCTAAGGCAATTACAGAATAGCGAATACTTTTCATTCTTACCGGATTTTTCTAATGCAAAAATTTAACAGTTTTCATCCAAATTCAAAGACACTTTTTTATGTTTGTACTGTAAATATTTAATAAAAATATCATAATTAATTGTTTTTCTGATATTTACGTTTATATTTGTACATCATATTAAAATAATATTAATTTGAAAATCGTAGATTTAATAAGGTCATTTGATGCCAGAACATTGACACGGTTTAAAAAGTACCTTCAATCTCCGCTATTATGCTCTGACGAACTTATGTTAAAGGTTCTTATCGTTTTAACGGATGAACCTTCAATTAAGACTAAAATTCCCGATAAAAAAAACCTTTTCAGAGCACTTTTCCCTGGTCAGCCATTTAATGACAACAGAATGAGACTGTTACTGAGCAGGCTTTTTTCATTTGCAGAAGACTTCTTAAGAATTGAAAACGGGGACAAGCAGAGCACAAAATCCGGATTATTGAAATATTATCGACAAAAATCATTGGATAAACATTTCATTCAAACATACGAAGAGTTTGTTCAGGATCAAAATAAGATACTCCCAAAAAATGAGGGTTATTATGAACATAGCTACAATTTAAGGCTGGAAAAATATGACTATTTGGTCACCAAGAAACGACAAGGAGAATTTAACCTGAAAGAAATATCGGATTCTATTGAAGTCAGCTACATCATAAAAAAGCTCAGACATTGCTGCCGTGTACTCCACGTGCACTCTGTTTACAAACTTGAATCACCTTTTCCATTTATTAAAGAAATAAATAATTATGTAAAAGAGCAAAAACTATATGAAATACCAGTATTGGGTTTTTACTACTATAACTACCTGGCAATATTAAATCCAACAGAAGACATTTACTTTAAAAAGTGCGTAGAACTTTACCAAAATTATGACCATCATTTTGAAAATGAAGAGCGCAGGGAAGTTTATGTCAATATCCTGAATTATTGTATCCGAAAAGTTAATGAAGGAAAAGAACAGTTCAATGAAACTGTATTTGATCTTTATATGCGAGGACTCGAGAAAGAGTTCCTTTTGGATCAAGGGAAATTATCCAGGTTTACTTATAGAAACATTGCCGAAATCGGCATCAATCTGAAGGAATATGATTGGGTAAATGAATTTTTAGAGACGTATCAGGTAAAATTGGAAAAACAGTACAGAGAACCTTTTTACCTGCTCGAAAAAGCCAGGGTACTAAGCGATCAAAAGAAATACCATCAAGCTATAGCCTACTTGACGCAACTAAGTTTTAACGATCAATTAATAGAACTTAGCACCCGCCTTGAAAGAATTAGAATATTTTACGAAATGGGTGAATCCGAACTTTCGCAATATCATGTAGAGTCGATGGAGCTATTTCTTCGACGAAAGAAAAATCTTGGCTATCACTCGGATCACTATAAAAGCTTTCTAAAGTACATGAGGAAACTTTTAAAAACGAATCCTAACGAAAAGAAAAAATTTAAGCAATATGTCCTTGACATCCAGTCTGAAGAAAAAATTACAGGGAGGAAGTGGTTGGTTGAAAAGTTTCACTCCATGGCTCAATAGATAATAACATTACATTGTAAATAAGCTTATTACATATTATTGATAAATATATGTTAAATTAAAGTGAATTATAAAATACAAAATGTGTAATCTTGCTTATTACTAACCTTTTAAACAAAAACGTATGAACAAAATTTCTTCAACTTTGACATTGGTTTTCTTTATGCTGGTGTCTTTTACTGCTTTCAGCCAAGAAAAATTCTGGGTCGGATTGGATTTAAATTTCAATTCTGTTAAAGTGGGCGACGCTGATGGAACCTCTTCTTTCGGTCTTGCACCTACACTTGGTTATATGTTTAGTGATAATATGGGTATTGGTCTTGAAGTCAACTTCAGACAGCCTCATAAGGATCATACCATTTTTGGAGCTACTCCTTTCCTCAGATATGGAAAGAGTGTTGGAGATAAAGCTACCCTTTTTGGAGATTTAGGAGTTGGTTTTTCTACTGGGAAAGAAACAATTGGTACCGTTGAGACTAAAAACTCTGTTTTCGGTATTGGAATCAGCCCGGGAGTAATGTACAAGTTTGCCGATCGTTGGTCTGCCATCGGACATTTTGGTTTCCTTGGATTCACATCTGACAGTGAAAAAGTAGGAAGTAATGACGCTGTAAAAACAACTGAATTTGGTATTAATTTAGGAATGAGTTCCTTAAATTTTGGACTTCAGTATCATTTTTAATAAAGAAATTCTATTTCATTAAAAAAGCCTGGTGAAAATAACTTCATCAGGCTTTTTTGTTAAAAACATTTTTTGTTGGTACTCTAACCTCTTAAATTTTACCTACCGCCTTTTTTCAAATAATTTATGACCACCAATCTAATGTCACGCCTGTAGTCATTGGTGTTTTCAACTGCGGGTTTTGTTACTTCTAAGATCTCCGGATTTCCTTCTTTTAAAAAATCCAATCCTGACTCAAGCCCCGTCAATAGAAATTCATTCATGGCTACTATATATTCTCTATCAACTTCAAGGACCTTTTCCTGTATTAACCAATTTCCTGTTTCAGTACGATCAATTCTGTCCCATTGAAGAAAGGCACCCCTTCCTTTGCTGGCCCAACCAATATCTAGAATCTTTTTAAGTAAACTACCTTTCATCTTAACGGATAAAACATTACCTCCATAAGGCATGGATCTCAAAATATCGTATTGAGAAAGTTTTTCTAATAGTACATCATCCACCCGGACACTTCCAGAATTCATTATTGCACATTCAGTTTCAGGATAGGCAGTACTCATGGACTTTGCAATCATCTTGCAAAAAGTAGAAGGAATATTCCTTATTACTACTTCTCTGGCATCATAGGGTTTTGAAAGCGTTAATAATTGTTCTTCCGGATCAAATCCCATCTCCCTCATCAATTTATTCTCTATTGCCTTCCACTTCTCCACGACTAAATTGACCTTGCCATCCAAAACTACAGATTCATTTAAGGTGATCAGTTCAGGATCAATAGTAGCTTTTCGATTTTCCGAATCGAATGTAATCCTATGAACATAAACGGTCTTGGCGTTAGCATCTGCTTTGGTGACTAATGCCCTACCTGCTTTAAACAACATGTGATCGTGCTCATGTCCTCCAAGAATTAAATTAATCTTTGGAAATAGCTCACCCATTTTACGATCATCTTCTTTAGTCAGGTGACTCAATAAAACCACAAAGTCAACTTTGGATTCTAATAATTTTAAAGTTGCTTCTACACTGGCAAAAATATCCTCATACTCTACAAATTTTACCGGATTAGCCGGTAAACAAGGAGAAATAAATCCTACCCTCACCGAGGAATTTGATTTATTATGGAACGTTACGATTTTATATTTTGGGATTTCCTGTGAATTTCCTTCTATCTGCTTAACAAAAGGTCTGGATCCCTGAGCAGTCTTATATAAAATATTAGAGGAAACCCAATCAAATTTTGACTCGTTGATCCTCTTTAAAAGTGCAGATTCGTCAATATCGAACTCATGATTTCCAAATGCAGCAAGATCTAAACCCAAAACATTTAATACTTCTATCATCTGCTTCCCACGAATTCTCTCACCTTCAAATTTTAAAGTACCAAGAAGTGACGGGCTAAGAAAATCTCCGGCTAAAACAGTATATGTATTTGGATTTTCCTGGATGAGTTTGTTTCTAATTGTTGCAATTCTGGCTGCTCCGCCTATTTTGCCACCTTCGAGGGGTGCAATTTCATAAAAATCATTAAATTGTAGAATGGTAAATTTGATCTGGCTAGGAATTACCGAAGCAGAATGTTCTTTGTGTCTCCGAATACCTGTTATTGAACAGCTGAAGAATAATCCAATAAAAAGGAAATAGAATAATTTATTATTTATCATAGCCGATTTTTTCATAACAATCATTTTCTGTAATAATGAGTCAAGCTTTTGAATCAAAGCTAAGTGCAAAAACAATTTTTTTTATAAAGAATTTTAAAATTCAGAGGTTCAATTTGTAAGTTATCAAGCTTCTCCAAATTGCGATAACCAATATCTATTGTGCGATTTGAAGAGAATGCACTGGGAAAACCAAATTTTCAAGATGTTGGTTTGACGCAAAACCCGGTATGGGTAAAAAAAGCAAAGTTAAATTTGACAAACAAAAAAGCCTTACCATTTCTGGTAAGGCTTTAAAAGTGGAGGATATCGGATTCGAACCGATGACCCCCTGCGTGCAAGGCAGGTGCTCTAGCCAGCTGAGCTAATCCCCCGATAAACTGAGTTCTTGTTTTAATTACCTTTTGCTTCCAAAAAGCGAACAAAAATATACAATCTAAGCTTATGCTCGATGATTAATTTTAAATAATTAATACAAGATCAATCTGCCCGAATTAAGCTTAATTTATGAGTAGTCCCGAGCAGATTTGAACTGCTGACCCCTACATTATCAGTGTAGTGCTCTAACCAACTGAGCTACGGGACTATGGTTTAAAACAATTATGCTGTAACCAAAAAGAAAATCACAGCTAAAGAAAGTTCAAAATCCATATTTGATAAAATAAAAACAGATAACTGGAAGAAGTGAGGGTATAAGTTGAATTACAAACCACCCTACAAATAATAAAACAAATAAATTCAGAAACAATCAATAGAAAATGTTTCGTAATTATAAAATTCATTTATTTGAAGTTAACCTTCAATAAACTCTTAAAAGGAGGTATTCCAGCCGCACCTTCCGGTACGGCTACCTTGTTACGACTTAGCCCCAGTCACCGATTTTACCTTAGATAGCTCCCCGTAAAGTCACCATCTTCAGGT
>Ga0268298_10001235_pt1 | contig 30588 bp, 28 predicted proteins | sample WWTPWeurt_MetaG_FD_194462 | JGI IMG/M metagenome (GOLD analysis project Ga0268298, IMG submission 194462) | Activated sludge microbial communities from WWTP in Nijmegen, Gelderland, Netherland - WWTP Weurt | ecosystem: Engineered > WWTP > Aerobic digester > Activated sludge | place... | reverse complement strand
CCGCCTCGGCAGTGGTGAGATATTCCTCGTTTGGCATCGCTATAGCTTCGCCTTCTTCAAAATCGCAATCTGGCCACCGTGGTATTGGTCGTGCTGGGTGATGCCATGGTAAATCGCATAGCGAGGTATCGGGCCATTCAAAGCCGGACTGTCCAGTTGGTCATCCGTCACGGCCGATGCAGCCTCAACCAATTCGCTCTGCACGCGCAAAAGTTCCGCCTTCGTCGCCTCCCACGCCTGCTCAGAAGCATCGCCAATCGCGGGCCAGTCCATTTCGGCCGTCACCTGCGGCTGTTCACCCCTGAACCGCGCCGCAACGTAGCGTTTCCATGCAATCACATGCAACGTCAATTCCCAAATGTTATGCGCCTCGGGAATCGGGCGGTAGAGTGCCCGCCGCATATCCACATCGCGCAACAGCCACCAGATGGCCGGCTGAAAACGATTTTCTCCGGTTTCATCGCCCTCAAAGCCGAACTTCAGCTCGTGAATCAACCGCTCAACCTGATGTCTGTCGCTCATTTCAACCGGCTCCCTTGCATTTCCGTTTCCGCGGCTTTACGAATCAGCATAATCTGCCCGGCGTGATAGAGATCATGGTGCACCACACCGAAAATCCAGGCATTGTAGGTCCACTCGCGGTTGGGCGGTATCTGATAGAGCTTCTCATTTGGAAAGCGCGACACCGTAGCAATGAACTCAGCCTGCGCAATACGCAATTCATTCTGCACATGCTGCCACTCGGAGTCATCGCCGGTCTCCGGACGCGGAAAATTCTCGTCGTCCTCGACCACAATCTTCTCAGCGCCTTCCAAGAACTTCACGACCGCGCGCTTCCACGCCACCGTGTGCAGCGCAATTTCCCAAATCGTATGCGCCCCTTCAACCCAGCGGCGCTTCGCAATGTGCGGCGTTACGCCGTCCAACGCTTCCATTAGCGCCGGGCCATGCCAGGCCGGCCCTTCGAATGCACTGGTGATTTGGGTCAGATGCGAACTAAGTTCGTTCATCTTAGAACCTGTAAGTAATCCCTATCGTCTGCCTTGCCATATGATCGCTTCGTGCATCTCCCGTTGCTCGACTGTGCGCCCACCACGATAGCGGATTGAAGTCAAATTCTACCGATGAATGCGTCGGCAATGTCCGGCTCGAACGCCGCGCATTGCTGTAACCCAACGCGAATCCTGCCGTGCCGCCCAATGCTGCAGCCACCGAATATGGCTCCGAGTCGTCTGCGTCCGAAGTCACGACCACGGCAGTCGCCATCGTTGCGACGGCAATTTCAACCATTAGGACGGTCAATCCCTGCGAACTCGTGAATTCCATGTCGCGCATCAAACGGTGACCAAGACCGAGTGCCGCCAGACCCCCGACGGTTGCCATGCTTGACACATCTTTGCCGTTCGCGTTGATAACATCACCCAATGCCGCCGGAACACCGGCCCCAAGCCACGACAGGCCGCGCAATACATACGCGTCGCCGCGGGTGTAGTCCCCGGCTTTGGCCAACTGATCGCCGATGACGATTCCGGCAACGGAGCCGCCCAAAATCAGTCCGCCAGCCGCCGACTGAAAATCCTCATTCCACAGATCGTGCCCGGATGCCAGAATTGCGCTCAACGCGGTGCCCATATCGCCGCCGACACCGATCGTGGCCGCATGGCCTTCGCTCATCTTTGTGGCGCGTGCCCACTGTCCGAAGGCAATCCGCTCTGTAACGCTCCCCACAAAACCCCAACCGTAAGGTGCGCGATCACTGTCGCGCTGAGGGTCCGTGAAATAATACAGCGCAATTCCGTGTGCAATACCGCGCGAACCACCGTAGAAATCCATCATCGCCTGACCGCGCGAAATATCGGATTGCTCTGTCATGAAGTAAGGTATCAGCACGCCCGCCGCAGTCAAGAAGAAGTACCCTCCGACCGCGCGTGCGCCGTCCTGCTCGTCCGTTGCTACGGGCACAGCCCAGCCGTAGAACCCCGCAGACAGCAACGCGCTATTCACCAGCAACGCGCCACGCCCCTTCTGGTCATAGATCGCTTGCGGTGAACGCAACATCACAGCCCGTGTCACGCGTCCCCGCAACGCCTGCGCCTCTTCGGGCGTCATCAGCACACGCTGCCGGACCTGCTGCGCATTCACTTCCTGAATAATTTCCAGCGCAAAACTGCTGTCAGCGGACAGGTAGAGCCTCGCTTCGACGAAGCCGGGATAGTCGTCAAACAACCCTAACTTGCGTTCCAACGACTGGTCTATGACAAAGATCTTGCCCAAACTGTCTATCGGGACCGCCGTCTCTTGCGCGTACACCTGCAAGCTCAACAGTCCCAGTAAACCGCACCAGAGGAGTAAGCGCATGTGCGCCTCCCATTTACTCTTGACTATGCGACCAAATAAAGAGCGAACTTCTACTACGAACGCTTCGTAAACATGCTCAACAGGCCCATACCTTGTTCGAGCAGCCCGTGGCTTTTGTCATTCACTTCACCGTCGGGCGTCAGTTTGTCCACGATCATCGGCAAAGCTGCCGTCAAGAGCGGCAGAAACTTCGCCAGATCCATACCCGATTCCTGTGCCATTGCGCCAAGTTTGTGTTCACCAAACACCTTTGTCAACTGTTCCGGCGAAATCGGCAGATTCTGGCCCGTGCTCACCCACGATTTGGCGATGTCGCCCAGTCCGTTGTTCTGAAACTGATCGAGTAATCCGCCGATGCCGCCGCTGTCCTTCGACATCATGCCCATAATCGAACCCGCTAGATTGCCGACATTCACTTCACCCGAGGTGTTGCCCAACACGCTCTGAGCGCCTTTCAACAAATCCATCATATCCATCTTGACTCCCTTATCGTTTCGATGATTTCGAGGCTATCCAGCCCCAGATGATTACAAGCAGTACCGCGTACGGAAACACTCCGATTAGCGTGTCGCTGGCCGAATGAGAATTGCGATCAACGGCGACAAAAGCGAAAATACATGCAGTCAGCGTCACAGCCGATATGATCCAGCCTACCACGTGCGTTGGGCGGTAGATCCAACCCATCGGTGCAAACCAATTCACGCGAACCTCCGATTGATTGCCTTACAACGTGCCTCGGCCAGTTTCCATCACCCACCGCGTCAACCACGTCTTGGCTGGTTCACCGCCCGCCGTGCGCACCATAGTCGCGATCTGTCCGCGGTGATAAGTTCCGTGATCCACAATATCGGTCAGCAAGTCACTCACCACTCGCTTTGTCGGCTTGCCGACCGCGTTAGTGTAAGTGAAACTGGTTTCAAAGTGCCCGTCCGTCTTGTTGCCCAAATACTCGCCCCAGGCGGAATACAGTTTGGGAATCTCCGCCTGACATTGCTCGAAGTTCAACTCAGCGATGTCATTCCGGTTCGTGGACGTGTTCGTCGTCAAGAGCTTGTGCGCCACCCATTGCTCCTGCAAATAGTGGCTCAACAACTGCACTGCTTTCTCCGGCGCTGCCGGACAGCTCTTCAGCGACGCGACGACTTCAAGATTAGCCCAATGATCGAAATGAAACAGCCGCTGGTAATAGGCTCTCATCGTCTGGTTTCTGTGATGAATCGGTTGAACCAGGTTTTGGCCGGTTCACCACCCGCAGCGCGGACAATCATGGCTATCTGACCGCGATGATAGGTACAGTGGTCAAACGTGTGAAAGATCAAATCTGAAATTCTGCGTTCCACCATATCACCCACGACGTTCTTGAACTTCACCGTCCGCGCCATACGCTCCGCGGTCATGTTGTGCAAGAGTTCTTTGTATGCCTTCTCAATCAACGGAATCTCAGCGATGCACTCTTCAAGCGTGTAGTCCCGGTCGTCGTTCCACTTCTCCAGATCGCGCTCGAAGATGATATCGTACACATACCAGTTGTTCTCCAGAATGTGCGACAGCCGCCTGACACCCTCGGCGGGAATCGTCGGGCAGGATTGCAGCGATTCAACAACCTTGCCGTTGGCCCAAGTGTTAAACTCGATCAGCGTACCGTTGAAATCCAGCATTGTCCCTTAAACTTTCAAGATTCCGCGAAAACCGCGCGCCGCATAGTACGAATCCGCGCCGTTGTGATAGATGAACACCGTGTCATAGCGGCGGTCGCCGAAAATTGCGCCGCCTAATTTGCGAATCGCCGCCGGAGTCAGAAGCCAACTCGACGTCTTCAAATCAAACTCGCCGAGCTTCTGTAAGTCGCGGTATTGCTCGTCGGTCAGAAGTTCAATCCCCATCGCCGCCGCCGCTTCGACTGCGTTGCCGACGGGCTTGTTCTCCTTGCGCTTGTCCAGAGCGTCGCGGTCATAGCACAAACTCCGCCGGTCTTTGGGGCTTTCCGCCGCGCAATCCACGAACACAAATTCAGCAGTCTTCCTGTCCAACCCGATCACATCCGGTTCGCCGCCGCTGTTCTCCATCTCTGCCAGCGACCACAACTTCTCCGGCTGCGCCAGCAGCTTCGCTTCCACATCCGACCACTTCAAACCCTTGTGCCGTTTCAAGTGCTTCTCAAACCGCGCAGCAAGAACCTGCAGAAGCTCGTCGCGCTGCTTGGGGGAAAGGGTGGAGGATTTGGGTTTGGGCATGTTGCGTCTTTGTCGTGCCGTCGTCTTGACTTCCTCACCGCGACGCAATCGCGCCGCGGTGAGGAAAAGTAGAGTCCTAATGGATAACCAAGCTTAGTTCATTCTTCAGAGCTGAACGCGCCAGCGGCAACGGGTCCAGCGTCCACGCTGGTCAATCGTCTATCTGCGCGCGCTGCAATTTCCCGGAGTAGTCAATGTAGCACGCCTTGGTCTCTGAATAGAATTCATAGACCTCCCAGCCGCCTTCGCGGTGGCCGTTGCCCGTTGCTTTCATACCGCCGAACGGCATGTGCGCCTCGGCGCCAATCGTGGCCGCGTTAATGTACGTGATGCCCGATTCGATGTCGCGGAAGGCACGGAACGCGCGATCCACGTCCTTCGTGAACACCGCGCTCGACAGACCGTAGTCAATGTCGTTGCAAACCTTCAGCGCTTCGTCGAAGTTCTTCACCTTCAGCACCGACACCACCGGCCCAAAAATCTCCTCCTGCGCAATCCGCATGTTCGGCTTGACATCCGTGAAGATCGTCGGCTCATGGAACCAACCGTCGGCATGCTCGCCTTTAGTCAGCGCCTTGCCGCCATAAGCCAGCGTCGCGCCGTCTTCCTTTTTGCCGATTTCGACGTACTGCATCACCGACTTGCGCTGGCTTTCGCTCACGCACGGTCCCATCGTGATGCCTTCATCGTTGCCGTAGCCGATCTTGAGTTTCTTGGCCGCCTTGATGTAGCGCTCAACGAATTTGTCGTGAATCCCCTCTTCGCAAATCACACGCGACGTCGCCGTGCAGCGCTGTCCGGTCGTGCCGAAGCCGCCCCAAATCGCGCAATCCACCGCGTGATCCAAATCCGCGTCGTTCATCACGATCTGTGCGTTCTTGCCGCCGAGTTCCATCGAAACACGCTTCAGCATGCTCGCGGCCTCGCGGCCAATCACCTTGCCCACCGCCGACGAACCCGTGAACGAAATCACGGCCGTGTCCGGATGCGACACGATGCGCGTGCCGACTTCCTTACCTGAACCGTGGACGATATTGATAACTTCCGGCGGGAAACCCGCATCCAGAATCGCTTCGACGAAGTTATGGGCGGACAGCGGCGTGATTTCGGCGGGCTTGAACACCACCGTGTTGCCGCACATCAGCGCCGGAATAATCTTCCACGACGGAATCGCCATCGGGAAATTCCACGGCGAAATCAAACCGCACACGCCCATCGGCATGCGCACCGTCATGTTGAATTTGTTGTTGAGTTCCGACGGCACGGTCTTGCCGAACATGCGGTAGCCTTCGCCGCACGCGTACATCGCCGTGTCAATCGCTTCCTGCACATCGCCGCGCGTCTCGAAAATCGGCTTACCCATCTCGCGCGTCATGTCAAACGAGTATTGCTCCTTGCGCTCGTTCAAAATCTCGACCAAGCGGAAAAACAGCTTCGCCTTCTGCGGTGCCGGAACCAGCCGCCACGTCTTATACGCCTTCAACGCCGATTTCACTGCGCGATCCACGTCTTCCGGCTTGCTGTGCGGGAAAATACCGATCAGATCCGACCAGCGCGCCGGATTGCGATTCTCAAACTTCTCATCCGAAACCGAATCACACCACTTGCCCGCGATGAAATTCTGGTAAATCTTTGTGCCGCCCTTGCCGCCGTTGGGGGTGGCTTTCTTCTTTTTGTCAGTCGTTGCCGTTGCCACGATGTGTTACTCCTGAGTCTATGCCTTAGCGGCCACTGCCGCCCGTAGAATGCCAATAAACCTATAGCACAACAAACTACGAAAATAAGCCCCGAGAGTCAACCCCAAAATCGGTCGTTTTTCCATATATAAACAATCATTTACGCTCAAAATCGAGGCCGACTGCGAGGCGCGTGAATCCCCAGAACCGCAAACGGGCGAACCCTCCCGGATTCGCCCGCCTTCCCAACCCAGGAATTAGCCCTGCCTAAAGCTTCAAGTCGTGCCCCTCGGCTTTGGCCACATAGGCCGCGCAGGTGATGTCCCCAGTGACATTGACCACCGTGCGGCTCATGTCCAATATCCGGTCCACCCCGACAATAATCCCAATCCCCTCACCCGGTACGCCGACCGACTGCAAGATCAGCACAATCACAGGCAACGAACCGCCCGGCACGCCCGCTGTACCAATCCCCGCCACAACCGCCGCAAACACCACCGTCGCCTGCTGACCGACCGTCAATTCCACGCCGAAAAACTGCGCCAAAAACAGCACCACAATCCCCTCGTAGAGCGCCGTTCCGTTCTGGTTCGCCGTCGCCCCCAAAGTCAACACAAACCGCGAAATCTTCGGCGGCAATTTCAACTCAGTCTCGGCCACATGCAGCGACGTCGGCAGCGTGACATTGGACGAACTGGTCGAAAATGCCGTTAATATCACGTCGCGTATCCGGTGGAAGAACTTGAGCGGATTTACCTTGACGAAAAACCGCAAAATAAATCCGTACACTCCGAAAAATTGCAGCGCCAGCACGCTCATCACGACGAGCACGAACTTGCCCAAGACGAACACGACATCCACGCCAAGCTTGGCCGTCACGCTGAACACCAACGCCGCTACGCCGTAAGGCGCAAGCTTCATGGCCAGCGAAATCATCTTCATCACAACTTCGTAAAGCCCGGCCAGCCACTCCTCGAACTTCTGCGTCTTGTCATTCTTGGTCAACGCAAGTGCGACTCCCAGAAACAGCGCGAAAAACATCAACGCCATAATCCCGCCGCCGCGATAGCCCTCCTCAAACGCCATCGTCGCATCGGCCAACGGGTTCTTGGGAATAATATCCAGTATCGTTTGCACCCAGTCTTTGCTTTTACCCGCGTTTTCCACCGCTGTCGTCACGGTCTTTCCGGTCATCGCCTGCATCAACGATTCGCGATCCGCAGAATCCAATCCGTCACCGGGCCGCACCCAATTCGTGGCCGTAATGCCCAACAGCACCGAGATCGAAGTTGCGACCACCGTAAACGCCAGTGTCCGCAACCCAATCCGGCCCAACGTGCGCGCATCACCCAACTCCGCCACACCTAACGCCAACGCGCAGAATATCAGCGGAATCACCGTCATGAAAATCAGCCGCAGGAAAATCTGTCCCAACGGCGCCATGCCGTAGCGGATCACATTGTCGAGCAGCGGAGCGCCGGCCCACAGAAAATTGGCCGTCAGTCCGCAGACAACGCCGCCAATCAACCCAATCAGAATCTTTGTATGTAACGGCATAGTTATTTCAGCAAGACCAATTTCATTCTTCGTGATTCTACTCCGGCGGCAATTTCAGCCCAATAGACTCCCGAGGCGCGGCTCTGCATTTCTACTTCAATTTCGTGAACGCCTGCCGCCAACTCAAATGTCCTGGACTCGACCGCGCGTCCCAAGACATCGTACAGCACATAGCGAACTTGCCCGGAGTGGGGGAGACTCACCTGCAATCGCGTCGCATTGTTGAACGGATTCGCGCCGTGAACCCGAGCGTCAAACGTCAACGGTAGTTTATTCTCGCCCGCCTCAAGCACCGCTCCCGCGACATGGAATTCGCGCATTTCAAAACTCCGGCGCGGTGTGTCCGGCCTCTGTGAAACCGCTTCAACAAACCAGACATAGTGACCCAAGCCGATGCTCAGTGCCGCCGTGCGCGCGCTCCCGGTTTCAACCGTCGTGTCCAAATCTCCGCCCGCAACATGTAAATGATAGTGAACCGTGTCACCCGGATCGCTGTCGCGTGATTCGTTCCAACTGAAATGCACCGTATCACCGGCCAGAAAATACGCGTAGTTCGACGGTTCGCGCAAATTAAACGGCGTCGGCATCGCGTAAGGCTGCGTTGCCGCGTAACGTCCGATATCTGCGCGCGTACCGTCTTCATCGAGCGGAAACGCCGGGTCGGCCGCGTGAATCGCGGGACTGTTCTCCGATAATCTGTAATCGCGGGCACCGGGATTCACCAGCCGCGCATCGGCGATTAGATTGAACTCTCCGTCGCACGAATCGCCGTTCACATTCACCCGCTCAGGCAGGCCGATAAGCTCGTCACCCGCGCGCACCGGCACATCGCTGAGGCAATACGTCACTTGGCCATCCTGCTCGGTGAACAGAGGTGTGCTGCCGTTGTTCGCCAATAGTACTGAGTTCATCGCCACCGCGCTGCCGCTCCGCGCATGCAAGACGCTGCCTTGCAGTCCTTGGTGCTTGACACAACTACTCCGCGACATCGTCATCGTGCTACCCTCTGCAAACACACCGCCGCCGTCGCGCGCCCGGTTGCTGTCCAGCAAGCACTCCTCCAACGACAAACTGGATTGCAGCATCACCGCAGCACCGCCCAAGCCCGCGCGGTTGTTCCAAAACTCCGTACTTCTGAATGAAGCGGTTGTCGTGAGCATGAGCGCCACCGCGCCGCCGCGAAGTCCAGCGGCATTACCTTCCAACGCAATCGAATCCCCCGCATAATCCGTATTCCCGAGCCACAATGCGCCGCCCGTTGCGGCCTGATTTCCGTGATAGACACTCGCCGTATCGCGCACGAATGCTCCCGCGAAATAACCTGCCCCGCCCGTGTCACGCGCCGAGTTTCCTGCGCAATCAAGCTCGCGCATCGCCAAGTTGCCGTCTTCAACGTACACTGCGCCGCCCTGATGTGCCAAATTGGAATCAAACGCGCAGGTTTCCAACGACCCGCCGCGCACAAGATAAAGAGCGCCGCCCAACGTCGCAAAATTACCGTCAAACTCAGTCGAGAATATCCGTGACGAATCACCCGCATAGACAGCTCCGCCGCGCGCCTCCAGCGGGTTTTCTAAATTGCGGACAGCATTGCGCTCAAAGCGCGACCGCGCGATTTCGCATGTTCCCAGTGCGTACAATCCAGCACCGCGCCCTGCTGCATTTTCCGCTACGTCGCAATCCTCCAAAATCACATGTGTTGCCGCACTCGCCGCAATCGCACCGCCCGCGCCGTCGGAATTTTCGTTCAGGCTAAACGAACAGTGCCGAAACAATCCCGAATCCGCCTCAACGCGTATTGCCGGACGGCCCACCACGTGGCGAACCACGCTGAAGTCCATGCGCACCTCAGCCTCAGGCGCGACGTCTATTCCGCTCCATGTCGCACCCAGCAGCTCAAAATAGCGGTCGAACATCACCGAATCCGTTTCCGCACCCAATGACAAAAGCGTGCCGACAACATGCAAATTGGCATTCGGTGCGAACCACAGCTTCGCGCCGCCCATCAAGATCAACGTGTCGTCTTGTTCCACGCGCAAGGAACAGCCAATCACATAGTCCCCCGGAAACCAAACGCCGCTCTGCGCACCGCACGGCGCACCACCGGGAAGTTCCTCGGAGCTTTCAACTGCACCCATATCCGGCCACGTTCCCACAGGCTGAACCCGCACATTGCCCGCAAAATCCAACCCCACTGCGTTTGCCGTATCGGCGCCAAACAAACATGGGCTGCCAACCGAGAGGCGTAGATCGAAGAGAGATTCATTCACAAACAACGGATCAAGTGAGACATTCCGCAACGAATCGCATGGCTGCAACGCCACATTCACGCGCGACGGTTCCAACAACCACTGCGGCGGAAAGCCCATCATGGCGTCGCCATTCGTTGCATAAATGTCAGAGTGCTTGATGATCGTAGTCGCCGTTTGTCCAAAATACACGAGGTCTTGCTCGCCAGTGATTATCGAACTCGACAAGATTCCTGCTCCGCCGAGATAGATCGCCCGGCCTTCGCCTGCGCTGTCCGCAACCATCGTCAAAAACCGCAAGACCGGCGACGTTCCGGCCGCGCAATAAACACCGCCACCACGCATGGCGAGATTCCCTCGCAATATGGAATTGCCAAGCGTGCCGCGGGCATTATCGCCCAAATAAACGCCGCCGCCTTCTTCTGAAGCGCTATTGCCGACGAATTGAAGGCGCGTCAAATTCGCCAAGTTGTTCGCACCTCGCGCGGCAATGCCACCGCCCAGCCTGGCGTCGCAGTCACGTATCTCACAATCTTCGACAGTGAGCCGCGTATTCTCCAAATAAAACGCGCCGCCAATATCCGCCGCGCAATATTTGAACTGGCAATATTCAACCACGCTCGACTGCGGTGTGCCGCGCAACTGCACCGCGCCCCCGCGTTGAAACGCAATGTTGTCACGGAAGCCGCAACCGCGCATCTCCAGCGACACGCCACTCTCCATCGCCACCGCGCCGCCGTGCGTCACCGCCTTGTTATCCGCAAATTCACAACCGATGAGCCGCAGCGATCCGCTCGTGCGCATCAAGATTGCGCCGCCTGCGCCAAACCGCGTGCTGTCGCCCGAGAATTTCGTACTGCGAACCGTCACCACTGCCGCTTCTCGTCCGTAAATCGCGCCGCCGTCAATCCGCGCTCGATTCTCCCGAATCCAGCACGAATCAATTTCAACTTCCGCGTGATAAACTTCCAGCGCGCCGCCAAAACGGTCATCGCCGCCGAGATTGGCAAAACCATCTTCAATCACCACGTGCGCCAGCCGCGACACCGTGCTCGTGTTGCGAAAACGAATGCCCAAATGGCCAAGCGGATCCCGAAACGGCGTGCGCTGAATGTAGATCGAATCTTCAACCGTTCCTTCTGCCAACAGAGTCCCATTCACCACCAATGAAAAACGCCCGGACATGGCGATCACCATGCCGGGCGAAATCCTCAAAGTCTCAGCAGCCGGAACCCACGCAAAACTGTCTATCACCACCGTGTCAACCGGCGCTTCCCAAGCCCCTGACACCGCGCCGCGCACCACGAGAGCTTCCGCACGGACGGCCTGCTCAGGGGAGCACACCGCCAGCGCGACAAACCACAACAGCCAAACTACTTGAGTAGCACCGCCGGGGCGCATACCGACTGTCCCTGCGCGCGCAGTTCGATCAGGTAACTTCCACTACTCAATTGCGCTCCGCCAAACTCGACCGTGTGCACACCCGAAGAATAATATCCGCGTGCCAACACCGCGACCGTCCGGCCCAGAACATCGTGCGCAGTAATTTCGATTTCCATCGGCCGCACGAGACTGAAGGGGATCGTCGTCACCGGGTTAAACGGATTCGGATAGGCATTGCCCAGACGAAATTCGCCGACAACTTGCGGCGCTTCGTGCGCTGCCGATACGGCGATCAGCTCAAAATCTACGGCGTCGGGAAACTGCTCGCCCTGTTCAATCGTAATCGGTTCAGGCTCGGCATCATCGCCGTAAACATCGTAAGGCTCGCCCACGTCGTAAACGAAATTCGTGTTTAAGTCCATATACGCATAGGCGTAATATACACCGAAACTGTCCACTAACGCCGTATAGTCGCCGTTGCCCGTATTGTTGAACAACACTCCGCCGCCGTTGGGAAGTCCCGCAAAATCGTTCGTCCGCGAAGCCACAACGTACGTCGCACCGGTCTCAGTGCCCTCGTAGGTAATTGCCCCTGAAAATCCACCGCTGTTCGGTGGTGACAACACGATGTCAATATCTTCCATATCGTCCGCGACGTCCAGCACGGAGGGAATATCGCCGCCGTAAAATCCGCGCGGATCGTCTATATCAGGAATCAAATTGACATTCAAATCCTGAAACGCGAAAATCAAATACCCGCCCGAGTCCAGCCCGCTTTGCGAGTAGTCCCCGTTGAACGGATTCACGATCGTCACGAAAAACGTGTCCAGTGTCGTCGGAATCGTATAGACAAACACCAGCGAGAATCCCGAGTATCCCGACACATTTCCGGATACCTGGAAGGCCTCCGCTCCGGTGGTCAGGAATAGGGCCAAAAGTACCGCCCAAAATGCTTTGCGCATTCTGCCTCCTTTGCCTGCAAAGTCGAATTTAGTTCTTGAAATATAAACTAAACGAAAACAACAATCAAGCTGTTTCAGCCCCCGCCGAAGATTTCCCGACTCCGGCCCCAACCCCAGCCCGGGACTTGAGAAGGCGCGGCCCCCTGCTTGAAGAGACCCCGCAACAATGCTATATTAACAGTTTGCAGGTATTTCATCCCGTGTCCAGAAACCCACAACAGCAGCCCATGCACCACCCGCGCGCCAGCAAGACTGTTCTTGCCCTCTTTGTCCTACTCGTCGTCCTCCTCGTCCAGGACGGGTACGCTCAGTTCGACACCCTTTGGACTCGCACCTACTCGATGTCCTCCAACGCGCGGCTCAACTCGGTCGCCGCGCTTAACACCGGAGACTATGCCGCCGCCGGATTCGAGATCGCCGGGCAAAACAATGCCCTGTTGATGGTTGTCAATCCGCTCGGTGATACGTTGTGGACAAGGTCCATCGGCAGCGCAATGAGTGGTGACAAAGCGTTTGATGTCGCCCAGCTCTCGAACAACACCATTGTGGTCTGTGGCCAAAGCCAGGGGCAGTTGTCGGCTTTTGCAGCGGGCTACACGCCCAACGGCAACCAAGTGTTCTATGAAGACTACGATGCTGTCGGTGTTTGCGGAGCCAACGCTATTTTGCCGCGGCCTGACGGCGGGTTTTGGCTGCTCGGCTTCCGCACAGGCCTCGATAACTCGTCCGATTTCTGGCTTATCAGTTGTGACGCCAACGGCGACTCCCTGACCTCCTACATGTATGCCACGACCGGTGGCGGCGAGGAATACCCCAACGACCTCTTCGCCCTCGACGACGGTGGACTTGAACTCATCGGCAGCACGCGCGTTCCGCCTGCCGGGAACAACAACTACGACTTCCTGCGGGTGCGCGTTGATGCTTCCGGGAATGAGTTGGATACGGACACATACGGCACCGAACGTTGGGAAATGGTGTACGGCTGTGCCCGCGACCCGCAGTCCGGGGAAATCATCATCGCCGGCGAAGACAAGATCACTTCAGCAAACAAAGACGGCCTCGCGCTGAAGCTTAGCTCCAGTGGTTCCGCCTTGTGGGACCATTCGTTTACCAACAGTATGGTCACGGAACGCCTTACCGGAGCAGCCACTTACCTCGAAGGTGGCGCCCTGTTCTGCGGCTATGCCGGCGGCTCAAGTGAAAGCACCCACCGCCTCTGGCTGATTGCTGTCAATTCAGGCGGTGACACTGCTTGGACGTGGCTCGGAGCGCAACAGGGGCAAGCCTTTGACGACCTGCTCCGCACCCTCGACGGCGGATTCGTGGCCTGTGGCCGCGCCAATATCGGCGGCAACGACCGTCCCCTCATCTGGCGTGTCGGGCCGCCTTCAGGAGTTTCCGGCATGATTCGTGACCGCAATACCGGAGAACCTATCGCCGGTGTCACGGTGCGCACCTCCAGCCTGCCACAGTACTCACTTTCCGACTCTCTTGGACGGTTCACCCTGTCGCTCCCGGAAGGAGTTTACGACGTTTACTCCGGCGGCCCGTGCTTTACGGGCGACACTATCTACGATATTCAAGTCCTGCCCAATGAAAACACGCTGGCGGACGTCACCGTCGGCGCTGCTCACGCCAGCGTCACTCATACGACGATCAACGTGCTCAGCCCCAACGGCGGACAAGGCGTCGCCGATTTGGTGGTTGCCAATGCCGGCAGCGGAGACCTTGTCTTCAGTTTCACAACGGAAAGCTTGAGCCCATCCGGCAATTGGCTGTCCGTCCAGCCGCCCTCGGGCCGCATTGTTCCGGGCGACACACTCGTGGCGCAAGTGCTGGTCAATGCCGACACCACCAACGACGGCAACTACGATTACTTCGGCCGCGTTGAATTGCACGCCAACTCCTGCCCGGAAACGCTGCGGGTCTTCGATGTGCTCGCCGTTATTTTGGACGCTGAGTCCGGCCCTGCGCTGCCGTCCGAATTCGCACTCTATCCCGCCTTCCCCAATCCGTTCAATAGCTCTACACGCTTGCGCTTCGGCATTGACCGCGACAGCGACGCGTCCCTCCGTATTTACGATGTCACTGGCCGAATCGTTGCCACGCTGCTCGACAACCAGCGTATCACTGCGGGCGAACATACGCTGGATTTCTCACCGCGCGGCCTCGCGTCCGGCTTGTACTTTGTCCGGCTCGAAAACCAATCCCGCAGCCAGACACAACGACTGCTCTATATCCGCTAAGCTTCCCGCCCGCAACTACAGAGGTTCTCCGATGCATGCACTGCTGCTCTTGTTGCTGATTCCTCTCCTCGCCAACGCCCAGCCCGACACCACCTGGTCGCGCAGTTTCGCCCTCGGCGACCGCGCCTTCCTTTACGATGCCGTAGTCGTCAACGACGATGTCATCGTCACCTGCGGCTACAGCCAAAACGGCGCTGGCGCCAATCTTGATTACAACTTCTTGCTTGCTGCCTATTCGCTCTCCGGCGACTCGCTGTACGCCCGCAACTACCTCGAAACCAACCAAAATGAAGCGCTCGAAGCTATCGTCCATCTTGGCGGCGACACCGTCGTCGCCTGCGGCTGGGGCACCGATGGCTATTCGCTCGAACTGTTTGGCTTCTCGGCTGAATCAGGCGATTTGCTCTGGCAGCACACCTACGCTCCGTCCAGTGGATTGTGCAAAGGCCGCGATGTCATCATGCTCGACGACGGCCGCATTGCCGCAGTAGGCTACGGACTGCCTGAAGGTGAAACCCGCTCCGATGCCTATCTTGTCGTGTGCGATAGGTTGGGGGACTCCTTGGGGACTCTGCTGTTCGGAGAGACCGGGACCGACATCGCCAATTCGATTATCCAATTGCCTAACGGCAACCTGCGGCTGAGCGGAATCACCCGCGAATCGTCTATAGCCGACTACGATTTGTGGTCGCAACTGATTTCGCCAGATGGTTCACCCATCGGTTCGGCCATCCAGTTCGGCGCAACGGAAAACGATTACTGCTACAATACCGTGCGCACGCCTGACGGTGATACTTGGTTGGTTGGCCGGAGCGGTCCGGCCATCGGAGGTTATGGCTATTGCGCTGTGCTTCCCGCCACGGGCAGCCCAACAACTCGCACCTATTCGTCCACCGGATTCACGGATCAGTTCCGCGCGGCCTTGCCGTGGTTTGGCGGCATGTTGTTCATCGGGCGCTCTGGGGACAATGCGACCGTCACCACATTTCTGATGCGTTCCATTGACGAAGACAACCAGACCAACTGGACTTGGCGTTACGGCGCTGAGAGTACCGAGGCTGGATTCTACAATATTATCCAGCTTCCTGACGGCGGTGCTTTGGCCGTCGGCGCGATGGCGATGCCAGATGACACGTCGGATGTGCGCGGCTATTTGCTCCGCGTCACGCCGCCCGCCGGTGTGCGTGGCACGGTCATCGGTCTGACGACGAACGATCCGGTGGTCGGCGCTTCAGTCCGCGAAGTCGGCAGTGCGCGTGCAACCTTCACTGATGCGCAAGGCGTATTCCGGCTCGACTTGGCCGCAGGCATCCACGATGTCATGGTTTCTGGGGAATGCATCGAGAATGACACTGTTTTCACAGTCCAAGTCAATGAAGAAGCGATGACCGAGGTCAGCTTCACACCCGGCGAGCCATATTACGGCCTACGACCGTCCAGCGTCAATGTCGTGGTGCAAAATCACATGACCGGTCACAGCGAAATTCGCTTCGAAAACGCCGGCACTGGAACGATGAGCTACGAGATCACCGCCGAAGAAATCTCCCCGCTGGGCACCTGGATCGCGGTTGATCCGGCGGTTGGAACTTTGGCCCCTGGCGAGGAAGCCGTGATTGAAGTGGCCGTCTCAGCTGACACGACCGATGACGGCGTCTTTGAGTTCATCGGCGAAATGCAGATCCACAGCAACGCCTGCCCCTTTACGCTGCTCGAACTCCCCATTCTGGTGACCGTGCTTGATGCCGACGGCGCCCCAATCGCCCCGGCCGAGTTCCGCCTTTCCCCGGCCTTCCCGAATCCCTTCAATTCCTCCACGCAGGTAACCCTCGAAATCCCTCAGGAAACTGAAGTTGGCTTGACCGTGTTTAACATTCAGGGTCAAGCGGTAAAAACTTGGCAGGCAGACCGTATGGACGCAGGTAGCCACAGGATTTCCATTGACTTAAGTGGCTTCGGCAGCGGGCTTTACCTCTTGCGCGCTGAGACCCCAAACAGCTCTGCCACCCAAAAACTGCTCTTTGTCCGCTAAATAGTCTGTTCTTTTTCCGGCCCGGGGTGGGTCCCGCCCGGACCAAATGTGCTGCTTCATTGCTCGGCTAACTTCGACTCAGGAGACTACTATGAAGGCATTTGGTTTGTTCGTGCTCGTTTTTGCACTCGCCGCCACAGCGTCCGCCGAATTGGATACGCTCTGGACGCGACAGATTGAATTAGGAGTCAACGGCTTCGAATTTGAAGCAGCCACCGTCCTGGCCAATGGCGAGACCATGGCCGCCGCTACGGGAAGTCAAGTTGGCACGGTTGCGCTATGGCGCTTTGGTTTGGACGGCAGCACACTGTGGAGCGGGGAATTTTCAGTGTCGCTCAGCTATTCGACCATTCTGAGCATGGATCAATTAAGCAACGGCGAGATCATGATTGCCGTCGCCTATTGGTCCAACGCGGACTCCAGCTCGCGTATCCATGTGCGCACGATGAACAATGTCGGCGAGACGATTCACGAGCGGGAATACCCGTACTACGTGACCGACACCGACGTCGAACTGATTGCGCTGCGGGATGGCGGAGCGGCGTTCGTCTTTGTCAGAAATGTGGCCAACCAATTCAACAGAGCCACGTTGATGCGGCTGAACAGCAATTGCGATACGCTGTTCACACGCGACATAGAGCTGCCCGGCCAAATTGAAAGCTACGGTCGTGGAGCGGCAGAGTTCAACAATGGCGATTTGCTGTTGTGCGGATCCTATGCCATCAACAACGCGACCACACAGGCGTTCGTCATGCGCACAACATGGGACGGAACGCCCATCTGGACACGCAGCTACGAAAGCGGTACGGATTACGGCCTTAACGCATCGTGCGTGGACATTGACGGCGCGCAAAACATCGTTGTCGGCGGCTACAGCGGTTTCATTTTCTGGCTCAGTTATTCTTGGGCCGTTGGCCTAACGCCGGATGGCAATCCGCGCTGGACGCTGTCCGGTATGGACGAGAGTTACACCGCCGTTTCCGGGATTCGCGCAATGCGGGGTGGTGGCGCGATGCTCTTTGGTACAATCTACGCCGATTTCGGATTCGACTTCATCTCGATCAACGTCGTCAATGAGCAGGGCGTGGGCAATCCCACCAGCGAATATTCCTGCCAAGGCTGTCGCATGCATAGCGCCAACCCCAGCCGAATCAGGGGAGCCGTAGCCTTTGGCCGCGTGACCGATGCCGCGTGGGCCAACTATGGATTCATCATGCGCTTCCCGCCGGGAACCTCAGTGACGGGTATTGTGCGCACTGCGGACACGAACGAGCCCATTGTCGGTGCCCGCGTCGAACTGGTCGAATCCGGTGATTACAGCTTTACCGATGCGCAAGGGATATATAACTTCGGCGTCAGCATGACTGAGGGCACGTTGCGGGTCAGCGATCCGTGTATTACACCCGTTGAGCAGCATGTAGCGCTTAATGAAGGTGAAGACAACACCTTCAACTTTACCACCGGATTCCCCGAACTCGAAAACCCGGTCTCAAGCGTCAATATGATCGTCACCTACGGCATGTGGGAGCACGACACGCTGACAGTTTTCAATAACGGCACGGGCGCGCTTCCGTTTTCCGTGGAAGCACTTGAGCTGAATCCGACCTATGATTGGCTGGCGGTATCGCCGGTCAACGGCGAAATTCCCGTGCAAGGCAGTGCGCAAATCATCGTTTCTGTTCTGGCGGACGCCGGGCATCCCGAAGCGGATTTGGCCGGCGTGGTTCGCATTCACTCAAATTCATGCCCGGACACCGTGAGTGACATTGGCGTTTTCGCGCTCGCCCTTGATTCGCCTGAGCGTCCACATCCGGTGACGAGCTTCGCGCTCTATCCGGCTTACCCGAATCCGTTCAATGCTTCGACGCGCGTGGCGTTTGATTTGCCGCAACCCGCGCGAGTGGTTGCAAACCTCTACGATATCACTGGCCGTCAGGTGGCGCAGCTTGCCAATGAAGCCTATCCGGCTGGTTCGTTTGTTCTGAATTTCTCCGCGCCGGATTTGGCGACCGGAATGTATCTGCTGCGGCTCTCCGCCGGGGAGTCCGTGGCCACACAGAAACTTGTGCTGCTGAAATAATCTTGAAACTATTCTTTCGTCTGCCGTTTGTCATATTCCTCGCGGCGCTCTTTAGTGCCTGCGGCGACATGCCCCAACGCACAGTATTTCGCGGCGGGGTGGATTACATGCCATTGCTTGATGGTCGCAAGCTTGTTTATCGGGAAACCGACGAAGGCGAACGCGATGACTACTCGCTGACGCTCCATTATATCGGTGGCCGCAACTGGAAGATCTATTCAGTTGTAGAGGAAGAAACTCCGTACGGCCGGATTGAATTCGAGTCCAACGGTGTTGTGCTGCGAGTCTCGACACAAATCTCACTGACGTCGCTCGAATCGCGCAAGAGCATCGGTGCCTTCACAACTGTATGGCTGGATGGCAACGCGCCGGAAGACAGCGCGTGGTTCGATGAACTGACCGGCACCGAAACTCTCGTGGCCGGGTACGAGAACGTCACCGTTCCTGCGGGCAGCTACACAGAATGCCTGAAGACCGTCAGCACGCCACTGCCCGACTTGGCGGATTCGCTCGAGGCCCGCTACGAACGCAGCGAAATTGACGAGAAGCAATACACTCTTGAACGCACCTTTCTGAATTGGCAGACCGTGCGCTGGTTTGCGTCCGGTGTCGGCCTGATCAAAGAACAAATCGGACCGCCCGGCGAAACCAAAATCCTGCGCGAACTGGTAGCTGTTGAAGTTGAAGGCACCGGAAAAGAAGATACAGCGCTGCGCTCCACGACCGAAGAAAATAACGAATAACCTGACGTGACTCGAATCGCATTCCTATTGACGCTTGCTCTGACGGCTGCCGTGTTTGCCGCCGACATTGAGCTTTCCCCATACAAGCCCAGCGCCACCGAACTCCAACTAAAGGCCGCGCTTGACACGACCACGACCTTTCAGTCACGCGCATCAGTCGCCCGCAAGTTCCAAAAGGATTTTCCGGTGGATGCGGGAGTCCAACTCCGCGTGGCTGACTTGCTCGCTTTGGACGATCCCGCCGGCGTCGTGAACTACTATTCAGATCGTGCGAAAGCCAATCCGCGTTCGGAAATTGACCACTACATCGTGGGCCGCTATTCGCCCGGGCTGAGTGACAAGCAGGCGCAAGCGAAGGCGATCTTTGATGCGAATCCCGAAAGCTATTGGGGCGCGTTGCTGCAAGCGACCGCTTTCCCTGCCGAAGAAGACAAGGATTTCGCAAAAGCCGAAGGCGAGCTGTTGCGGGCCATACGGCTCAACAACGCGCTACCCTACGCGCCTGCACTGCTTGGTGAGCTGTGGGCGCGCAGCGGCAAAACGGCGCAGGCCGAACAGCTCTACACGGAAATGGCCGCGCAATCTCCCAACGACTTCGAGCCTGTCCAGCGCCGCTTGATGCTGCATCCGGGTGAGTTCAAAACGCACCTCAATATCATTGACGACTATCTGAAGCACAACGCCGAAGACGTGCTCGCGCTCGACATTCGCGCCCGTGTTTGCCGCGAGTTGAACGATTGGGACGGCTATATCAGCGCGATGCGCAAAGCCGTTGCGAAACAGCCCGACGCGGTGAATCACTACAACCTCGCTTGCGGATTCTCATTGACCGCACAAAAAGACTCGGCTTACACACATCTGTTCAGCGCAGCCGAGTTGGGTCTCAATGACACTGACCAATACACCGAAGACGAAGACCTGATTCCGGTCAAGAACGACGCGCGCTGGGGCGAACTGCTCACCGCCGCTGAGACGAGCAAGAAGAAAGAGATGCTCCAACTCGCGCAAAACATGAAGCGCGACCTTCCCGCCGAACAAAAACAGGAGCTCGTCGAGAGCCGCACCGATACTCCCGCGCCCGATTTCTCGCTCGAAAAAATGGGCGGCGGCACAGTGAAACTGTCCGACCTCAAAGGGAAAGTAGTAGTTCTTGACTTCTGGGCGACGTGGTGTGGTCCGTGCCGCATGACGATGCCGCTGCTGGATCAGTTCTACCAATCGAAACCGGAAGGCGTTGAAGTCTATGGCATCAACGTCTGGGAGCGCGGTGGTAACGACAAGGTCGCGCCGTTCATTGAAAAGGCCGGTTACAAATTCCCGATACTCTTCGGCAAAGAAGAGACTGCCGGTGCCTATGCCGTGCGTGGAATTCCCACGATGTTCGTCATTGACAAAGAGGGCAAGATCGCGCACCGCCACGTCGGTTACAACCCGCAAATCAAGCAGATTCTCGAGGCGCAGGTCGAAGAGCTGTTGAAGTGACCTCTGCACAGTTCGCCAAATCTGCGCTCAAGAAGCTGCGCGCAGTTGATCTGCGCAACGCGCCGCCCGCGGGCTATCTTGGCACCGATCAATACGAGATTCTTGGCGTTTACACGAAAGACGTCGAGAAAATTGGCCGCGAACTGGCAGCCGAGATGCCCGAAGACTGGTTCGATGCGCTGAATGAACTACGCGCATTGCCGGTCTTTGAAGCGAAAGTATTGGCGACCGACATCGCCGTGCGTGTGCGCAAACGCTTTGAGAAATCACACTGGCCAAAGTTCAGCAAATGGCTTGACGATTGCGAAGGCTGGGCGCTGGCGGACAATCTCTGCTGCGATGTGCTGTCGGTATTTCTGGTGCGTTGGCCGGAGTTAGTTGACAAGACCGAAAACTGGACGCGCTCACGCAATCTTTGGAAGCGCCGCGCGTCGCTCGTGGTGCTGGTGCGGCCTGCGCGAACGGGCGAATTTGCCGATGAATTGTTCGCCCGCGCGGCAATACTCGCCGCCGATCACGATCCGATGATTTATAAAGCGGTCTCCTGGGCGCTGCGCTCCGTAATAAGCACCCACCGCGCCCAAGTGGATAGATTCTTGCACGACTATTCAGACGTGCTCAAACCTGTAGTAATTCGCGAAGTTCGCGCCAAACTGATCACTGGCCGGAAAACACCGGCAAAACTGACTTCGAAGAACTGAGACAATGATGAACCGCCTTACGTTACTTGCGCTGCTCTGCCTTTGCGGCGCCGCGCTCGCTGAACAACCGCACTACGCCACCATCGGCAAAGCCGCCGAAGCGGGCGACCTCGCCGCCGTCAAATGGTATCTCGAAAACGGCCAAAGTGTCAACGATGTCGAAGACTTCGGCTACACTCCGCTGCACATGGCCTGCTCGATGGCACGAAATGAAGTCGTGTTCTTCCTGTTGTCCAAAGGCGCGGACGCCAATGCCGTGAATGAAGACGGCTTCACGCCGCTCCATTCCGCCGCCATGGGCGGAGACAGCATCACCGTCAAGGCGCTCGTGGATCACGGCAGTGTGCTCTATGCGCTCGACAACAACATGATGACACCATTGCATCTGTCCGCGCTGAAAAACAACATCGCCTCCGCCAAAGCGCTGATCGCCTCCGGTGCCGACATCAATTTCATGAACGACAACAAGTGGACTCCGCTGCGCGTCGCCCAATGGCGCAAGCACAACGAGTTCATCCAATTCCTCAAAGCCCACGGCGCGAGAGAATAAGGACTTGATAGCACATCTCTTCGAAGAGCACAAATGGCCTCTCGTCAGAAACCACCCAGCCCTTTCTACCCTAGTCACCCCGTTCCTGTTGATTTGTTCGTCGGACGCGTTGGTGAAATAGAACTAATCAGAAGATATGCGCAAGAAGCCGCGCAAGGTAAGCCAAACGCGGTTTTTCTCGAGGGAGATTATGGCATTGGCAAGACATCGCTTGCTCAGTACTGTGCCACATGGTCACAACGCGAACTCGGCTTGTTTCCACTTCATGTGCTGCTTGCCGGAGCGCAGACGATTGACGAACTAAGTCAAAAGACTGTTGAAACGCTGCTCTTTCACACACGCGCCTATCAGCCGAACAACTTCGAGAAGGTTAGAGACGCCTTCGCAAGGTATGTGAAGTCAGTCACGAGTTTTGGCGTGGAACTGAATATTGATGCGCTGCATGCGGACTTGCCCAACATTTCCAGCGGGTTCTTACCCATGCTCCAAACCCTGTGGGAAAGGCTCAGATCCGACCCGCAATGCCGAGGAATATTGTTCATCATCGATGAAATCAATGGCATCGCGGATAACCCGGCGTTCTCGCAGTTCCTGAAGTCCTTGTTCGACCAAAACGCAATGTCGCCCAATAAGGTGCCTCTGCTCCTCCTGCTATGCGGCACAAGGGACATTAGATTCAGAATGCAGGAACGGTATCAGCCGGTTGAACGGGTCTTTCATCCGGCACTAATTACGCTTCTGTCAAATGAAGAGATTAAGGCGCTTCTGAAACGTGCTTTCGAATCTGCAGGTTGCACTATCGAGGAGGATGCATGCGACCTTCTCGCTTCATTCAGTGGTGGTTTCCCGCGTCTAGCGCATTTGCTCGGCGAAGAAACCTATTATGCGGACAGTGACGGATGGATAGAGCTTGCGGATGCTTGGGCCGGAACGTTGCGCTCCGCGGAAACCGTTGGCCAGCGGGTGATTGACCCAAACGTGTATCAGGAATTGCGCAGCGAGGCCTATCGCCGCATTCTGAACAAACTCCCGCTTGTGACACGCGACACGTCATTCAAAAAGCAAGACCTTGACGCCCTGCTGGATCCGGACGATCAGCGTAAGCTAAACAACTTCCTGCAGAAGATGCAGCATCTCGGAGCCATTAGACAAGGCGAAGTGTGGGGTGAGTACCGATTCAACGATCAATTGACACCCCTCTACATCAGAATACGTGAGCACGGCAGACCCGATAAAATCGTTTAAGGGTCAACGGGCTGGACAAGCAACTTTACAATATGCCAACTTTTTCTACCGTAGCCGTGCTCGGCGCGGGCACGATGGGCACCGGTATCGCCCAAATCTGTGCTCAAGCCGGAAGCACGGTTCTTCTCTTTGATGCCTTCCCCGACGCGCTGAAACGCGCCCCGCAGCGCATCGAAAAAGACCTCGCCAAAGCCGTTGAACTCGGCAAACTCGGCAAAGAGGCCGCCGCCGCAACACTTGCGCGCATCAAACCTGTTTCACTGGTCGAGGACTGCGGCGCTGCCGATCTCGTCATCGAAGCCGCCACCGAAAACTTAGATCTCAAGGTCGAGCTATTCGGACGCCTTGACGATTCGGTCTCCGGTGAATGCGTGCTCTCGACCAACACCAGTTCGCTATCGGTCACGCAAATCGCCGCGCGCACGAAGCTGCCGCACCGCGTCTGCGGATTCCACTTCTTCAATCCTGCTACCCGCATGAAGCTTGTCGAAGTCGTCGCCGCGCACCAGACCGACAAGAGCATCATCGAGCGCATTTGCGCCTACTCACTCGAACTCGAAAAAACGCCCGTCGTGACCAAAGACACGCCGGGCTTTATCGTGAACCGCGTCGCGCGGCCCTACTATGGCGAAGCGCTGCGCGCGCTGGGTGAAGGACTCGCTGATCATCTGACCATTGACCGCATTCTGCGTGAAGGCGGCGGTTTCAAAATGGGCCCGTTCGAGTTAATGGACTTGATCGGTATTGATGTTAACTTCGCCGCCACCTCGTCCGTGTGGGAAGCCTATTTCCGCGACAGCCGCTACCGTCCGCATCCGATTCAGAAGCAGATGGTGGACGCGGGATTTCTCGGTCGCAAGTCGGGACGCGGATTCTATGACTACTCGACGGAGGGGAAATGAGCGATCTTGAGCTTTACCCCATAGAGAAAATTCTCTTCGTCGGTCCGCTCGACGATGTGCTGCCGTTAGCCGAGCGCGCGCATCAGGCTGGACACACGCCGACGTTGCTGCTCGCCCCCGCCGAAATTGAAGAGGGCCGCGCGCGCACGAAAGTGCGCATTCTCGCCGAAGAAGAGCACGCCGATGCCGGTGAATTTGACATCGCCATCGAGTGCTACACGACCGATTTGAGTTCCAAATTCGAAGCGCTGCAATATCTCGAAGATGCGCTGCCCGGCGAAACGCCGATTGTCACGCTGACCTTGACGAGTGCGCTCTGCGATTTAGCCGCTGATGCGATTGCGCCTGAGCGCTTTGTCGGCGCGAGCATGCTGCCGCCGTTTCAGGATACGACACTGGTCGAGTTGATGAAACTGGACTCCACCGAGGCTGCGGCCTTCGCGTCCGTCGAGTCGCTGTTTGAATCCATCGGTTTCAAACTCGCGTCGGTCGGTGACGCTCCCGCCGGTGTGCTCGTGCGCGCGGTGTCGTGTTTGGTCAATGAAGCCTATCACGCGCTGCAAGAGGGTGTCGCACCCGCCGCCGATATTGACACCGCGATGAAGCTCGGCGTCAACTATCCGCACGGCCCCATCGCGTGGGGCCAAAAGATCGGCCTCGCCCGCGTCGAAGCCATCATGGACGCCCTCTTCAACTGGTTCCACGAAGATCGCTACCGCGCCACACCGCTGTTGAGAAGAGCGGCGCGCATCTGACTTTCCCCCCGGTCCTCCGGGGGGACAAAAGGGGGGACAAACTGTCTAAGCATCGAACCGCCGAGCCGGGTTAAGCATAGCGCAACCCGGCCGAAACTGTAAATTGGAATTTGTAAATTGTACCTTCCCTCTCCCGAAGTCCCCTAACCGGCGGTGAACCCCAGCCCCGGTTCGAGCACTTCAACCTACATTGGCCCACCCAACATACTACATTTATGGCAACCCCGAAAGTTTTCATAAGCTCAACTTGTTACGATCTTGGCGAGGTTCGCGATGCGCTCGCGACATTTATCAAAGACTACGGTTTCGACCCTGTGATTAGCGAGCATGGGGATGTCTTCTATCACCCAGACCTTCACACTCATGAGGCCTGCTTGCATGAGGTCTCAAATTGTCAAATGCTGGTGCTTGTAGTCGGTGGGAGGTTTGGAGGGCGGTACCTATATGATAAAGCAAAATCGGTTACCAATGCCGAATATGAGGCTGCGAAGAAGAGCGAGATTCCAATATTTGCTTTTGTGAAGAAAGAAGTACTAGAAAGTGAGAGGCTATATCGACATAAGACAAACAAGGATAAGAACATCGACTTTCCTGCAATCGAGAAACAAGAGGATGCGCCTGCGATCTTTGATTTCATTGCGGATGTGCGCGGTGCGACAAAGAATAACGGGTATTTCCCGTTTGAGCGATCGCAAGAAATTGTCGAGCTGCTTAGAAGACAGTGGGCAGGCTTGTTCTTCGAGTTCTTGCGTTCGCGTCAACTTAGGATGGAACTAGAATCGCAGCGACATTTACTGAATGCTTTGCTAAACACAAGTGACAAGCTCGAAGAGCTCACAAAGAAGATATATACATTTGTTGACAAGAGCGATGACGCAAAATCGTTCTTGAAGTCAGTGGATGTTCGAATGATGGGATTCGAGTTTCTTAGCAAACTCTTTATGCTATTTGACAATGCTAGATTCTCGATTTTGTCGCTCGATCAGCTTGCAGAAATTGAACCAGCAGGTTTAGAATGGTGGGAGTATTTGGAAGCTACAGGCAATTTTATATTAAGCCCTCCTCGTGACGACGGTTCCTTGAAAGCAATTATGTGGTACGGCTCTTTAAAGGGAACGAGAGAATTTGGCGTCGGTTTTGACCATCTTTCCAGTCAGATTGAAACGTCCTACTTTGAGGGTTTCCGAAAGCTTGGTTATGAAGAGCGGAAGAAAGTGCTTAGCCCTTGGACTGTTGGCCCGTACTCCCCGCACGATCCTGTGTTTCGTCGGACAATTGCTAGCTAATGCCTGTATAGACTGGTTAGTTCTCGTTTCTAACTTTCCCTCTCCCGAAGTCCCCTAACTGGCGGTGAACCCCACCTCCGGTTCGAGCACTTCAACCCAAGATTCTGGAGGGAATCATGTATTCAAAATCTGTACTCGCTCTGGCGGCACTCCTGACTGCCGCCCTCTGGTTCGGCTGTGATGACGATCCTGGTCCATGCGCCGACTGCCCAGGGCCTCGTCCTGACATCGAGTCGCTGCAAATTGCTACTATCGAAGCTCCTAACGACACCTTTTGGTATTTCGACGAAGATTCTGCAGCGATTCGAGTCATTGTGATTGCAACAGGATATGACGGATTGGTTGTGCCCGGCGTCCAAGTTGACATCGGCTTGTCTAATGCGCAACTCGGCTATGTCGAATTCACCGATCCCGAACTGCGTGACACAACCGATGCAACCGGTCGTGTCAATATTCTCTATCACTCTTACGCAACGGCTGGTACCCAAATCATCACAGCCAGCGCAGGCGGCAGAACCGCCTCACGCACGCTGACACTTGTCGAAGTGGAACGCCCCGAAGGGTTTATCCTGCACTCCGACCGCCCACACGACACCGTGTACGTCGCGCCTGACAGCCTTTTGGAGATTCACTTCAGCGCGGCTTTCATTGACGGTGATGGCAACCCCCGTCCTGAGTTCGATGGCATGTTCATCAGCTCGTCAGCCACAGGCGGCATTTTAGAGCGATTCAGCGTGATCGCCAATGGCCAAACCACCAGCACTTGGACATTCCATAATGAATACGGCCCATTCCAAGCCCGCATCTTCGGCATGACGCTGGATCCGTTCACGATCCTACCCGACACCACAGGCTAATTCTGCTTTCCAATTTCGAATTTCTCATTTTTAGTTTTCCATTCTCCTCCCGAGGTCCCATGAAGAAACTTCTGCCCCTGATCCTGCTCGCCGCACTGTCCGTCGGCTGTTTGAATGTCCAGCACAAAACCTACTCGTTCAAACTGAACGCGGACGGTACTGGCACCGGCTCGATTTTGTTCTACAACATCCACTCGAGCGACGAAGAAGAGCGCGACGTCTCCTTCAAGGACTTCGGAACGCTGGTGACGGACTACATCGAAGGCTCCACCTTCGACGACGAGAACCCAGATTGGGTCATCACCAACAAGGAGCTGTTCGTCAAGGATGATGTCCTATGCGGCAAGGTGGACTTCTCCTTCGCCAACATGGGCGCGGCTAAACTCTACCGCACCGCCAATTGCGACTGCGCACCGATTCTCTTGCTGCCCGGCGCAGTGGATGAAACACTGCTCGAACACAACGGCAGCAGCGTCACCCTCGGCACCTCCGAAGTCATCGAATGGACCGCCGACGCCAAAGACATCACCTACAAAACCGAAGTCACCGCCGACACCGAAAACGTCCGCAACTTGGTCGAACACTACAACGCCTGGAAGAAAACGAAGAAGTAGAGGCACAACACGTTGTGCCCGTCCGCCGACAATGCAAAGCGGGGCGAGTCCAAAGACTCGCCCCGCTTCATTTCTGTCTCCCCCCGCGATGCGCGGGGGGATGAAGGGGGGTTATTTCATCAGCACCATTTTGCGATCCTGCACGAATGCGCCTGCATTGAGGCGGTAAACGTACACGCCGGAAGCAAGTAAACCTGCGTCAAAGCTGACGACATGCGCGCCGGCATCCATGTGGCTATTCACCAGAGTTGCAACCAACTGGCCGGAGACGTTATAAACCGAGAGCCTCACGTTTGTAGCTTCCGCCAAATCAAACTGAATGTTTGTCGTAGCATTGAACGGGTTTGGATAGTTCTGATAAAGCGCGAAAGTCGCTGCCACCTCAGGCGCAATCGCTTCGCCTGCTTCGCCGGCAGCGCGAGCGTAAGTGGATTGATAACCATCCGTCAAGGTCATCATGAAAGCTACGATGGCAGCCACTTCGTCATCGCTAAGCCCGAGATTACCCAACTCGTCAGTATTTACATTTTCCGGGACTTCCGGTGCGTCCCATTCGCCGACGTCGCGTGTGTTGTAGAAATCCACAACCTCCGTCAACGTCGCGAATATACCATTGTGCATGTAGGGTTCGGTGACAGCAATGTTTCGCAGCGTCGGGACCTTGAACTTGCCCATCTCCGCCGGATCGCCTAACCTGCCGCCCAAGCCAAAGTCAATGTAACCGGTGCCGTCAGGATTGAATCCGCGCGGCATCGTCAGGAAAGGATTGTCCCAGTTCTTCGGAACGCCCAAATTGTCATAGCTGAAATCCGTAAACAGCGCGTGGTCGCTGTACGGACCGGCTTCCGAAATGTGACAGGCAGCACAATTTCCAGCCATCGGATCATTAAACAGCTCCAGGCCCCACGTTTCTTGCTCGGTCAATGTGGCCATGCCTGCAACGTAGTAGTCGAATTTCGACGAAAACTGGTTAACTTCAAACGATGCCTCGTATGCCGCAATCGCTTCCGCGATCGAGTGGTACGCGCCTTCAATATTGCCGAAGGCATCCGGACCGAAGACCTCTTCAAACAACCCCGCATAACTGGAGTGCTCGACACGAGTCACCACGTGGCGCATGTTTGGGTTGTTCATTTCCAGAATGTTCAGGAACGGCCCCTTGGCCTGCTCAACCAAGTTCGCTGCGCGGCCATCCCAAAACTGACCGCCGATGTACATCTCTTCCATCTCATCCCAGTAGAATTCCGGACTGAAGGACATATATGCCCATGTCGGAGCATTGCGATTCCCGAATCGGTGTTTCATGATTCCCATCGAAACCGGGAGCCATGCGTCCGGATCGGCGAAACCGGAAGAAGGATGGTGGCAGCTCGCACACGCCTGGCCTGGAGGCGTCGAGAGATTCACGTCAAAGGCCAGGAACTTGCCGAGCTCCTCGACTGGCATCAAGGGTTGTGACCAGCCGATTCCGGCGGATACTAATACCAACACAATTAGAACACAAATTTGCTTGCGGATCATAATACTCTCCTCTGCGGGGGCGCTGGGGCGGTTTGGATTGGTTCCCCTTCTCGCAACAAACCCGGAGTTGCCGGCCCAGCTTGCGGCAATATCACCCAGGTTCTGAGCAATAGAGTATAAATCGAAGCAATAACAAGCAATGATTCAGGTCAATTGAAAGCTTGACCAAGGTCAAGCTTTTCCCAACCTGCTTTTCTCTACTCCAATCTTAACAGTGTTTTGTCAATCTTGATGATTGAGCCGGATAATTCCAATAAGCCTCTTTGCTCGAGCTTGCGCAGTATCCGCGAAAATGTCTCGCTGGAAATGCCCACCAGCTCCGCGATCTCCAACCGTTGCACTTTCCCCTGCTTCTTCGAGCCTCCGGTATGCACCTCGCCCGCTGCATTGGCCAACCGCGCCAGCACTCGCAACACGCGCTTCGGAGCCGCTTCCTGCGAATCATGCAGCCACATCTCTTCGGACTCGCGCAACTCTGAACAGAGCCTGCGAATAAAATACAAGGCCAAGTCCGGGTTCAGAGGCAACTCGCGGTGCAGTATCTCGGCCGGAATTGCGCATATAACGCAATCCTGAAAAGCCTCCGCGGTCGCCGCAAAATCCTCTGACCCAAGTACCGCGCGGTAACCAAAAAGGTCTCCCGGTCCCAACAAGCGCAGCACCACTGGCCGGTCGCCGCCGCCTTGTTTGTACAGCTTGACCGTGCCCGAGTGAATGAAATACACGTAGGCTGGCGGGTCACCTTCGTGAAAGATAACCTGTTGTGCTGGATAGCTGCGGTGAACTCGCGGTTTCCGGACCGCTGTGCTCTCCTCGGCCGAAGGCCGACACAGAGGAATTCCGGCCAAACAATCGCACATCTGGCAGCGCGGATCCTGAATCGAAGGTGCCTCTTTCATCGTTTTCCCTCTTTAATCTGCATGCTCACAATATACAAACTCTTCCCAAGAGCACAAGGCCCAATGTACAAAGCGGGGCGAGTCCAAAGACTCGCCCCGCTCTATTTCTGCTTTCGCCCCAGTCCTCTGGGGGGACCAAGGGGGGTAAAATGTGATCTCGTTCAGTAACGCGAAACCCTCGCGCCAGCGGCAACGGGTCCAGCGTCCACGCTGGTTACTTCAGCAGCACCATCTTCATCGTCGAGGTGAACTCGCCCGC
>Ga0268298_10001234_pt1 | contig 30607 bp, 24 predicted proteins | sample WWTPWeurt_MetaG_FD_194462 | JGI IMG/M metagenome (GOLD analysis project Ga0268298, IMG submission 194462) | Activated sludge microbial communities from WWTP in Nijmegen, Gelderland, Netherland - WWTP Weurt | ecosystem: Engineered > WWTP > Aerobic digester > Activated sludge | place... | reverse complement strand
AGTCGGGCACGGATCTCCTGGCTCTTGCTGACCGGAAGCGGTGTGCCCGCATCGCCGATCAGATCGGCAGCGATGGCGCGGATGTCGTAGGTCATGTCCACATCCTCGGAGAAGCGCCGAATGACGCCGTAGGCCTTGGACAGGGAAGTGCCACCCTTGAAGACGAGGTGCCCCGCATAGGGCGTGGCAAAGAGGTGCCGTAGGGACCAGACCACCCAAACGTCCTTTTCCAACAGGTGGGGAGGGCGCCCGGAAGCATTGGCCGCCTGAACGAGGACTTCCAGACGCTCATCGGCAGAGAGTTGGAAGAAATCAGCCATGGGGCACGACTTGCGCACTGATTTCCTGTGCCATCCACATCGGGAGGCGTGCACGTGCCGCGGCCACCTCGTTGATCTCGGCCGGCGGCAATCGGGTGCGCAGTGTTCGCAACGCCGCTCCGGCTTTTTCCGGGCCCAGCCATGCCAGCGCCCGGACCACATCGCCGGCAGCACGGCCCGGAAAGATCAACTGCCACACTGCCGCATGCCGCAACTCCACGGTTTGCGCCCCTAACTTCAGGCGACGGCTGGGGCCGGAGGTCAGGTAGATGGCCCGCATCGGGACCTGGGCGGTGAGGCCCAGTGCATGGGCGGCCGCCGCACCGTGCGAGACGATGGTTTCCCCGCGATGGCTCGCCAGCCCTTCGAGCATCCTGGCGGTCGACGGTGCTCGGGTGCCGAAGCGGCTTTCCACCGGCAGGACATAAATGCCGCGGCCCGCGCGCAGCAGAGCGCCACGCTGCACAAGGCGGCACAACGCTTGATCTACAGCAGCGCGGCTTCCCAGATGCAAGAGTTCTTTGGCGACCAAAGGCGTGCCTTCGGGCAAACCGGCGGCGTGTTCCATGACTTGTTGGGCAAGGGTGTGCAAGGCAATGGCTCCAGAATGTCAGAAATATAGCAATATTTCCGACAGCGCTCAAACTCACGGGCGCAGCATGATTTGTGCCGCGTCCAAAATAGGATGGGGTGTCGTCCTGGCCACCATCAGGCAAAAAGAACACTTGACACGACGTATCGACATAACTACGATCATCGACATGAAGTCCGACTACAGCCGCGCCCTCCCCGAAGAATGGAAGCCTCTCTCCAAGGTGTTCACCGCCCTAGGCGACGAGCATCGGCAGCGCATCCTGCTGCTCTTCGAGAAGGGTGAGCGGCTCAACGTCGGGCAGATCGCCGAAGTGTCGACCCTGACCCGCTCCACGGTTTCACACCACTTGAAGATTTTGCGCGAGGCCGAGGTGCTGGCTTCGGAGAAGATCGGCAAGGAAGTCTGGTTCTGGATCAACCGGCCTTACCTGGAGAGTGTTCTGGGGAATGTGTTGGGGTATGTCCAGGGCAACGCTTGATATTTTTTTGCACAATATATCGAATTGCTTATGTATATCGTTACTTATGTGGAATGCTTCGTTTATAGTGCCAACGGGAGGGAGTTGACCGTATGCGTTCGCTGATCAAACCGCTGTTGCGCGGCCTGTGCCGCATTTTGTTCCGGGTCCGGGTGGAGGGGCTGACCCGGGAGTTCGCCGCCAAGCGCCTTTTGGTGGTGGCCAATCACGAATCCTTCCTCGACGGCCTGCTGCTCGGCCTTTTTCTGCCCATCGACCCGGTTTTCGTGGTGCACACCGGGGTGGCCAACGACTGGTTCTTCCGCCTGCTGCTTTCGCAAGTCGATTACCTGGCGGTGGACCCCACCAGCCCCATGGCCATGAAGAAGGTCATCCGCCTGCTGGAAACCGGCCGGCCGGTAGTCATCTTCCCCGAGGGGCGCATCACCACGACGGGGAGCCTGATGAAGGTCTATGAAGGCCCCGCCTTCGTCGCCGCGAAGACTGGGGCGACGGTCTTGCCGGTGCGGCTGGACGGGCCATCGCGCAGCTATTTCTCGCGGCTCTCCGGCAAGCATCCTCGCGTCCTGTTTCCCAAGGTGCGGGTGAGCGTCCTGCCGGCCACGACCATCCCCATGCCCGAAGCGCCCACCGCCAAGCTGCGGCGCAGGAAGGCCGGCGAGGCCATGCGGCGCCTGATGCAGGAGATGATCTTCGCCTCCCGCCCGCAGCAGACGCTGTTCAGCGCCCTGTGCGACGCCGCCGACGTTTTCGGCAAGAAGCGCCGGGTGCTGGAGGACATGAAGCAGATCGAGTATTCCTACAACGACCTGCTCAAGATGGCGCTCATGCTCACCCGCCTGGTGGAGCGCCAGACTGGCGAGAACGAGCGGGTCGGCCTGCTGCTGCCCAACCTGGCGCCGACCCTGGGGCTGCTCATCGGGCTCACCGCCCGGCATCGGGTGCCGGCCATGCTCAACTACACCGCCGGCGTGGATGCCATGCAGGCGGCGTGCACGGCGGCGGAAGTGCGCACCATCGTCACCTCCCGGGCCTTCGTCGAGCAGGCCAAGCTCTCCGACAAACTGGCGGCCCTCGCCGACATCCAGTGCCTCTACCTGGAAGACCTGCGCGAGGCCATCGGCCTGCGCGACAAGCTCTGGTTGATGCTGTGGGCCATCCACCGGCCCCGGGCCTTTGAACTGCCGACCTCGCCTGAGGAGGCTGCCGTGGTGCTGTTCACCTCCGGCTCCGAAGGAAAGCCCAAGGGCGTGGTGCTGCCCCACCGGGCCATCCTGGCCAACATCGCCCAGGTGCGGGCGGTGATCGACTTCTCGGTGGACGACAAGGTCTTGAACGCCCTGCCGGTCTTCCACTCCTTCGGCCTCACCGCCGGGGCGCTGCTGCCGGTGCTCACCGGCGCCAGCCTCTTCCTCTACCCGACCCCGTTGCACTACCGCATCATCCCCGAACTGGCTTACGACCGCAGTTGCACGGTGCTCTTCGGCACCTCCACCTTCCTCGCCAACTACGCCCGCTTCGCCCATCCCTACGACTTCTACCGCCTGCGCTACGTGGTGGCGGGCGCCGAAAAGTTGTCGGATGCCGTGCGCAATACCTGGTTCGAGAAATTCGGCATCCGCATCTTCGAAGGCTACGGCGCCACCGAGACCGCCCCGGTGCTGGCGGTGAATACGCCCATGGCCTTCCGCAGCGGCACCGTCGGCAATCTCCTGCCGGGCATCGAGGCCAAGCTGCTGCCGGTGCCAGGCATCGAGCGCGGCGGCATCCTCCACGTGCGCGGCCCCAACGTCATGGCCGGCTACCTCAAGGCCGACCGCCCCGGCGTGCTGCAACCGCCGGCTTCCGATGCGGGGGAGGGCTGGTACGAGACCGGCGACGTGGTGGACATCGACGATGAAGGCTTCGTGAAAATCGTCGGTCGGGTGAAGCGCTTCGCCAAGATCGCTGGCGAAATGGTCAGCCTGGAAGTGGTGGAAAAGCTGGCGGTGGCGACCTCCCCGTCCCAGACCCACGCGGCCTCCAGCCAGCCCGACGCCGCCAAGGGCGAGGCCCTGGTGCTGTTCACCACCGACGGCGGGCTCTCCCGCGAGCTGCTGGCCGCCAAGGCCCGCGATCTGGGCATTCCGGAACTGGCCGTGCCGAGGAAGATCCACAAGGTCGATTCCCTGCCCCTGCTGGGTACCGGCAAGGTGGACTACGTGACCCTGAAGCGCCTGGCCGAGAGCGTCTGACGCCATGTACCTCAAGACCCCACCCCATTCGCCTGTCCGCCGCCGCCTCATCACGGCCCTGGCCGGAACGGTCGCTGTCGGCGCTGCCGGCTGGGCCGCCGCCCGGCCCCTTTTGATCAACCCCTGCCGCGCCGCCCTGCCGCCGGATTTGGCCGCCAGCCCCTGGCTCGCCCAGGCCTGGGCGGCAATCGACCCGACCCAGGTGTGGGACTGCCACGTCCATGTGGCCGGTACCGGCGACGGCGGCAGCGGCATCGAAATCGGCCCCCAGCTTTCCTCCTGGCTCTATCCCGTGCAGTACGCCCAGCGCCTCTTCTACATGAACGCCGGCTGCGCCCACGACGCCCCGGGCCGGGTGGATGCCAGCTACGCCGCCCGCCTGCAAAACCTGGTGGAGGGCATGCCCGCCGGCTTCAAGGTGCTGCTCTTCGCCTTCGAGCGCCCCTACGACGAAGCTGGCCGCCCCCTGGCGGAGCACATGGCCTTCCACGTGCCGGACGCCTACGCCCGTCAACTGGCCGCCGCCTATCCGGCCGGCTTCGAATGGGTCGCCTCCCTCCATCCCTACCGGCCGGACGCCTTGGAAGCCCTTCAGGCGGCCATCGCCGGCGGTGCCCGGGCGGTCAAGTGGCTGCCCGCGGCCATGGGCATGGACCCCGCCTCGCCCCGGTGCGACGCCTTCTATCGTGTGCTGGCGGAGACCCGGCTGCCCCTCATCGTCCATTGCGGCGAAGAAAAGGCGGTCAAGGGCGGCGACACCCAGCACCTGGGTAACCCCCTCCTGCTGCGCCGCGCCCTCGATGCCGGCGTCACCGTGGTGGTAGCCCACTGCGCCAGCATCGGCGAGGACATCGATCTCGACGCCGGCAGCGCCGGCCCCCGCCGCGAGAGCTTCGACCTCTTCGCCCGCCTGATGGCCGAACCCCGCGCCCGAGGGCTTCTCCACGGCGACATCTCGGCCCTCGTCCTGCGCAACCGCTCCACCGAACGCATCAAGGCCATCCTGCAAAGGACCGACTGGCACGGGCGACTGCTCAACGGCTCGGACTATCCGCTGCCTGGCGTCCTGCCCATCATCTCGCCCGCCGCCCTGGCTCGGGCCGGGCTGCTGCCGGTGGAAGCCGTGGGGGATCTGGAAGCGGTGCGCGAACACAACCCCCTGCTCTTCGACTTCGCCTTGAAGCGCCTGCTGGCCTGGGAAGGAAAATCCTTCCCGGCGGCGGTGTTCGAGACGCGGCGGGTGTTCGACCCCCCACGACTGCCATGAGAGCGACCTACGGGCGCCGATTGATCGGATTTGCCGCTGGCGTTGTGGCGGTCGTCGCCTGCCTTGCGGTCTGGATTGTTCAGCCGATTTTCGGGCAGCGTCCTCGTGACGTCACCGAGAGGGTGGAACCTGCCGTTCTCCAGCGTCAAGTCGAGTACCTGACGGCTAGCCTGGGCCAACGGCAATTCTTCAGGCCGGCCACCCTGGAAAGAACCGCCAGGTACATCGAGAACGCTTTTGCCGAAGCTGGGGGCCGGGTGGCGGCGCAGGCTTTTGAAGTCGAGGGGCAGCGGTATCGCAACATTGAGGTGTCCTTCGGCCCCGAGCATGGCCGTCCTGTCATCGTCGGCGCCCATTACGACGTGGAGGAAAACACCCTCGGTGCAGATGACAACGCCAGCGGCGTCGTCGGCTTGCTGGAACTGGCCAGAGCACTGGGGCGCAATCCCCCGCGGGTTCCTGTACGTCTTGTGGCCTTCACCCTGGAAGAGCCTCCCTATTTCGGTACAGATGCAATGGGCAGCCGCCGTTACGTGGCCGAACTCAGGGGAAGGGGTTTGGAACCTCGGCTGGTTCTGGTTCTCGAGATGATCGGTTATTTCGATGCGCGCGAGGGCAGTCAGGCCTATCCGTTACCCGGGTTGGGCTGGCTCTATCCCGTGCGGGGCGATTACATCGCTTTGGTCGGAAATCTGACTTCGGTGAGCCTGGTGCGTCGGGTCAAGGGGGTGATGCGGTCCGCGACCACGCTGCCGGTTCAATCCATCAATGCGCCGACGTGGATTCCGGGCATTGATTTTTCGGACCACGCCTCGTTCTGGGCGGCCGGCATGCCCGCATTGATGGTCACCGATACGGCTTTCTATCGCAATCCGCACTACCATCGTTCCAGCGACTTGCCCAATACCCTGGACTATCCCCGCATGGCGCAGGTGGTCGAGGCCGTACTCGCGGTCGTCCGACAATTTGATAACGACGGAACCTCATGAGCTCCCAATTCGGCCTTCTGCGGACCCGGCGCTTCGGCCCCTTCTTCGCCACCCAGTTTCTCGGCGCCTTCAATGACAACCTGTTCAAGAACGCCCTGGTGGTGTTGCTCACCTTCCAGGCGGCGAGCTGGACGACGCTGGCGCCGGAGGTGCTGGCCAATCTGGCGGCAGGCATCTTCATCCTGCCCTTCTTTCTTTTCTCGGCCACCGCCGGGCAACTGGCGGACAAATACGACAAGGCCACCCTGGCACGGCTGGTGAAAGTGCTGGAGATGGTCATCATGGCGGTGGCGGCGGTCGGCTTCTGGGCCCACAGCCTGACTGTGCTGCTGGCGGCGCTGTTCCTGCTCGGGTGCCACTCGACCCTCTTCGGGCCGGTCAAGTACGCCATACTGCCCCAGCATCTGCACGAGGACGAGTTGGTGGGCGGTAATGCACTGATCGAAGCCGGCACCTTCGTCGCCATCCTCGTCGGCACCCTGGCCGGCGGACTGCTCGCTGGCACGGTGGCCCATCCGGCCTGGATCGCTGCCGGCGGCTTCGTGGTGGCGGCGGCGGGTTACGTGACCAGCCGCGGCATTCCGGTGGCGCCGGCGCCGGACCCGGGGTTGCGGGTCAATCCCAACCCGTTGACCGAAACCTGGCGCAATATCGCCTTCGCCCGGGAAAGTCGCACGGTATTCCTCTCCATTCTCGGCATTTCCTGGTTCTGGCTCTACGGAGCGCTCTTTCTCGCCCAGTTTCCGGCTTACGCCAAGAACGTGCTGGGCGGCAGCGAAACGGTGGTGACCCTGCTGCTGGCCACCTTCACCGTCGGCATCGGCCTCGGCTCGCTTCTCTGCGAGCGGCTGTCCGGCAAGCGGGTGGAAATCGGCCTGGTGCCCTTCGGCTCCATCGGTCTGACGCTCTTTGGCCTCGACCTGGCGTTCGCCTCGCCGGCGGCTGTGGCGGCTGCGCCGGCCGGGGTGCCCCTGGGCGTGGCCGAGCTGCTGAGCCACGCCTGGGCCTGGCACGTGCTGGCCGACCTGGTGCTGATCGGCATGTTCGGCGGCTTCTTCATCGTGCCTCTCTACGCCCTGGTGCAGTTGCGCAGCGCGCCGGCGTGCCGGGCCCGCATCATCGCCGCCAACAACATCCTCAACGCCCTCTTCATGGTGATCGGCGCGCTGGCGGCGGCCGGGCTGCTGGGGGCCGGGTTGTCCATCCCCTGGCTGTTCGCCATCGGCGCCCTGGTCAACGCCGGGGTGGCGGTTTACATCTATGGGTTGGTGCCCGAATTCCTCCTGCGCTTCATCGTCTGGATTCTGGTGCACTCCATCTACCGGCTGGACTGCAAGGGGGTGGATGAGCGCATTCCGGATCAGGGTGGCGCCCTCATCGTGTGCAATCACGTCAGCTTCGTTGATGCCCTGGTGATCGCCGCGGCCTGCCGCCGGCCCATTCGTTTCGTCACGGACCACCATGTTTTCCGGTTGCCCATCCTCAATTTCGTCTTCCGCCACAGCCGTGCCATTCCCATCGCCGCGGCCAAGGAAGACCCGGCCATGAAGGCGCGGGCCCTCGAAGCCGCCGCCCAGGCCCTGGCGGACGGCGAACTGGTGGGCATCTTCCCCGAGGGGCGGGTGAGCGAGGACGGCGAGATTCACGAGTTCCGGCCCGGCATGAGCGCGATCCTGGCGGGCAGTTCCGTCCCGGTGGTGCCCCTGGCCCTGCGCGGTTTATGGGGGAGCTACTTCTCCCGGGTCGATGGACGGGCCATGAAGACCCCCTTCCGCCGCGGACTGTTCTCCCGCATTGCCCTGGTGGCGGGGGCGCCGGTACCGGCGGCCGAGGCAACGCCAGCCGCCTTGCACGCCCGGGTCACCGAGTTGCGCGGGGATTCACGCTAGGCGCACCATGGGCAAGGCGCTTCTCCTGATCCTGCGCTGCCTGCTCCTCCTGGTGGGGATTGCCCTCCTGCTGGGCGGCGGGACGTGCATGGCCTTTCTGCTGCCGGAGGCCTGGCGCGTCGGCAACGGGAGCAACCTCGCCCCCTTCCTGCTGGTTTCCGTCATGGCTTTCGCCATCGGCCTGATCCTGTTCGTGGCTATGCTGCGGGCACTGCGGGCGCAGGCTTCGGGTGGGACGGGAAAGCAATCCGCCGACGGCGCTTGAGAACGAGGGGGAAAGCCATGTGGTTCCTGGGAATGATCATCGGACTCCTGCTGGGGGCGCCTTTCGGAGGCGAGACCGCGGTGGGGGGAGCCCTGATCGGGCTGGTGGCCGGGATTCTCGCCGGAGTCCTGCGGCGCCCGGCCGGAGAAACCGCGCTGCCGGTTGCCACGGAGGAACGCCTCAAGCTGCTGGAAGATCAGGTGGCCTGGCTGCACCGTGAATCGGCAGCCCTGCGGGCCGAACTGGCGGCCCTGGGCGGTGGGCCCGAGAGGGCGCCGACACCGGCAGCAAGCGAGGCGGCTTTTTTGCCAGAGGCGCCGGTGGTCTTCATCGACGAAACGCCGACCCAGCCCGGATACGATGTGCCTCCCGCAGCGCCGTGGGCCGAAGCCGCGCTTGGGCCCCCGCCGCAATCGGCGGCAGGCGATGGCGATCTTTCCCGGGCGGGGGAGACCCGGGCGGCGCCGGTGGAGGTGTCGGCAGCCTCCACCCTGTGGCAGCGCCTCATGGCCGGCAACCCCCTGGCCAAGATCGGCGTCGTGCTGCTCTTCTTCGGTGTCGCTTCCGCCCTGCGGCTGGCGGTGGACCATGGCTTCCTGCCGGTGCCCCTGCGCCTCCTGCTGGGGGCGGTGGCGGGGACGGCGATGATCGCTTTCGGCTGGCACAAGGTGCGCCAGGGAGGCCACTTCGCCTTCGGCATCGCCCTCCAGGGGGGCGGTTTCGCCATCCTCTACCTGATCGCCTATTTCATGCTGGCCCGCTACGGCCTGCTGGGGCCGACGCCGTCCTTCGCGCTGTTTGCCCTGCTGGGCGTGGCCTGCGTGCTGCTGGCGGTCGCCCAGGATGGCGTGGTGCTGGCGGTGTTCGGTCTGGCGGGCGCTTTTGCCGCGCCGGTGCTGGCCTCCAGCGGGAGCGGCGATCCGGTGGGGCTCTTCGGCTATTTCGCCCTGCTCAACGCCTTCATCGTCGGCGTCTCCTGGTTCAAGGCCTGGCGGCTGCTCAACGTCACCGGCTTCTTCTTCACGCTGGGGGTGGGCGTGGCCTGGGCGCTACAGCACTACCATGCCGGCCACCACGACGTGTGCCAGGCCTTCCTCGTCTTCTTCTGGGCGCTCTACGCCGCGACGCCGGTGCTCATGGCCCTCTTCCGGGCGCCGGGCTGGGCCGGCTGGAGCGACGCCACCCTGGTCTTCGGCACGCCCCTGGTGGGTTTCGCCCTGCAGTCGCAACTGGCGGCGGACCGCTACGAGCTCGCCTGGGCGGCCTTCGCCGCGGCGCTGGCCTACGGCGCCCTGTGGGGCCTGCTCTTCCGCCGGGGTGAGGAAGAGAGCCGCTTGCTGGAACGCTGCCAACTGGGTCTGGCCATCGCCTTCGCCACCCTGGCCGTGCCGTTGGCCTTCGGCGTGCAGGTGACGGCCGCCTTCTGGGCCCTGGAGGGCGTCGCCGTGCTGTGGTTCGGCGTGGCGCAAGGCCGGCGGCTGGCCATGGCCACCGGCGCCCTCTTGCAAGCCGCGGCGGGCGCCTATTTCCTCTATGGGCTGGAGCGCATGGCGACGGCACTGCCCGTCATCAACGACGTCTGCCTCGGGGCCGTGCTGCTGGCCGGGGCCGGCTTTGCCAGCGCCCGCCTGCTGCGCCGCTTCGCCGAGGGGCCGGCAGCGGGGGCGCTGCTGTGGGCCTTCGCCTGGTGGTGCTTCGCCGGCGGCTTCGAGCTCGACCGCCTGACCACCCAGACCCTGGGCCTGCCGCTGCTGCTGGCGTACGTGGCCGGCACCCTGGCGGCGCTGGAAGTCCTCGGGCGGGGCGAGGGCTGGCGGGCGGCCCGCCACCTGTCGCTGCTGCTCCTGCCCGCCCTGTGGCTGGCGGCGGCCTTCGCCCTGGAGCACGATCACCACTTCCTTCCCGGCCTCATGGTCATCGTCCTGCCCCTTGCCATCGGCCTCCACTACTGGGCTCTCGCGCGGCAGGAGGCGGACGATGCGGCGCTTTGGCCCACGCTGCGCCATGGGGGCGGCTTCTGGCTGCTCATGGCCCTGGTGACGGTGGAACTCGCCTGGCTGGGCGACCGCTTGGCGCCCGGGGTGCGGCTGTGGCTGATCCTGGCCGCGGCAGCGGGCCCCGCTCTGGGCCTGTGGGCGGCAGTGCTCGGGGAGCGCCGGCAATTGCCGCCGGTGGCCGGCCACGGCTTCGCCTACCTGGGCTTCGGGGCGCTCCTGCCGGCGGCCTTTCTGGCCGGCTGGTCGGTCTTCGCCAACTTCGACCACACCGGGGGTGGAGCCGGGTTGCCCTATGTGCCTCTCCTCAATCCCTTCGACCTTGTACAGATTGCGGTCATGGGCGCACTCTTCGCGTGGCTACGGACCCTGGCCGAGGAACCCGTGGTCGGAATGCCGGTGCCGCGGCCAGCCTGGGTCGGCGCGCTTGCGTTCATCTGGATCAGTTGCCTCGCCGCCCGCATCGCCCACCACTGGGGTGGCGTTCCCTTCACCGGGCACTATCTGTGGCATTCCACCCTGTTGCAGGCCTTGCTGACCTTCCTGTGGACGGCGCTCGCCATCGCCGCCATGATCGCGGCCACCCGGGTCGGCGTGCGCCGCCTGTGGCAGGGGGGCTTCGCCCTGCTGGCGGTGGTGGGGGCCAAGCTCCTGCTGGTCGATCTGGCCAATGCCGGCACCCTGGTGTGGACCGCTTCACTCATCGGCGTCGCCCTGCTGGTGCTGGCGGCCGGCTACTTTGCCCCGGCGCCGCCAGCGGCGGAGAAGGAGAATGCGCCATGAACGAATTGCTGCGCATCCTGTGGATCGTTGCCAAGGGGGTCTTCCTGGTCGCCGGCATCGGCGCCATCCTGGCTGGCGGCATCTGCGGGGCTTTTCTCGCGCCGGGCGCCATGGGACACGACGCCCTGGCCAAGGATTTCTTCGTCATCGCCATCATCGTCTTCGTCGTCGGCTTGATCATGGCCATCCCTGCCTGGCGCAGCCTGCGCCGCGACCGGCGGGCGGCCAAGGCCAGGCTGGAGGCCGAACTGGAAGCGATCCGGCAGCGAGGTCGCGCGCCGACAGGGGAGGATGGCCCGCATGGATGATGGGCGGAGAATCCCGTGGTCGTGCTGAAATGGCTGCTCGTCCTGTTGGGCCTGTTGATGATCCTGGGTGGCGGCCTGCTCGGGCTCTGCGGTGTCGCTTTCGGGAGCCACGGGGATCCGACTGCCGCGATTGGCTTCATTCTCCTCATCTTCGGGATCTTGCTGGTGGGGGTGATGGCGTCCCGGGGCAAGGCGAAGCCTTCCACAGGGCGTGGGCCTGACCGGGAAGGCGAGGGCCGGCCGTGATCCCGGCGGCGCTGGCGCCCCTGATGCACGGCGTCCTGGAGGCGCTTGCCCTCGCCACCGGTTTCGCCTACTACCGTTGGCTTCGCGCCCGGGCCGGCGCGCCCAGCGTCGTCAGTGGCGCGGAATTCGCCGTGGCGGTGGGCTGCATCTTCGGGGCCGCCGTCGGCAACAAACTTGTTTTCTGGATCGAGATGCCGCAGCTGCTGCCCCTCATCTGGGATCAGCCGGCCGCCTGGCTGGGCGGGCAATCCATGGTGGGCGGCCTGCTGGGGGGGCTGATCGGGGTCGAGATCGCCAAGAAGCTCGCTGGGGTGACCCGTTCCACCGGCGATGCCTTCGTCTATCCCGTTCTGCTCGGGCTGATGATCGGCCGCGTCGGCTGCTTCCTGGCGGGCTTGGCCGACGGCACCTACGGCCTGCCCACCGATCTGCCCTGGGGCGTGGATTTCGGCGACGGCATTCCCCGCCACCCGACCCAGCTCTACGAAATCGCCTTCGCCGGGGCGCTCTGGCTGGGCCTGCGCCGCCTGCAAGCCCGTCTCGCGTCCCAGCCCGGCCTGCTGTTCAAGACCATGCTCGTCGCCTACCTCCTCTGGCGCCTCGCCGTCGATGCCTTGAAGCCGGTGCCCTTCGCCTATCCCCTGGGGCTTTCGGGCATCCAGTGGGTGTGCCTGCTGGCCTTGCTAGCCTATGGGCCTCTGGCGTGGCGTCAGCAGCGTTCGCTTTCGCGTTCGGTCAATTTATCCTTGTAAATAGCGGAATGCAATTCCATAATTGCAATGATGATTGAGCGCTCGTTGACCGCTTCGCTGTGCGATGTCCTGGCTTATTCCCCGGCCGTGGCCTTGCTTGGCCCGCGCCAGTCCGGAAAGACGACCCTGGCCCTGGAAATTGGCGGGAAGATCGGCAGACCAAGCCTTTATCTCGATCTGGAATCGGAGCAGGACCGGGCCAAGCTCGCCCAGCCCGAGCTCTATCTCGCGGATCACCAAGACAAGCTGGTCATTCTCGATGAAGTCCATCGTGCCCCCGGTCTATTTCCCGTTCTGCGCGGTCTGATCGACCGCGCCCGGCGGGCCGGCCGGGAGGCGGGGCTTTACCTCCTGCTCGGCTCCGCCTCGCTGGATTTGCTCAAACAGTCGGGGGAGACCCTGGCCGGCCGCGTCGCCTACCTGGAGCTGACCCCCTTTACGCTGACCGAAACGCGTCATCTGCCGGCGGATGCCGTCTGGCTCCGGGGCGGCTTCCCGGGCAGTCTGCTGGCCGCCAGCGATGCCCGCAGCCTGCGCTGGCGGCAGGACTTCATCCGCAGTTACCTGGAGCGCGACGTCCCCCAGTTCGGCCCCCGCATCGCCGCCGAAACCCTGCGCCGCTTCTGGGGTATGTTGGCCCATCATCAGGGCGGGCTGCTCAACATTGCCCAGTTCGCCCGCAACCTGGGGGTCGATGCCAAGACCGCCGCCAGCTACCTTGACCTTCTTGTCGACCTCCTGCTGGTCCGCCGTCTGCCGCCCTGGCACGCCAACCTGGGCAAGCGCCTGGTCAAGTCGCCCAAGGTCTTTGTCCGCGACAGCGGCCTGGTCCACGCCCTGCTGGCCATCCCCGACAAGGAAACCCTCCTTGGGCACCCGGTGGTGGGGGCAAGCTGGGAGGGTTTCGTGGTCGAGAACCTGCTGGCTGCGGCACCCGAGGGGGTGCAGGGCTATTTCTACCGCAGCACCGGCGGCGCCGAGATCGACCTGCTGCTCGCCTGGCCGGATGGCTCGCTGTGGGCAGTGGAGATCAAGCGCAGCCTCACCCCGAAGCTGGAACGGGGCTTCCACTCGGCCTGCGCCGACCTCAAGCCAGCGCGCAAGCTGGTGGTCTACCCCGGTGCGGAGACATTCCGCCTGGCCGAGGATGTGGAGGCGATGAACCCTTTGGCGGCTGCTCACCTGCTGGCGTCCCGCTGAGAGATCCCCATGACCCGCAAGAACCGTCCCTGGCTCTTCTACGACACCACCGCCTCGGTGTGCACCACCTGCCTGCGTCCCGTGGAGGCCAAGGTGGTGATCAAGGGGAACGAGGTCTTTCTCGACAAGTGGTGCCCGGCCCACGGCGCGGAGCGGGTGCTCATCGCCGACGATGCCGAGTATTACCGCCTGTGCCGCGAGGTGTATGTGAAGGCGCCGGAGATGCCGGAACGCTTCAATACCGCCATGCGCCACGGCTGCCCCTACGACTGCGGCCTGTGCCCGGACCACATGCAGCATTCCTGTCTTTCGGTGGTCGAGATCACCGAGCATTGCAACCTGCGCTGCCCGGTGTGCTATGCCGAATCCGGGCCGGAGCGGCAACTGCACCGGTCCCTGGCGGAGGTGGAAGCGATGCTGGACGCCGTGGTCGCCAATGAGGGGGAGCCGGACGTGGTGCAGCTTTCCGGCGGCGAGCCGACCCTGCATCCGGATTTTTTCGCCATTCTGGACGCCGCCAAGGCGCGGCCCATCCGCCATCTGATGATCAACACCAACGGCCTGCGCCTGGCCCGGGAGCCGGAGTTCGTCGCCCGCCTGGCGGCCTACAAGCCGGGGATCGAGATCTATTTGCAATTCGATTCCCTGCGGGACGAGGTCTTGCAGCAACTGCGGGGCGCCGAACTGGCCGAGATTCATGAGCGAGCGCTCGCCAACCTGGAAGCCAACGAGCTCTCGACGACCCTGGTGATGACCGTGAAACGGGACGTGAACGATGACGAGATCGGCGAGGTCATCCGCCACGGCCTCACGTACCGCTGCGTGCGGGGCGTCACCCTGCAACCGGTTTCGGACGCCGGTCGCAATCTGGATTTCGACCAAGCCCGCCACCGCCTGACGGTGAGCGAAGTCCGCCGCAGGATCGCCGAGCAGTCCGGCCTGTTCACGCTGGACGACATCGTGCCCGTGCCCTGCAACCCGGATACCCTGGCCATGGGCTACGCGGTCAAACTGGCGGGCGCCGTGGTGCCCCTGACCCGCCACCTGGGGCCGGAGTCCCTGCTGGCCGGGCCGCGCAACACCATCGTTTTCGAGCGGATGGACGAAAATGCGCCAGCGATCAAGGACGTCGTGTTCAATCTCTTCTCCACCAACCACTCGCCGGAGTCGCAGGCCAACTGTCTGTCGGCGCTGCTCTGCTGCCTGCCGGCGGTGTCGGCGCCGGACCTCGGCTACGAAAACGTCTTCCGCGTCCTCATCGTGCAGTTCATGGACGCCGCCAACCTGGACCTGCGGGCCCTGAAGAAATCCTGCATCCACTTCGCCCAGCCTGACGGGCGGCTGATTCCCTTCGAGGCCTACAACCTCTTTTACCGGGGCGGGCGGGGAGCGATCAGCGCGGCCATTCAGGCCGAAATCCAGGCAGCGACCGAAAAAAGAAGCCTCCCGGTGATTGCGGCTTTGCCCGGCAAGCGCTAGTCTGCCCCGACAAGCCTGCCGGAGCGATTCCCGGCAATAACAAGGGTGGAGGAGAGAATATGGCTATGGGGCGGTTCGGTGGCTTGGCGCTGATGGGCAATTTGTCCATCGGGCAGAAGATCATTCTCGTATGCGTCATCGCCCTGGGGGGCATGGGGCTCATGCTGGCGCAACTGGTCATTGGCGAACTGCGCCAGGTCAATCAATTGTCCAACGAGGGACACGGGGCAGCCTATTCCCGCCAGTTGCTCAAGCTGGTGCTGGCGGCCCAGGAACACCGGGCTCTGTCCACCGGCGTGGGAACCGGCGGTGTCGGCGGCGGGGACCGCCTCGCCAAGCCCCAGGAGGCGGTGGATGCTTCCCTGGGCGAGCTGAAAGGCTTCATCGCGGGTCATTCCGTGCTTTCCGGAGAGGCGGCGACCGTCGATGAACTCGTCGCCGGCTGGGACAACGTCAAGAAGGAACTCACCGGCTTCGGCGCCGCCTCCAGCTTCACGCGGCAGACCGAGTGGCTGGAGAAGGTCATGCTCCATTGGCAGAGCGCCGCCGACGCAACTTCCCTCAGCCTCGATCAGCATGCCGACACCAGCACCCTGAGCTCGGCTTCCATCGCCGTCCTGCCGCCCCTGGTCGAATATATGGGACGCATGCGGGACCAGGCGATCGCCTTCAGCAGCAAGGAGCCGGAACCCGAGGAACTGACCGAGCTGGCCGTCACCGTACGTCTGGCGGCCGATCGGATCACCGCCCTCAGCGCGGCCCAGACCCGCCTCGCACGCCATGCCCCGGATACCGCAGGCCGCCTGGACGAATCCATCAAGGGCGTCGGGCAGCGCTTCGAGGCGGCGCGCAAGGTGGTGCAGGATCGCGTGCTATCCCGTAGCGTCGGCATGGGCGCGGCAACGGAGATCGGCGACACCGGCACTGCGGCTGCGACGGCCGCAGCCGAACTGGCCGACCGCATCTTCACCGAACTCGAAGAGGCTCTGGCCTCCCACCGCCAGCGGGCCTGGGGCGCTCTGGTGCTCAATCTGGGGCTCGCCCTCGGCGCCATGGCGCTTACCGGCCTGGTGCTGTGGGCCATCGGCGGTTCGCTGCGGGCCTCCTTGCGTTCGATCAGCGAAGGCGGCCAACGCATGGCCCAGGGTGACCTCAGCACCTCGATCCCGGTGCGGGGCAACGACGAAATGGGCCAGATCGGCCAAGCCTTCAACCGCCTGGGCGATGCCTTGCGCAGCCTGATTCAGAGCCTGCAGCAGGGGGCGACAGAGGTTTCCCGGGCCACCGAATCCATGGCCACGGTTTCCCAGCGGGTGAGCGATTCCTCCTCGCGCCAGAGCACTTCCGCCCAGGGGGTGGCTGGGGCGGTCAAGGGCATGTCGGAAACCATCCGCGGCGTCGCGGATCAGGCACAGCAGGTGCGCAGCCAGTCCGACGCCAGCCTGGGGGGGACGCGCCGGGGCCTGGACGCGCTGAATCAGATGCTGAACGAAATCCGCCAGGCCCGGGAGGCCGTGGACGAAATGGCGGCTAGCACAGCGGCCTTCGTCGAAAGCGCCGGCGGCATTTCAGCCATGACCAAGGAAATCCGCGACGTGGCCGACCAGACCAATCTGCTGGCGCTCAACGCCGCCATCGAGGCGGCCCGGGCCGGCGAGCACGGCCGGGGATTCGCCGTCGTTGCCGACGAGGTGCGCAAGCTGGCCGAAAAGTCCGGCATGGTGGCGCGGGACATCGACGAAGTCACCCGCACCCTGGGCGAGCGCTCGGAAAAGGCCGAGTCCGTGGCTCTGGAGGGTCGCACGGCCATCGAAGCGGCCGAGGAGCATCTGGGGCGCGTCAAGGAGGCCCTGGACGAGGCCGCCCAGGCGGTCAATGCCGCCGCGGCGGGCATGAGCGGCATTTCCGATTCGGTGAGCCAGACCAATTCCATGGGGCGCGAAATCGCCGGAGAAGTCGATCAGATCGCCCACGGCGCCGAGGAAAGCACCGCCTCCATCCGCAACATGGCCCACGAAGCCCGCCAATTGCGCGAACTGGCCACCAAACTTGCCGAAGGGGCGGCGCGCTTCAGGCTTTGAATCGGGGGCAATTGGCGGTGGCGCGGCCGAGCGGGTTGCGCTTGAATTTTTTGCAGCCTGGACTGCTCTTGCGGCTGAGCTGGGTGTCCGTCCTCCGGGTCATGCTTGTCGAGGCGCCCACAAGCGCCTGATGGCAGGGCCCGTCCCAGGGCAGGTCGGCATCATCCATGGCCTTGTCTCTCCTTGCTAAGGACCTCGATCAAGCCGATGTCTTCCTCATCCCCCCGTGGCCTCGCGCCGGTCCTGCTCTTTGCCGCCGGCATCGTCTGCGTGGCCATGGGCATCCGCCATACCTTCGGTCTGTTCCTGGCGCCCATGAGCGCCGACCATCAGTGGGGACGGGAGGTCTTCTCCTTCGCCATGGCCCTGCAAAACCTGGCCTGGGGTGCCGCCCAGCCCTTCGCCGGTCTGCTGGCGGACCGCTGGGGGGCCCGGCGGGTGCTGTGGGGCGGCGGGGTGCTCTACGCGCTGGGCCTGATCGGTATGGCCTGGGCCGCCACTGCCACCGGCCTCGCCGCCAGCGCCGGGATCGTCCTCGGTCTGGCCCAGAGCGCCACCGCCTACAGCGTGGTGTTTTCCGCCCTGGGGCGTCTGGTGCCCGAGGCGCGGCGCAGTTGGGCCATGGGGATCGTGGCGGCGGCGGGTTCCTTCGGCCAGTTCCTCATGGTGCCGGTGGGCGCCGGACTCATCGCCGGCCTGGGATGGTTCGGCACCCTGCTGGTCTTTGCCGCCGGGGCCTTCCTCATCCTGCCCCTGGGCAGCGGGCTGACCCGGGGTCTGGCTCCGGCCGCGGCAAGTGCAGGCCAGACCGCCGCCCAGGCCATCCGCCAGGCCTGCGGCGAGCGCAGCTTCGTGCTGCTCACTGCCGGGTACTTCGTGTGCGGCTTTCAGGTCGTCTTTATCGGCGTCCATCTGCCTACCTACCTGCTCGACCGGGGGCTGTCGGGCAATGTCGGCATGACGGCCTTGGCGCTCATCGGCCTGTTCAATATCGCCGGCACCTACGCGGTCGGGGTGCTGGGGGCGCGCTACCCCAAACGTTACCTGCTGGCGGCCATCTACAGCCTGCGCAGCGCGGTCATCGCAGCCTTCCTCCTGGTGCCGCTGTCGCCGCTTTCGGTCTATCTCTTCGCGGCGGCCATGGGGCTCCTGTGGCTGTCCACGGTGCCGGCCACCAATGCCATCGTGGCCCAGATCTTCGGGGTGCGTTACCTGGGCATGCTGTCGGGGGCGGTGTTCTTCAGCCACCAGATCGGCAGCTTCCTGGGGGTGTGGCTGGGGGGGCGCCTGTTCGACGCCACGGGATCCTACGATGGGGTCTGGATGATCTGCATCGCCCTGGGTGTCGTGGCGGCGCTGCTCAATCTGCCCGTGGACGAGCGCAGCCTGGAGGCGCGTCGCGGGGCTGCGGTTTGATCCTGCCGCTCCGCTTCGTCACAACCGGCTACGGCCGGTAGAATGCCGCCCATGAACTGGAGCACGCTCAAGGAACGCCTCGATTTGTACGAACGCCTGATGCGGCTCGACAAGCCCATAGGCATCCTGCTTCTGTTATGGCCCACCCTGTGGGGCTTGTGGTTCTCCGCCCTGGGCAAGCCCGATTGGGCGGTGGTCGTGGTGTTTGTGATGGGCACCGTGCTGATGCGATCCGCCGGGTGCGTCATCAACGACTACGCCGACCGGGATTTCGATCGCCACGTGGAGCGCACCCGGGACCGCCCCCTCACGGCGGGCAAGGTATCAACGCGGGAGGCCCTGGCGCTCTTTGCCGTACTCTCCCTGGCCGCCTTCGGGCTGGTCTGGATGCTGGCCATTCCCCTGGTGATCTGGCTGACCCTGCCGGCCATCTTCCTCGCCGCGAGCTATCCCTTCACCAAGCGTTTTTTTGCCCTTCCCCAGGCCTACCTGGGGGTTGCCTTCGGCTTTGGCATCCCCATGGCCTACGCGGCCCATCTGGGCGAGGTGCTGCCGGAGGCCTGGTGGCTGCTGCTCGCCAACGTGTTCTGGGCCGTCGCCTACGATACCGAGTACGCCATGGTGGATCGGGACGACGACGTCCGCATCGGCATCCGCACGTCTGCGCTCACCTTTGGCCGCTTCGACGTGGCCGCGGTCATGCTCTGCTACGCCGCGGCCCTGGGGATTCTGGCCTGGATCGGCCATACCCTGCACATGGGCAAGGCGTTCTACGGGGGGCTCGTGCTTGCGGCAGCCATTGCGGGCTGGCATTTCACCCTCATCCGGGGCCGCGAAAAGGCCCAGTGCTTCCGCGCCTTTCTGCACAACAACTACCTGGGCGCGGCGGTTTTTGCGGGCATTGCGGCCGATTTCGCGGGAGTGCTCTGAGCATTCCGCGGGCGTGCCGAAGGGTGGGTAAACCTTCCTGGCCGATGCCTGGTGGGACGAAGACCGTGCCACGGACTGCGCCGCTGCCGACCGCCTACTTTGCTTTGCGTGGGGGGCTGCGGCGCCGCCGGCGGACCGGCTTCGGGGGGGGCGGGGGAAAGCGCTCGTGGCGTTGCCGCCACCAGGGGATGAATTCGTCCAGGGGCAGCGCGGCAGCGTAGTGAAAACCCTGGGCCAGGTCGCAGCCCAGGTGGGCGACCGCCGCGGCGACCGCGGACGATTCCACCCCTTCGGCGAGGACCCGCATCTTGAGGCGGTGGGCCAGGCGGACGACGGCCGCGATGATCTCCCGGTCCCGCTTGGACTCCGCCGCGTTGCGCACGAAGCTCTGGTCGATCTTCACTTCCTGGACGGGTAGGCGCTGCAGGTAGCTCATGCCTGCGTAGCCGGTGCCGAAATCGTCGATGGCCAGATCGACGCCCAGGGTGCGCAGGCGCTGCAACACCTCGATGACCGGTTCGGTCTCCTCGATCATGGACGTCTCGGTGAGTTCCAGGCGCAGGCTGGCGGCGGGGATAGCCCAGGTGGCCAGACTCTGGGCCATGAGATCGGGCAGTTCGCTGTCCAGCAGGTCGTTGGCCGTCAGGTTGATGGCCAGGGTGAGGGCGACGCCCGCGCCGGTCAGGCGCTCCTGGGTCTGCATGGCCTGTTGCAGCAGCCAGCGGTTGAAGACCTTGCGCAGGCCCAGGCGCTCGATTCCGGCCAGGACGCGGGGGGGGACTTCGTGCAGGCCGTCCTTGCGACGCAGGCGCAGCAGGGCTTCGGCCCCGACGCAGGCGCCGCTGGCCAGGTCGATTTGCGGCTGCAGGTGCAGTGCGAGTCCGGTGCCGTCGCTGAGGGCGTTGCGCAAATCGGCGTGCAGGGCGCGCTGGTCGCCGCTGGCCTGTTCGAACTCCGGCCGGTAGAGGGCGTGGCCCGCCGGTTCCGCCGCGGCCGCCAGACGGGCGATGCGGGCCGACTGAACGAGGTGCAGCGCATCTTCGCCATCGTCCGGCCACAGGGCGCCGCCACATTGGGTGACGAAGGTGTGGAGGCCGTCCAGGGTGGGCAGGGGGTCCATGAAACTCCCCTGCAAACGCATCATGGCCAGGTGCACCGGGGCGCCCCCAGGCAGATCGGGCAGTACCGCGAGCCATTCCCAGTGACTCATGGAATAGAGTCTGTCCTTCCCTTGCAGCAGGCCGGTGAGGCGGCGGGTGATGTCGGCGCGCAGGAGCTGTGCCGCCTCCGGCGTGAGGCGAAGCAGGGTGGCGTCGGCCACCACGGAAAAGGCGACGATGCCCAGGCTGCGTTCACCGTGGCGGCGTGCCAGATGGGGAATCTCGACCAGCGCCGAGGCGTAACGGGGCAGGCCGGTGACGTGGTCCACCAGATCGTTGTGGAGTGACGCGAAGGGGCTGGTGTTCATCGCGGGAGATCGGTCCTTTGATCCACGGCCGGTCAGCCGAGATAGTATTCCGCGGGGTCGATGCCGTAGGCGTCGGCCGGCAGGGCGCGCACGATGCGGCAGGCTTCCCCGGTGCCGGTACTGGGCTCCATGAGGAGATCCAGGGTGCGCGGGCGCCGCTCGGGACTCTTGTCCGGACCCAGGATGACGAGCACCCGTGGCTTCAGACGGCGGATGTGGTTCTGCTGGATGACGACGGCGACTTCGCCACTGTTCAACTCGACCAGGCTGCCGATGGGATAGATGCCCATGCACTGGATGAACTGGTCGATGACCGCTTCCCGGAAGAGGGAGCCCCGCAGGCGGATCAGGGATTCCAGGGCGTGCTGGCTGGAGACTGCGGCCTGGTAGGCCCGCTGGCGGATCATGGCGCAGTAGCAGTCCACCACGCCGGCCAGTTCCGCGTTGAGGCCCAGGCGTTCGCCGTGCAGGCGGCGGGGATAACCGCTGCCGTCGCGGCGTTCGTGGTGGCTGGCGACGATGTCCAGCACCTCGACGGGAAAGCCGCGCCGGCTCACCAGGATTTCCAGGGAGCTCGCCACGTGGGACTGGACCAGGGCGTATTCCTCCGCCTCCAGCGGTCCCGGGCGGTTGAGGATTTCCTGGGGCAAATCCACCTTGCCGACATCCTGCATGAGGCCCGCCAGACCGAGCATTTCCACCGTCTTGCCCGGAAGCCCGAGAAAGCGCCCGAAGACCATCATGTGCACCGAGACATCGACGGCGTGATCGTAGGAATACTGGTCGGCGCTCTTCAGGCGCGAAAGCCAGATCATGGCGTCCGGATTGCGTTCCACGCCCAGGGCCATCTCGCCGACCAGGCTGCCCACCTGGGCGAGGTCGGGCGTGGCCTGGGCATCGACGCAATCCCGGATGCTCTTCAGGGCGGCGCGGACGTCATCGACGATGGGGGCGGAATACAACAGCTCCGCTTCGAGCCGGCTCTGCTCGTCCACGTTGCGGATGAGGGGCAGTTGCTCGTAGCGCCGGCTGTGGGGCTCAAGGCGCAACATGCGGCAGATGGCGGCGAAATCGTCGTCCAGGGCCTCCTCGACCCCCTGGAAAGCCAGGGCGGGCAGGCCGCGGCTGGGGGATTCAGCGGCCACCTCGCGGCCGGTGTGGTGTCTGCCCAGGGAGCGACTGCGGTCGATGCTCACCGTGCGGCACAGGCGGCGCAGGGTGGCGATCTGCTCGTCGTTTTCGACCAGGAAACCTTGCAGGGGGAAGGGCGTGTCGAGCCAGGGCCGGTCGAGTTCGACGACGAACATGCCGGCGGCGACGGCGTCGCTCGCAATGACGGCCTTCACGGCAGGGCTCCCGGGGGTGATGGAAAGGCCCCAAGTCTACCGCGGATGCCGCCCGCGTAGCTCTGCTCTTGGTCAAAGCGGGGCTTGGGTCGGCGGCGGGCCGAAAAGGCCGCCCATCGTCGCCCTGAGGATGGGCGCAGCAGGAGGGCTACAGGATCATGCCGCCTTGGGCTGGGTGTCGTGCTGCATCTTGGCCAGGGCTTCCCGGCCGGACAGCAGGTGATCGTGCATGGCGGTCTCCGCCGCCGCAGGCTGGCCGGCGCGGATGGCGGCCAGGATGGTCCGGTGCTCGTCCAGCGACTGTTGCAGGCGGCCTTCCAGGGACAGGGAGTGCAGCCGGGAAAGCTTGAGTACCTTGCGCAGATCCTGGATGACCGAAAGGGTCCAGCGGTTGCCGGCCAGTTCCTGGATTCGGCGGTGAAAGAGTTGATTGGCCTCGAAAAAGGCTTCGATGCGTCCTTCCCGGGCGCTTTCCTCCAGGGTGTCGTGGATGGCGGTCAGGGCCTCGACGTCCGCCCGGGTTGCCCGCCGCACGGCTTCGGCGGCGCAGCGGCCCTCCAGGAGCGCCATGAGGGGAAAGATGTCGTCCAGGTCATCGGCGCTGATTTCGGTGACGTAACAGCCACGGCGGGGCTTGAGCGTGACCAGTCCTTCGGAGGCCAGCACCTTGAGGGCTTCCCGGAGCGGCGTCCGGGAAATGCCGTATTGCTCGGCGAGCTTTTGTTCATCTATCCAGGTGCCCGGCGGCAGTTCGTGGGCGAAGATGCGCTGGCGCAGACGCTCGGCGACTTCCTGGTAGAGGGCGGTGGGGGCAATGCGATGGGTCATCCTGTTGTCTCTCTAAAAGGGCAGGCCCGGCTTGATTCCGTAATTATGGATGCAGTATTATACGCCCACTGCACTTTTTTGCTCTTGTACCGGCGTAGAATTTTGAATTCTGCATCAATGGTACACAAATTCGAACTTGCGAGGCTTGCCATGTCCGAGACGTATCACGATTCGAACCATTTGGATGCTTGGGAGAAACTGGCGGCCAAACAGGCCCCCGGCGGGGACGTGGCCAAGCTCGCCTGGAGCACTCCCGAAGGCCTCGAGGTCAAGGCGCTCTACACCAGACGAGATATCGAGAGCCTGCCCTACACCGACACCCTGCCCGGCCTCGACCCCTTCCTGCGCGGCCCGCAGCCGACCATGTATGCGGTGAAGCCGTGGACTATCCGCCAGTACGCCGGGTTCTCCACCGCCGAGGCTTCCAACGCCTTCTACCGCAAGGCCCTGGCCGCCGGCGGCCAGGGGATTTCGGTCGCCTTCGATCTGGCCACGCACCGCGGCTACGATTCCGACAATCCCCGGGTTCTCGGCGACGTCGGCAAGGCCGGCGTGGCCATCGATTCGGTCGAGGACATGAAGATTCTGTTCGACGGTATTCCGCTGGACAAGATTTCCGTCTCCATGACCATGAACGGCGCCGTGCTGCCCATCCTGGCCGGCTACATCGTCGCCGCCGAGGAGCAGGGCGTGGCCCAGGCGCAGCTTTCCGGCACCATCCAGAACGACATCCTCAAGGAGTTCATGGTGCGGAACACCTATATCTATCCGCCCAAGCCTTCGATGCGGATCATCGCCGACATCTTCGGCTACACCGCGCAGCACATGCCGAAGTTCAACTCCATCTCGATCTCGGGTTATCACATCCAGGAGGCCGGCGGGAATCAGGCTATCGAGCTGGCCTTCACCCTGGCCGACGGCATGGAATACGTGCGCACGGGCGTCGCTTCGGGCATGGACGTGGACGCCTTTGCCGGCCGCCTGTCCTTCTTCTGGGCGGTGGGCATGAATTTCTACCTGGAAATCGCCAAGATGCGCGCCGCCCGGCTGCTGTGGCACCGCATCATGAGCGGCTTCAATGCCAAGAGCGCCAAGTCGAAGATGCTGCGCACCCACAGCCAGACCTCCGGCTGGTCGCTTACCGAGCAGGACCCCTACAACAACGTGGTGCGGACGACCATCGAGGCCATGGCGGCGGTCTTCGGCGGTACCCAGTCCCTGCACACCAACGCCCTGGACGAGGCCATCGCCCTGCCGACGGAATTTTCCGCCCGCATCGCCCGCAACACCCAGCTCATCATCCAGGAAGAAACCCACATCACCAACGTCATCGACCCCTGGGCCGGCTCCTACATGATGGAGAAGCTCACCCAGGACATGGCCGACAAGGCCTGGGGCATCATCGAGGAAATCGAGGCCATGGGCGGCATGACCAAGGCCGTCGAGTCCGGCTGGGCCAAGATGCAGGTGGAAACCTGCGCCGCCGACAAGCAGGCGCGCATCGATTCGGGCAAGGACGTCATCGTCGGCGTCAACAAGTACAAGCTGGCCAGGGAAGACGCCATCGACATTCTCGATATCGACAACCACGCCGTGCGCGAGGCCCAGATCGCCCGCCTGAAGAGCATCCGCGCGACCCGCGATGCGGCTGCCGTCAGCGCCGCCCTCGACGCCCTCACCCGCTGCGCCGAGACCGGCGACGGCAATCTCCTCGACCTGACGGTCAAGGCCATCCGCCTGCGGGCGACCGTGGGCGAAGTTTCGGATGCGCTGGAGAAAATCTTCGGCCGCTTCCGCGCCAACAACCAGACCATTTCCGGCGTCTATGGAGGTGTCGTGGAAGGACAGGACAACTGGGAATCTCTCAAGGCCGAGGTGGCGAAATTTGCCGAGGAAGAAGGCCGCCGTCCCCGGGTGATGATCGCCAAACTGGGCCAGGACGGCCACGACCGGGGCGCCAAGGTGGTGGCCACCGCCTACGCCGACCTGGGCTTCGACATCGACATGGGGCCGCTCTTCCAGACCCCCGAAGAAGCTGCCCGCCAGGCCGTCGAAAACGATGTGCACGCCATCGGCTGCTCGTCCCTGGCCGCCGGTCACAAGACCCTGGTCCCGCAGCTGATCCAGGCGCTGAAGGACCAGGGCGCGGACGACATCATCGTCTTTGCCGGCGGCGTCATCCCGGCCCAGGACTACGATGCCCTCTACGCGGCCGGCGCCAAGGCCATCTTCGGCCCCGGCACCCGCATCGAGGATTCGGCGAAGAAGGTGCTGGAAGAGATCAAGAAGGCACGCAGCACGACCTAAACACTGATCCCCACCACCGTTCGCCCTGAGCCTGTCGAAGGGCGTTGCCACGAGAACTGCGATTGAAACCATTCTTCGTCTACCTGCTGCGTTGCGCCGATGCCACCTATTACTGCGGCCACACGGATGACCTGGAACTGCGCATGCAGCAGCATGCGACGGGAAGGATCGGTCATACCGCCGTGCGCAAGCCGGTGACCTTGGTTTGGCAGGGGGGGTTTGAGAAACGCGAGGAAGCGCTGGCCTTCGAGCGGCAGATCAAGGGCTGGTCGCGGGCGAAAAAGGAGGCCTTGATCGCTGGAAATTGGCCTGAAATCAGCAGGCTGGCGCGATCCCGTCAGCTTGGCGGCGAAGGAACAAGCCCGGGGCAAAGCGCCCTTCGACAGGCTCAGAGCGAACGGTGCGGGGAGCGTGGGGGGGGGGTCGGGACTGTCGCGCTTGCCGACCAGACCCTCATCGACGGTGTCCTGGCCGGGCAGCGGCGTGCCCTGGCCAAGGCCATCACGCTCATCGAATCGACCCGCGGCGATCACCAACTGCGGGCGCAACAGGTGCTCAACGCCCTCTTGCCCCATAGCGGGCAGGCCATCCGGGTCGGCATCTCGGGGGTGCCGGGGGTGGGGAAGTCGTCCTTCATCGAGGCCCTGGGCACTTGGCTCATCGACCGGGGCCACCGGCTGGCGGTGCTGGCGGTGGACCCGTCCTCCACGGTTTCCGGGGGCTCCATCCTGGGCGACAAGACGCGCATGGAGACCCTTTGCCAGCGGGAGGAAGCCTTCATCCGCCCCAGTCCTTCCGCGGGTTCCCTGGGGGGCGTGGCCGAAAAGACGCGGGAAGCCATGCTGCTGTGCGAGGCTGCCGGCTTCGACGTCATCATCGTCGAGACGGTGGGGGTGGGCCAGTCGGAAACCACGGTGGCCGGCATGGTCGATATCTTCTGCCTCCTGCAGTTGCCCAACGCCGGCGACGACTTGCAGGCCATCAAGAAAGGCATCGTCGAAATCGCTGATCTGGTGGTCATCAACAAGGCCGATATCGACCCCCGGGCGACGGCGGTGGCCAGGGCCCAGTGGAAGAACGCCCTGCACTGGCTGCGCCCTGCATCTCCGCTCTGGCATCCCCCGGTCCTGGCCACCAGTGCCCTCAAGCGGGAGGGCCTGACCGAATTCTGGCAAGCCGTCGAGGACTATCGGGCGGTCCTCACCCCGGGAGGGGAATTTGCCGCCAAAAGGCAGCGCCAGGCCCGCGCCTGGATGGACCAGTTGATCGATTCCGGATTGCGGCAATATTTCCGCTACCATCCGGGGGTTCGTGAAACCCTGCCGGAACTGATCCAAGCCGTCGAAGACGGTCGCACCACCCCAACCGCCGCAGCCCGGGCCTTGCTTGGCCGCTTGCGGGACAAATAACAGTGACCGAACACTCGGAGATTTTCATGCACGACATCATTCGCCAGCTGGACGAAAAGCGCAGCATGGCCCGCCTCGGCGGCGGCCAGCAGCGCATCGACAGCCAGCACAAGAAGGGCAAGCTCACCGCCCGGGAAAGAATAGAACTTCTGCTCGACCCGCAATCCTTCGAGGAATGGGATTTCTTCAAGGAACACCGCTGCGTCGACTTCGGCATGGACCAGGCGGAAAAGCCGCCGGGGGATGGCGTGGTGGTGGGCTATGGCACCATCAACGGCCGTCTGGTCTTCGTTTTCGCCCAGGATTTCACCGTTTTCGGCGGCTCGCTTTCCGAGACCCATGCGGAAAAGATCTGCAAGGTCATGGACCACGCCATCAAGGTGGGGGCGCCGCTGATCGGCATCAACGATTCCGGGGGCGCCCGCATCCAGGAGGGCGTCGCCTCCCTGGGGGGTTACGCCGAGGTGTTCCAGCGCAACGCCATGGCCTCCGGGGTCATCCCGCAGATTTCCATGGTCATGGGCCCCTGTGCGGGCGGCGCCGTCTATAGCCCGTCGATGACCGACTTCATCTTCATGGTCAAGGACAGCTCCTACATGTTCGTCACCGGCCCGGAGGTGGTGAAGACCGTCACCCACGAGGAAGTCACCGCCGAGGAACTGGGGGGCGCCGTCACCCATACCACCCGATCAGGGGTGGCCGACCTGGCCTTCGAGAACGACGTCGAGGCCCTGGCCATGTTGCGCCGCTTCATCAACTTCCTGCCGGCCAGCAATCGCGAAAAGCCCCCGGTCATGCCCACCAACGATCCGGCCGGGCGCATGGATTACTCTCTCGACACTCTGGTGCCCGACAATCCCAACGCCGCCTACGACATGGGCGAGTTGATCGTCAAGGTGGCCGACGACGGCGATTTCTTCGAGCTTCAGCCCGACTACGCCCGCAACATCATCATCGGCTTCATGCGCATCAGCGGCCACCCGGTGGGCGTCGTTGCCAACCAGCCCCTGGTGCTGGCCGGTTGCCTCGACATCAAGTCCTCCATCAAGGCCGCACGCTTCGTACGCTTCTGTGACGCCTTCAACATTCCCGTCGTCACCTTTGTGGACGTCCCCGGCTTCATGCCCGGCACCTCCCAGGAATACGGCGGCATCATCAAGCACGGTGCCAAGCTGCTCTACGCCTACGCCGAATGCACCGTACCCAAGGTGACCATCATCACCCGCAAGGCCTACGGCGGCGCCTACGACGTGATGAGTTCCAAGCACCTGCGCGGCGACGTGAACCTCGCCTGGCCCTCGGCCGAAATCGCCGTCATGGGCCCCAAGGGTGCCGTGGAAATCATCTTCCGCGAAGAAAAGAACGATCCCGCCAAGCTTGCCGAGCGTGAAGCCGAGTACAAGGCCAAGTTCGCCAATCCCTTCGTGGCCGGCGCCCGCGGCTTCATCGACGACGTTATCATGCCCCACGCCACGAGGAAGCGCATCGCCCGCTCCCTGGCCATGCTGCGCGACAAGAAAGTGGAAAACCCGTGGAGGAAGCACGGGAACATTCCGCTTTGAGCGAAACGTGAAAGGTGAAGGGTGAAACGCGGAGGCGTCCAGGGGTACTCAACGCGGGTCGCCGGTTTCACCGACGGATGAACATGAAGGGTGATGCAGGAAAAGTGAAGGCCGTGGCCAGGCGCCACATTTCACATTTCAGGGCCCACCTTTCACTAACAAGGAACATCACATGTTCACAAAAATTCTGATCGCGAACCGGGGAGAAATCGCCTGCCGCGTCATCAAGACCGCCCGCCGAATGGGCATCAGGACCGTGGCCGTCTACTCCGAGGCCGACAGGGATGCCCTGCACGTGGATCTGGCCGACGAAGCCGTGTGCATCGGCCCTGCGGCCTCGAAAGCGTCCTATCTGGCCATGGACAAGATCATCGCCGCCTGCAAGCAGACCGGCGCCCAGGCGGTGCACCCGGGCTACGGCTTTCTCTCGGAAAACGCCGAGTTCTCCCGTCGCCTGGAGGAAGAAGGCATCAAATTCATCGGCCCCAAGCATTACTCGGTGGCCAAGATGGGCGACAAGATCGAATCCAAGAAGCTCGCCATCGCCGCCCAGGTCAACACCATTCCCGGCTACAACGACGCCATCGCCGGTCCGGATCAGGCGGTGGAAATCGCCCGCAAGATCGGCTACCCGGTCATGATCAAGGCTTCCGCCGGCGGTGGGGGCAAGGGCCTGCGCGTGGCCTACAACGATGCACAAGCCCACGAAGGCTTCACCTCCTGCGTCAATGAGGCCCGCAATTCCTTCGGCGACGACCGCGTCTTCATCGAAAAATACGTTCTGGAACCGCGCCACATCGAAATCCAGGTGCTGGGCGACTCCCACGGCAATTACGTATACCTCAACGAGCGTGACTGCTCCATCCAGCGCCGCCACCAGAAAGTCATCGAAGAAGCCCCGTCCCCCTTCGTCGACGCCGAAATGCGCAAGGCCATGGGCGAGCAGGCCGTGGCCCTGGCTAGAGCCGTCGATTATGAATCCGCCGGCACTGTCGAGTTCGTCGTCTCCGGCGCCACCAAGGAGTTCTATTTCCTGGAAATGAACACCCGCCTCCAGGTCGAACACCCGGTCACCGAACTCATCACCGGCCTCGATCTGGTGGAACAGATGATTCGCGTCGCCCACGGCGAAAAGCTGCCCCTCACCCAGGCGGACGTCGGCATCGACGGTTGGGCCATGGAATGCCGCATCAATGCCGAAGACCCCTTCCGTGGCTTCCTGCCCTCTACAGGCCGCCTGGTCAAGTTCGCCCCGCCGGCAGAAATTCCCGGCCAACTGCGCGTCGACACCGGCGTGTACGACGGCGGCGAAATCTCCATGTACTACGACTCGATGATCGCCAAGCTCATCGTCCACGGCGCCACCCGGGAGCAGGCCATCGCCCGCATGCGGGACGCTCTCAACACCTTCGTCATCCGCGGCATCTCCTCCAACATCCCCTTCCAGGCTGCGCTGATGCAACATCCGCGCTTCCAGTCCGGCATCTTCGACACCGGCTTCATCGCCAAGGAATACCCCAATGGCTTCGACGCCTCCATGGTGCCCCACGACGATCCAGCCCTCCTCGTTTCCGTCGCCGCCTACGTCTACCGGGCCTACACCGACCGCGGCGCCTCGGTCTCCGGCCAGCTCGAAGGCCATGAACGCATCGTCGGTGACCACTGGATGGTCGTGCGCCTCAGCCCCCGCGGCAAAGAAAACCACGCCGTCGTCGCCCGGCCGATCTGCGGCGGATACCACGTCGAATACCAGGGGCGGGAATACGAAATCCTTTCCGACTGGCAACTGGGACAATCCCTTTTCAGCGGAACCTGCAACGGCGAAGCCTTCACCCTCCAGGTCGAACGCAACAAGACCCGCTACAGCCTATTCCACTGGGGTACCCGCGCCGACTTCATGGTCATGAGCGCCCGCGCCGCGGAACTCCTCGCCCTCATGCCGGAAAAAGCCGCCCCCGACCTCTCCAAATTCCTCCTCTCCCCCATGCCCGGCCTCCTGCGCGAAATCGCCGTCAAGGCCGGCCAGGAAGTCAAAGCCGGCGAAAAACTCGCGGTCATCGAAGCCATGAAGATGGAAAACATCCTCAAAGCCGACCAGGACTGCAAAGTCAAAAAAATCACCGCCACCCCCGGCGAAAGCCTCACGGTGGATCAGGTGATCGTGGAGTTTGAGTAACCCGGCGGACGGCGGAGCAGGGGCCCCGGCCGCAGGCCGGGGATGCGACCCGAAGCCGGGTTGAAGCCGCCCGGTACGCTGTGTGGTTCCGGACGGGGCGGCCCGGCGGACGGCGGAGCAGGGGCCCCGGCCGCAGGCCGGGGATGCGATCCGAAGCCGGGTTGAAGCCGCCCGGTACCCTGTGTGGTTCCGGACGGGGCGGCCCGGCGGACGGCGGAGCAGGGGCCCCGGCCGCAGGCCGGGGATGCGACCCGAAGCCGGGTTGAAGCCGCCCGGTACGCTGTG
>Ga0268298_10001233_pt1 | contig 30621 bp, 15 predicted proteins | sample WWTPWeurt_MetaG_FD_194462 | JGI IMG/M metagenome (GOLD analysis project Ga0268298, IMG submission 194462) | Activated sludge microbial communities from WWTP in Nijmegen, Gelderland, Netherland - WWTP Weurt | ecosystem: Engineered > WWTP > Aerobic digester > Activated sludge | place... | reverse complement strand
CTGTGCGCTCTCCGTGCGCTGGCGGCGTTTCAGCGGCCGGCCGTTCAACAGCCAGTCGTTGAGTACTGCCGCAGCATAGTTCAAGAGCCTGCCGGGGGCTGCCACGCCCAGTCCAAGCTGAAGGGCGGCCCTGACCCACTCTGCGCCGCTGGACTGAGCGCTGCGGGCGTGCGGGTCGGCGTCCGAGACCATCAATTCAAGACGGGCCAAGACAGATGGGTCCAGATCCAGTCCGGCTGCGCTGAGGACATGGACCGCTCCCTGCAGTTCCGGAGCGATCAGCAGGGGCTGTCCCGCAGGAGGATGACTCCTCCTCCTCTTCTTCCTCTTTAATCTATTTATGCGGAAATCTTCCGCAGGGCTGCGGAATTTTTCGGCGCGGTGAAGGGAATTCTCAGTCGATTTTGCCTCAAAATCGGCTGGTACGGCGCCGTTTTTTTCCGCAGGGGCGCGGCTTTTTTCCGCACCGCCTGACCCGCAGGCATCCGTGTCGGAATTTTCCGCACCGTCCGTGCCGGATTTTTCACCACCTTCAGTTACCTTATCAGCCATGCTGGAATTTTCCGCAGCGCTGGTCTCACCCTGATCTGTAGTGGTCATTTCCCGAGGCCGGATGGTTTTGTTGATCTGGCCTTCCAGATTGCCGGCCACCAGGTAGACCTTCGAACCGGCATACTGCCCGTACGAATCCCTGAATTCAACCTCCTGCGGGATGCGCACGGTCTCGATCAGGCCGAGCTCGCTCAGCTTTTCGGCGCAGGAAGCAACCGTGTCACGGTGCATGCCCAGCTCATCCGCCAGACCGCTGTCGGTCACCCGGGCGTACAGGCGGCCTTCATCGCTGTCCTGAGCCATCCCCAGGCGCACCAGAAGGCGCAGATCGGCCCCCTTGAGCGGCCGGGCGTGCATGACCAGCGCCATCAAAAGGATAAAGCTTTTGGTGTCTTTGCCAAACAATTGGCGGTACCAGCCGCTGGAGAAGGCCTCACTGCTCAAACGCAGTGAAATTTCCAGCGTCTCGCTCCAGGATTTCCCGCCGCCCGAGGCGGAAAGGGACTGGCGGTAATCAAACGTAATGGCCGGGCGTTTTTCTGAATTCATCATGACCTCACTTTTTTTTGTCTGTCCATCAGAGATCAACTTCAAGGCAGACCGAAATGCATTATTTGATTTTTTACTTTGTTTCTGAGGAATCCCAATCATAGGCCTATCATGTCCTTTGAATCCTCATTTTTGTTTTTATAGCCTCCTGACGCGCCGACGATTGCGGCAGCGCTGGCGGCTGCGTATGCGGGCTGTTTGCGGAGCGAGATCGGCAGGCAATCTGGGCCGCAAGCGTGTTTTTTTGGGCTTTCAAATTACTGTTGAATTTGGGCTATCCTCCTCCTGACTGGCAAGATTCGCCTCCTGTCTGGGGATTGAGGCAGCACCAGTCGGGCCTGAATATAGGCTTCAGGGTATACCCAAGCAGCAACGCTGGACAGCCGATGGCCAAGAATCTGGCGATACTTTCCAGAAATATATCCTGGGTATACAGCATCGCCTGGGCTGCCATGGTGGTGGAATTGCCAGCGATCCGGGAAAAGTCCTGTCTCACTGTGCTCACAATAAATTGTTCCAGAAAGGCTGTTTCAGATGCGCCAGGGTCAAGGGTGAGCAGATAAATGGCGCCTGGCTGCTGAGCCAGACCCAGCGCTCCGGCGCACTGTCCCTGGGGATCCAGGAGCACCCGCCGCTTACGCAGCGCCAGGCCGGCCGCCAGCGTGACGCAGTTGTGGTCTTGCCCACACCGCATTTCTGGTTGCAGACGACATTCAGGCGGGTCTTCATTTCCACTCCAACTCCAACCAGTGAAGGATGGTTGCCCCATTGTGACTATGAATGAAGAGCAGGTCAAATAGATTGTCGTAGATACCGATGCTGCTGTATTCGTGCAGCCAGCCAGCACAACCCGGCCGGAAGAAAACTGAACACCCTCGGCGACAATCCCGGTACCTGAAATACCGCTGACGTCTACCGAGCGGACGAGCACAGACCTCCGCAAACCCTGCCCATGATTCTCGATCATGGGCCAATTTTGCTACGCTACGGTGGTAGAAGTGGTGGTAGAAACGGTGGTAAAAAGATTAGCAAATGAACATGAAATTTTTTATTTCAGCCCCCGGCGGTGTAAGGTGGGATTATTATTGGTTCTATCCATCCCGGCGATAATGTCGCTTGTATTCAAGCATTTGCCGATTTAATAGGTTAAAAATTGGGAGTGCGTTGGCCACTTCTCATCCAATTTTGAGACAGGTTGATGATCGGTGAGACAAAATCCAGACAAATCCAATCTTTATTCCAGATTGGCCAACAATAAACCCCAATCCGGGTGTATAACTTAAGTATGCCGACTTCTCGAAAGGCCATCCCATGACCCACCAGGCCCCCACCTACCTGGTTCTACTTCTCGGGCTGGTGGCTATGCTCACCGTCTACCTTGCCGCCTGGGCCCAGCTCCATGCCAGGGTTGCCGCAGCCCATGAATTTGGGCTCCTCATGTTCGCCATCGCCCTCTACGCCCTGGGTTACTCCATCGAACTTTCCCGCACCGACCTGGTCTCCATGCTCCAGATCATCAAGGTCGAATACATCGGCATCGCCCTCATCCCACCCCTCAACCTGCTCTTTATCATCCATTTCGTGGGCGGCAAACCCGCCCCCTGGCCGATCATCGCTCTGGTGATGGTCATCCCGCTCATCACCATCGGGCTGACAATGACCATCGAATACCACAGCCTGATCTACATCAACCCCAGCGTTGTGCGCGGCCCGTTTTTCGATGTCATCCAGTTCACCCGCGGCCCCTGGTATTATGTCAACCTGGTCTACCTGCAGAGCCTGCCGGCAGTCTCGTTCTTCATCTTACTGATTGCCGCCCGCAAAGCTGGCCCCAAACTCCGCCGCCAGATCCTGGGCCTGGCAACCGGTTCATTTTTGCCCATCCTCGGCGGATTCCTCTACTTCGCCGGATTGATCCCTGGCGGGGTGGACCCTGCCCCCTTCGCCCTCAGCATCTCGGGCATCATCTTCGCCGTCACACTTTTCAAGTTCGGTCTCTTCGAGCTGGTCCCGGCTGCCCGTGAGCTGGCCCTCGACTCGGTCAGCGACAGCTTCCTGGTCTTTGACAGACGCCACCACCTCCAGGACCTGAACAAGGCCGCCACCCAGCTCCCCGGCGCCCAGGATTTCGTCCTTGGGGCTGCCCTGCCGCCCGCCAGCCCGCTCACCGCCCACCTCCAGCCCCTGCTGGATTCCGGCACAGGCCAGGCGGAATTTTCAGTGGAATTCTCCAGCGAACACGCCAGCGCCGACCTCCACTCGTTCCAGGCCAAAGCCTACCCGATCCAGACCCGCCCCGACCAGACCGGCGGCGTCGCCATCCTGATCCGCGACATCACCGAGACCGCCGGCCTGCTCCGCCAGCTCAACCTGCAGGCCAACACCGATGCCCTTACCGGCCTCCTCAACCGCCGCCAGTTAATTCAGATGGGCGCAGTCGCATTCGAGAACTCCCGCCTCAGCGGGCTGCCCATCGGCGCCATCCTGATCGACCTGGACCATTTCAAGGATGTCAACGACCTGTTCGGCCATGCTGCCGGCGACGCTGTCCTCAAAAGTGTGGCCCAATGCCTGCGCCGCGGCCTGCGCGCCATCGACATCCTCGGCCGCTACGGCGGCGAAGAGTTCATCATTTTCCTGCCCGAAACCGACCTGGAAACCGCCCGCCAGGTTGCCGGGCGGATCTGCACCCAGCTCGCCGCCTGGAGTACCCCAATTGAGGGCACCAACCTGCAGGTTACCGGCAGCTTCGGCGTTCACGCCCTCAAGGCCGGCCCCGGCGCCACCCTGGATGACCTGCTCAAAGGCGCCGACCTGGCCCTCTATCAGGCCAAAGCCAACGGCCGCAACCAGGTCGCCGTGATTATCCAATAACCCCCCCCAGCGAAAAGAGGTTGCTTTGGGTGTTTTTGGGTGGCTGCGCCACCCAAAAACACCCAAAAATCTCTTCTCCCGAGCTGACGTTAAAAAGACAACACCCCCGGTCGGGGGTGTTGTCTTTTTTATTTCACTTGCAGAGCACAACCCTGTTTCTGCCGCTGTCCTTCGCCTCGTACAAAGCCAGATCCACACTCCCCAGCATTTGATCGTTTGTAGCACCGTTGGCCGGGTAAATCGCCACCCCGATCGAAACCGTGATCTGGATGATCCGGTCGCCCTCCTCAACCCGCAGATCCTCAATGCTTTTGCGGAAGGTTTCGGCACGCTGGAGCGCGTCTGCAGCCTTTACCTCGGGCATCACGATCAAAAATTCCTCCCCGCCGTACCGGCAGGCAATGTCGCTTCGCCGGATCTGGCCCAAAATCACCTGCGCCACCGCCTGCAAAATTCGGTCGCCGGTCTGGTGGCCATAATGGTCATTCACCAGCTTGAAGTGATCAATATCCACCAGCAAATAAGAGATCGGGTGCTGTTCGCGCCGGGCCCGGCTGTATTCCGCCTCCAGGCGGTCCGCCAGGTAATGCCGGTTGTACAGCCCGGTCAGAGCGTCGTGCACCGCCAGTTCGCGCACATTTTTCTCCAGCGTCGTAATCGCCTCCAGCTGGCTTTGCAGCCGCCCATTCGCCTGGCTCAGTTCTGCATGGGCCGCATTCAGCTCACTCGTCCGCTCGGCAACCCGCTTCTCCAGTTCTTTATTCAACCGATTGACCTGATTGATGCGCAGCTGGATCCCGTAAAAAACAACCCCGACCGCGCTCAAACCCGCCAGCAGCCGGAACCACCAGGTCTCCCACCAGGGAGGCAAAATCTTAATAATCACAATACTGGCCGGATCATTGTTCCAGACCCCGTCGTTATTGGCGGCCCGCACCAGGAACGTGTAGGTGCCAGGCGCCAGGCTGGTGTAAGTCACATCCCGCTTGGTGCGCGGCGGCGACCAATCCTGGTCGAAGCCATCCATCTTGTACTGGTACAAATTCTTGGCCGAAAGCTGGTAGCTCAGGGCCGCAAACTTAATCGTAAACACCGACTGATCGTACTGTAGAATGATTTCCTTCGTCCGCTCAACCGGATTCGGCAGAATCGTGCTGCTGTTTGGCACCGTCTGGTTAAAGAGCTGAAACTCGGTAAAGACCACCGGCGCCATGAAGGTATTGCTGGTCACATGCTCCGGGCGGAAATAATTCACCCCGTCCGACCCGCCAAAAAAGATCTCGCCGTCCGGCCCGCGGCTCGAGCTGGCAATCACAAACTGATCGCCCTGCAGACCGTCATGCACATCAAAATTGGTGAACACATTCTGCAAATAATTAAACCGGCTGATCCCTTTGCCTGTGCTCAGCCAGACCTCCCCCGCGTTCCCCGGCTGGATTCCGTTAATCGCATCGGAGGGCAGGCCGTCTTTCTTGGTGTAGCTGCGCCACGCCTGGGTAGCCAGATCCAAACGGCTCAGCCCGCTGTCGGTGCCAGCCCAGACCGCCTGATTTTCCTCATCCAGATAAATGGAATAGACCGCATCGCTCAAAATACTGTTCATATTCTGCGGATCGTTCAGGTGGTGGGTAAAAGTATCCGTTTTCGGGTCCAGATATTCCAGCCCGCCGCGCGCAGTTGCAATCCACACCCCGCCGTTCTGGTCAACCGCCAGATCGTAGACCGTATCTTCGGTCAGCGAATTGGGGTTGTCCTCCTGGTAGGCATATTCCTTCTCCATCAGCCCGGTTATTTTGTTGAAAAAGTTCAACCCATAGCCCAGCGTCCCGATCCACAAATGGTCGGGGCCGGCTGAGCGGATCTTGGTCACAAAGTTGCTCCCAATCGCAAAAGCCGGCGCATCCGCCACAAATTTATACTGCGTGAATTTTCCCGTTTCCGGGTCCATCCGGTTCAGCCCGCCGCCAGAGGTTGTGACCCACAAAACCCCCTGCTCATCCCGGAACAGATCATAAATCTTGTCATTCGAAAGACTCACCGGGTCGGCCGGGTCATTTTTATAAACCGTCATCTTGCCCGTCTTGCGGTCAAAGCGGTTCAAACCGCCCCCAAACGTCCCCATCCAGATCGTATCATCCGATTCAGCCAGCACCGAATAGACCACATTCGAATTGAGCGTGTTGGGGTCCAGCGGAATACTGCGGTACAGCCCAAACCGCGACAGCGCTGGATAGAGCTTGTTCACGCCCCCATACCGGCTGGCAACCCACAGCACCCCCGACCGGTCTTCCGCCATCCAAAAAAGATCGTTGTGGCTGATCGTGGAAGGGTCGTTGGGGTTGTGCTTAAACGCCTGAAAAGTTTCTGTCTGCCGGTCAAACAAATTTAACCCGCCGTTTTCCGTCAGCACCCACAGATTCCCCGCATGGTCCTCAAAAACATTCCACAGCCGGTTGTCGCTGATACTGGTTGGGTCATTCACATCCATGCGGTAAGCGCTGAATTTACCGGTCGCCCGGTCAAAGCGGTTCAGCCCGCCGCCGCGCGTCCCCACCCAAAAAACACCCTGGCTGTCTTCCAGCATCGACCAGACATTGTTGCTGCTGATGCTGGTCGGGTCATCCGGGTTGTTCACAAAGCTGGTAAAGTCATTCGTCGCCGGGTCAAAGCGCTGCAGCGCGTTGCGTGTCCCCACCCAGACCACCCCGCTTCGGTCCTGATAAACCCGGTACACCACCGGCCCCGCCAGGGCGCGTGGGTTTTCGGCGTCCGGCAGATAATTGGTAAACTTCCCGCTGCTCCGATCCAGGTGGCTCAGCCCGCCGCGCGTTCCAACCCAGATACTGCCGTCGCTCGCCTCATACAGCGACCAGATGCTGTTATCCGGCAGGCTGTTCGGGTCGGTCTCATCATGTTTGTACAGGCTGAACTTGCCCGTCGCCGGGTCGTACACATTCAGCCCGCCCGGATCCGTGCCAATCCAAATCAAACCGTCTTTGCTTTCAATCAGCGCAAAGGTGTTGTTATTGCTCAAACTGTTCCGGTCGTTGATGTCCCGCCGGAAAGTGGTGAAGCCGTACCCATCATACCGGCTGACACCATCCGCCGTGGCAAACCACATAAACCCCTGCTGGTCTTGTATAACCGACAGCACCGTTTCATTGGGCAGCCCATCCTCCACCGCCAACCGCTCAAATCGCACCGGCCCCGTAAACGGGCTGGAGACAGCCAGCGGCGCCGCCTTCACGTTTAGATTCGTCCCCGCATTACCCCAAAGAAAGATCAGAGCAAACAAAACCTGGGTCATTGCGCTCAGCTTTTTCATCGTAATTGGACATCTCCTGTTAAAAAAACTTGGTGAACCAGTTTCATTATCCCCCATATGGGTGATTAACGAAAGTAGTTTGAGGCTGTTTTCACAAATTTTTTAGGTGAAAGCTGCGCCTCTCCGAGGTTCGCCTCGAAAAGCAGCTATTTTGGGTGTGTCAGGCTGGGAACTATTTCCATTTGACTTTATCCCACTAATCATATATAGTATATATAGTTAGTTACTGGGACATCCTTAGCACTCACCCGGAACTACCCTTAGCCCTACCTTCCTGGAATTGGCGTGCTTTTGGGCAGGCCCTGGCCATGCCAGCCCAATGACGCTCTATTTAAGCCCGGAAGACCCAAACCCATTCACAATCAAAGAGGGTTCCGTCAACGGCCAGTCGCTAATGCGGTTGGCTTGTAACTGCTCTTTGCCGAAATTCCGTGAGAACGGATTTGGCTTCATCAAGCGCTACGATTGGCGGGTTGACTGCCGCCCGACGGCCAATATTGACCGCCGCTATGTGGTCGGCCAGACCAGCGAACCCACAGACCACACAGGAGAATTTGGATTGAGACAGACGATTGGCTTTGTCTACGTTACCACAAGCGGGACAGGTGCGGCTCGTATTCCGAGGGTCAACCAGGAATACAGGCACGCCAACCCGTTTTGCTTTGTAAGTCACGAAAGAACGAAGTTGGAAGAACCCCCAGCTATGCAAGGTTGCTCGCTGTTTGCGACGAACCGTAACCCTCTCGCGTATTCCGCCCAAATCTTCCAGGGCAATTGCTCGATTTGTGTCTTTCGCTTTAGCAACCAGTTTCTTGCTTATACAGTGGTTGGTGTCTTTGGCAAAACGGTGTTCTTTGCCAGAAAGCCGTTTAAGTTTGCGTTTGGCAGAGCGTGTGCCTTTAGCTTGCAGCTTGGTCCGCAAAAGGCGGTGACGGTGGCGCACGTTATTGATATGGTTGGCCGAATGGGCTTGCCCATCGCTATCCACAGCGATGTTGGTAACACCCAGATCAACCCCCAACGCGCCTTCAACATTGATCGGTTGAGGTTCTTCAACTTCGCAGGTGGCAGAGAGATAAAACAGCCCTTTGTACAATCCCAGGTCGGTTTCTCCTTGCCGCATTTGAAGCAGTTCCAATTGCCTCTCACCACAAACAAAAGGGATGCGAAGCCGCCCGTTTACCGACAATATCGAAACGGTTTGGTCTCGCAATCGCCAAGAAAGGATGCGGTCATCGTATGCAATACTGCCCTTAGTTTTGAAGGTGCGTTTTGTTTTGCGGTCGAGTTTGTATGCATCGGCAACTTTCGCAATTGCTCTTACCGTCACCTGCGCCGAAAGGCCAAACAGTTCCCGTACCGCATGATAGCATTTGTGATGCAAGTCATACTGTCGAAAGGTTTTCGTTTCCCACGCAGTATTACTGACAAACCGACAAGCGTTGTTTGCCTGTTCGAGGGTGTGTCGGAGCGTGTTGGCTTGATCGGGAGTAGGGAGAAGTTTGACTTGGGCAATCAGTTTCATGCACCGAATTATAGCACATCTGTTCTGATATATCGATCTTTGAAGCTATTTCTTTTGGGTTTCTTCAATATATCGTTTGATGGTTTCTGTACTAACGTGTCCAGCCGTGTCAACATAATAACCCTCCGTCCACTATTTCGCGTTCTTCCACCAATATTGGCGAAGGAGACTTTAAAATTCTTTTTTCAACCTGAGCGAAGTTCTCCCTTTGAACAAGCTAAATATCTCGGCAGGAGCAAATTTTGGAGGTGCACTTACAAACAAATTTACATGGTCAGGCCGAACCTCAACTGCCAATACTCAAATCCATAATGAGTGGCAATTTTTGCCAAAAGTTCAGTCAATCTCGCCTCAATGAGGCCAACCAGAACATGTTTGCAATAGCGCTCTATCCAAACCAGAAGGTAGTTGATTATATAAGCGCTGTGTGGGCTGTGGTTGGTTTCTTATGGCATAGACCCAATTAACAAAGGAGCGCAACTGCGGCAAGTATGCCGACTCCACCCCTAAAACGGGGTGGTTTCCGTCGCGAAGAATTATGAAAACCAAACACATCCTGCGGATTCTATCCATCCTTTTAACCATCAGCCTGCTCTTCCCCCAAAACATCCTCCTGGCCCAGGCCGCCCACAGCCAGGGCGCCAGCGGCCAGAACGCCCGCGGCCAGAAAGCCGCCATTGCCGCCTCCCCGGCCGAAGCAGCCGCCTTCACCTGCGCCCCGGTCAGCGAAATCCCCCAGCTCGAATGCGAAGCCCTGGTCGTCTTATACACCCTTACCAACGGCGCCAACTGGACCAACAACACCAACTGGCTCCAGACCACCACCCCCTCCGCCTGGTATGGGGTGACCGTCACGGCTGGCCATGTGACAGAATTATCGCTGTTTAACAACACCCTGATCGGCATCCTGCCGCCAGAACTGGGCAATTTGCCCGAGCTGGTCAGGTTAGATTTGGGCAGCAATAGTTTTTACTTCACCATACCACCCACACTCGGCAGCCTGACCAATCTGCAGTACCTGGACCTGAGCTACAAAGAAACCACAGACTATACTTCAGGTTTAGAAGGCAATATCCCCCCAGAGCTGGGAAATTTGACCAAACTCACCACACTAAACCTGGCCAGGAATGCGCTGGCAAAGATGCCCCCAGAATTGGGCAACCTGGTGAATCTTCAGACACTGGATCTCTCCGGTCAACTTTACTGGGAATATATGTGGATGTATTTTGCTTCGTCCAGCACCCTCAAGGACCCTCTTCCAGACTGGCTGGCTAATCTCACCAACCTGACCCATCTCTACTTGCAAAACAACGCCTTAACCGGCAGCTTATCGCCAGCTCTGGGGAACCTGGCAAACCTTCAGGTCGTAAACTTAACATCCAACCAATTCAGCGGCAGCCTGCCGTCAGAGTTAAGTAGCTTAACCAACTTGAAAGAGTTAGATTTGGCCTACAATGCCTTCATTGGCCCAATCCCTGCCGGCCTGACCAGCCTGAACAATCTGACCGTGCTGAACCTGGGCTATAACGGCCTCTTCGCGACCGACCCGGCGCTGGTTACTTTTCTAAATACACTCAACCCAGATTGGGCCAATACCCAAACCATCTCGCCGACCGACCTGCGCCTCGAAGGGATCACCCTTTCTTGGACGCCGATTTTATTTTCGGCAGGGCATGGATACTATGAAATCAGTTATGCGGCCGCGCCGGGCGGGCCGTATACCGTTTTGGCATCTACCCCTCATAAATTCACACACATATACCAAATTAGCGGGCTGGCGCCTGGCAATTATTCCTTCCGGATCCGCACATACACCCCCGGAGACCCTATTCTCTCCACCGTCCCGCCCCAGGTGAATTCAATCTGGAGTGAATACTCCACTCCAATCAGCGTCACAGTGCCAGTTTTGTCAATCACCAAAACTAGCCCAGCTTTTGCCTTTGCCGGCGATCCCATCACGTACACCCTGCAAATCAATAACTTAAGCGCCGCCAATCTGACTGGCTTGACCATTACCGACACCCTGCCGGTGGGCGCAGTTTACCTGCGCGGCGGCAGCCGAAACGGCCAGATCATCGAGTGGACAGCGCCAAACCTGGCTCCCTTGAGCTCATTGAGCTTCCAGTTTGTGGTCAGCGCTACCCAGACGATTACCAACACCAGCTATGGCGTGCAGGCCGCCGAAGGGTTTACCGATCACGGCAGCCCCATAGTTACTCAAGAAGTCAATGCTTTCTGCGCTCAGGTCAGCGAGATCCCCTCCGCCGAATGCCGGGTATTAGGTACCCTCTTCATCCAGACCCATGGATCTCAATGGCTGCTCAATCGCAACTGGCTGCAAAATCTCACCCCCAGTAATTGGTTTGGCGTGGGCGTGATCTCCGGGCATGTCACCAGTTTGAACCTGTACACCAACGGACTGACTGGCAGCCTCCCGCCCGAACTGGGGAGCTTATCCAACCTCACGATCCTCAACCTGGCCAACAACGCATTAACCGGCAGCATCCCCAGCCAAATCGGTAATTTGACCAGCCTGACCGAGCTAAACCTGGCTAGCAACGCGCTCAACGGCAGCATCCCGGTCGAGATTGGTAACCTGAACAATCTCACCCAATTAAATCTATATCACAATTTGCTGAGCGGCGCCCTCCCGACCGAAATTGGCAGCCTGTCGGCGCTGACTGTTTTGATCTTAAGCACCAACAAACTGAGCGGTAATATTCCTGCTTCCCTGCTGAACTTGACCAACCTTACCTTCCTGAACCTGGAATACAATGCCTTAAGCGCCTCAGATCCGGCCCTGATCAACTTCTTAAATGCCCACGATACGGATTGGCATTCCAGCCAGACTCTACCGCCAACCAACCTGAAGGCGGATGGATCCATGCTTTTTTGGACGCCGATTTCCTTTAAAAATTTCGGCAATTACGAGATCAGTTATGCCCCGGCTTCCGGCGGAGCCTATCAGGTGTTGGGATATACCCTGGATAAATATGCCAGCACTTATCAAGTGCTCGGGGTTCCGATCGGTGTGTATAATTTCCGCTTGCGGACCCATTCCACAGCAGTCTCCCTCAATCAAGATGGTCTCTGGAGTGATTATACAGCCCCAATCTCGGTGACAATCAACGCCCTCGAAATTTACAAAACAGCCCCGGCCTATGCCATAATTGGCAGCCCAATCACCTACACCCTGCATGTCACCAACCACAGCCCAGACCTGATGACCAATCTGACCATCACCGATACCATCCCGGGCGGAGCCTATTATCTGCGCGGCGGCCTGAAGAACGGTCTCACGGTTGAATGGCAGGCCGCCAGCCTGGCGCCCTCTGCCACGCTGGATGTCCAGTTTGTCGTCACAGCCACCCAAACAATCACCAATTCCAAATACGGCGCCAGTGCAGCCGGCGGTTTCACCGCAGCCGGCAAACCCGTGGTGACCAAAGATGCTTTCCAAATCTGTGAACATGTAACCAATATCCCCCTGATCGAGTGTCAGGCATTGGTTACCCTGTATGCCAACACCCAGGGCTATCAATGGAATTACGACACAAATTGGCTCCAGACCTTCTCAATATGGGACTGGCATGGGGTATCTGTTTCGGAAGGACATGTTGCCGGGTTGCGTCTAAGGGGCAACAACCTGAAAGGTGCCTTGCCGCCAGAGCTGGCAACTCTGCCGAATCTTGCAGTTATTGATTTGGCCGATAACGCTTTGACCGGCAGCATTCCTTCTGCCTACGGCAGCCTGGTAAATTTACTCGATCTGCAGGTTGGCAGCAATTTTCTCAGCGGCAGTATCCCCCCAGAACTGGGCAACCTGACAAACCTTCAAACGCTTGAGCTCGGGGAAAATGCCTTCAGCGGAGCCATCCCGACCGAATTGGCCAACCTGACCAATTTGAGTTCTTTGGTTCTGTTTAACAACGCTCTGACCGCCAGCGACCCGGCTTTGCGCGCCTTCCTGGATGCCAGGAACTACAGCTGGGAAACAACCCAAACCGTCGCCCCCGCCAACCTCAGCCTGAGTTACGCCACCCTGCATGAAGCCGTTCTCACCTGGGATCCCATCTCCTACAAACCCGAGGGCGGTTATTACCAGGTCTATTCTGCCACCCAGCCCGCCGGGCCGTTCACCCTGCTTACCAGCACCCCTTCCTTAACGGATTACACGCTGACGATTGCAAACCTCAACCCCGATTCCACCTACTACTTCTACCTGCGGGCCTACACTCCGGCCTATTATTCCCAAAAAAATGAACTCTGGAGCAGCCCCACCCAGACCCTCAGCGTCCACACCGCCAAACAAATCCTCTTCATGCCCATGCTCGGGCGTTAGGCCTCTCACCTTTTCCCTGTGGGCGGGTATAATTTTGACCATGTCAAAATTATACCCGCCCACACTTCCCCCCGAAGTACACGAACTGCTCGCCTTGCTGAAGCAGGGCATCCAGACCACCCTGGGCGAGAGCCTGGTGGGGCTCTACCTGGATGGCTCCCTGGCTCGCGGCGGCTTTGACTCCGCCAGCGACATCGACTTTGTCGCCGTCACCGAAAGCGAGCTCAGCCCCGAACAGTTCCAGGCCCTCCACGACCTGCACATGGCCCTGGGCCAGCAGCCCCACCGCCTGGCTCTGGACATTGAGGGCTTTTACGTCTCGCGTGAGGCCGTCCGGCGCTACAACCCGCGCCACGCCCGCTTTGCCAACCTGGAGCGCGGCCCGGGTGAGCAGCTCAAATGGGTGGACCAGGACCAATACTGGGACGTCCACCGCTCGGTCCTGCGCGAATATGGCCGCGCCCTGCTCGGCCCGCCGCCCGCCAGCCTGATCGACCCGATCTCCCCGGACGGACTGCGCCGCACCATGGGCTCAGCCATCGAGGAATGGGGCGGCTACGTCCTGGGCCGGCCGCAGCTGGTCTCCCAGCCCGGCTACCAGCCTTACGCCGTCCTCACCATCTGCCGCATGCTCTACACCCTCAACCAGGGCGAAATCGCCGCCAAAAAAGAAGCCGCCGCCTGGGCCCTGGAGAGCCTGCCCGCCCGCTGGCAGCCGCTGATCACCCAGGCCCTCCACGACCGCCTCCAGCCCGGCAGCGCCCCCACCCCCGCCCTCTCGGCCGAGACCCTGGCCTTCCTCCAGTTCGCCGCCCAGACCGAGCGCGGCTACTGGGGCCGCAAATTCTGCGAAGGCTGATCTATATAAACAGCGTCATTTTTGGGTGTTTGCTTGGTGGAGCAGCCACCAAACAAACACACCAAATAACCTCTTTTCGACCTGACCCGAATTGGGGTTTAAAAATTAACCAATCCATTACAATAGCTTAAATCGCTATTAAACTATCTCAATCTCCAACAACATATAATTACCCTCAGTTCGGGCTAAGAGGTTTTCGAGTGTTTTTTTTGTGTGGCGCAGCCGCCAAAAAAACACTCAAAATCACCTCTTTTCGGACATCAGATCAATTGTAGAATCCCGCCAGCAGCGAGGTTCTGGCAGATTTTTTGCGGAGGAGGCCAGCAAAAATTCCAGCGCCCTGCCCGGGGAGATAATCCTTATTAATGTTGTTTTGGAGGAATATGTACATGAAAAATAGAACAAGTCAGATCATCCTTTCGCTGCTGGTGATCATGGGGTTTGTACTCAGCAGTTTTGCCAGCGCTCAGGCCCAGCCTGCCGCAGCCCCAGCCGCACCGCTGTCCATCAGCGCCGGCACCGGCGCCCCCCAACTGGTCGAGCTTGGCCGCTACACCAGCCCCTCGGCCTCAGAAATTTCTGCCTACGATGAAAAATCTCACCACCTCTTTGTGGTCAGCCCAACCGCTGTCACCATCCTCGATATCAGCGACCCCAAGAACCCCACCCTCGTCCGCACCCTTGGCTACACCGCCAACAGCGTAGCCATTTATGATGGCCTGGTCGCCCTGGCTGTTCAGGCAACCGACCCAACCGATAATGGTTTTGTCGCATTTCTGGACAGCGAAGGGTTTGCGATTAAGAATGTCACCGTTGGCGCCTTGCCCGATATGGTCACCTTCAGCCCGGATGGCAAAAAAGTCCTCGTGGCCAACGAGGGCGAACCCGGTCTGGTGAACCCCCAGGGTTCAGTCAGCATTATTGATCTCTCTGCCGGCGTTGCCAATGCAACCGCCAGCCATGTGCTCTTTACTGGTTTGGAAAGCAGCCGCTATGACCTGGTGAACCGCGGCGTACGCATTTTCGCCAACGCCCCCAGCGTGGCCCAGGATCTCGAGCCCGAATATATCGCCGTCTCAGCCGACAGCACCACAGCCATGGTCACCATTCAGGAAGCCAACACCATCGCTGTGATCGATATCGCCACTGCTACAATCAAGAAATTGATCCCGCTTGGTCTCAAGGATTTCAGCCGCGGCCTGCCCGAACTGAAGTCCTTTGATTTCGGCCAAATGCCCGTCATCGGATCGACCACCGCCGGCCAGCAGTTGAAACTGGGCGGTTTTTCCGGTCTGTTTTACGAAGGCCTGGCTGCAAACGGGGCATATAAGTTTGTGACCCACACCGACCGCGGCCCCAACGGCGAGCCCACCAACACCGACGCAGATCCCGCCCTTGAGCGCCCGTTTGCCCTGCCCACCTTCCAACTGGAACTGGTGCGCTTTGATCTCCACCCTGTCACCGGCCTCATCACCATCACCCAGCGGATCAGCCTGACCCAGCAAAATGGCACCACCCCGCTCAGCGGTCTGCCCAACCTGCGCGCTCAGGCCGACGGCCTGGCCTATACCGATGAAGAACCGGTCGATTTGAATGGCAATGTTTTAACCCTCGACCCGCTCGGCGCAGACCCGGAAGGCGTGCAGATTGCCTCCGATGGCTCTTTCTGGATGGTGGATGAATATCGCCCGTCCATTTACCACTTTAGCCCTCAGGGTGTCTTGCTGAACCGTTTTGTCCCCACCGGGACAGCCTCACTGGCCGGGCAGCCGCTCGGAACCTACGGCAGCGAAGTCCTGCCCGCTGAATATGCCCAGCGCCGCGCCAACCGCGGCTTCGAAGGCGCAGCCCTTGAAGGCAGCACCCTGTATGCCTTTATTCAAAGTTCTTTGGATAACCCGGACACCACCGGCGATACCACCTCCCGCGCCGGGCGCAACCTGCGCATCCTGGCCTTTAATACCATCAGCCAGACGGTTTCCGCCGAATACTTCCTCGTTCTCAACGATGTCAGCGGATCCGGAACGGCCAAAACCGATAAGATTGGCGATGCTTTGTCCCTGGGCAACGGCCGCTTCATGGTCGTTGAGCGCGATGACCGCACCACCCTGGACGCCAACAAGCTGATCTACGAAATTGACCTGACCGGCGCAACCAACTTGATGGACCCGGCCGCCAAGACCGCTCTCGCCGGCCTGCCCAAGACCCTCGAAGCCTCCACCGTGGACGAATTAAATGCAGCCGGGATTAAGCCAGTCTTCAAACGCCTGGTGACAAACCTTGGGCCGCTGGGCTACACCGGGGTAAGCAAACCAGAAGGCCTGGCGATGATTGACGCCAACACCTTCGCCGTTATCAACGACAACGACTTTGGCATCCTCGCCCAGGCAATCCCCCTGGATGGCTCGGTCCCCCTCAACCCCACCCCCGAACCGATCCGGGTCGGCCTGCTCACCTTCAGCGGGTCAAACGGCCTGGACGCCTCCGACCGTGACGGCGTGGCCAACGGCAAGGCGATTAATATCCAGAAACTGCCGGTCTTCGGTCTTTACCAGCCGGATGGCATCGCTTCGATCAATGTCAGCGGCACCCAGTACTATGTCACCGCCAACGAAGGCGACTCACGCGTCCCAACTTCCGAACTGGTCCGCCTCAGCACCCTCAACCTGGATGACACCGTCTTCCCGAATGAAGTTGATCTGAAAACCAACCTGATGCTGGGCCGCTTGAATGTTTCCAGCGTGGACGGCGATCGGGATGCCGATGGCGATTACGAACGGATCTACACAATTGGCGGCCGCTCCCTCAGCGTGTGGGATTCAGCCGGCAATCTGGTATTCGACAGCGGCGACCTGCTCGAACAGCTTACCGCCAGCCTGACACCTTCCTTCTTCAATGCCAATGATGGCGCGGCCTCCAAATGGGACGAGCGCTCTGACGACAAAGGCCCCGAGCCCGAAGGCGTGGAAATCGGCTACCTGGGCGGACGCCCCTATGCCTTTATTGGCCTGGAACGCGCCGGCGGCGGTGTAATGGTCTTCGATATGAGCAACCCCCGCAAGCCCAAGTTTGTCACCTATGCCCGCAGCGACCTTGATATTTCCCCTGAAGGCCTCAAGTTCATCCCGGCTGCCAAGAGCCCGAATGGCCAGGCCCTGCTGGTGGTCACCAATGAAGTCAGCAACACCACCACCATCTATGCCTTCACCGGCGCAGTCACCAATGACAGCGCCTACGTCAAACCCGCTTTCTCGGGTGTCACAACCACACCGATCCTGACAGCAGGCGAAGCCGTTCCCCAGACCAGCAGCCCGCTCAACGATTACCGCATGGTGGGTATCCCAGACGGGCTGGGCGCCTATAAGGATGCTCAGGGAAACATTCACCTCTTTGTCAACCACGAGTTAGGCAATACCGTCCTTTCCACACCCGTCGTCGGCGGCCCGCAGATCAAGGGCGCCTTTGTCAGCGAGTTCATTCACTCCGGTGTGGATGGTTCGGTGCTCTCCGGTGACCTGGCCTTCAATACCGTCCAGCGCTGGAACGGGACCAGTTTTGATGACCGCACGGCCGACTGGCAGGCCGGGAGCAACACCTTTGGCCGTTTCTGCTCTGGCTTCCTGGGCGGCCCAGACTTTGGCCTGGAAACCCAGATCTACTTTGCCGGTGAAGAAACCAGCGGCGTCGACAGCTTTGATAAGGTCGGCGGCGGCGCAGCGGTAGCAGTCGTAAACCGCACCGCTTACGTCCTGCCCGATATGGGCTACTTTGCCAAAGAAAATGTGGTTGTAGCACCTGGCACAGGCGCCAAGACCGTTGTTTTCCTCTTGGAAGACGGCCCCTCCGGCCTGGACAGCCAACTGTATATGTATGTCGGCACCAAGAACCCGACTGCAGCCACCATCATCGAACGTGAGGGTCTGGTCGGCGGCGCCCTGTATTTCTTCCGCTCACTGGATCCTGCCCACACCGACGAATCGAACTTCCGTAAAGCCGATGGCAGCCTGAATGGCGAGTGGGTCTCCGTCCAGTCTGTTTTGCAGGGCGGCGAAACCGTCTCGACCATCGCAGACACTGTTCTGGATGCCCGGGTCAAGGCCGCCGGCGCCTTCAATGTCATCCGCGTGGAAGATGCAGAATTCTCGGTTACCCAGTCTGGCGTGCTCTACTTTGCCACCACTGGCTCCACCCACAAATACGATACGGTCAACTACACCAACAAAATGGGCCGCATCTACCGCTTCAGCTTTGACCCCGCCAACCCAACCTCTGGCACAAACACCATTCAGGTGCTGCTGGAAGGCGACGCTGGCGACCCGGTCGTCAACCCGGATAATATCGCCATTAACGCCAATGAGGAAATGACAATCCAGGAAGACCCCAACAGCGAACACCGCGGAAACGGTCTTCTGGCTGGCCTGGGCCGAGACAGCTCAATCTGGTTCTACAACGTCAACACCAAAATGATCATGCGGATTGGCGAAATTGATCAGACCGCAGTGCCCAACACCGCAGGCTATCGCGATATCTTCGGTTTCTGGGAAACCTCCGGCATCATCGATGCTTCCGGGCTGTTTGGGCCAGGCGCATACATGCTGGTTACCCAGGCCCACTCACTCAACAGCAGCGAAGCCTCAGCCCTCCAGGGCAGCGCTTCAGACCTGGGTGTTGTGGAAGGCGGCCAGATCCTTCTGATGAAGGTACCCCAGCCCTTCCCCTTCCTGCGCTACTTTATGCCAATGCTCAATCGCTAACCATCCAATACATAAAGCACCCCGAAATTAATTTTTCGGGGTGCTTTATGCACAAGAAATTTTCAAAGAGAGGTGGTTTTGGACGTGCAAAGCACGTCCAAAACCACCTCTCTTTATTTTTTTGCCAGGGGTTGGGGGATGGGCGAGGCTGTTAAACATGGCACCTCCCGAATATAAAATTCGGGAGGTGCCATGTTTTGACAGCTTACAAAATGCACAACGCCTGCCGGATCTCGCCCAGGTGGTAGGCCGTATGCGCCAGCACACTCAGCGCCCCGCCGATCTCCGCATCCGAAGGCCAGCCTGGCGCATTCACCACCAGGAACTTGATCTGCTCATATTGAGCCCGCAAATCGGCCTGGATCGCCTGCCACTCCTCCGGCGAGACCGCCTCCACCGTCTGCCAGATCGCCCCCCAGTCCGCCCCCGCAAAATCGGGGTTGGTCACAGACTGCACCACCTCCTCCAGATAATAGGCCGTGTGCTTCACCTGCGCCGCCAGGCTGGCACAGCGCCCGCCCACCGGCCTGGAAGCCTGCTCGGCCGAAATCCCTGCCAGGGTCTCAAACAGCGAGGTGCCCCCGTCCAGGTAAAACCCATGCACATGATCAAAAGTCTCGTCCAGCAGACCCAGCAGGGCCTTTGTAAAATGTTCTGTTTGAATAGTCGTCATTCCAGGTTCCTTTATTTTTAAATTTATATCCTATTGCTGCAAACATAATCTAGCCAAAGGAAATCACACATATCGGGTGTAGGGGCGGGTCCCGAGAGATAACCGGCGCCTCGCCATTCCCGATGACCCGCCCGCCCTGCCCAAACCGGGCAGGTTTTCGTTGCTGGCGTCTTGGCTTGCCCAATCAATCTCACGGTATTTCTCATTGACTTCCCTCGCCAATCAAGGATAGTGTATTATAATCTACACCAATGAAGCGCCTTTGGATTATCATACTCGTCATCTTGCTGGTTGCCTGCGCCCCAACAGACAACACAGGGCAGACCAGCCTCCCTACTGTTTCCATTCAAAATAAAGGCTCCGACACCATCGTCAACCTGGCCCTGGCCTGGGCCGAGCGCTACCAGACCGCTCATCCCGAAGTCCGCATCTCCGTCACCGGCGGCGGCACCGGCACCGGCATCGCCGCCCTCATCAACGGCACCGTCGACATCGCCAACGCCTCGCGCCAGATCAAAACCGAAGAGCTGGACAAAGCCATTGCCAACAAGCACGACCCGGTGGAGTTCGTCATCGCCCGGGACGCCATCGCCGTCATCGTCAACCCATCCAACCCGGTCAACCAGCTCACCATCCAGCAGATCTCGGATATCTACAGCGGCAAAATCTCCAACTGGAGCCAGGTCGGCGGCGAAAACCGGCCCATCGTGCGCCTCTCGCGCGAGACCAACTCTGGCACCCACGTCTACTTCCTCGAAACCGTCCTGCGCCAGGGCTCCAAAGAAGATAAAACCCTCTTCGCCCAAAACACCCTCCTCCTGCCCTCCTCCGAGGGCATTATTTCCGAGGTGCGCCTGAACGAAAACGCCATCGGCTACGACGGCCTGGGCTACGTCACCGAAGAAGTCAAAATGCTGGCAGTCGCCAAAGACCCCGCCGGCCCTTACTACATCCCCTCTGCCGAAACGGTCAACCTGGGCCAATACCCGGTCGCCCGTGACCTCTACATGTACACCGTCACCCAGCCCGCCGGCGCAATCAAAGACTATCTGGATTGGATCTATTCCGCCGAAGCCCAGGCCATCGTCACCGAACTGGGGTTTGTGCCGGTCGAAAAACCCTCCTCAGCCCCCTAGGACCTTTTACGATGGAACAAAATACAACCGCCCGCGAATATATCATCACCCGCCTGATCCGCACCAGCGGATTTTCCGCCGTGGTGTTTGTGGGCATGATCTTTCTCTTCCTGATGAGTGAAGGCCTGCCTGCCCTCGGCGAAGTGCCGCTCTTCACCCTCTTCAGCACCCGCTGGTATCCCATCGAAGGCAATTACGGCATCCTGCCCCTGATCGGCGGGTCCATCATCGTCACCCTGGGCGCTACCCTCATCGCGGTGCCTGCCGGCATCGGCACCGCCATCTTCATCTCCGAAGTCGCCCCGCGCTGGCTGCGGGAAATCCTCAAACCCCTGGTGGAGCTCCTGGGCGGGCTGCCCTCGGTCGTCCTCGGCTTCCTGGGCATCCTGGCGCTCTCCCCATTTTTACACAAGTTCGCCAACCTGCCCACCGGGCTGACCGCCTTCACCGGCTCGCTCCTCCTGGGCGCCATCGCCATCCCCACCATCGTCTCCGTCGCCGAAGACGCCCTGGACTCTGTCCCGCGCTCCTATCGGGACGCCGCCCTGGCCCTCGGCGCCACCGAATGGCAAACCATCTGGCGGGTTACCCTGCCGGCTGCCCGTTCCGGCGTCCTGACGGGCGTCATGCTGGGCGTTGGCCGCGCCATCGGTGAGACCATGGCCGTCATGATGGTCACCGGCAACGCCCCCGTCATGCCCACCAGCCTGGCAGCCCTCTTCTCACCCGTCCGCACCATGACCGCCACCATCGCCGCCGAAATGGGCGAAGTGGCCAACGGATCCACCCATTACCACGTCCTCTTCTTCATCGGCATCGTCCTCTTCCTGATCTCGCTGGCAATCAACGTCACCGCCTCGGCAGTGGTTTTCCGCCAGAGCAAACGCTCCGAAAGGATTCTTTCATGAACCCCGAAAAGCGCCTGCGCACCCAAAAAATTGGCTTTGCCCTGCTCACCGGGTTGGCCGCCCTCACCGTCATGCCCATCATCCTGGTGATCTTCTACATCCTCGCCCAGGGCTTGCCAGCCATCACCTGGGAATTTCTGACCGCCTTCCCAAAAGACGGCATGCGCGCCGGCGGCATCTGGCCCGCCATCGTGGGCACCTTTTACCTCACCCTTGGCACAGCCGCCTTTTCCGTGCCGCTTGGCCTGGGCGCCGCCATCTACCTCTCCGAATACGCCCCCGAAAACCGCTGGACCCGCCTGATCCGCCTCGCCATCATCAACCTGTCTGGCATCCCCTCCGTGGTCTACGGTCTGTTCGGGCTCGGCCTGTTTGTCCTCTTCCTCAAATTCGGCACCAGCATCCTGGCAGCCTGCCTGACCCTCTCCATCATGACCCTGCCGGTCATCATCAGCACCTCCGAAGAAGCCCTGCGCTCTGTACCCCAGGCTTTCCGGGTTGTTTCCATCTCCCTGGGCGCCACCCGCTGGCAGACCATCCAAAAAATCATCCTCAAAGAAGCCCTGCCCGGCATCCTGACCGGGGTCATCCTGGGTCTGGAGCGCGCCGCCGGCGAAACTGCCCCGATCCTCTTCACCGGGGCGGCCTTCTTCCTGCCCCGCCTGCCCGGTTCAGTCTTCGACGCCACCATGGCCCTGCCCTATCACCTCTTTGTCATCTCCACCCAGGTGCCCGGCATGTCCTTTCAAATCCAGTACGGCACCGCCCTGGTGCTGGTCACCTTTGTTTTGGGGATGAACCTGACTGCCAACTATGTCCGCTCGCGCGCCCGCGCCAAACGCCAGTGGTGAACCGCTATGGATAAAATTCTGATCGAAAACCTGACCCTGGGCTATTCTGATGGCACCGAGTCGCTGCGCAGCATCAACCTCAACATCCCCGAAAAACAAATCTCCGTCCTGTTTGGCCCGGCTGGCGGCGGCAAATCCACCCTCTTGCGGGTTCTCAACCGCCTCAACGACCTGGCCGATGTCGTCCAGATCACCGGCCGCGTCCTGATCGACGGCGAAAACATCCTCTCCAAAAGCATCGACGTCACCGCCCTGCGCCGCAAAGTGGGCATGGTCTTCGCCCGCCCGGTTGTGCTGCCCCTCTCCATCCGGGGTAATTTGACCTACGGCCTGGAAGTGGCTGGCGAAAAAAGCGAACGCGTCCTGTCGGAAGCCGTCGAGCGCAGCCTGCGCCAGGCCGCCCTTTGGGACGAAGTCAAAGACCGCCTGTCCAACCCGGCCATTGCCCTTTCGGGCGGCCAGCAGCAGCGTCTGTGCCTGGCGCGGGTCCTGGCTCTCCAGCCCGAAATCATCCTGCTCGACGAGCCCACCTCTGGCCTCGATCCCATTTCCACCGGCCGGGTTGAAGTCCAGCTCCAGGAACTCAAAAAAGATTACACCGTCATCCTCGTCCCGCATTCCGTCCAGCAGGCCGCCCGCATGGCCGATTTCGCCGCCTTCTTTCTGCAGGGCGAGCTGGTCGAAAGCGCCCCTGGCAAAAACCTCTTCACCCTCCCCAAAGACAAGCGCACCGAAAATTACGTCGAAGGCAAATTCGGTTAAACAAAAACGAGCGGTTTGTTGCCGCTCGTTTTTTCAAACTTGCCCCCTGCTCGCTTGTACCCCCTTCACGCCCCCATTTTTCCACCGTCACACCCCCTCATGCGCCAGTGTGGCTTCCATTCAATGATTAATAGTTTATCAGAAATAGATTAAAATGGAATACCGCCAACCCCAAATTTGTATAGGCAAATGTACTGTTTTCCTCCAAATCTGGTTCGCCAGACTTGCCAGACCGCTTTTCTTCAGGTATCCTTAAAAAGGTTTATTTTTGGGTGTTTTTTTTGGTGGCTGCGCCACCAAAAAAACACCCATAATAACTACTTTTCAAGCCAAACCAAACTGGGGTAAAATTATCCCGCAGATAAACAGTTCGCCAATGACCAGAAAAAATACCGCATCCAACTTCACCGCAGCAGGGGTAAACACAATGCCAGCAAAAATTCGTGTCGCAATCGCAGATGACCACCAGACCATCATAGACGGCTATTCCTTCCGCATCTCGCGCGCAGACGATATCGAGATCGTTGGCACGGCCTCGTTCGGTGAGGATATTGAGCCCATGCTCAAACAACACCCCGCAGATGTCCTCCTGCTCGACATCCAGATGCCCACCTCGGCGACCAACAACAACACATACCCCATCCTGCATATCATCCACAAACTGCTTGACACCCACGAAAACCTTGCCATTTGCGTCATTTCCATGCACAACCAGCACACCCTGATCCGGGCCGTGTTGGATGAGGGCGCCTCTGGCTACATCCTCAAGGATGACCAGGCCACCCTCACCGAGCTGGTGTCGGTTGTGCGCACCCTGGTGCGCGGCGGCTTTCATCTCAGCCAGTCGGTCTACCAAATCATCAACCAGCGCAAAAGCGATGAATCCAATCTGCCGATATCAAACCGCCAGTTGGAAGTCCTCTCGCTCTGCGCCGCCTACCCGGATTCCTCTTGCAGCGAGCTCGCCGCCAAACTGTGCATCGAGCCCTCCACTTTGCGCACCACCCTCTCCAACATCTACCTCAAGCTGGGCGTGCGTACCCGCCTTGCAGCCGTGGAAAAAGCCCGCCGCATGCAGATCCTGGTCCAGCCGGGGCTCGATCCGAGTTTATTCGCCAATCTCTAGCCCGGTCATCAGCGCCGGTTGTTTGATTTGGGCGGCAGAGCCGCCCAAATCAAACGATCACCACCCGATTGCGGCCGGTCTGCTTGGCCCTGTACAAAGCGTTATCGGCCCGCCGGATCAGGCTTTCCAGCGATTGGTCATCCTCCTGCAGGCTGGAAATGCCGATGCTCATCGTAATCTGGAATGAACCCTGCTCATTCGCAAAAGCCAGCGTCCCTACAGACTGGCGCATCCGTTCCGCCAGGGCAGCCGCCTGGCTGGCGGAGGTCTCGGGCAGAAAGATGATAAATTCATCGCCCCCAAAGCGCCCCACCACATCCGCCGCCCGCAGATGGCTGCGAACCGCTTGCGAAATATCCCGCAGGGCTTTGTCACCGTACAGATGGCCATACTGGTCATTCACCAGCTTAAAAAAATCAATATCAAACATTAATACCGCCAGCGGCCGGCTGTAACGCCGGGCGTGTTCAAAAATCTGCTCTGCCAGCTCAACCACATAGCGTTTATTAAAGACCCCGGTGTGGGCGTCTATCCGGGCCAATTCCTGTTCGCGCCCCAGCGCCTCCTCCAGCTTGCGGTTGGTTTCCTGCAGCGCTTCGCGAATCTGGTTCAGCTCTTTCTCTGCCAGCTTGCGCTCGGTGATATCGCGGGCCGAAGCATACACAAAGCGCTGCCCGTTCAAAACCAGGGCGGCGCTGTTAATCTCCACATCCCGCTCCACCCCATCTTTGCGCCGGTGTCTGGTCTCAAACCGCCCGCCCTGCACCATAATCCGCTGAAAGGCTTCATCAACCAGATTGCCAGCAAACCCGGCTTCCCAATCTTTCAAATTCAGCCCCAGCGCCTCCTGGCGCGTATAACCAAGCATCTGGCAAAATGCTTCGTTCACCTCAACCACATTTCCCTGATCGTCCAGCAGGTGAATCCCGTCCTTGGAGGTTTGCATCAAGGTCTGAAAGCGTTTCGCCAGGTCAGAAATCGTTTGTTCAGCCCGCTTCTGCTCGGTGAGGTCGGTAATCACCGCAATCGCCCCCTGGTATGGCCCGGTGTAGGAACGCGGCACCGCCGTAATCACCACCGGCACCTGGCTGTTATCCACCCTCAGTAAGTGCGATTCGTAAGTGCTGGTTTTACCCGCGGCTCGCTCTGTATGTTGGCGCCGAACCTCGACTTTACTCTGCGGTGCGGTCACGTCTGTCGGATGCCTGCCCACCAGGTCAGCCGGCGAACAGCCAATCAGGTCGGCATAGGCCGGGTTCACATATTCAAAATTTCCATCCGCATCGGTGATCGTCAGACCCTGCCCCATGGTACGCATCACTTTCAGGGCGAAATCCCGGCTGGCCTGGAGCTGCTTTTCCATATCCCGCCGGTCAGAAATATCCAGCCCAGAGCCAATAAAGCCAAAAAATTCCTCATCTGCGGTGAAACGCGGCGAGCCCTGGATCAAGACCCAGGCATAACTGCCATTTGCCTGCCGCAAGCGGCATTCCAGCCTGAATTCTCTGCGCTCCGCAAGGGCAGCTTGAAAAATTTCCTTCCACAGCTGGCTGTCATCCGGGTGCAGACAGCGCAGCCAGCCCGCGCCCCGTTCCTGTTCAAAGGTGCGTCCCGTCAGTTCCAGCCAGGTTTTATTGACATACGTACACTGCGCTTGTTCATCCATCGTCCAAATCAGCACCGGCGCACTGTCGGCAATTGCCCTGAAGCGGGCTTCACTCTCGCGCAGTTTTTGGTTCAGCGCATGTTTGTCCAGGGCTGTCTCAATCATCGCCAGCAGTTCCCGTTCTGCCACCGGCTTGACCAGATAACCATAAGGGGCGGTTGCCCTGGCTTTTTCGAAAACCGAGTTCTGTGAATAGCTGGTCATATACAGGATCGGGATATCTACCTGCTCCAGGATCTGGGCGGCAGCCTCAATTCCGGTCATCTCGCCCGCCAGTTGAATGTCCATCAAAATCAAATCCGGGCCCGAAGTCAGTGCTTGCTCCACAGCCGCCTCGCCAGATCCAGCCGGCTGACTCACCAGATACCCCCGCCTGGTAAGCATATCCGCTAAAAATAATGCCAGGATGCCGTCATCCTCAACAATCAGAATCCGTTTAGCAGTCATCCCTGAGACCCGGCTTTGGGTACGAATTTAAAAGTAAAACAGGCGCCGGGGCTGCGCATCAGCTCCACTTTAGCGCCCAGCTGGTGCTGGCCCACCATTCGGATCAGACGCATCCCCAAAGTCGCCGAATTATTCTGATCAAGGTCGGGCGACAGCCCGATCCCATTGTCTTTCACGACCAGGGTATAAAATTCACCATCCCAGCTCAACCTGACATTCACATCACAGGTCAACTGCCCCTCTGCCGGCCTACCGCCAGGGAAAGCATATTTCAGGGCATTGGTCACAATCTCGGTGATTAACAGCCCGCACGGGATGGCGGTATCGAGGTTCATTCTCACCTGCTCGGCAGCCACAAAAACCATCACCCCACCCGCCACCTGGTACGAATAGCGCAGCTGCCCAACCAGGCGGTCCAGATAGGACTGCATATCAATCTGGTTTAACTTATCCGAGCGATACAGCAGCTCATGCACCAGCGACATTGCAAAAATCCGGCTGCTTAAGTCATTAAATTCCTCGTTCACAGCCGCGTCCGTCATGCTGGACTGCTGCAAATGGATGAGACCGATAATCGCCGCCAGATTGTTCTTCACCCGGTGATGGACTTCGCGCAGCAGGGCCTCTTTTTCCGCGACCGAGCCCTCCAGCGCCTGCACAAACAACAGCCGTTCGGTGATATCCCGGAAAATGATGTTGGCTTCGGCTGCTTTGCCAGCCTGCTGGTACACCGCCGATGTCAATTCCACCGGCAGCCTGGAACCGTCTTTACGCAGATAAGTCAGCTCGCCTTTGAAGAAACCCGTCCGCTCCCGTTCCTCAAGCGCGTCCGGCAGGCGCGGGTCGGCCTGATCGGCTGCACCCATTGGGCCCGTTTTCAGTAGATCCTGTTCGGTCTTGCCGAGCAGCGCACAGGCTGCCGGGTTGGCAGCCACCACCCGATCGGCAGAGTCGGTCAAGAAAATTCCGTCCATACTGCTTTCAAACAGCGCCCGGAACTTCTTCTCGCTGGCCTGGAGCTGGATCTCAGCCTGTTTGCGTTCCGAAATATTGCTAAACACAGCCGTGATAAAGCCGCTCTGCGGGGATGTCACCGACATCGCAAGCCAGCTCTGGTTTGCTCGAAAGAAGATCTCAAAACGCTGCGGTTCCCCGTTTGCAGCCACCTGGGCAAAAAGGTCAAAAATTTCCATTTCCGATTGTTTGAGATTAATAAAAAGCTCAGTCGCCTTTTTGCCCACCACATTTTGCAAACCACTGACTTCAGCAAATGCCGGGTTAACCTCCAGAAAAAGGAAATCATCAATCTGCCCATCCCGGTACAGTACCTGGCAGTAGGCCAGCCCATCGGCCAGGTTGGTCACCAGGGAGCGGAATTTCACCTCGCTCAGGCGCAGGTCTGCCGTCAGGCCGGCCGCAATCTGGCCCGCCCGGTAGCTGGTCGAATACAGAGTGAACACCAGCACCACCAGCAGCAGATTAATCAACGTCCCGCCCAGCAGGATCGTCCAGGCCTGGCTGAAATCCAGGGTATTTTCCAATTGGCCGATATGGCTGAAGCGCAGCGTCCAGCGCCGCCCGCCAAATTCCAGCGGCTCCAACCTGGCAATATCCTCCGTCAGGCCCAAATCTTCGGCTTCGGCCGGCAAGCTGTTATACAGCAGGGCCTCCGGGCTGACCTGCTCACCGTCATAAATCTCCAGATGGATCGATTCACCCAGCTTGGCATCCCAACCGCCCAAAATCCCGCTCATCAAATCGTTCATCCGGTACGGGCTGTAAACCCAGCCCAAAAGCGCCGCCTGGCGCTGGGCCGGGGTTTCCACCGGCATGCCGTTGCGGTAAACCGGCACATACATCAGCGTCCCGGCCTGCACATCCTGGCTGGTTTCCTGCACCAGCTTCACTTTGCCAGACAGGGCCGCCTCGGCCAGATCACGCGCCCGTTCCATGGCAGCCCGCCGAACCGGTTCCGAAAACATATCATATCCAAACGCCCGCAGATTACGCCCCGTAAATGGTTCCAGATAAATAATCGAAGAATAAACCTCGCGCTCGCCCTCGGGCCAGACCTTGTAATCGGGGAAACCCTCCCGCTGAACAGCCTGGGTATGGGCTTCCAAATCGGCAGCAGGGATCAAGAGCGAATACCCCACCCCCTGGATCCCTGTCAGGGTCTTATCCAGATTCAAGTGGCTCACAAACACCCGCCACTCCTCACGCGAAACCTGGTCGGATGCCGCGAAAAGGGCTGCCCCACTGTACAGCACCTCGGCATGTGCAGTCAAGCGGTTGTTCACCCGGATCAAAATTTCATTCGTGGCAAATTGAAATTCCGAGTCAGCACTGTCAATCACCGCCTGACGATTCCGCAGCGCTTGCTGTACAATCCCAATCTGAAAAGCTCCCGCCATGGCCAGAATCAAGATTAAATTCCAGGCCGGGATTCTGCGAATAAACTGGATGACCGCTTTAAAACGTGTCAAATATATCCGTCCATCTGTTATATGGCGTCTCTGTGCCAAAACCGTTCAGTTATTTTATACTTAAATGAAAACAAAACTGCGCTCACCTGAGCCATCCTTAATTATACACGAATGGAAAATGGATATACTTATTTTTTACTCCCAACAGCCCTGGTTGGGTATAAATAATCCATAAAAAACTATCAGGGAACTGCGGGCGCGGTGTAACCACCGCGCAGGACCACCCCCAGGCGGCGTTGCTCTGGCGTAGGGGCGAGCCCGGTTGGCATTTTTAATGCATCACTTTAATATAAAGGGTCGCCCGGTTTTGGCCGCGCTCCGGGCGACCCTATCTATAATGGCCGCGCCATTTTTCAAGCCAGGCGGGCTCGCCCCTACACGTGATTGGGTTCCTGGTTGGCCTCACTCCCTCAAAAATGCGGCCCGTTTTTGATTTCGGTATGCTAAAATAAACACTTACACCCGAACCTTTTGGAGGCCCGCCTTGTCCACCTTTGCCGATATCATCCTCACCAACGCCAACGTCTTCACCGCCGACGACCTCAACCCCAGCGCCCAATCCGTCGCCCTGCGCGGCAGCCGGATCGCCTTTGTTGGCAGCACCCAGGACGCTCAGACCCTGATCGGCCCCGACACCCGCGTCATCGATGCCGGCGGGCGCACCCTGATGCCCGGTTTCATCGACAGCCATTTCCACATGTTCCACGGCTCGCTCAACCTGGACCGCATCGCCTTTGAAGTCTGCGAGACCTACCAGGACACCGCCAAAGCCATCCTCGATTTCGCCGCCGCCAACCCCGCCGCCCCCTGGCTGACCGGCTTTGGCCTGCGCTACAACCTCGGGCCGGGGAATATCCCCCTCACCCGCCAGCACCTGGACGCCATCCTCGCCGACCGCCCCATCGCCATCACCGCCTACGACGGGCACACCACCTGGGTCAACACCCTCGGCCTGCGCACCGCCGGCATCTTCAACGGCGCCGAATGCCCCGCTAACAGCGAAGTGGTCCTGGACGAAAACGGCGAAGCCACCGGCGAATTGAAAGAATACGCCGCCCGCCACATCGACCGCCTCCTGCCCGACCCCGACCCGGCCGCCCAACGCCGTCTGCTCAAACAGGGCCTCCAGCTCGCCTCCTCCATGGGCGTGACCAGCGTCCACAACATGGACGGCAGCGACGAGCAGGCCGCCCTCTACGCCCTGCTCGAAGAAGCCGGCGAAATGTCTGTCCGTGTCTACATGCCCTACAGCATCCGGGTCGAAACCCCATTCGAGGCCATCGCCGCCGAAGCCTTCCCGCTCAAAGAAAAATACCAGACCGAGATGCTGCGCTGCGGCTGTGTCAAACTCTTCATAGACGGCGTCATCGAAACCCACACCGGCCTGCTGGTGGAGCCCTACACCGACCAGCCCGACACCCTGGGCGCCAGCAATTTTGACCTCGAAGCCTTCAACCGCGCCATCGCCGAAGCCGACCGCCTCGGGCTCCAAATCTTCGTCCACTCCGTGGGCGATGGCGGCGTGCGCCGCGTCCTGGACGCTTACGAACTGGCCCAGCGCCAAAACGGCAAACGCGACAGCCGCCACCGCATCGAACACATCGAAGTCATCCACCCCGCCGACCTGCCGCGTTTCAAAGAGCTGGGGGTCATCGCCTCCATGCAGCCCCTGCACGCCCCGGCCTCTGCCGACACCCACGACATCTGGCCCTCCCGCGTCGGCCTCGAGCGCTGGGGCCGCAGCTTCGCCTGGCGCACCCTGCGCCAGGCCGGCGCCGTCCTGGCC